>Ga0247837_1006409_pt1 | contig 16598 bp, 8 predicted proteins | sample LaCtaG_2_FD_187115 | JGI IMG/M metagenome (GOLD analysis project Ga0247837, IMG submission 187115) | Freshwater microbial communities from meromictic Lake La Cruz, Castile-La Mancha, Spain - LaCruzMarch2015_14.5m | ecosystem: Environmental > Aquatic > Freshwater > Lake | place: Spain: Castile-La...
CTGGTTCGCCTTCGCCTTCGCCCTCTCCTTCGCCTTCTCCTTCGCCGTCGCCCTCGCCTTCGCCCTCGCCTTCGCCCTCGCCTTCGCCTTCGCCCTCGCCTTCGCCTTCGCCCTCGCCCTCGCCCTCGCCCTCGCCTTCGCCCTCGCCGACAGCGATCGAGCAGACGTGTTCCGTCAACTCGCAGAGGCGATCCGGTGGGCAGTCATTGTTGTCGTCACAGGGCTCGAACTCGATCAAGCCGAAGACGCGGCAGCCTGACATCCCCATCATGCCCGTCATGCACCCAACGACGAGGAGCAGGCTGAGGGTCGACGATGGGCGGGCATGGGAAGTCTTCATGGTTCAGTTCCCCGGGAGATGAGGGCGACGCCGACGCCAACGGCCACGGCGCCGAGCACGACACCCGTGACCCCCAGCAGCCCGATTTCCTGCAGCGCGGTGACGTCGTCGGCATTGTCTACGTCGGGCTTGGGGGTCGACAGCTCGGCCTCGGCCCCCAGCACCAGCACGCCCCCCACGAGGACCATCAGGGCGCCGACACCGCCGACGACGCCACCCGCGATGAGCATGGTGGGCGCCTGGGCGGGCGTATCGTCGACGGGCTCTGCCCGGGCGCCAGAACGTTCAAGCGTGATGCGCTGAAAACCCGCCGAGACGGTCATGGCGCGCTGCACCGTCGTGACACCACGGCCGTCGACGAGGCTGATGATGTGGGAGCCCGGGGTGGTGGCCACCGGCGCCACCAGGGGAGCTGCGCCCAGGAGCACGCCGTCAACCACGATGCTGCCGGCGCCGGTGCCACCGTCGATGCCAACGACGTCGACGGCGATGGTGGCAGCCGGCTTCAGCAGGTTGGCCATCATGGCCAGAAGGACGTCGTCGTTTTGCCCGGAGGGCTGCACGGGTCCGGCGATGACGGCGACGGCGGCGGCACGAACGACGTCGACGCGAACGATGCTGATCTCAAGCCGGGTGGTGTTGCGCACCGTGGGCACCAGCACCTCGCTGGCGCCGGCGATGATGCCGACGCGGACGGTGCAGTCGACGGCCTGCAGGGAACAGTTGAGGCCCGCGGCCACGGCGTCGTCGAGGACGGCGTCGGTGTCGGCCCGGCTCAGGAGTCTGTCGCCAAGCTCCTGGGCCACGGCCCGACGGACCGCCTGGTCGGCCGCGTTCTTGATGGCGGGCAGCACGTTTTCGCCCTCCACCGGCATGATGACGGTGACCTGGGCCGGGAAGGCGAGGGCGGCGAGGACGGCGGCTACGGTAATCATCAGGTGGCGCTATACTGCCACGGATGGCAGCGCAGACGTCAGCCGAGGACATCGACCAGCTCGTGTTGCCGCGGGCCTTTGGCCCCTACGTGCTCGTGAGTCTGCTCGGCCGTGGCGGGATGGGCGAGGTCTTTCTGGCCATGCGCGGTGGCATCGAGGGGATCTCTCGACGCTGCGTCGTCAAGACCCTGCGGCCGGGCTTTGGCGAAGACCGCGAATATGTCGCCCGCTTTCTCGACGAGGCCCGCGTCGTCGTCCAGTTGCTGCACCGCAACATCTGCCCGGTCTTTGACGTCGGCAGAGTCGACGGCCGCTACTACCTCGCCATGGAGTACATCTCGGGGCGCGACCTGCGCTCGGTGGGCGATCGCCTGGCGGCTGCCGGCCGACCGTTGCACGTGACCGGTGGCAAGCACGACGCCGACGCCGACGCCGACGCCGCCGACGTCGGCCTCGCCACCCACATCGTCGGCGAGGTGCTCGAAGCCCTGGAACACGCCCACACGTCCACCGACCCCGCCACCGGCGAGCCCCTGTTCCTCGTCCATCGGGACGTCTCGCCCCACAACGTCATGGTGGGCTTCGACGGTGACGTGCGGCTGATCGATTTTGGCCTCGCCGCCAGCACCCTGAAGGCCGAACACACGGCGCCCAACGTCGTCATGGGCAAAGTGGCCTACATGTCCCCCGAACAGATCTGCGGCGATCCCCTCGACGCTGCCGCCGACCAATTCTCGGCGGCGATCATGGCGGTGGAGCTGTTCACGGGAGAACGCTTCTACGGCTCGTTGAGCAACCGCGAGATCTACGCCCACGCCGCCACCGGCGGGTTTCGGCCATCGTCGATGGCGCGCCTGCCCGGGCCCCTGCGGGCCATCCTCGATCGGGCCCTCGCTGCGGACCGACGGCAGCGCTTTCCGTCCTGCGGCGCCATGCGCAGCGCCCTCGACGGCTGGCGCCATGCGGCGGGGGCCCGCGGCGACGGATCCCTGCTGCGCACCCGCATGCGCGAGGTCTTTGGCGACGACATCGCCGCTGAGCGTGCCCTGCTGAGCCGGGCCGCTGCCGCTGCGGGGCTGGCCCCCGATGCCCTGGCGAGTCGCCCCCTCCTGTCGGCCGCAGCCCCCAACGACACCGACCGGGTGGTGTCAGCCGTCCTCAACAGCCCCGGGGAGCGCCTCTCGGGCCCCATTGCCGACCCAGATCTCCAGCTGACGGTGTCGTCGCCTTCCGCCGCCGTCTCCCATTCAGCACCCACACCAACGCACATCACCATACAGACACCCGCGCGGAGGCCCGGGTTGGCCATTGCCGCCGGGGTCCTCGGGCTGGCAGCGGTCGCTCTGGTGGCGGTCCTCGTGGTCCGCGGCCCGTCCGGGAGCGCCCCATTGCCGCTCCCGCCGTCGTCACCACCAGTGACGGCCCTGGTGCCGGTGGCCATGCCGGCTCCCGTGGTTGAGCCAATCATCGAGCCCGTGATCGAGCCCGCGAAAGAGCTCGTCCCCGTCGTCGAAGCCACGCCAACGCCTGCGCCCGTCGGTCCCAGAAAGCCCGTCAAGACCGCCACCAGGCCGGCGGCCGGTTCAACGACGACGACGGCAGCATCGACGACGACGACGACGACGACCCCGCCGACGCCAAAACCGGTCCGGAATGTGCCGCTGTCGACGGCGCCGCCCGGGATCAAGCTGCGCTGGCTGCAGCACGCCTGTCCGTCCCTGCCCTGCACGCCGGGTCTGGTGGCCCACGTCTTCGATTGGGGGCGCCTGGAGCCGGGGGCCTTGCAGGCGTTCCAGTCGTCCCTGCAGGTCTGCATGACGGAGTGCCAGCGCCGCTGAAGGGGGCGCTGTTCCGACGGTGGTGCCCTTGCTATGGCCCTTGTGGGTTGTGGCGCCGTCGCCGCACGCCTGAGGGAGCGCTGCACCGGTGAAGAAGGCTGACCTGTACGTTGAGGGCGCGCGTCTCCCCGAGCACCTGTCTCGGCTGATCTTTCTGGAGGGCATGATCGCCGGGCGGCGTGTCCTCGAGGTGGGGAGCCGGTCGCCGGCGGTGGCCCGCTTCCTCCTCGAGCTTGGCGCGAGCCGCGTGGTGTGCGCCGTCGACGACCGCGCGCTGCTGGAGCGCCTGCGCGACGACAACAGCCTTGACCGCGTCGACTACCGCGCCGTGCGACCCGCTGGTGGCAGCCGTCCTCCCGGCCTGGCCTCGGCCCCCGTCCTGCCTGGCGACGACGGCGCCTTCGACCTCGTCATCGACTTCTCGCTCCCCGAAGCCCTGGCGGCGGGTCTGACCGAGCGCCTGACAGACATCCAACGCTTGCTGTCCGAGGACGGCTTCGCCGTCACCGCCCTGCCGTCGGCGCCGTCGGGCCTTGCCGCCCTGCTGCCCGGTGACCAACTCGACGCCCAGCGGGTGGGCTACCGCACCATGGCCGACGCCCTGCGCGGCAACTTTGGCCTCGTGCAGGTCTACTTTCAGAGCCTGATGCTCGGCTACCTTTTTGGCTCGTTCGACCACGAGCCCGACGGCAGCGGCATCGCTCCCCAAACGACGCTGATGGGGGATGAACCCGAGCCCGCCGGCGCCTACGTCTTCACCTTTGGCAACGCCATTCCCGTCATCGAAGACGTCTGCCTGGTGCAGATGCCGTTTGATGCCTTGATCGACGCCATCATGCTGCGCCGGGCGCAGACGGCGTCCCTGCCCCCGCCTGCTCCTGCGCTTGCTCCTGCCCTGGGCGCCGCCGACTTCGGCGACCGCACCGAGCTTGGGGTCGTCGCCGCCAATGCCGCCAACGAGGAACTCCTCGCCGAGATGCTGCAGCTGCAGGAAGGGCGGATCGCCGAGCTCGAGCTGGCCCTGCGCGACGCCAAACAAAGCGCTGATCGTGCAGCACACGAGCCGGCACCATCCCCATCCCCCGGGCCTGCCGCCGACGGGCTGCAGGACACCGCCGCCGTCGCCCGCCTCGCCGTCGACCTCGACGACGCTGTCAGCCGCGCTGTGGTGCTTGAACAGGCTGTATCCCTGCGCGAAGCAGAGCTTGCCCGGGCCATGGCAGCCCGGGACGAGCTGCGGGTCGAGCGCGACGTACTGGCCGAGCAGATCGTCAGCAACGACGGCGCCAGAACGACCCTTGGTCGGCAGGTGCGCGAGCTCGAGTCGGAACTCATCATCGCCAAGCTCCGTATCGAGGAGCTTGAGGATCTCGCGGTCTCCCTCGACAGCCAGCGTTCCAGTGCGTTCGCCGACATCCTCGAACTGAAGACCGTCAACGAAGGCGAGCGGCTGCGAGCCAATGCCGAGCGCGAGATGCTCGAAGCCGCGGTCGCAGAGACTGACGCCCTCATCGCCGACCTGCAGGGCGCCCTCGAGGCCGCCGGCATCAATGTCCGGGCCCTGCGTGGCGACGACGGCGACTTCGGCCATGCGAAGTCGTCCAGCGGTGCTGCGAACGCAAACGCAAACGCGAACGCGAACGCCGTCGACGACACCAGCACCGTCGCCAGCCGCTTGCGCGCATCATTGGAACAGCGCTTCGCGGCCGCCGAAGAGCGGGCCCTGCGCGCCGAAGCAGCGGTCACAGCCCTCGAGGCCCGCCTCGTCGACGCCGAGGCGTCCCGCGACGCCGCCCGCACATCCCTTGAGCAAGCGATGGCAGCCGCCTCTGCTGCCGCCGACGACAACGGCGCCACTGCCGACGCCCTCGCCGAAGCCATGGCCGCCTGCGAAGCCCTCGACGCCAGGCTCGCCGACGCCGACGCAAGCCATGGGCGTCGCACCGCCGAAGCCGTGAAGCTGGCGGCCGCCGTGACGTCGTTGATGCACGAGCGAGGCGGTCTGCGCCGTCGCCTCACCACGGCCGCCCACCAGCGCGACGCCGCCACCGCCCGCGCCGACATCGCCGAAGGTCGCCTCGACGGGCAGACCGCCGAAGTCGCCACCCTTGGTCTGGCCATCGAAAACATGCGCGCCGAGTTGCAGGCCGCCGTGTTGCAGCATGAAGAAGCCCAGGCCCGCACCGTCGACGCCCACGTCGGCGAGCGTCGTCAACACGAGGAGCGTCGTCGGGCGGACCAGCGCCAGCTCGAAGAGACCCGGCGCCACCTGAGCGAAGCGCGCGACGAGTGCCAGGAGCTGTTGAGCCAGCGGACGGTCCTGCAGCAGGCCCTGGTGGCGCGCGAGCAGGTCCTCGCCGCCATCGATGACGACATGGCCTCGGTGCGTACGGAGTTCGAACGTGCCCAGGCCCAGGTCCAGGCCCTGCTCCGGCGCGAAAGCGACCTGACGGCGGCGGCCGAAAGCCTGTCGCTCGAGGTGCAACGCCTCCACGGCGTGACCGATGAGAACACCCAGCGGGCCCTGCAGTTCCGCCGGGAACGGGACGACCTCGCCGAGCGACTGGCAGCGGCTGAAGCCGCCCGGGCCATCGCCGAGGAGGAAACCCAGCGCTTTCTCGAGCTGGTGGAAGAGACCGAGGCCGGCGCGGCCCGCGAGCGCGCCACCTGGCATGGAGCCCACGATGCCGAGATGGCCGCACTGCGCGCCGACGTCATCGCCGCGAGCGCCAGAGCCAGCGAGGCCGAGGAGGTCCTGACCCGCAGCCTCGACGCGTCCCGGCAGGCCGCCGACGACGCCGCCGCGTCCCGCGCCGAACTGGAGCGCGACCACGCGGCGACCCGCGACGAACTCGCCGAGCTCACGACGGCCCTGCTGGCCCTGGAAGCACAGGTGGCCGAGGAGCGCGCAGGCGTCCGCAACCAGATCGACATCGGCAACGGGGCGCTGCAGGCCGCCCGGCGCACCGTCGCCGAACTCACCGCCACGCTGGCGACGACGACAGCGACGACGACGGCGGCGCTGGCCGCCCGTGACGAGGCCCTGGCCACCACCCAGAATCGCCTGGGGACCACCACCAGCCAGCTGGACGTGCTCAAGACCGAGTTCAATGCGCTGCACAAGCACCTCGAGGAGAGCCGTGCCGTTGGCGAGGCCCAGGCGGCAGCCCTCAAGGCCCAGCAGGCCGAGGCTGTTCGGAGCAACGACGTCGCTGTCGCCCTGGCCGCCGAGCGCGAAGCATTGCGCGCGGCCGTCGACAACCTGACCCGATCCCTCGGCGAAGCAGCTGCGGGCAAAGACGCCAGCGGACTGGCAGTGGCCCAGTTGACGACCGCCCTGGCTGCGGAGCAAGCAGCCCTCGGTGCCACCCGGGCCGAGCTGGCCGCAGCCAACGACGTCGTCGCCGCCCTGGGCAGCGAGCGCACGAACTTGCTCAACGACGTCGAAACGTTGCAGGCCTCCGTCGCTGACGTGTCCGCCCAATCCGAGGCGCGCGGCACCGAGCTGGCCCGGCTGACAACGGCTCTGGCCACTGAGCAAGCAGCACTCGGTGCGGCCAGCACAGCGCTGACCGACGCCACCGACAAGGTCGCCGCCGTTGGCGCTGAACGCGACGCCCTGAGCGACGACGTCACCCGTCTGACGACCACACTCGCAGCCGTGACCGCCGAGATCGAGGTCACGACGACGGCGCTTCACGCCCTGCACCACCAGCACGACACCGACCGGCAGGCCCATGCCCGGACGGCAGCCGCTCTCGAAGAGCAGCTCAGCGAACAGCGCACCCGGCTGACGACGTCGACGGCCGAGCTGGAGGCGTTGCGCGACACCCTGTCCGCCAGCACCACCCGCATCGTCGACCTCGAGGAGCGCAACGCGGCCCTGGTCGCCGACCTCGAGGGCGCCCGCGCCCGGGCAGCGACGCTGACCGCTGAGCACGGGGAGTTGACGGCGCTGCTGACGGAATCGGGTCACGAGGTCGAAGGGCTGCAGCGGACGTTGTCGGCTGCCGAGAGCGAGCGCCAGCGGCTGGCGGCCACCGCCGCAGCCACCCGTCTGGAACTCGACGAGCGCCTGGTCGCCCACGCCGCCGACGTCGACGCCAACCACGCCCTGGCCGAGCAACTGTCGATCCTGCAGCAAGCCTTTGACGTCGCCACCGCCGACCACGCCCGGCTCGACGCTGCCCATGGGGCCCTCCAACAGGAGGCCGCCGCGCGGGCTGACCGTCTTGCCGAACTCGACACCGCCCTGGCCAGGGCCCGCGACGACGAACGCGCCCTCGGGGCAGCCAGCGCCTCATTGCAGCTGCGCCTCGACAGCGCCGACGCCGACCAGCAGGACCTCCGTCGACAACACGAGGCCCTCGAGGCCACCCACGCCCAGCAGGGTGAGGCCCTCGCGACGTCGGAGGCCCTCGTGGCCCGCCTCACCGGCGACCTGCACCAACGCGACGAGGACCTGCGCGCGGCCAATCTGCTTGGTTCGACCCTGGGCGAACAGGTCGCCCAGGCCCGCGAGGACCTCGCCCGTCTGGCCGAGATTCGCGTTCGTCTGGACAGCGACGTCGCCGCCCTCTTTGAGCAACTGCAGACCGAAGAGAACCGTTTCAAGGCCACCGACGACGCCCGCGCGGCGTTGGCGACGACGGCGGAAACCCTGCAGGCTCAGGTCACAGCCCTGGAGGCCCGGGCTGCCGACCTCGCGGCAGCGCGGGACGTGGCCGAGAGCACCGCGCGCGCCCTGCAGGAACGCCTCGACGAAGCACACGCCGTTGCGGCCCGCCATGGCGACGCTGCCGATGTGGCTCGTGCCGAGGCCGCGTCGTTGCGGGAACAGCTCACGAGCACCGAGGCCACGCGGGAGCGCCTCGCTGGCGACCTCGCCGCTGCCATCGACGCCGCCCGCATCGACGCCGCAGCGTTGCGGGAACGGCTCACGAGCACCGAGGCCGCGCGGGAGCGCCTCGCCGGCGAACTCGCCGCTGCCGTCGACAGCGCCCACACCGACGCCGCAGCGTTGCGGGAACAGCTCACGAGCACCGAGGCCGAGCGGGAGCGCCTCGCTGGCGAACTCGCCGCTGCCGTCGACGCTGCGGCCCGTGACGGCGTGGAACGCGACCAACGCCACAGCGAATTGACAGACCAGCTCGGACAGCTGAGCGCCGAACGCGATGAGCTCGCCGGGCGACTCGACCGCGCCGATGCCGACCTCACCAGTGGCAGCGCCCGCAGCGAGCTGCTGGTGGCTGAACGTGAACTGCTGAGCGCCGCCCTCGGTGAGGCGCGCAGCCTCCTCGACGTCGAACGGGCCCGCGGTGATCTGTTCGCTGAAGAGCTCCACGAAGCCGCCACCGCCGCCTCCGCCGAACGAGCCCGCGGCGATCTCTTCGCTGCCCACCTTGACGAAGCACGCCACGAGGCCCGGGGCCTCAAGGATGCGCTGCTCCGCCAGGCCGCCCACGTCACCGACGCCGTCGACGAACTGACGGCCACCGTGGCCCAACTGTCCGCCGACGCCGATGGCGAACGGGCGCGGGCCGAGTTGTTGGGGGCCCTGCTCGACGAGGCCCGCACTGCGGGTACCCGCCTGGTGGCCCGTGGCGAAGAACTCGCCGGCATCGTCGACGAACTGCAGCGCCGCGCCGGCAGCGAGCGAGCCCGGGGCGATACCTTCGCTGCCCTCCTCGACGAAGCGCAGGGTGGACTGACCCGGGAGCGAGCCCGGGGGGATGCCTTCGCCGCCCAACTCGACGAACTGCAGTCCGTTGCGGCCATCGCCCAGGCCCGCGGCGACGGCCTCAGCGCTGTTGTCGACGAGGCCCGACTTGGCTGGAGTGCGCTGTCGGCCCGCGAGCAAAGCGCGCGCGACGAACTCGAACGCATGAGGTCTCAGCTGGCCGCAGTGCAGAGCGAGGCGTCGGAGCGGCAGGAGTCCCTCGCCCGTGAGCGCACGCTCCTCGTCGAGCTTCGAGGGGCCGTGGCCGATGCCTCGGCCCTCAACGAGAGTCGGGCGTCAGAGCTGGCCGGCCTCAAAGACGCCCTCGCCACGGTCCGCGAAGACGGCGCCGACGCCATCGCCTCCCTCGAGGAGCAGTGCCGGACCCTGGCAGCCGACCTGACCCGTCTCGAGCAGGATCGCGATGGCTTGCTCCAGGCCCTTGCTGAACATCCCGATGCCTTGCACCGCGCCCAGTCCGAAGGCGTCGCCGGCTCCGCCGCCGTCGCCGACCTCAACGCCGACCTCGAGAGCGCGACCGCCCAACGGGATGCCGCCGTCGCCGCTGTCGACACGGCCCGCGAAGCCACCCGCCTGGAGCAGGCGCGGCGCACCCGGCTCGAGGACGAGATGGCCAGCGTCCGTCTGGAGTTGGAGCGGGTCATCGCCGACGCCGCCAGGCAGGTGGACGTCGTCGGCGACACGACGGTGTTGCGCGACAAGCTTGAAGCCGCCGAGAAGATGCTGCGACAGCGTGATGAAAAAATCGCCGAGCAGGCCGAGCGCATCAATCGGCTCACCGAGCGAATCGTGCGCAGCGATGGCCTCAGGTGAATTCAAGTCTTTGGCGCAGCGCCACAGACTTGAAGAATCAAGACGCGTCGACCACTTCGTGGTCGAATTCACCGCCACGGGCTTCGCCCATGTCGGTGAATTGTCTACACGTTCATCGGCTGGCGCCGATGAATTCGGTCCCTTCGGGCCCGAATAATCATGATAATTCAAATACTTGGCGTAAGGCGCCAAGTATCATTCGGGCCCTTCGGGCCCGAATAATCATGATGATTCAAATACTTGGCGAGGCTCCAGGTGTTTGAGTTCGGGCCTTCGCGCCCGAATAGTCACGAGAATTCAAACACTTGGCGAGACGCCGCGTATTTGAGTCCACGGACATGGGTCATCGCCAATGCCAGTGAATGGTCCTCCACCTTCACCGGCTGGGGCTATCCAGCAAGCGCCTGTAGAATCAGGACCATTCGACCGGATCGCAGGCCCTCAACGCAGCCGTTCGATGACGTGCCGAAGCACCGACAGTCGCGCGCTGTATTTGTCGTTGGCCCCCACCAGGTGCCACGGCGCATCGCGGGTGCTGGTGCGGTCGACCATGTCGTGAACGGCCCGCTCGTAGCTCGCCCACTTCTCGCGGTTGCGCCAATCCTCTTCGGTAATCTTGAAGCGCTTGAACGGCGTGTCTTCGCGTTCCTTGAACCGACGCATCTGCTCGGCAGCGTCGATGTGCAGCCAGAACTTGATGACGACGACGCCGTTTTCGGTGAGTTCTTCTTCGAACTCGTTGATCTCGCTGTAGGCCCGCTGCCAGGCCGCGTCGGTGCAGAACCCCTCGACCCGCTCGACGAGCACGCGGCCGTACCAGGAGCGATCGTAGATGGCGAGCTTGCCCCTGGCAGGCATGTGCCGCCAAAACCGCCACAGGTAGTGCTGGGCGCGCTCCTCGTCGGTGGGGGCCGCGATGGGGATGACGCGATAGTCGCGGGCGTCGAGGGCTTCGGTGACACGCCGGATGGCGCCGCCCTTGCCGGCGGCGTCCCACCCCTCAAAGACGAGGGCGACGGAACGGCCCTGCTTGGCGACGGAAACCATCTCGCTGTGCAGGCTTCGCTGGAGGGTCGGCAGGTGGCGCTCGTAGGTTTCCTTGCTGACGGTCGTCGCCAGATCGACGGTGTCGAGGATGCTCCGGCCCGTGATGCTCGGCGGTGACCGCCCGGGTCGATTGGCTTCGGGAGGTGGCGAGTCCAGCCGCGCCGACAACGCCGCCACCAGGGTCTCGCCCACGGCCAGTTCGCGGTAGCGACGGTCGGCAGCCTCGATGACTGTCCAGGGTGCTGCTGGCGTCGACGTTTCCTGCACGACCTCCTCACTGATGGCGCGATACCGGTCGTATTGCCCGTGACGCCGCATGTCGTCGGAACTGACGCGCCACCGCGTCGCCTTGTCTTCCCGCAGGCGCTTGTAGACTTTGGCCTGCTGGGTCTTGCCGAGGTGAAACCAGAGTTTGACGACGAGGGCGCCGTCGTCGACCAGGGCCTGTTCGAACTGGCGAATGCGCTCAAGGGAGCTCAGGAAAGCCCCCTTTTTCATGTGCCGTTCCACGCGCCCCACGATGGGGCCCGTGTACCAGTTGCCGAAGTAGATGCCCGTCCGCCCCCGTGGCGCGAGGGCCCGCCAGTAACGCCAGAACGGGGGCCGGGCGGCCTCCTCGTCGGTGGGGGGCCCGAAGGCCACCGCCTGCAGGAAGCGAGGGTCCATCCACTCGTGGAGCAAATTGACCGTCTCGCCCTTGCCCGCCCCGTCGACGCCGTTGATGAGGATCAGCAGGGGGAACTTCGCGTTGGCCTTCAGCCGCGTCTGCAGCTCAAGAAGCTCCGTGCGCAGGCGTGGCTCACGAGCGGCGTAGTCTTCCTTGGTGACCGTGCGACCGAGTTCGGCGGTTTCAAACATGTCAGGACGATAGCGCGCGCCCCGACCAAACCGTGAGTCAACCGGATGCCAGCGACCGTCAGGGCCCGCTACAGGCGCGTGTGCCGGGCCAGGGCCAGGGCAAAGACGTCGTCGCCGTCGACGACCTGCAGGGCCGCCGCGCTTTCAGCATTGAGGGCGATGACATCGTCCTGCTCGGCGAAATCGGCCTGGATGCAGCGGAAGAAGCTCTCGGGCGGCGACTTGCCGCGGATGATGCGCTTCTCCGAAGCCAACAGACCATCACACGACTCGCCAGGGGCATCGACGAGCACGGACTTGTTGACGATGCGCACCGTGCCTTTGAGCGTCTTCGTGATCGGCCACACCGACGTCGTGTCAGCTTCGAAGTGCGGCCCGCCGTCGAAGGGGTCGATGCGGCCAACCGGGGTGAAGCCGATGCCCGTCAACATCTTCTTCACCCCTTCGGTCTGCGGACCAACTTCGCCGATGACCCGTTGGGCGTCGTCGTCAAACAGACTCGCGTAGATGAGGCCCGACGGAAACAGGCCGCGAATGAACTCCTTGTTGGTCTTGCTGACGCGATCAGCTTCGAGGTAGGTCATCCCCGTGAAGCGACGGCCAAGGGCCTCCCACAGCGCCGAACGACCTCCGTCCCCCAGGGGCGGCAACAGCTCCGCCAGCACACGGGGGCGGAAGCGGTCGGGGTGCATGGCCATGAAGACAAAGCGCACAAACGACAACTGCTTGCCGAGCTTGCCGGGGGCGCCACGAAAGGCGGGGTCGAGGACCAGACCACCAATTTCCGTGGGCCCGTCGTGGTCGAAACCAATCCGCAGCATCGTGTGGTTGAAGTGCCTGTCGACCGTCGCCGAATAGCGCTCTTCGTTCAACACATCGAAGAAGATGTGGGGTTCCTCCCGGGTGCCGTGCTGGGCAATCACCTGGGAGGTCCCGACGAGGAGCCCCGTCGCTGTCTCCTCCATGACGAACAGGTACTCACGCCGCAGCGGGTTCCTGAGGCGCCCGGCGAAGCTCCGCGACGACAACTCGAGCAGCCCCTCAAGGGCATCGCGATCGTTGGGGAGGTTGACAGTGTTGAGGATGGCGGCGAGCCGCAAGAGCCCGTCAAGATCTGCAGGTCGCGCGTCGCGAATGACGTACATGACGGTCCTCATCGGCCGTGGAGTGGTCGTGTGCCGAAAAGACACCCGGGCGACGACACCAAACCTGCAGCAGAGAAACACCGACCCGATCCGCTGTCAACCTCGACGCCATGCTTGACACGCTGCCCGCGCCGGGGTTTGTTCGTGCCTCACGGCGTCGGAGGTACCATGGCTGGTCGGGCAAGCACGCGGACATCAACGCCGTCCCCCAACGCGACGTCGTCGACCTCGCCCCCGAAACGGGCCACGGCCCCGGCCAAGACCGGGGCCGGCAGCACCCGGTCGTCGGCGAACACCACCACGAAGAACGTCGCCGCATCGGCCAAGAAGGCCTCGTCGACGTCGGCCAAAGCGCGCCCCCGGACGTCGACGGCCCCCACGCGACTGCGCTCGCCGGCGCCGCTGCAGGTCGATCCCCTGGCGCCCCAGATTGACGGCGAGCCATTGCTTCGTGCCGAGCAGTGCATCGCCCTGCTGCAGCGGCGGTTGATCAAGCCCATGAGTCGCGGCGGTCCCCGCGGGGAACTGACGTTGACGCAGTATCACGCGCTCAGCTTCCTCGCGTCGCGAGGCCAGGCGAACGTCTCTGAGCTGAAGGACATTCTCGGGGTCGCTCAGTCCACCACTTCGGTCCTCGTGGACAAGCTGGCGCGCCTTGGGCTCGTCGAGAAGCAGCGGGATCGCCGGGACCATCGACTGACGTGCGTCGTTCCCCTGCCCAAGGGGCTGCGCATGGTGCAGCGCTACCGCAAGAACGCTGAGCGCAACCTGCTCGCGTTGAGCGCCGTCCTTGGCGATGGCGCCGTCCGCGACGTCTTCGTCGCCCTCGAACGGGCCCTGGTGGCCACGGCCCCCCTCGAAGATCCCCGCGTCACCCGCCTCGCCGACAGCGACGAAGACGAAGACCCCGACGTCGACGGCACCACCAACCACCGCGGCCTGGAAGCGGCCGAGTAGGAGATCACCATGGCGACCAAGAAGGCCACGAAAGCAGCGCCGAAGAAGAAGGCCACGGCCAAGAAGACCCCGGCCAAGAAGGCCGCGAAGAAACCCGCGGCCAAGAAGGCAGCGAAGAAACCCGTGGCCAAGAAAACCGCGGCGAAGAAAACCGCGGCCAAGAAGACCGCGAAGAAACCCGCGGCCAAGAAAACCGCGGCCAAGAAGGCAGCGAAGAAACCCGCGGCCAAGAAGGCAGCGAAGAAACCGGCGGCCAAGAAGGCAGCGAAGAAAACCGCGGCCGGGAAAACCGCGAAGAAACCCGCAGCCAAGAAGGCGACGTCGACGACAACGAAGCAGGGGACGGCGCCGGTGGCGTCCGCGAAAGCTGCGACACCCGTCGTCGGCCATATCCTGCCGGGTACGCGCAAGCCCCTCGACCTGAGTTCCCTGGCGGCCTCGTACCGGGATGGTGGCGACGCCATGGCCCATCCGGTCACCGCCGAGCAAATGGCCGAGGTGAGCCATGATGGCCTCCGGGGCGACAGCACCATCCTCCATGTCGAGGACGACGCCGGCCTCGCGCCCTGCCGCCTCGTGGACCACGGCGAGGGTCGCTACTCCCTGTGCCTCGACGATTTTCGCATGCCCAAAGTCGCCATCTTCGACGAACGAGGCCTGCAGGGCGGCGGCTACACCTGGGAGGCCGTCGCGGATTCCCTGGCTCGCCTGCGCCGGCCCGAGTTGGTTGACGGCGTCGGCTACGACTCCGAGGCCAGCATGTTCGTGGCGATTGGCACCCGTCCCACCCTCATCGCCCTGGCCCACCTGATCCAGGAGGCCCTCGACGACGAGACCTTGTTGCGGGCCGCCGTCGACGCCGCCGACCCCGACCGCCTGGAGTGATCGTCGTGGTCGAGGACGTCGTCGACGACCTCGGCAACGCGCGGAATCCAAAGGAACGACGCCCGTGATGCAACGACTGCCTTTTTCCCATCTGGTGTGTGCGGCCCTCGTCAGCGGGCTGGTCCTTGGCGGCTGTGCCTCGACGACGACGTCGGCGACGGCGGGCGAGGACGCCGTGCTCACCACTGCCGCCATCGCCGAACTCGAGGCGAAGCGGGCGCCGGCGGCAGCGTTTGCGACTGGATTGTCGTCGCCCCAGGCGGCTGTGCGGGCCCGGGCCATGCTGGCCCTGGCACGGTTGGAGCGGCTCGACGCCGTGGCCGCCATCGCCGGCGCCCTCGGTGACGTCGATGCCGCCGTGCGGGCCAACGCCGCCTTCGCCGCCGGCCAGGTCGATCTGGCCTTGTCGACGTCGCCCGCCGATCTGCAGGTCCGTGACAGCCTCGAAGGCGCGTTGGTGCAGCGCCTGTCCAGCGAGCAGGCCGCCACCGTGCGAATCGCGGTGGTTCGGGCCCTGGGACGCATCGCCAGCGGCGTCGGCTTGCACGAGCTTGTCGACGTCGCCGGGCGGGCGGGTCCCCTGCGCGCCGAGGCCTTGGCTGCCCTGGGGGTGGCCGGGCAGCGGCGGGGCGGGAGCCTCGTCGACGACGTCGACCTCCAGCAGGCGGTTCGCAGCGGCCTGGCGGATCCAGACCCCGCGACGAGGACGGGTGCGGCCTACGCAGCGTTTCGCCAGGGCGTCGCCCTCGACGACGCCGACCTGCAGCATATGGCGGGCGCCCCCGAGCAGGCCCGCATCCACTTCGCCCGCGCCCTCGCCGGGAAACGCACGCCGGTGGCGGTCGTCAACGGCGGCGTGGCCACCCTGCTGCAAGACACCGATTGGCGGGTGCAGGTCGAGGCCCTGCGCGCTGTCCGCGCCCACAGCGACGCCGCCCTGGGCCCCGTGCTCCAGCTGCTGCCGGCGGCTGCCCAACGCATCGCGGCTGCCGGCCAGGCCCACGTCGTCAGCGAAGCCTGCTCCACCCTCGCCGTCGTCGGCGCGGCCTCGGTGTCCCTGCCCGTGGTCGAGCAGGCCGTGGCGGCCCTGCCGCCGGGTCCCACCTGGGCCGTGGCCCGCTGCACCTGCGCTGGCGTCGTCGAGGTCCTGGGAGGGCCCGGGGACGCCCTGGAACAATGCACAACGGCCCTGCCAGAACGCACCCAGCGGCTGTTGAGCATCGACACCATTGCCCGGGCCCGCATCTCGTCGACGGAGCGAGCGGCGGCCCTCAAGGGCTTCTTCGGCAGCGACGAGCCAAAGATCCGCATCGCGGCCGCCAACGCTTTGTGCGCCGACGATTCGCTGGCTGCCGTCGACGCCGCCGCCACCCAACTCGTCACCGAGGCCGACAGCGGCGTGATGAGCGCGTTGCTGGAGTGTTTTGCAGGGGGCAATCACGGAGACGTCCTCAAGGACCGCACCCTCTCGGTGGCGGCGGCGCGTCTCGTCGGACGCAGCGGTTTTGAGCAGCTTGAGCCCCTCATCACCATCGCCACCATCGCCCGCTCCCGGCCGGCGTCGGCGACGATGCAGAGCCTGGTGGATGAACTCTCGGCCCACAGCGATCCAGCGGTTCGGGACGCAGCGATGGGCGTGACGGCGGGCGCGCGGGCTCCCGGCCCACGAGCCGTGGTGCTGCCGGCGCCGGTCACGGCGACGTTGCCGCTGGCGGCGGTGTTGCGCACGACGAGGGGCGAGATCGTCATCGCCTTCGACCGGGAGCTGGCCCCCCGAACGGTCAAGACCTTCGTCGAGCTCGCCACCAAGGGCGTGCTCAACAACACGCCGTTTCATCGGGTGGTCGCAGACTTCGTCAGCCAGGGTGGCGACCCCCGTGGCGACGGCAGCGGCGGCCCCGGCTTCACCATCCCCTGCGAAAACAGCGATGCCCGCTTCACCCGCGGCGCCGTCGGCATGGCCCACGCGGGCAAAGACACCGGCGGCAGCCAGTTCTTCCTGACCCACTCCGAGCAACCGCACCTCGACGGACGCTACAC
>Ga0247837_1006410_pt1 | contig 16594 bp, 15 predicted proteins | sample LaCtaG_2_FD_187115 | JGI IMG/M metagenome (GOLD analysis project Ga0247837, IMG submission 187115) | Freshwater microbial communities from meromictic Lake La Cruz, Castile-La Mancha, Spain - LaCruzMarch2015_14.5m | ecosystem: Environmental > Aquatic > Freshwater > Lake | place: Spain: Castile-La...
ATGACATAGCCCTTGTATCCGCAACAAATAATAAAATCGTTGATCCCGTGGGCGGAATAAATCTTCATCACGTGCCAAAGGATCGGTTTGCCACCGATCTCCACCATGGGCTTGGGCTTCAAGTGGGACTCCTCGGAGATCCGAGTCCCTAAACCTCCGGCAAGAATTACGGCCTTCATGATGTCCGTTGCCTTTTATGAAAATAATAGATACCCGTACTGTTCCACATGTCGCTATGTTCGTCCAAATGCCTGATTTGTCAGCCCAAATTGAAAGAGCGGGGTCTTTGTCCTTAAGCTTTCATGTTCTCGTTTTTTCAGTCATTCCTGTTTGCGGGAATCGAGTTTTTCATCAGAATAGGTTCTAGGCGATTGACCTGAACCCTAATTGATTAGCCCCGATGAACCTCCCCCACTGGAATCGCCTCACCGGCCTGCGCTGGTGGAGGCACCTTCGGAACAGGGATGATTCTCTCGAAGCTCGACAGCGGGACGACACTAAAATCGCGGATTTACTCCAAGCCCCCCAACCCTGCGCCATCGGGAAAATCGGCACCACGGAGCTGATGGGCCTGGAATATCTCTACCGCTGGATCCAACCCCCCTGGCCACCCCCTGCCAGTTGGCTCCGTCCCGCCCGCCGCTTGTACGATTGCTCCGGCCTATTCCCCGTCCGGCGGGACATATACCTGCGCTGGGCGCAGGAGTACCAATCGACACTTCACCGAATGGACTACGTGGCCCAGTGGCAGCCCTCCGATACCTACCTATCCGTGATGGAGGACCTTCTAATCCGGGAATTAGCACCATCAGCTTTTCGCGGCAGCATTCATTTCCTCCATTTTTGGGGACGAAATTCCCCTTGGCTGGACACCTTGGCCAAATTGAGATGGTTGGTCATTCACCCTTTTACAAACACGATCCGCCTTCAACTTCCCAAGTTACCTTTGTTCGGCATCTTTACTGAACAATGCCGAGATCTTCTGCAACAACGTGCTACCGATACTCGGTTAATCCCCTGCCCGCAGTTTTCTTACATGGTTCCACCCACGCATCGTGACTGGTTTCATGCACTGGAAGAGATGAAATCCCAGATGGGGAATGCTGATTTCGACATCGCCCTTGTGGGTGCGGGCGCATGGTCACTTCCTCTGGTGGCTCACGCCAAAAAACTTGGCAAGAAGGGAATCCATTTAGGTGGCACTCTGCAGCTTCTTTTCGGAATCAAAGGCACCAGGTTTAATCGTGGGGTGATGTATAACGAACATTGGATTCGCCCCTTGGCGGATGAGACCCCCGCCAACTGCCGCTTGATGGAAGAAGGAGCATACTGGTGAACTCTTCGTCGATCTCGGTCGTCATCCCAGTTTATCAGTGCGCGGAGCGCCTACCTGAACATATCGAATCCCTGCGCTGCCTCCGTCCCATGGTCCATGAATTTATCTGGATGATCACCGAAAGCCCAGACAGATCTCATGAAATCGCACGGGAGGCAGCAAAGGAGCTTGGAGGCCAGATTCTAGAAGTTCCCTGCGGCCTCTATCAGGCTTGGAATGCTGGAATCGCCCTAGCCTCTGGGGACTTTATCTATATCTCTACGATTGGTGACACCATCACGCCTCAGGGTTTGAACGCCCTTTCCCATTACCTTCAAAAGGCGGAGGCCGATGTGGTCTTTTCACCTCCTGTAATTTCCCCAGCGACTGGAACTAATCTAAAACGCTCTAGGCACTGGCCGGTTTTTAGATTCGCACGAATTCTAAACCAGTACGCTGGCGGTCGTCTGCCCAAGGAAAAAGCGATTCTGATGCAGATTCTTTCCGGGGCGAGTGGATTGCTAGGATCATGCGCCTCGTGCCTGTTTCGCGCTTCTTTTTTTCAAGGCCGGCCGTTCCCGACCGATTACAACCACTACGGCGATACTGCCTGGACTTATCAACATCTCCCCAATGCCATTCTAACTTTTCATCCGGATACAGTAGCGAGATTTATAATTCATGATGCAGATACTTCTCGCAAGGTGGATAAAGATCAAATTTACAGCCTCATGGACAGTTTGGCTGTGCACTTGCCTGAAAAAGACCACGCCTGTGTCAAACAATTGACGCAGGCTTCCAAAAGAATTGATAGTATCCGCGATCCCCACCCGAGGTATGGTTGGTGGGTTTTCCCCGCCGCCTGGTTCTACCGCATCGCCAGAGAAAATTGCAAATCTCAATTACTTCGAACCTTGAAAGGCGCCAGTTGGCGCTCATTCGGCAAAAAATGCCAACTTCCGTTTTGGCTTCTCCGCTTAAAAAAGTAGCTACAGAAGAAGTCTAAACAGTAGCCCGCCTTTTTGTAAAGTTTTTCGGGGTCTCGTGCAGATCACATTATATAATTCTAAAATAGCTAGTTTAGTTTTTTGGTATTCTATATGGTTACTGCCTTTTATAGCTTTCGATCTAAAAGATTTATTTTTTGAAACAGTCTTTTTACTTCCTTCCGCACCATAAAGTACAGAAATGGATTTGAAGCAAATGAGACAAGGTTAACAGTTTTTTCAGAGGCGTTTATTTGGTGGATTGTTTTTGCTAAAGAACTGCGAAGTGATTTATGAGCCTCTTTTTCTTGGCCTAATTCATGCGTTGCATTATTTAGGTTTTGGCTTAGCTGCTGAAGTTTTTCACTTCTTTGCTCTAATATCATATTAGACTGTATAAGATCTTTTGTTCGAATAACAAGATCCTCACTCGTTTTATTTAACATTTCTTTGCGCTCAACCAATTCTGCTCGAGTCTCGACAAGATCCTTAGTTCTGGCATTTAAATCATCATTTGTTCTTCTTAGCAATTCTGTGCGCTCAACCAATTCTGCTCGAGTCTCGACAAGATCCTTAGTTCTGGCATTTAAATCATCATTTGTTCTTCTTAGCAGTTCTGTGCGCTCCACCAATTCTGCTCGAGTCTCGGCAAGATCCTTAGTTCTGGCAGTTAAATCTTCATTTGTTCTTCTTAGCAGTTCTGTGCGCTCCACTAATTCTGCTCGAGTCTCGGCAAGATCCTTAGTTCTGGCAGTTAAATCATTATTTGTTCTTCTTAGCAGTTCTGTGCGCTCCACTAATTCTGCTCGAGTCTCGACAAGATCCTTAGTTCTGGCAGTTAAATCATCATTTGCTCTTCTTAGCAGTTCTGTGCGCTCCACCAATTCTGCTCGAGTCTCGACAAGTTCTTTCGTTCGTTCTTTAAGATCTCTGTCTAATATTTCACCCTGATCCCGTATTTTCTTGTGATTAGCACTAATAAAGTCGTCAAATAAATTGGGTCCACATTTAAAGGAAGATAGTAATTCAGAATGATGCTCATGAACGTAGAATTTATTCAGGGCGTCAAAATATACGTGGGTATACCCTCGTTCAGCTAGTTCGCTTAGGCCATACGATACTTCGATATCCGTTGAAGGGAGTGTGCTTTCGACTACCACGATCCAAGGACGTGCCGGATTATTCCTCCAGCTCTTAATCACGTCCTCCTCCATGCCCTCCACATCGATTTTAGCCAGTGAATATCACCATTTCCAGCTTCGTCAAAAATTGAGGCCAATGTCCTTGTTGGGACTTTGATGGTTTCGGAAGTGAATCCCTTCGATTTGTGTTCATCACGAAATGTCTTTGAAGATGTTGTTAAGCCAGTGTCTTCAATTATAAATAAAGTGGTTGGTCTTGTGCTTTCTCCAATAGCAGCTTCAATGACCACCTCGTCCGGACGGGCCTTTCGCAGTTTTTTGGCATAAGATGGATTAGGCTCCACATGAATTCCTCTCCATCCCTGCGTGTAGAAAAACATGCTTACAGAATCAATAACAGGATCCCAAGCGCCTAAATCAATGTATCTTCCTTTTTTTACATGCTTTAACGCGCGCCAAAGGATCACATCCTCGTAGTTTTGAGCATATGATACCATTTCTTATAGTTTCATAATCAGTTTAATAGAGCTGCATCGTAATATTAACGGTGTTTTTTTACCTCTTTCAACCTAAAATTTTGCTTTTTTAATATTGAAGTAACAATTTTTAATAGTAAGTGCTGATATCTGATTATTTTTTAGCTTTTATTAGAGCATTCGTAAACTCATTTATGATTAGTAGTTGACTTGAACCTAGACAAAATAGTCTGAGGAGCAAGTTATGGTTGATCCGCCTCGAACGACTGCAAAAGGTCGTATTTCTTCACCCCGCGAAGTAGGTTCGATTTGATGGCTAAACTGTTGCCGCTTACGCCAGCGCCGGATTGAGGCAACCAAACGAAATGCACTATGTACGTAGCATTTTATTGGAGGTATATAACCCCCATTGCAAATCATTCTCCATATCGGTCTTCCAAAAACCGGCACGACTTTTCTCCAGCAGCAGATCGCTTATTACCGCGACGCCCTTCGGACCAATGGCCTCTACATTCCCCAAACTGGAACTTCGAGCTGGGTACGAAAATTAACAGGCGATCCGCTGATCCATCGAATGCCTTGCGAGGAGGGCAATCACCTGATGCTCGCCTGGGCTCTTCAGCCAGAACGATGGCCCCAGTTTCCTGCTTCAGTGCAGCGCCTCCTCCCTGAGGTCTGGGATCTCCTGCTCAAGGAACTGACGGATTGCGGTGCACCCTATTGCCTGATCACTGCAGAAAATTTATCTTGGGATTTGAGCAAACAATCGCAGTTTCAAGCAATCCGCGCCTCCCTCGCCGGTCATAATGTCCGTGTTGTATGTTGCCTGCGGCAATTGCATGACTTTATAGCCTCAATGTATGGAGCAATTTTGAGTTTAGAACGTGGACCTTATTCGATCGATGATTTTGTCACTGAGTTTTACCCCAAATGGGAGAGGGATTTTCAGGCGGAGACCTGGCAAAAGGTGTCCGGTGCTGGCTGCTTTCTCGAGCTCGCGTACGAGGCGATTGCCGGCCCAGATATCCTTCAGCGGTTCTTAGCCGCCGCCATTCCCGGCCATCCGTCATCCCTCCGATCCTATCCGGTGATGCCTGGAACCAATCCTCATCGAAGTTTCTCTCCTCGTTTTCTGCGATTTCTTGAGGAACTCCACGCAAACGCAATTGGATCCGCACAGTTTAAGGAGCTCTACCAATCGCTACCCGACAGCTATGCACCACTCGAATATCGCCTCATCTCGCCGGCAGAAATCGACGCAGCGCTGGAGCGCCATCGAGCGGGTAGAAGCCCCGCTCCATAAGTTGCTATCGTAGCCGCATTGCTCGTGGCCTTGAAAAGGCTTTAACCAGTTCAGCCTGCGGTGTCTCAGCGTCGTCGGGCGATGATCATCGCCGAAACGCCCCAGGGCAGCCCGATGCCCCGCGAGAGCCAGAGGTTCTCCGAACTGAAAATGGTCTCCAGCAGACCATTCAGCAGGGAAAACTGCGACCGGCTGAAATCGGACTTCAGCGGCCTGTGTCGCTCCCCACCCAGGCGGTCTGCCATCCGACGGACGACGCGGTGCACTGCGATCGGGGCAAACAGCAGACTGTTGAAGCCGCTGCAGAGCAGGAGATCGCAGCCCTTGAAGAGGGCCTTGAGTTCTCCGATCCGGTAGCGCCGGAAGTGGTGGTTGATCTCGTCGTGTTCGCTCCAGAGCAGCGGTGAAGCCGGGACCGTCACGAACAGAATCCCGTTCTTGCGGCAGACCCGCTTCATTTCGGCGACCGCTCCGGTGTCATCCTCGACATGCTCGATCACGTCGAACGCACAGACCACGTCGAACGAATCGCTCTCCCAGGGCAGATCGAGGATCGTGCCCTCGACGATCTCGAGACCTGTCCGCTCCCTGGTCAGTCGACAGCAGTCACCGTCGTATTCGAGCGACACAACATCGCCGAGTTCCCCAAGCCATTGGGAACTCCTGCCAGTGGCGGCACCGATGTTGAGGATCCGCGGCCGGGAAGGGATTCTGCCGGTGGAGATCATCCGCTCCACCTGCCGGCGGAGAATCGATTCCCGGGCCCGGAACCACCAGTGCTCCCGCTCGTTCCGGTAGTACTCGTCGTAATAGGCCGGTTCCATGGCTCAGGCCGAGTCCTCGCGGCCGTCGCCATTCCAGAACCTCCGCACCAGGTAGACGGGCCGCGCCCGAACCTCGTCGTAGATGCGATGGATGTAGGCGCCGAGGATGCGGATCGCCACCAGCTGCACGCCGCTGAAAAAGATGATGGCCAGGATCAGCGTGCTGAAACCGGCGGGAATCTCCGCCCCGAACAGCCAGGCCCCGAACAGCCAGAGCGCGTAGCAGACGCTGACGAGGATCGCCGCCGTTCCGACGATGCCGAGCAGCCGTATCGGAACCTTCGTGAAACTGAAGATGCCGTTGTAGGCCAGACGAAACAGGTCGCTCCAGCGATACTTCGCCTCGCCGGCGGCCCGGGCGGCTCGTTCATACTCGAATGGCACCTGGCGGAATCCGACCCAAGCCCGAAGGCCGCGCAGAAACAGGCTCTGCTCGGGCATACGCAGCATCGCCTCCAGCACGGGCCGGCGCATGACGGCGAAGTCGCCCGAATCGAGCGGCAGGTCGATGTCCATGATCCAGCGCATCAGCCGGTAGGCCATCCAATAGGCCGTCGTCTTGGCGGCATTTTCCTTGCGGCGGCGGCGAACCGCATAGACGACGTCGGCGTCCTGCTCGTCGAGCTGGTCGAGCATCGTCGGGATCAGCGTGGGCGGATCCTGCAGGTCGCCGTCGATGCAGGCGATCACGTCGCCGGAGGCATGGGCCAGCCCGGCGAGCAGGGCCCGCTGATGGCCGAAGTTTCGCGACAGGTCGATCACCTTGAATCGCGGTTCGCGGCGGTGCCACTCGACGAGCTTTGCGAGCGTGGCGTCGCGGCTGCCGTCGTTGACGGCGATCACCTCCCAGGGCCCGCGTCGGGCGGAGAGCGCCGAGATGATCTCCGATGCCAGCCGGTCGACGACCTCCTCCTCGTTGTAGACGGGAGTCACCACCGAGAGCAGCTGATCGTTGGCATGCGTCATGGGTGCCGTCCGGGTCAAAGATTCGGTGGTGGATACTGCCGTGATCACGAGACACACTCCATCACGATGACGGTGTAGGGGATGCGGAACATGTCGTGGCGGATCGAGGTCGTGACCTTCGGAAAGACCGATTCGGCGATCGCCCTGTAGGCCGGCTCCGTGCGGACGAACTCACCGCGATCATTGTCGAGAAGGCGGCGGACGAGTGCCGACTGTGGCGTCGTGTAGCAGCCGTCGAGCGTGATCAGCCTGCCCCCCGAAGAGAGTGCCCGCGAGGCCATCGTGAACATGTTTCTGGCCTGGGCATCGTCGAGGTGGTGGACGACACCGACGGCGAGGACGATGTCGAACTGGCCGTAATCGGCGACGGTGTCGGGCGTCACCTCGCACTGGTGGAAGGTGCCCCGGTCGCCGAACCGCTTTCGGCAGGCTTCAATGTAGGCCTCGCTCATGTCGAACCCGACGTACTCGACGCCGGGAAGATGATTGAGCATCACACCCGTGCCGCATCCGATGTCGAGCACCCGGTCGCCCGGCTTGGCCTTGATGTAGCGCGAGACGAATTCCGGCGCGTAGGCGGTTCCGCGGATCAGGTACTGAGCGAGGTCATAGACCCAGGGCGCCGCGAGGACGTCTTTGATCGCCATGACGAAACCTTCTATTGCTCCGAGGAAAGGAACTTATGGTCGGATCCGTAGATCCGGGAGTGGTCCGTTCGTGCCCGGGTCGCCTCCACGATCATCGTCAATCCAGCCCACCCAGCGATTGCCGCATAGATCGCGTACACGACCCAGAACATGGCGAACATCCGGTTGTGATAGACGATGTCGATGATGTTTCGGCCCGGCTGAAGGCTGATTGCAGCCAGCCCGTCGCTCTTGCCCGGGGTGATCGTCTTCCCGTTGACTGCGTAACTGAGCCGCGGGTTGTTCCAGAGCAGGTATTTCATCGTGACCGGCTCGGATGACTCGACGTCGATCTGGAGCGTGTTGGCGTTGTTGCAACTGAAGCCATGCACCACGAGAGCATCGGCCGGCTTTTCAGCGGCACTGTCTGTGGTTTCACCGGGCGGCGGATAGACCTCGACCTCCGCCAGACTGAGGATGTTCTGCGGATCCGCCGTCTCACGGGCCAGCTGCACCCTCACGTAGCGGCCGGCTGCGCCGGGCGTGTCGATCGTCAGCGACGGCGCTGGCATGATCCGGATCCGCTTCTGCCACAGCCCCGCCACCGCCTCTTCGCGGGGAATCGCCGCCGTCTCGATCGCAGAGGCGGAAGTGTTGCTGATCGATAGCCAATAATCGCCGAGCCGATGGGGCACCTCGTCGCGATTCCAGAGCCGTACCGAGCCGACGGGCTTCGATTCTCCGAGATCAATCTCGAACCATGCACCCGGCTCAGTGCCGGTGTGGGTGACCGATCCCTCGGAAAACACCCCGCTCTGGTTGCCATCGACGGCCCGGCCCGCCTCCCCTCCGCCGTTGCTGCTCTGAATGGCCTTGGCACGCAGGGCGAGATTTCTGCGTCGCTCGACCGGTTCTGCGGCCGAGTCCCCGACCGCGCCTCGAACGACGCGGACATAGCCGTTGTCGAACAGCGCATCCTCGGTCGGCCGACTGTTGATCCCGGAGGACGTCAGTGGGGCGAGCACGACGCCGCCGGGAAGCCTGTGGATGTCGCCGGCTGTGAGGGTTCCCGTCAGCGGCTCCAGCGACGGAAGATCCGATTCGAGCGCGACCACAAAATCCGCACCCGACATCCGCAGTCTCTCCCACTGCGGATGGAATCGCCCATCCCCCTCGTAGGGAATCGTGCGCATGTAGTCGGCCCGCGACGAGAGGTAGAAGTTCCATCCGGAGTACGGACAGATCGAGATCTCCTTGAGCACAAAATGTGGAAACGCCTTGGGAAAGGTCTCGGGCCCTTCACTGCTCCAGCGCGGCGTGATGTCGACATACTTGATCATCTCCTTGCCCTGGGCCCGGAACCGCTCCAGATAGGCAAGCACGCCCCGACGCAGGGACTCGTCGAGCATGACACCCTGCCGAGTCACCTGGACGTCATACCCGCTGTTTCCTTGGGAGCGGTCATACATCACGTCCAGCGCCGGGAGCGCGAACAGGGCCAGCGTCGCGACATAGGCAAAAACCCTGTCGGGCACGAGCATCGCCACCATGGCCAGAGCCGCGACCAACAGCTCGAACACCAGATAATTGTTGAGCCCCGCGATGCGGGACGGCTCGGGCTGGTGGATCACATACAAGGCCACGGCAAAAGCCGCACTGATGAACAACGCGAACGCGATCCGCAGACCCAAGACCGGCCTGGAATCGATGACCGCCTTCAGCATGAGCGCGATCATGACGCCAAACAACAACTGCCCGGGCAGGAGAAACCGCTGGTAGATGTGCATTCCGCCAACCTGGGGAATGAAATAAAAGACGAGATCGCTGACGACGCTGTGCTGACCGAACACGCTGAGGGCAATCGCGAAATAGATCAGTCCTGCGGCCTTCAGCAGCATCCATTCCCGGCGGCTGAGCGAGTCGATTGCCCGAGACGAGAGCACGAAGATCGTGGCTACGGCCAGGGCGATGAAACCCCAGGTGATGGAAAACTCGGTGAATGGCCCCGGGATCGGGAATCGATAGGAGAGTGCCCGCAGGATGCTCTGGGGCATGTCCGCCGACTGATGGGCGCTGTAGAAGAGCGACGGCCTCGATGCGCTTGGCGAGGCCTTCAGAAAGAAAAAGACCTGCAGCAGATACGGGGATGCCACGATGCCGCCGACGATGAAGGGCAGCATCGCTGCGAAGAACCTCGATGACCTGCCGGCTATGGTGGATCCGGTTTCATCGAGGAGAAACAGCCGGATGCCGACGATCAGGGCGGCGATCGCCAGGCAGGCGATCCCGAGCGGCACATAGCCGGCAAAAAATCCGACGAGCACGGGGAATGCCGCGAGCACGAGCCGACGGAAGCCTCGATGCTCTGCGTAGTCGAGGGCGGCGTAGGCCGCCCACGGCACGATCGACGCACAAAACACATACATCGGTTCGCCGTGGGCGTTGACGGCATAGACGCTGAAGGCGAACGCCGCTGCGGCAAATGCGGCCACCCAGAAATCCAGCTGGAAAAACCTTGTCAGCAGCCGCTGGGCGAAGTAGCAGGCAACGAAGCTGTGGATCGCAAGCGCCAGGACAAGAATCCGGCCAGCATCCTGAAATGTCGTCGTCTCAGGAGAACTGAAGAGTGCCCAGACGACGAACAACGGATGGCAGGGGAAGAAATTCGCGGCCAGGAAAAAGTCGGCACTGGCGTTGAACTGGCCGAAGTCGAGCGCGACGAAGTGGTGCCGCGAGAGCAGATACTGCAATTTCGCCAGGTACGGCCAATAGAAACCGATCACGTCGCCGCCGTAGAGAAAGCCGGCATCCTGGCTTCCGTTCCGGATTGACGGATAATAGAACAAAAACGTCGCTAGAAGGGAAAAAGCCAGTGGGCCAAAACATGGAGCTCGAACGACGTAGGCGTTCAATGCCTTGCCAAGGCCTGCGCGTTTTTTACCGATGAACCTTGCAAGGGAAAATAAAAGCCGATCTTTTTGCTGATTTTGGGAAGTCTGCATCGTCGAAGCCTATTGTGCCTTCGCTGAGCACTCATCTTTCTTTAAAGCCAGGAATCTTTGTCCCTGCGAGAAGATTCGCCTTATCTCTCTTCCTATTTTTTGATGAAACTTAAGCTTTGGCCGTTGCAGTTCCGGAAAAACAGTGCCCTGGCAAATGGGAGGCCCATAACTAGTTCTCGATATAAATCCCGTATGGATCTTGAAAATCTGAGGATCGAATTCACGCAGAACCTCATTTTCATATGCCTCATTCCACGTTCTAGGTGGATATTCTGTTTCTAAATTGACTTTAATGGAGGCAAGCGGATGAATACGAACCCGATCTTTTTGATAAAAACAAGCTAACGCCCTGCCGTCAAGAAAGGGCAGACAAGTCTCATAGTTTTTGGGCAACATGCTGCGTCGAAACATAAAGCGCCCCAGCCCATTTGGAGCTTTGCAATCCACGTGACCGAAATCAATTACGTCATGGACTCGGACAACTTCGTGACCCTTCAGATCATGAATTACGGTGCTGGCACTACCAACCAAATCAGGATCTGCCATTATCGTTTTCTTCAAATTAGAAATATGGTCACTCATCAAGACTTCGTTAGGCGCAACAAAGACAAAGAACTCGTCCTCCAATCGCTTTTCGATCAACGAAAGGATTACTTGGCCAATCTTTTCACGGGCGCCAAAAGGACCATAAAAACTTGCTTCAATAACTTCAATTCGGCTTTGGCTCAACGATGCGGCGATTTGCTTTTTTCGCTCAAGAGTCACGTTCGAGTCGATGCACAGCTTCCCTCGGACCCCCTTGTCCTCTTGGCATTCAAAACTCTTGATATGCCTGTGCAACCCATCTTCCGAAGCGTCGGGCAGAAGCATAAAGAGAGTGGCATGATTCGTTGCAGGTGTTTTTAAGATTTTATTCCTTATCTTTTCTTTTCTGTCCTGCATGTGTTTATAGATTCTTGTCAGATTTGATTTATGACTGAATCGTTCGGAAAAAATCTTTTGTGCTTTTCCTATTTTCAGCAAAGCTGCCTCTTTATTGATTTTTGCCCACTCTAAATGAGCCAATATTTGTTGTGCGACCGAGTCCGGGCTTTGGGATGCGTCAACATACAGAACGGAATCCCCAAAGTGCTTGTGGGTAAACGGATTTTCGTCCGCGATAACAAGCGCTCCAGCAGCAATGCTTTCGAAAAGCCTCGAGCTCATCAGTTCCGATTCCTTATGCGCTTCCGATGAGAGGACAAGGCTAACTCCCGCTTTGGAAATTTCATGGATCATGGAGAACCCATCGAAAGGAATTTCCCCTTGATAGGAATTGAAGCCGTTCCACACATCGATCCCCATGAAAAGTTTGGGGCCAAATATTTTTATATGCCCAGTTCCCTCAAGAATACGGAGAACAGACCCGTGCCGCGACCCTTTCCCCTGCAAAACATCCCAGTTGATTCCTGCATAAAATAGTTTTGCCTCCCCCAAAGAGGGCGGATGAACATTCTCGTGCACAGAATGGTATAAAGTGAAGAACTCGTCGATATGACAAGGTGAGTCTTGGATCTTTCGTCTGACCATGCCATCAGCAGGAGCAGATCCGCAACTCAGAAAATCGTTGTGCGTTAGCAGGTTTCGCGAGGTTCTTTGATAATCCCATTCCATGTAAAACCGCACGGGATTCCATAGGGCCACGATGGAGAAGGCATCATAGTTTTTGGGAGTCTGATAGTGGAGATGCAGGACAAAATCTACATCATCAGGGCAAATTACACGATTCGGATCTTCCAAATATCGTCCGTCAGGCAGAATCTCAAAGACATCGATCCCCAGCCGGGACGCAGAGTGTTTAATCCGTGCGACACACTCATCCTCCGCATTTTTAATTCCTAATTCCTTCCATAACTTGACTATAGCAAATCGATTTTTAATCTCGGGATTCGATCGAGCTGCTGGCGGGGATGTATTTTCAATTTTTTTCATCCTGTAATCAAAGTCCCATCTTTCATCCTTTTCAGAAAGTCATCATACGCAGACTTGAGTCCCTCTGCCGTACTAATTTTAGGACTCCATCCTAACCCTAAAAGTTTGCTGGAATCTAATAATTTCTGCATCGCGCCATTCGGCTTAGTGGCGTCAAATTCCATCCCCCCCTTGAAGCCGACAACTTTCAAAACCATTTCGGCAAGTTCCGCAATGGTAAGATCTCGTCCACTGCCGGCGTTTAAGACGCTGGGAGATTCCTCACAAAACATTACCATCTTTAGGGCTTCCGCCAGGTCATCAACATGAAGAATTTCTCTCCTAGCCGTGCCGTCGCCCCAAACTAAGAATTCTGCTTGGCCCATGGTCTTTGCCTGATGGGCGCGCTGAATTAAGCCCGCTACCACATGACTATATTCTTGGTGGTAATTATCCCCGGGGCCATAAAGGTTCGGCGGTATGACGACCCTAAAATCACATCCGTATTGACGGCGAAAGGCTAGACAGGTCTCGATACCCGCAATCTTGCTGACCGCGTAGGCGCGAACATTCTCATCTGGGGGCCCAGATAGCAGTGCGGTCTCCTTGAGCGGCTGTGGAGCCAAAGCAGGATAGGTGCAATTAGACGCGACAAACACCAGCCTTTTAACTTTTGCCAAATGAGCTCCTTGAATTACGTTTGTCTGAATCATGAGGTTATCCACAATAAAATCGGCAGGTAATTTTTTGTTTGCCATGATGCCGCCGACTTTGGCGCCAATATGGAAAACGTAATCCGGCCGGTTTTTCTCCATCCAATCCAAAACTTGCGCCTGATTATACAAATCAATTTCTTTCCTCGTGGTGAGCAACAAATCAGCCTTGGTGTTAGTTAAGCAACGAAGCATGGCCGAGCCCAACATCCCTCTGTGACCTGTAATCCAAATTTTTGGCCTCATAAACGTATGCTTGTCCCAGCCAACTCTCCCTCAAGTACTTTTATATCCGCATCCACCATGACCTCGACTAATTGTTTAACTTTAACATTATCTAATCCTAGCATATTTTCGTCCTTACTGGCATCTCAATTTGTAGGCCCACTTTGGCCGTGCATAGTTACCTTCCTTTAAACGCCAATCACTTCTTGTGCTCCAAACCAGTCCAAGGCAAAGGCTACACCCATAAACTCCCTGCCTCTTCTTTATTTCACCTATGTATACCGCGCAGTCATCGGATGTTGCCCTGCAGCAATATCCGCCGCATCTCCTTCAAATTCTCTGGAGCGGATCGCCAGTCCCGTTTCGACTCCAGATTCCCCAAAAACAGTTTCTCCTGGAGGCCAGCCTTGATCCTAGCCACCGCTCGGGTGATCTTGCGAGTGACAAAGGTCTCCCCTCGCCTCGGGCTTTCGTGATTGAAAAGGATTCCGCTGCTGGCGTGCAAACCATAGCTCTCCCGATAGTTCACCGTGATCCAGTGACTGTACAGTTTGGCCGCGGCGTAGGGACTGCGGGGATAAAACGGGGTTGTCTCCTTCTGGGGCACCTCTTGTACCAAGCCATACATCTCAGAACTGGAGGCCTGATAAAACCGCGCCTTTGGGGTGACCTGTCGCATCGCATCCAGCAAACGCACCGTACCGATCCCCGTGACGTCGCCCGTAAATTCGGGAATATCAAAGCTCACCCGTACATGGCTCTGTGCGGCTAGGTTATAAATCTCATCCGGTTGGGCTTCCCCCAGAATTTTGATCAGTGAACTCGGATCACTCAGATCCCCGTGATGGAGAGTAATCTTGGCACCCTTCTCATGACGGTCCTTATAGATGGGATCGATTCTTTCTGTATTAAAGCTGGAGGAGCGCCGAATGATTCCGTGGATCTCATATCCCTTTGACAGAAGAAGTTCAGCCAGATAGGAACCGTCTTGGCCGGTAATGCCGGTGATCAGGGCGGTTTTTGGGGTTTTAATCTTCGCTCCAGCCATAATATAGATCAGATCATTTTTTCCGCTACCTGTCAAAAATACTTCTTCCATGTGTATGGTTTTTTGTGGATAAGGTCATTTTTTCCACCCTCTTGCCCAAACCCCGCGAAGACGGCTCCCACGATGGCTAAAAAACCAAACACCCTCCTTGTAGCCTTAAGTCTGTAGCCTTCAGTCTCTCCCCATCCTCACCCCGATCGCACCACTTCCTCCCCTACTGACGCTTGGGGGACAAAACTTTGAGCTTGGGGAAGAAGCGATGAAAATCATCCCCATTCCGGGTCAAGATACCCTCAAAGCGTGTGCTAAAGGCTCCAATGAGGACATCGGCTACGGGCCGGCGACTCTCCCGGCCTTCACGTTGTCTCCCGATATGACGCGCCCAAGCCCGGGCAGCCGTTTCCGTATCGCTTTCCTGCCAACCCTCCTCAAAGCCAACAGGAATTCCCAAAAGAAACTGCCGGAGGGCGGATAGATCTCCGGCAAAAGCCGGGGCCAGCTCCACGAAGGTGACGGGACACACCAAAAGTCCTGCCTCCGCCTTTTCCTGCAAAAGGGATTCGGATCGCTTTCCGAAGCTGGGATCGTCCAGCCCGACATCCAGCAAGAGACAGGTATCGACCACCCACGCCACTTAGGCCGTTTCCCCCTCGCGCAGGATTTTCATCCAATCTGCCGTGCGGACCGGTCCCCCGTGCAGATACCGCAACATAAATCCCCTCATGGATCGACCGGCCCCCTGCCGTGGAACGGTGACCCGGATCTCGCGGTCCGAAACCCGGCTCCAGAAAAGAGGCTGGCCGGGCCGAAGCCTCAGCTGCCGCCGGATCGCCGAGGGCAACGAGACTTGGCCCCTTTCCGTCAGGGTGGTGACAACACCGCTCATGGGATTAACATATCATGTGGTTTTATCATGTCAATATTCCCCATTTTCGACCGAACCACACGCCGTCATCGGCCAGCCCCTGGATAGAAAGGTTCCCTCCATGACTAAAAGCCAAGTAGCTTCCCCCCACCCTGCAGTCTTTAGCCTTCAGTCTCTCCCCATCTTCATCTTAACCCCACCCCCTCCCGCCAACCCCTTTAAACCTTGCGTAGCCTTGTGCGGAGCAGGGCCACGTTCCACTAGGCTCGAAGATAACAGATGGTATAATGAAGATTGGCAACTCCCGTAGCCTAAGGGCCCCCTTTAACTTAAACCTAAACTTAGTATCTCCTGCGAGGCAGGATTGCCTTCTTCACCAAAACAACTGGACCGGATAGCGGGCCAAGGCCTTGTCGGGAGAGACCAGCGTGGAGCCGGTCAATTTTGCTTGGACGATCAAAATCCGGTCAAAGGGATCCCGGTGCACAGGTGGAAGCCGGGAAAGCCCGTAAATCGCCGCATCCGTCAGATCCAGTTGGGTGAAGTTGTAGCGGGCCAACTCCCGGGGCAAAGCTACCGCCGGCTCGTCAGCCATAGGCAGTTTTCCCAACTGATATTTGATCTGAATCTCCCAAAGGCTGATCTGGCTGTAAAACACCTCGGACTTTGGATCGGCCAATTCCCGGCGGACTGCGGGGGGCACCGCCTCCTCACTGCCCATCAGGTAAAGCAGCGGAGCCGTGTCCAGAAGGTACGTTCCGGGCATGAATCCCCTTCACTCCCCACAAAACATTTTTGCAATCTCTGTGTCGGCCTCAAAAAATTCCGGACCCAGCTTGAAAACCCCTTTCGACAGGCCAAAAACTCTGGGCACCATACTTTTGTGATCCAAAGGCCTGATCTCCGCAAAAGGCTTGTTACGATCGCACAAAATCACCGTTTCCCCTGATTTGACCATGCGGGCATACTTGGAAAGCTTTGCCTTAGCCTCATTGATGTTTATCTTAACCATAAAGGTCTACTAGATTATGTTGTTGGTCATGTCAAATTCGGATAATGGTTTCTCAACCTTTCCTCCCGCGGCTGAGAAGTTGAAGTAAAAAAGTTCTTGGGTGCCTGCAAAACGTACGGATCCGACCGCCAATCGAACGAG
>Ga0247837_1006416_pt1 | contig 16575 bp, 13 predicted proteins | sample LaCtaG_2_FD_187115 | JGI IMG/M metagenome (GOLD analysis project Ga0247837, IMG submission 187115) | Freshwater microbial communities from meromictic Lake La Cruz, Castile-La Mancha, Spain - LaCruzMarch2015_14.5m | ecosystem: Environmental > Aquatic > Freshwater > Lake | place: Spain: Castile-La...
CTCAGCTTTGGCATCAGCCATGGCCTCCATACTAACTTCCGCAAAGGCAGCACCAAACGCACCCCCTAACGGATCATCCGCCGTAATCGCTCCGCCCACAGCGCCTGAGGCAAAGTGCCCCATCTTGTGCATGAAATAGTTAATCTTATCGGGTCCGCTGTACCATTGCCCCATTTGGTGAGCCAAGCTTGCTCCTATGGCATGACCCACACCTTGGCGAATGGATGAGATGAAAGCATCCCCAAACTTTTCTTGGCCAATCGCCATGCTAATGGCAGCGTGTATTGGTGCGGTTTGCACGGCATGTACCGTTTGTTGGCCTAGCATGTCGGTGAAGGTTGCGTCAGCTGCTGCTAGAGGAGCAGAAACATGGGCCATAATTCCCCCAGTAAGAACAGCAATACCCAAACCCCGAGGAGCGATATTGACATGACCCGTGGCTACACCTTGGAATAAGCTTGAGCCTAGAAACATAGTTCCTGCTTTGGCCATGCCGAGGGCTGTGATGCTGAACATTTCTGCGGTTGTTAATACTGTTGCGGTAGCGCCTGCGGCAGTGCCCGCTGTTCCTGCAACACCTACGGCCGCTGCCCCGGTTGCAGTGCCTGTTCCAAATAACCCGGTGAAGGCCCAGCCGCCTGCTAAACTGCCTAATATGCCTAATGCAGCTATCGGTGCAATGCCTAGAGATCTGTGGGTTTTTGAATGAGAGGTGAAAATATTTTGAACCTCACGCTCTTCTAGATGAGCTCTTGGATCAACCTGAAGATTGTCGTATCTAACACCTACAGGACGATAAATTTGTACATCACCTGATGTCTCAAACACAACCTCTCCATCCATTTTGGCCGCTATCGCCTGATCAGAATGATGAGTAGCTACACGTGTAACATTTACAAAAGCATTACTAGACGATGAAAACGAGGAACCACCACTAATTCTGTGCGCTTCTCGTAAAGCTATGCTTGGCGCTTGAACTACAGTTTTTTCTGCTGCAAAGTGAGGCGCTGTCATATCAACATGCTGATCTGAAGCGATTACACCCACTCCATCAACATCGCGTACCTTCAATACCGCTGCAGTTGGCGTAATGCTATAGCTAGAGCTAAACTTTGAGCTTTTGCTTCCAAAAGACCCACTTTTGGTGGATGTTTCACTTACCTGGCGCATTATTTGGGTGACCCCAACCTCTACATGCTCACTACCACGCAGTAAATATTTATGAGTCGAATCTAGAGTTCCTGAGAATTGTTGGGTAACTCCGTCAATAACGACATCGTCTCCACGAACGAGCCCTCCGTATCCAATGTGTGTTTGCGTAATTGTTACGTGGTGTTTTCCTTTTTTGTCGCTATAAGAATGTGTTGTGGTGTGAGTAGGTCGTGCAACGCTAGTGTAGTCGTTTAAAAGTTCAGTGAGTTTGCCACCATCCATTGCGCCATTAAGAAAGAATCGAGAACCTGCTTCTCCATCTAAACCTTCAACCGTAGCCCTCTCATCTGCCAGAATTGCTGTCATTGATGATTGTAGAGATCGATGAGCAAAAGATTTTGGCACAAAAATTACCGGCTTTCCCTGAGGGCTGTAGCCAATCATCGGTTTGTCTTTAAAGTTCCCTAATCCCTCTGACCCTATATAAGAAATCAGATCACCAGAGGCTTCTGCTTGTTGTTGGGCATTGGTTAAAGCAAGAGGAGCTCGTGCGCCACAGCCTGCAATTAAATGGGGAGAATCGCGTTCGACCTTTTTGTATAGTGCGTAAGCAAAAGTGCGCATTAGTAAATGTTCATCACGAGAGCCCATGCGAGGGTATAAATACCCTTGACCAAAACCCATGCTAGCAAGAGCATCTGGCAGCGCTTTGGCTTCTAAAGATGCATCGAACTGTAAACGAGTTCCCGGTGGTGGGGTTAGTGTTAGGCCCTGACCTGGAATTAAAAACACAGGTGGCGGGATTAGCCTTGCAGGTTCACGGGCAAATCTAGGGATAATACGGGGTCCTGTTGCATCAGGATTTTCTTTGGTTAATGCCCCGGTGCGAATAACTTGTTGCAAATCATAAAGGGTTTGGGGTTCTGCGCGCTTTTGTAGTGATCTTTCACCTGTAATAACAACGCGACCATCAGCAGTGCGAATACGAATAACCGGAGAACGTAACAATGCACCTTCCATTGAGAATGTACGCGCTGGTATATCAATAGACGTACCTACAGAAAGTTCGGCGGTTTGATAGGTGCTTGCTGGACAACTTGAGTGACCAAAAGTTTTTTCATAACGTTGCTCGCAAACAGGTTCTTGAGCATAAAACTGAAGTGGAAGAAGATTCACGTGTTCAACTTCCCCTTTTATATGTCCGCCTTTTCCAATGAAGCGGTACCCTTTGGTTAAATTAAGCCGAAGTTTTCCTGCTAAATTAAGCTTTGAGTAGTCTTTTGCTAAGTGAAACCAGTGATACCTAAAATGAGGATTAGTGCTAACTTTTTGAATATAATTTGTGTTGTAACAACAATCGTTTCTATGAGTTACATTCTGACGAATACTTATATATTTATTATCCGGAGAAAAAAGCATTTGTTGCGCTTCAACATTCCACACTCCTTCTCCTTCTAGTAAGCTCGATAAAATAACCACGTCTTTGGATGTGCGTAAGGTAAGGTCTTTAACATCAACATGGGCAAATACCATTGCAATATCTTCAGTAGCACTGGTAATCAATAAAGGTTCACCAGAATACACAGCAGCAGAACGATTAGAAATGCTGTAAAAATCTCCCTTCAGTCCTAATTGATTCCACGAATAAACGTTCTTATGTCCACGTGCCTCCCCCAGCTTCAGCTTTCCTTGAGTTTCAATACTGCCACCAGCACAAGCGGCAATCAGACCACTTTTTTGGTCCATGGTTTTGCCAAACATATGCAATGGGCCTGTATCGGCAATCCATTCAGGATACGTTGTACCAGCACCATCACCCATAATAATGTCGCTATCACGTAAATGCAGTTCTAGGCCTTTTGATGCATGGGCATTTTTAGTAATCAACCATTTGGGAATCGCTATTCCACCAGGAATAGGGCGTAAAATCAGCTGCCCTGCCATGTTTACATCATAAGGTAATACATCTGCTTCATCCTCAAGAAGCCACTCGAGTCTTTCCAGGTCTTGAATAAGTTCTGGAGTTAGCGGGTTATCTTTCATCCGTGTGGTTAGGCGTTTGATCTGCCCCGATGCGAAGGTAAGCTTTGAATCAGAAACAGCTTCTACTTCATCAATTTCCACATTGTTGCCAAACATCGTGCTTTTAAGCGCCCGAAAGAAGCGCGCCTTAATCGTGCCAATTAGTTCAATAACGGTGCTCGGGCTAACAGGCTTGCGCTCAATCACTAGGCGATTGATCTTGTGTTCAGTTTTTCCATCGGCATTGCCCATGGCTGTTGCAGATGTAAACGTGAAATGACCTTCTTTTAAGTGAACATCTCCGTGGGTATCAATACCACCAACCTGAACATCATCAATATTCCTTAAATCTAATCCATAGGGGCTACTAATTAAGCCTGTTTCGTTCATGAGCGTTTGGGCACTAATGCGCACGCGCTTTGTACTTGAAATTTTGCCTTGTGTGTTATCAATTGAACCGGTGACCTGGGTGCGCACAGTTGAACCGGTTAACGTGCCCTGTTGATTATTAACTGAAGCCGCTTGAATGCTTAAACTGTCACCAAGCTGAATAACCTGACCTGTATTGTCTAGGTTTTCTTGCAGAACAAAAGCACTGCTACCATCGCCAGTGATTGCTGCACGGTTCGCCCAAGAATGACCGTTCACATTAAATTGCTTGGTCGCTTTAATAAATGCCTTATTAAGGGTAGTTTTGGCACGTATTTCGCCATGGTCTACAGTGTAGCCTCCGCGGTTTTCATGCTCTTGGGTAAAAATACCAAGCTGCTCGGTGGTTAATGCTGTTTCATTACGAACAACAGGGGCGCCAACAATAAGGTTTGGAGTAATACTAGCGTCATCAACAAACGCCAATGATAGCTTACCGGCTGCATGAAAAATTGCACTCTTAGTATTATTGAGTGCTGTTAAGCGTACGTTTCCAGAACGATAAAGCAAAAAAGCAATAGTATTGTTTAATCCTGTGGGACTATAAGAAAAGGATAATGCTGAGCCACTAGCATTTAATTGGCAATTCCAGCCTAAGGCACCATAAGTTGTTTGCAACCACTGAGCACCCGCTATATTCACAAAGTCTTTGCCGGCAGGAATAGAAAATACCCGGGCAGCATGGGTATCATCAAACCCTAGGGATAATTGGTAGTGATCACTCCAACCTAAGGGTTGATATATCTCATCAAAAGGTAATGGTGCACGGGCAAGCGCTGGAAGTTTTTGCCACAAACGAAACTGCTGCTGCAAGGGTGTTTCTACGGGAGCTGAAACTGGTTCTACTGGTTCATCAAACCTATCATATCTACCAAATCTTGAAGGTAATGGCTCCATCACTTCTGTGCTGGCATAAACAGGAGAAAGAACAAAGCTAAAGATATATGCCGATAACACTACCGACGAAATGATTTTACGCACAAACGATGGTTGTGTGTTTTCAAGTTCAGTGTTATCTGTAATCGTCATTTCTTTGAACATACCTGTCTCCATGAAATAATTCCTAATTTGCTTAAACCCCTTGGCTCAGCCTACTGAACCATAAAGTCTTTGAACTGTCGGTGAGATTTTTTCACCTTACCTATACTCCCTATTTCGTGAAGTTACTATAACTTAACATTTTGTAATGTAAACATAAAAAATTTTAGGTATCTGGTTTTTACGTCGTGTTTTGCGTTTTATGTCGCTGTTTTATGTCTGCTGAATGGCTTTTTCTGAAATTTTGATCAATTTCCGGATGACACACATTTCAATGTAACAGCGCCTTTCCGGTGAGATTTGTCCTCTTTTATACCCCCAAAAATATTTTTTTGAACATTGAAAAGTGAAACATAAAACTTGGGGTGACCGGATCCTTTAATAAAAACCTGTCTTATTAAGGGATAGAGCGGTATCCATTAATAAGAAGGTGCTATTGTTTGACTTTTTAACCAAATCAAGTACCTTATGAAAAAAAGAACGAGTGTGTTTTCTTTGAAGAAAAAAGACCATAGCAACTTAGATATCATTGGCAATAGAATTCGCTATCTGCGAATGCTTACAGGTCTTGATCGATCCAACATGGAAAAGCGTCACCAAGTGAAAAAGGTGTCCTTAGAAAAGTGGGAAAATGGCACAGCCAATATCAGCCTAAGGAATATTGCGCGTCTTGTTAGTGTGGCTATTGATCATTCTATTGAGTGCACCCCCGAATGGCTGGTTACTGGAGAAGGATCTCCTCCTAAAACAATTCCACCTTCAACGATAGACCCTTATAAAGTTGGCTCTGGTAGTACTACGGAAGATATTTTACGAGATCTAAGTTATTTCAAAAGTACCTATCCCCTTGGCATTTCCTTAATGATTTCAGATGATGCCATGATGCCTTGCTATGATGATGGAGATTTCGTCGGCGGAAAGGTTGTTGAGCTGAAGGATTTAAAAGAATGCTTAGATCATGCCTGCATTGTTCATACAGCTGATGGAAAAAAACGAGTCCGTCGTATTGGTTACAATGATGGGGTATGGTTTTTGTATGGCACGAACATCAGCCATAAAGGATCAGCAATTTTAGAAACGGGCATTGAAATCACCAAAGTGGCTAAAGTCTTTTGGCACCGTAAGCAGTTGTAGCAAACAAGGAATAGGTCAGAGAATAGGTCAGCGTGCGTTAACTCAAGCTAGCAACACTTAACGCTTAAGCTTTGAGCTAAAGTTACGTCTTGCTTTTCATAATGCCTTCCTAATGAGTACAGCTTCGTTTTGCACTAACAGGAATAGATATTTTACGGAAGCGACTGCTTACTTGGTTGTATAATTCGCAGAAAATCGACCTTAGTACATTAATTTTTCAGAAATCATCAAGATAGCTTTTGTCATAATTTCCGAAGACACAGAACTTTCTAGAGAATAAAGCATACCAATAAAATTTTTTCTTTGCTCTATCTGAATCGGTGATTTTTCTCGTTGATCAAAGCAAGCATCCATTATTTTATCCATGCCATCAATTGCTTCGCGAGAATCAATGCTCGAGAGAGAGTCATCACTAACAGTACTTTGGTGACTATCATTGCTAGTGTCACTATCGCGTTCGTGATCACTATGTCGTTTTTTAATTTTGTCTATCTCTTCTATTTCGCTAAAAATCCCACGAATTTCATGCGTTTCAATAGGACACCCAGCAAATAGACCATGCGCCACTCGCTCAACATTACTTGCTAGCTCTTTTTCTATTGCTTGACTGCTGAATAGTGTAGAGGCACTAAAAATCACCAGTATAAAAAATTTTTTTACTTTTTTCATCTTAACCTCCTTCATTATCCAAAAAACCAACCTGATTCATCTATACCAAACTCTCTTATCCTGTCAATCGTTATATTTTTATCTTTATGCTTAAGGTTGCTATATCCCCTTACTTCAATTAATGCGATTCCATTCGCATGAGAATTTATGTCTAGAGTTCCCATAGAATGCTCAACCATTTGGGGTGGAGGAGAAAGCAGGTCTCTTCTTACTGTCGTGACATGACTTTCATCAACAATAGACTCAAACCATTCTGCCAAATTGATGGGACCATCTACTTCTTCGTCATCTTCATTAAGATAAGGACGAAGCTTATGCGAAGCGCCAAATGCTAAGTGAGGCATTATAAAACTCTTAAAAGCTTCTTTTTCAAGTCCATTGAGACTTTCATAGAGCTGAGATAAGGGTATACGTGACATAACTCCTAAAAACTGTTTTAGTCCAGGCTCAGGCCCTTTAATTCTTTTATCATTAAATAATTCATACCAATAATACAAAAACAGCGTTATCAATCCTTTTTCTCTGCTTTCCGGAAGAGAAGCAAACTGTGGGGCAATACGCTCGCTGAAATATCGGCGCAGAGGCTCACCAAGATCTTTATTTCTTGTTATGCCACGTGCGAGTTTTTTAAAAGGGCCCTCAGGCAGCTTTGATAAAATGCTTTCCGAGCTTGCAATCTCAATTGGAGCTCCTGATAAGTCATGAAGAAAGAAATTAATTCCTAAATGCTTAAGTTCTCCAAGACGCCTGAAAACACGAGGAATCTCTGCCAGAGAAAGTTGATACGTAACTTGAGGCTTAATAATACGTTCTTCTGAAGGAAGTATTTTTGATTTCATCAAAAAATGAATTTGAGTAGAACTTTTTGGCAGGACTACATACTTTGGATGATGCATTGTTTCAAGGGCATGAGGCGTGACGTCTAAAGCGGTATCAAGAGCATGCAGATATAAATACTTAATAGTATCTTCCATGTCCCCTATAATGTTAATCATTTCTGCTAAAGAAAATCCCTTTGCAGGATGCGTTTTTATTTCAACATTTTGATCAAATTCATCGAATCTTGCTGAATCTCTAAAGGTTGCATCCAGTGTGTCTTCTTCCAATACCCAGACAAGCTCTCCATTGGTAGCATTATTGAAGTAAAAGCCGAGTTTGTCAGCAGTTGGTGACTTAATCTTTATCGTAGATGTTTCAATCTCAATACCCATAAGTTTTGGAGAAAAAGCAACAGGAGCATCTGAAACAATGGCAGAAGCTTTTAAATGTTCTTTTTCTTCAGCACTATATAATGAAAAGATAAAGCTATGAAACCCCAAGTAAAAGGTAAAAAATAAACAAAAATTCATAGACAAGGTTTCTAGCTTAAAAGCAACAGAACATAATATAACATAATGTTAGTAAAAACTTCTTTAATTTCTGTAACGCTGGTGTTTAGGCATCGCAAGCAATTGTAGCAAACAAGGAATAGGTCAGCGTGCGTTAGCTAAAGCTGACAACACTTAACGCTTAAGCTTTGAGTGTTTAGTATTTAAACTTTCGACTAACTTCATGATTTGAGCTTCATGCAGCAAATACGCAGCCACCATATCAAAAAACGCTCCACGCGTTCCAAAAGCTAAAAGAGCAGAAGTATCTTGATCAATTTCTTTAACGAGAGTAAAGCCTTCTTGGCAACCAGTTAGTTTTTGACGTGTATCCATAATAACTGAATGCTTCTTTTGGATAATCGACACAGAGTTCCAATCGATAGGCCTATTCACTTTTGCAAGGGCCATTTGCACCAACGGATCAAAATCAAAACACTGGCTTTCAAGATAGAAGGTTTGCCATGCAGCACAAGAAAAAAGTACAGAAACCGTATCCTTTTTAATAAGCCCGATGGAAAAGTAATCAATTCCTAAAGAGCTTATTTCATCAATAAAACGATCGAATTCAGCATCTTGTATAATATTAAATGACTTTTCTATACTAAAAACTCAAATTAGAATTATTTAAACAAAATACTTAAATGCAGCTTATTAAGCAACAAAAAAATAAATAAAAGTAATTATAGTTGCAGTTTGGTTATTAGTGACGAATTGTAATGCTAATTGTAATTTTGAAGCACAGACAATTTTTGCATTAAAGTTACAGAAACACAAAATCACATCAAGTGTCATTTTGCATATTTTGCTAAATGCGCACTGATGCGGAGCACAAAGTGCGCTACACTTTTTTTCACCACTATGTTGCCTACGGCGTTTGTTCATGACAGCAAGAATGAAAAGATAGCACTTTGTGATATTTACTGGACGGCTGGACGGATAAGTGTCCAAGTGGATGGATAGGTGGACGGATAAAAAAGACTGAAATCCGCAGTTTTCCTATATGGTGGACGGCTGGACGGCAAAAATGGCCTTTTTACGGAGCCTCAGAAAAAATATTTGTATTGTGCCTTTTCCATATTTCTTCAAGTTTTCAAATTGAATGTCGGCGGCATAAAATACACTACATTTTAGAATGCTTCAAAATAGCTTGGGTAGCCCTCTCGACAGAATCTCTAACAGGATCGATATTCAAACGAGCATAAACGGCTGTAGATTGAGCACTTTTGTGCCCCAATGATTGACCTATCATAAAACTGTTGGCTCCTGTGATCGCTTGCCAACTTCCTAATGTTCTTCTTAGATCATGAATTCTTAAATCTTTAATGCCTGCTCGTTCCAATATTCTTTTCCAGCCAGATTTAGGCTCCACAAGATGTCCTGATTTCCCTGTTCCTTCAAAGACCCATTTTTTTTGACCATATTTTTCAGCACGGCATTTTAAAATATCAATGACTGTTCCAATCAAATGAACACGCAAGGAATCACCATTTTTAGTTTCAGGCACTAACCATTCCCGACGGTCAAAATACACATCTTCCCAACGCATAGCAAGAACGTTAGATTTTCTAGCTCCAGTAAAGAGAGAAATGTAGATATACTCACGAATGGCTTCATTTTCCTCCATATCCAAACTTTCGAAGAAACGAGGCAATTCATCTGGATGAAGGAACCTATCTCTTGATTTTTCCTTGAATTTCTTTATTCCTTGTGTTGGATTGGCACCTTCCCAACCCCACTCTATCGCTTTATTGTAAATTACCTTGATCCTTTCAAGTAGACGATTAGCTTGATAAAGACCACTTTCTTTTCTGATTTTTTCATGAAGCAATTGAATTTCTTGCTTAGAAATATCAGACACCTTTCTTTTAAACCAGTGTTTTAAAAATCTATTAACTTCTCTTTCATCGTATTTCCAAGACTTTTTATAAATTTTGCTGTATTTTTCCATGAACATTTCAAATATTTCACCAAAAGTTATTTCGGCTCGTATTTTTTTCTTTTCTTCATTTCGATTTTTGCCATTTATCATTTCTGTAATAACTCGCTGAGCTTCGTTGCGAGCATTTTCAATACTCATTTCTGAGTATTTCCCCAAAGTCACTCTTACAGGCTTACCATTACACTTGCGGTAAACCTTAAAGGATTTACTGCCTTGCTCTGTTATCATCAGTTCCAACCCTCTAACTTTAGTATCATAAAAGTAAAAGCGCTTTCCTGTTTCTGGCATAACTAGAGTATCCAAAGCTTTTTTTGTAAAATTAAAACTTTTCTCTTGTTGTTTCATCACTTGTTCCCTTCATGCAAACGCACATTACCGAGCTTGTCACATTAGTGTTTTGTTCTTCCAACACTCCCACTCGGGTATACCTAGGGTATACCCTGGGTATACTTTAGAGGTAGAATTTTGTATATTTTTGTTAGGCAACATTAGACCATAAATGGCTTGATATCAAGATATTATAAGGATTTATATAATTTTGTATAGGGAGATATAATTGGAAAACAAGTGGCTCATAACCTGAAGGTCGTTGGTTCAAATCCAGCCCCCGCAACCAACTCAAACAATGTTTTTTTCGTTTTTCTGTTATTAGCACTTTTTGTCATTGCCACATTTGGTAAGAAATAGTTTTCGAATAATTTGTTGATAGCTAATAGTTGACGTAGACAACACAGCAATTAGCTAATGTTCCACACGCTAACCTCCCCAAACCGATAAATCTGCGTTCCTGTAGGTCAACATCGCCTGTGCAAGCCGCATCCCGTCACTACTGGAGCTACTAACGCTGTGTCGCTTGCGCATCTGCTTCAACTTCTTGATCCGCTAATTAGCAAAGACCAAAAAAGTCAGGTAAAGAACACACAAAATTCTTTTTATCATCTGAGTAATCATGAGCAATTACTTTAATTTTCTCTTTAAAGAATTGTCTGTTTTTTTCATTCATAGACTGTAATTCAGCACCTATAGTTTCTAGTAGTTCTGCCGCACTGTCTGGATCTACGATATTTTCTTCAGAGAATTCTAAAAAAATCACCGTATCTATTAAACATTTAAAAATTTTATTATTAAATTCCTGGAACATTACCATCTTCACTCATTTATTTTCTGCCATCCGCTGATAATAATGCCAGACGTTTTCTTCATCCCCAGCCGTAATTCGCTTAAATACTTTGCTCCAGGGCCAAAATAATTCCTTGTGACTACTTTCTAATCCTGGAAATGATTCATTATTCAATGTTATCATTCCCCAAGTAGCCTTGTGATTACGACGATAAACCTCTCCAATATAACTACCAAACATCTTTGAAAAACTCCAAAGGCTGTCATTAGGAGGAGGTGCTTTTTGCAAGCTTTTATTAAGCATATCTAAAATAGCTTCAACTTCTTTTACACTATTTTCAGACCAATCAAGCTTGATTCCAAAGTTATCACGCGCAACGTCTACGGCGTCAAGCGCAAAGGCCTCAACAATAGTTTTTACATTATCATCATTAGTAAAATTCATATTTGTTTGTTCTTGCATTAATGGTTTCCTTATTTAGTGTGTTGCTATATAGAACAGGCTCGCTTCAAGCGGTCGTTAATTGCTTTGCCAATTCCTGTATTAGGGATTGCATTTACGCCAATTGATGAAAAAGGATCTCTATCCAGCTCGTGCAAATAACGAAATAAATTGGAAGCGGCTTCGCTCAAGTTTCCATTAATACTTAAATTAAGATCTGCATCGCAGCAACTACCAAACCCAAGCAAAGCCATTCCTGGTTGCTTTTGTGTCACATCCATTTTCAAGGGTTTTTGTGGAGCATAATGCCGACTCAGCATGCCAGGTGCTTTAATTGCTGTGTCACTATTTGCATTACTTACCGCACCAAACAACACGAGATCAGCTTCAGTAACTGCACCTTGTCGCAGTATCATCATTTGATCGTGAGTAATGTCGAGTATTGTTGATTCTAAACCAACAGCACAAATACCCCCATCAACCGCGGGAACATTTCTCCCCAAGCTATCCAGCACATGAGTGACTGTAGTAGTACTGAGCGTGTTGGAACGATTTGCGCTAGGTGCAGCTAATGGAAATGGCAAACTATTTAATATATCTAGTGCTATCGGATGATTAGGTCTTCTAACAGCCACTGTGCTTAATCCTGCAAGAGCTAGTAACGACAATGGATGCTCTTTCTTTAATTCCAAAACAAAACTAATTGAAGCGCCACGTTTATTCCAAAATTCTTCCATCAACATTTTTGCAAACTTAGAAACACATGCCCATTCTTCAACCATTTCAATGGAAGGCACATGCATAATAAGTGGATTAAACTGTGGGCGACTTTTTAAAGAATAAATTTTGGCAACGGCGTTATCACAAGTAGCATTAGCGGCAAGCCCGTAAACAGTTTCGGTTGGAATAGCCACAACTTGACTATCCATCAAATATTTTACTGCCGCTTCACAAGTTACAATAGGCATTTAAACGTATTCCCTTACACTAGATTTTTATAGAGCACGTCTTTGATTCTATCATGAAAAAACAGCACCAACCTCAAGAATTAAAATATCAAAAATAGTACCAAAACTCTGCCATTGACTTAACAAACCAGAGTTAGGTATTGTTCATCTACTTGTAGAGTCAGAGGATTATATGCAACAACCCCATGTAGTAATTTTAGAAAGCAGACGTTTTCCTGATATTACTGAGCAATGGTACAATGTTGCTGTTGGCGCGCTAACACAACAAGGAATAACCTTTAGTCGTGTGACTGTTCCTCATAGCGCAGATCTTCCTATTGCATTGCGCATGCTTTTAGAGTCGGCTCATCATGCTGAAAATACAAACATTCGAATGCCAGATGGATACTTACTTCTTGGATTAAACTACAAAGGCGATATGGCAGAAGAAAACCACCATTGCGTATGGGATGCTGTACTTAACCTAGCAACCGATGCTGGGCAGCCATTTTCAAGCGTGTTAGTTTTTGAAAATGAAGGTAACGACTTAAATCACGCAGCTACTCGCTACGTTTCAAAAATTCAATTAGCAGTGCAATCTTTGGTAAATCTTATGATGCTTCGCCATCAACTTCTTAACCCTCCGTTCGCAGCAGCAGCATAAACAGTGTTTGAAAAAAATCAAAAAATCTATGGTAGCGCACGTCACTTATCACGTGTTGCAGCTGTTCAAGCAGTTTATCAGATGGAGCAAAACCCTGATGATAGGCAGGATGTCGTTCGTCAATTCCTACAAGCTCGCTTTAATGACGATGTAAAAGGCACGACCGAACCTGATCTTGAGTTTTTCACAGACATTACAAATTTTTTAGCAAATGATTTATCTATTTTTGATCAACAAATTGCTGAGCACCTAACAGAACAATGGAAAATTGATAGGCTGCCATCTTTAAGTAGATCAGTACTTCGTTGCGCTCTTTATGAATTAACTCATGCACCTGTTGTACCTACACCAGTTATCATTAATGAATATCTTGAGGTTGCTAAGGGTTTCCTTGAAAAAAAAGATGTGTCATTTATTCATGGTGTCATTGACGCACTATCTGTAAAAATACGTAAAATTTAATCCCCCCTATTTAAAACAATTTTGAAAATATTCTTGAGTTTTAGTGCCGATTTAGGCTAAGTAAAAGCATTGACTAAAAAACTCACATAAGGTTATGCAAACAATTGAAAAATTAAGTTTTGAAGAAGCCTTAGGAGAGTTAGAGTCTTTGGTACGTCGTTTGGAAGAAGGAAAATGCCCTTTAGACGAAGCAATCAAAACTTTTGAACGTGGAATTGGCTTGAAAAATCATTGCGATACAAAGCTTAAAAATGCACGTCTAAAAGTTGAGCAAATTCTTGAAAATTCTGACGGAACAGTATCTATGAAACCGTTCTTAAACGAAGAAGCAGCAATTTAGGCACGCACAAAAGTGCTTAAAAATATAAGCTCAAGATTCCTATCGACTTATTTTTCTGAGCAAACACGATGGGTTCACTGGATTTCAGTTGGATTAATTTTTGGTATTGGCACGTATTTCACTTTAAGTAACGAACCTGGTTTTTTCACCTATTTCTCCCTCTTCTTTTTAGGGATCATTGCAATACTATATACATACAAAAATCCTAGCTTCGGGTTAATTAACTATGTTATTATTGGATTTTGTGTTGGGTTTTGCATCATTGGCATGCAGGTGCATTTTAACGTAACACAAATGTTTAATGCGACTCAGGAAAGCGCAGATATTATTGGGCGAATACAATCTATTGAAAATCATCCTTATAAAGATGATGGCACCTACAGGATTATATTAGATCAAATAAAAATTAATGATGAATCTTATTCTGCAAAACTTCGTCTGAACATTTCTGGAGAGCTCGCTCAAGAATTACAAATCCATGATCAGATTAATGTTATGGCTAGCATTTACCCTATTCCCATGCCAAGCAGTTTGTATGGATATTTTGCTCGGCGAGCCGCTTACCTTCAAGGCATTGGAGGAACGGCGCGCATGAACGATTTTTTAAGTCAGAAAAGCGCTGACGCAAAGCCATTTTCACAGCACCGCCACGTCCTTACACAGAATTTACTGTCTCATTTAAAGGAGCCATATGGCGCCATAGCTTCTGCGTTAGTTACCGGTGATCGTAGCTATATTCCTCATAAATTGCGTCAAGCATTTGCAGATGCTGGTCTTGCTCATGTTTTGGCGATATCTGGCTTGCATTTAAGCTTAGTTGCCGGTCTTGTGTTTTTATTATTACGTCGATTAATGTGTTTGTATCCTGCTTTTTCCATGGCATTTTCGGTAAAAAAAGTTGCCGCTTGTTTGGCAGTTATTGCCAGTATGTTTTACATGGCCGTTGCTAATTTTGGTATTCCAGTGCAGCGATCGTTTATTATGATAACTCTTGCGATGCTAGCTGTGTGCCTAGATCGCACAGCTTTTTCTATGCGCAGTTTATCTTTGGCTGCCGTTGTCGTGCTGCTATTTTCTCCGGAAAGCTTACTGTCTGCAAGTTTTCAACTGTCATTCGCAGCGGTACTTGGGCTATTAGCATTTTACGAATCAGCTTGGTCAACTTTGCAAGAAAAAGTCTTTCAAAGCTCAAGCAATTTTTTAGGCCTAAAAAAAATTTTGTGGGGAATTTTTGGAATTTTCATGACCACACTTATTGCTTCACTCGCCACAACGCCGTTTAGCATGGCATTTTTCCAACGATTTACCGCCCAAGCGATTTTGGGAAATTTGCTGGCCATTCCCTTGGTAGGATTTTTTGTTATGCCCTTAGGGCTTTTTAGCGTATTCTCGCTATCTTTTGGAGGCAGTGATATTCTTTTTTGGTTATGGGAAAAAAGCTTAACATTCCTGTGTTTAATTGCTAAAGAAACTGCTCTACTCCCTGGTGCTGCCATACAGGTTAAAGCTGTTCCAGCTTATGCCTTGATCACATTTAGCTTTGGCATGTTGTGGCTATGTTTATGGAAAAAATCATGGCGTTGGTTTGGTGTTATTCCCATATTTCTAGGAATTATATTATGGCGAACCTTTGAGCTTCCGATTGCTTATGTCAGCCAGCAAAATGATGTGATGGCCTACCAACAAGGTGACGTCGTGTACATTTCTGATACTAAAAGAAATGCTTTCACAGTTGATGTTTGGGCACAAGAGTGGGGAATTAGTCAGCGGCAAGCTTGGGAACAAGAATATCATCATTTCCAAATACCGAACTTAGTGTTAATTACCTCACCTAAAGACGGCATAGAATATTTACACGAAATTATTGATGAAGGCGCTCAGATTGATGCTGTTATTACTTTTGGGTATGAGAGCACTTTAAAAAAGCATGGATTTCGTTTTGCAAAAGTAATTGATAGAAATATTATTCAATACGAAGGGGGAGTGGCCGTGTATAAAAACCCCTTGCGGTTTTGCTTTTTGAAAACCTACTTTGGCACAAGACCATGGTGTGTTTCTTTTTATGAAAAGAAGTAGCGCTAAAAATCTAATTCAGCATAGTGCGAAGCCGGTGCAATAGCCGGAACTCGATCTGTAAAAAACCCACGGTAACTTGGTCGTGACTTAATACGCATAAACCAATTTTTAACCGATTCAAATTTTTCCCAGTTAATATCGCCAAAATAATCAACCACCGAAATGTGCGCAGCTGCAGTAACATCAGCCAGAGTAAAATGATCGCCAGCAAGCCAGTTTCGCCTATCCACAAGCCAAGCTAAATACTCCAGATGGTTTGTCATAATAGTTTTTGTATGACGAATAAGATTTGAATCTGGCCCAACGCTAGACTGCCCCATGCTTTTTGCAGCCATGCGCTTAATAACTTTTTCCCACAAAATGACGAGACTTACCTCTTGAGCAAATCGTGTGTCAAACCAAGCCATCAATCTACGGGTTTCTGCCCTTGCCAAAAGTTCTTCCGGATATAGTTTGCGGTCTGGATATGCTTCTTCTAAATATTCAACAATCGCTGTGCTGTCGGTTAAAATTGAGCCATTTAAATCAACTAATACAGGAACATGTCCCAAAGGATTCAGATTTGTCAGCTCTGGTTTTTTTTCCCAAAAGTTTTCAATTTCTTGAGAAAAATCCAATTTCTTCTCGGCAAGACACAAACGCACCTTACGAGAATATGGACATAATGGATAATAATGAAGTACACGCATTCTAAGGTTTTAGCTTAAAGCATCAACAATTGTAAAGCGTGTTGTTATTTTTTCTCTTTTTTCGCTTCGCATATCTTTTCCAT
>Ga0247837_1006421_pt1 | contig 16565 bp, 8 predicted proteins | sample LaCtaG_2_FD_187115 | JGI IMG/M metagenome (GOLD analysis project Ga0247837, IMG submission 187115) | Freshwater microbial communities from meromictic Lake La Cruz, Castile-La Mancha, Spain - LaCruzMarch2015_14.5m | ecosystem: Environmental > Aquatic > Freshwater > Lake | place: Spain: Castile-La...
CTCTAGGGGCGCGACCACTATCTGGAATTTGCACCTGCTCAGGCGAGTTCGTCTTTGCTGTAAAGCTTACCACCACTGACTGTACTCCTTGTCACGGTACTTGTTCCACATGCAGCGGGCCTCTTATTACCGAGTGTCTGAGCTGTAAGTCGGTTGGCGCTCTGGTGCCAGATGGCGGTGGACAGTGCCAGTGTCAAAATGGCTTTGTGCCAGGGACCACTACAGGATCACCTTGTGATACTTGCCATCCTTCGTGTGTTGCATGCACTGTTGCTGGACCAGCGGGCTGCTCGTCCTGCAGGGCTGTAGGAGCAGCCCCAGATGGCTCCGGCACTTGCTTCTGCACGAGCGGCTTTATTCCCGAAGAAAGTCCTACCACTGACTGTCTAGACTGTCCCAGCCAATGCAACTCTTGCGACGCTACTGCAGCCTGTTTGTCCTGTGTGGCTGGAGGAGCTGTAGCGGGGAATGATGGAGTATGTCGCTGCTCAGGACAATACCTGCAGCTAGATAATCCGATTTCTGACTGTGATCCTTGCGACTCGCCCTGTTCTACTTGTGGACCGACAGTGGGCTTCTGCTTGACTTGTGTAGCCCCCGGGGCTGTCCCTACCGTCAGCGGCAGCTGTATCTGTCAAGGAGGCTTGAGCCCTGATTCCACAGGGGCAGTTTGCCCCAGTTGTCATGCGTCCTGCGCTACGTGTATTACTGACCAAGCAAACGGCTGTATTTCTTGCACTACCACTGGAGCTTTGGCGGCCGCTGGAGGCGGTATCTGCAAGTGCTTAGGTATCTACGTCCCTGAGGACAGTCCCACTACTGCCACTTGCAGCAGGTGCTTCGAAGCCTGCGCCACCTGTTCAAATGCCGGCGAAACCAAGTGCCTGACGTGCATTGCAACAGGCGCCACAGTGGATTTAGACGGAAGGTGCGCCTGTTCAGGGAACTACGTGCCCTCGCTCAACCCCGCGACCACTTCCTTCTGCACTCTGTGTTCTTCGCCCTGTTCCAGCTGCAGTGCACTGGGTCTGGAGTTCTGTCTGTCCTGCAAGTCGACAGGAGCTACAGTGCAAGGGGGCCATTGCAAGTGTGGGGGACTGTTTGTACCTGAGGATGACCCCATTGCTGCCACTTGTGTTTCTTGTCATGAGACTTGTGAGACTTGCACTGGGCCCGGAGACACTGAATGTGTTTCCTGTGTTGCTACCAACGCAGAGATAGACGTCGGAACTAGCAAATGCGCCTGCAATGCTGAATATGTGCCGGATCTCAGTCCCACCACAGCCTGCCAGCCTTGTGACGACTCCTGTCTAACCTGTAACGGCAGTGGCGCTGATAATTGTGAGTCCTGTGTAGCCGCAAGCGCTATTATTACCTTAGGCGTCTGTGAGTGTGGATCAGGCTTCGTGGCTGTGACTAGTCCTTTGACTGACTGTGCGGCTTGTGACTCTCTGTGCCTGACTTGCAGTGGTCCTTCAGTAGGGGATTGCACTGATGGGAACGAAATAACGCTCTTCGTGAACACAGCTCAAACTCTCAACGGGAATTTACCTATTTTGAGTCAGACTAATACGCTGATTTGCTATCGCTTCCGTCAAGAACTAGCCTGCACTCTCCCTCTCTTTACCACTCTACTCGGAGACCTGCAAGTAGACGGGACCGGGAATTGGCATATGAACCAAATACAATGCGATTCAATGCTAAAGCTAGAGTGGACCGGACTGACAGACGACTTCAACGAGCTCTTCGCAGGCTTCACTCCTCTGAATCCCGCAGGAGGCCTAATTGTAAAGACACTGCTACGCCTGTGGATCTTCGAGTTCGGCCGCACCAACATGAAGTACCAAAGTGAATGGACAAGTGTGATGGCTCTGTTCAACAGTGGCAGTTTGGACTGGACTAAGGTGCTGGGCTGGGGAGGCACCACTCCGGGCTTCTTCGATGGCACTACTGCCCACACCTTCCCAATAGCTCTGAAGAACCGAATCAATATCGATAGTGCGGATCTAGCTGCTTTCAACACCTGGAGCACTGTCTGCGCGACATCTGGCTGTGGCCGCAAGACTTCCTGCTGCGCCACGCCTCAGTTCACCAACAGCAATTGCTGCCTTAATTAGTCTAGGCATTACGCATAGTCCGTTTACTTCTTTTCAAAGCCCTCCTCTCCTTCTACATGCTTCAGTCCCGACACTAAGCTGGGTATTCAATCTGGAGCTCAGTCAGATGTATGTGGTAGAGTACCTACATTCCCTCTCAGAACTATCTAGAAACCAATGGCTGACTTTAGGTACTCAACTACGGACAATGCTACAGCTTCCACCTAGGCCGCCTGCTGTAATAGTCTTATTATTACAGCGGCAAATTAAGCACCACGAAATCAAATGCGGGAAAACAGTTGACATTAAACCAGTGAAATCGGATAAAAACCACCCTCAGGCTCAACCGAGAGCCTATAGACTCATCTCCCAGAACATATTAAAGATCTAGGCGGACAGGCGCTGGCGCACTTCCCGCAGTGTGTCGTTCACACTGCCCAGCTGCCTACAGAAGTGTCTGCGTCTCTGTGTGACTTCCAGCAGGGTAGAGTAGTCCGCCTGCACGTCCAAAGCCTCCAGTCTGGGCAGCCACTGCAGGTCTTTCTTCTCATACTGGTCCCACACATAGGACTCCACGCCTGTGAACTCCGTAGAGTCCTTCGCATTCAAATAGCCTAGGAAGAGCATGTAGCTCCACTCGTTATGTGCGAGTTGTCGGTGGGTTTCGAAGGGGTGCTTAGTGGCTCTTTCGAGTTTTTCCTTGTCCAGTCCGCAGATGAAGCAAATGCTGAGGCGGTCGTTTCGGTCCTGTTCGTGCTGCTCTCGGATAGCAGTGAAGGAGTCCTTGGTTAGGCCTGCCCACACGTTTAGTACAATTAGCAGAATTAGGATGTTGCCCAGGTCGTCGAAGATTAGTCGAGTCCATTCTATCGACCCGTCAGGCCAATCCGCCAAAAAGCCGCCTATAAAGCCGTTGTTTTTGAACCCTGCATCGTACACAGTGATAGTAGTCACCAGCAAAGTATCTGCGTTCAAGGAAAAGTACCCTTCCAAATACGCATAGGCCACTATGCCGAAGTAGTAAATCAGCACTAGCATCATGATGTAGACCAGGAAAGTCCTGCGCCAGGGCCGGATCACTGCTTGAACCACGTGCTGCAACGCAGAAAAGCGCAGGAGCAGTTCAGTCAGGTGGAAGCTGAAGAAGAGCGGAGAAGTCGCGACTCCCAGGCAAGAAAGCACCATACAAGCCAGATAGTACAGCACCCGCCCATCCGAAAAGACATATATCAGCACCCAAAACAGTCTCTTCGTAACTACCCACATAGCCAGCATTCGCGTAGGCCGCTGCAGCGGTCTGTGCACTTTCGTCCAGCCGTGAAAGGCCAGCAGTGGCGAGGTCTTAGACAGGAAGGACAGCACTACAAAGAAAGTGCAGAAGATCTGCAGCACCCCCAGACCCTCGAAGACTCTGTGTGTGCTCAGACTGGAAAGACCTACTTCGCTGCCACTTTCCAGGTAGAGGAAGGAAGGCTGGTTTATACGGTCAGTGCTGTAGCCGGAATAGCTGCACAGGATCAGGAAGTTGAGCAGTAGTGTGAGAAATGTGCCGATATCTCTCCACAGTCTCACGTTGTGTGCGATTAAAGCCACAAGGGAGTGTCGGGACACAAAGCGCTGCAGGTAGTATTCGCAGCGCAACTGGATATTCACATCTCTGGCCTTTTCCTGCAAATACACCAACTTGGTTTTCAGACTGCTGCGGTCCACGCCCACATGGAAGTCCTCCATCATCTCACTCGACAGTACACTGGCGTAGGCAGGCAGCGGGAAGTACACTCGCACGAGTCTTCCATTGAAGCGAACCTCGACATTCCCTGTGTGGTGCTCCAGATACTTGTAGATCCGCTTTGTGTCCAAATGCTGCGGCTTCGCTTCAGGCAGGACTTGTGTCTTCTGCGGCTTTGACAGCTTGGTAACGATCGTCAGTCCTTTCCAGATGTTCATCCCAAGGCGGCCAAAGGTCCCTACGACCTTCATGTCGAAGTCGGCGCTCGGCACTTCCTCCTGAATCCGCTGGCGCCGGTCTGGATCCGCCAAGTCATGGAACTTCTTCATTAGGTGGAACATGAGGAAAGGAGTTTCCAGCAACAGCCCCTGCTCCTTGCCTGCCTGTCCGAACATGTCCTCTTCGTAGGCGTCCACTGGGTGGTCGACTTCGAAGTAGGAGAAGAAGTGGTTGATGTTGGAAGTGAGCAGCTGCAGGTGCAAAGCCCTCTGCAGCCGGCTCAAAATGAAGGGGTCTTGGTGGCCTTCCAATAGACTGTGAACAGTTATCATGCATTTCATTTTCAGCTGTGCGACCATGAAAGACTTTAGTGGGTCGTTACTTTGGTTGGGTGTTTGCTGGGTTTCCAGGTCTTCGTACTGCTGTCCCTTCCCCTGCTCGTCCAGTCCTAACAGCGCCACAGCCGAGTCTAGGAAGCTGCCCGCTATAATGCAGGCCTGGTTCTCCTGGCAAGGACCTTGCACGAACTCAGTCAGTGAGTCCAGACACTGACTCGTCACGAGGAAGTCGCAGGCGCGGAGACGCTTGATGAGGACTTCGAGCAAGGAAACGCAGAGAGAGACGAGGTCGAAGCTGCGGCGGGAGTGGGTTTGGGTGCGCAGGAGCTGCTGTAGGTCCCGGTTGTGTCCTTCGCAGAGTAGTTGGAGGAGGCGAAGTAGGGGAGTTAGCCATACTGGCGGCTCACGGCTTTCGTTCGCGCCCAGTGAGTTCGCTTCACTGATGAGTAATTTGTGCACTCGCTGGAAAAACAACTCCGCAGCCGGCACATTAACAAAATAGAGGTAAAACTCCAACTGAATGTGCTCATTTCCGCCCTCCAGCAGGTCAATGGCCAGTAGCGCCGCCAAGCGAAAAGGCTCAGGCAAGTACTCATGGAAGCACAGAATGCCTAGCACCTCACTGCAGATACTGTAGGCCGCTAGCTCTTCCTGCATTCTACTCATCGCTTCTTCTTGTGTCTCCCGGTGTCCCCGCTTGACATAGCGAATGCAGCCCTGCAGAGTCTCCACCACTGCTTGGAAGACTTCGGGAGGAGTGGGGTGCAGTGGGGCAGCGTTCAGGTAGCCGATATACTTCCGAATCACAGCTGCGAAGGATAAGCCCGGCTTCAGCAAGTCCGCCTGCATGAGAATTCGCAGGAAGTGCTGCTTTTCCTCCGCCACGCCCTGCTGTATCTCACTCGTCTGACTCAAAGTTTGCCCGAACTCCTGCCAGTGCAGTAGACACAGGTTGGGAGTGTGCTGCAGGGCAGAGGGAGCGCGGGAGTGCAGCCAGGTACTGTCCGGCTTCAGTGCGAACAGGTCCAGGAAGCTGGTGACCAGTGTCGCCTGCTGCAGGGAAAGGTGCTGCTGAGGGGACTTCCTGGTGAGTCTTTCAATAGCAAGAGCGAAGGACTTGAGGACAGTGATGCTGTCCTGGTCCTGGAAGACTTCCTCTTCTCCCTGACTCAGGTAGTTCCGGCTGTACAGCAGCATTATGTGCAGCAGGATTTCCAAGAAGTACGGGTCGGGAGACTCTTGGTACAGCTGCTGAGTCTGTCTCCGCACAAACGCCAAGAACTCCGTATTTCCCACCAACTCATCAGTGCCTTTCTGCGTTTCCAGGTAGATGTGGTACAGGAACTCCAGCAACGGCAGGCGCAGCGGCAGCCACTCGGACTCATCTTGACTGCGGCGCAGCAGGTCGAAGAGTCTCCGCATGTCCAGGAACTTCTGTAGCTTTACTTCGTTTAGGTAGACTTGCTCGGAGCCCCAGCCGCAGCGGGCTAGGACGGATAGCAGTTTGGCCTGGTAGGTGTAGGGCTCGTCTTGTGGCTTTTCCCGGGTAAATAGGAACTCGACAGGATCGCTTGGGTTTAAATAGAGCAGAATCAGTCTCGCACTTCCGAGGAGGATCTTTAGGACGAGGCTTTGATTGGAGGGGACGGCGTGTCCATTGACCACCTGAATTACGCTGAATATGTCCAGGAACCGGGCTTGCCGGCCCTCCTGCTTAATTGCCTGCACAAAGGGCTGCAGCGTGTCCTCCGTCACTTTCAGACAGATATCCACATTGTCTGCATACACCGCACAAATAAGCGGAATTTGCTGCAAATCTAAGGCCAGACAGGAAGTGAATAAATGCATATGGTCAAAAAGCGCTTCCTGATTTCTAGCATTGCCCTGGGCAAATCTGGCTAGGAAGACGTAGCAACTGGTAAATAACAGCTGCAGTTGGGAGTTTTCCGGCCTGGCCTCCTCGACTTCACTCAAACTGTCCTTAAGCAGGTTGAGAACTATCGTGTGAGCTCGGAGATGGTACAGAATTCCCTGCCGAATTGGCGATATTTCCTCAGACTTGGTCAATACTGTCTCTCCTTCTATATCGGAATCGACCAAAAGCAAGTCATTTAACTGCTTAAAAGCGTGAATAACAGCCTCTAGCGTTTCCTCACTTTCATGCCTCTGCGCCCCTGTCTGTTCCTCATATTTCAGCCAAATTTCCGACTGTTCAGTCTGCTGCTTTAGCCTAGGCAGCAGTATGCGTAGCCAGTGAAACACACTCACATCCGATTCAGAGGAAACGACGAAGATTTGACTAAGAGTTTTGAGCATTTCAGAGCGCTGGCTGTAGCAGCGAGTGAGGAGGTGGATCAACTTCGTTTGCAGAGCGAAATCAGTGGTTTCGACCAAGTCGCTGAGAAGTTCGGCTGTGAAAGTTCCGTTTCGGCCTAAGATTTCGTCCAAATCACTTAAAATCACCTTGACTTCTCCAGGGGTGACTTTGATGGTTTTGATGGGTTTCCCTGAGGAGTCCACACAGGCCATTACTGGCGGGAAGAGCCTCGCAGCGTCCACAACTGCACTATGCGCAAACCTCTCCAAGGCGCAGTTCACCAAAGCATCCAATCTGAAATCCACCAAATAGTGGTAGAAATCCGCAACTTCCTGCTTCAGTTCCAAGTCCAAAGGCTTGATTTCCTCCGTCTCCAACGTGTACGAATTCAGCAAGTTGCGCATAGCGACTGAGGCTCGGACGATGGAGTCCGCCATGGAGGCAGGGTTGCGGAGTACTTGGGCGAGCACAGTGTTGTATATGGACTGGGAACGTCGCTTCGTTACTTGTGATTTCAGGCTAGTGTTGGACTGTAAGAGCGGACTTATTGCCCGGGCGAGTCGGACTAAGTCCATGTTGTGTGAGATGAAGGAAGGGTGGGCAGGGGAAAGCAGACAGTGGCGGGCTTCGAGAGTGCAGCAGGTGCCGTATAGTCCGAACCTGGCCAATTGCAGTGCCAAGCGGACTAAGTCCACATTCAACTCGCTGATTTCTCCCTTCGGATCCGCACTCATAGCCTGCAAGTTCTCAATCAAGCGCTCCTTCAGGTCGAAAAGGGTTTCTTCCTCCGGCCCAATCCACAGTTCCAAAGGGTCGAGATCAGGGCTATCCGGCTGCAGTAGGACCGAACTGTCCATCACACTGCTTTGTCGGGAAATCCCAGGCCTTTCCCTTCGTCTCAAACTTCGCACTTCTGCGAATTTCAGCGAAAGTCGTCTTTGCACATCTCTCCTGATGTTCGTAGGGTTGGAATCCATTCGGTCCAAAGTCCTGCACAGAGCTGGCTTCTGGGCTTCTTCCCGGGGGTAGGAGTCCACATATAGACTTTGGAAGAGACGGACGAAGGCTGCTCGCAGACTCGGCGCCAAGTCCTGATTCCATATGTACTTGGGAAACACAGACACTGGGAACCTTGTGCGGATTTCGTTACTGCATGTGAAGTTCCGCCCAGCGCACAGGTCTGCGAACAGTGCGACCTGCTCTGTGAAGTACTCCACTTCCTTCGGGAACAGACTACTGCCATCTTTGAAGCAAGCGTCCAATAGGACGAAATCCTCTCCCAAGCCGTCATCTGGCCGTAAAGTCACCCATAGTCGCTGACTATCGGAGTGTCTAGATAGCGCTTACAGGGCTGTTTCTACTACTGCACGTCCGTCCTGGAAAACCACTTCGTGCACTTTTTCCTGGTTCGCACTCAAACCAGCGCTTCGAAAGCGGCACAAAGCTCGCAAGAACCGCAGTAGCTGCGGACAGCGAGTCGCAGGCTTCCTGAGCAGCTCCGCAAAGTAGGCCAATACAGTACTGGCCAGGGTCTTGTGAGCCTGCAGCAACAGCTCCTCACTGCCACTGACGATAGCGATCATGGCTGGGACGCAGTTGGTGAGGGATGCGGCCTGCAGCTGGTACAGTTCTAGGAAGGACTGGGCGTACTTCTGGTTGGCGAGGTTGTCTTTGCAGATGCCTATCACCAGCGCGTACAGCTTTTCCGCGAGTTCCCGCAAATCCCGCTGTTCCTTTAAGCCGTATTCGGAAGTGGCTTTCTGATTCAGGTCGAATCTGCCCTTGAATACCCCCAGCATAGCAGCCACCGCCTCCAAGCACTTCTGTTCCCGTAGCAGTCTTTGCCGCAAAGTCTCCGTCCTGCCGAACTGCTTCGTGAAAGCCACTAAATGCGGCAGTCTATTTTCGCAGAACAGCTGCAAGTCCTGCACTGTGTTGACAATCAGCCCCAAATACCGTCTGAATTCCCTGTATTCGTCCAAATCCGGCTCTCGGTCAGAGTGCTGATTTAGCAGCTCAGGGAAGCGCCGCAGCAGTGGCAAAGAACTGATCAAAAAGCGGATTTCGAGGATCAGGGCTTGGTCACACTTGAGGACTTTGAAGACACTGGTGTCGCTGGGGTCCGGGTCAGTGGTGGTTTCGATGCCGTCTTCTGTCTTTTGCATGTGTAAATAGAGGTTGTCGGAGGAGTTTTTGAGTCGAAAGAACTCGTCTTTGAGCAGGTATTGGGTCGGCTTGCGGGAGGAAACTGTCTCGAACGTCCACAAAGCTCGGCCGCTCTTTTCCGCGAGAGTCAGATCTGGCTCATCGTGGCTTAGCGTGCGAGCGATGATTTCGGGGAGTCCAAAGGGATTCAGGCTGTCTTCTCTGCGAGCTTTGGCGCTCAGGTACAGACCAGAACTGAGGTGGCGGAGGCGGTAGGCTCTGCCAATCTGCACAAATCCACCCACCGTTTCCTCACTCTGCTCTACCTGCCACAGTCCATTGGTGTCCTCACTGGCTCCTGGCCGAATCCCTCCCTCCTGTCCCATCACACAATAGTCCAGTTCCGAGTTCAACAGCCAAATTGAGTCCCCAGCCATCACTTGCTCAGTGTCCTCTGCGACGTAGGGACAGAACAGCGCCACAGTCCACAGGGAAGGACCGTCCAGGGAAGCGTTCACTTCGTACCTTTCTTGCACTCTGCTCACTCGCCGGCCTTCGGTGAAGGCTTGGACGGCTTTGGTGAGCAGGGCGCGGGTGTGGGAGGAAATGCCGGAGTGGAGGTAGGCGGTGCGGCTGAATTGAGGCACGAATATGCTGATGATTATTTGATTGCCGCTGTGTACAGACTGGTCACTTTGGAACTGAAACGCCGGCTCCAGTCGAAATAACGCCTGTTCACTGCTGAAGTCTTCCAAACAGACTCGCAGGTGTTCTCTCTCCGTCTCTGCAGACTCCGAGGGTCGAATTGTGAGGTACTTGCGTGAAGCCAAGTGTTCAAACTGCACCCAGGCGCCGTACTTCAAAGTCTTCCCCTTGCACGCTGCATACGTCTGCATGTTGGTCTTCATCTCCCCTTCCAAACTTTCCTCCAACAGACTCAAGTGCTCAGTGGAAGGCACTGTGGCTTTGTGCAGGGCGGCCAGCACTTCCCTCTGCACTGCGTAGGTGCAGGAAGGGAGGACGCGGAACACTGCAGCGGAGCTGTCTAGTTCGAGGGAAAGCCGCTCTGCATAGACTGAAGGGTCAGTGAAGCCTCGGGAGTTGAGTAGACACCCGCCTTCGAGGGCGAGTGTGACGCAGGCACCGTAGTGTAGTTCTTCTTCCATTTGGATGTGCTCACTTGCAAGTATCCTAGACATATAGGGAGTTTATCAGACGGCAGTTGAATAGGTGCAGTGTAGCAGTGAAGATTAGTTAGCTAGCTGTGGGCTGCTCCTCGATGGTTGTCAAGTGCACATTCGCCTCCTTGAACTCCTGCACAGACATGCAGGGCAGACAGCAAATGGCATAGCGTGCACAGTCCTTCCAATACGCTTCCCCCATCCCTACGGCCCTTCGCAGCTGCTGTCGGTTCCAAGCAGCTCCGAAGCAGCAGCCGATGCAGGGACCCAGCAGTGTCATATACTCCCCCTTTCCGTTCAACTGCACCTGGTTGCGGTACTGAATCACGCCTATGCCCAAACAGCAGCACCCACACAGACAGCAACACACACTGAGAGAGCAGGGCACAGGCTCCTCCAGGAACCGCCAAAAGCCCAGACTCCAGTCCTTCTCCGCCATCTCAAATTTGCTTATTGCGCAAACGCCTATATAATCATATGGCCGTCTTGCTGGAAACCTCTATGGGCGACCTGGTAATCGACCTGTACACCACTGAAGCCCCTGACACGTGCAAGAACTTCCTGAAGCTCTGCAAGGTCAAGTTCTACAACAGCGCTCAGTTCTTCCACATAGAGCCAGGGTGGCTGCTCACCTGCGGCCGACTGGACCAAGACTGCTCCATCTACGGACTACTGCAGGGGGAAGAACATCGCTACTTCCCTGACGAGTTCCACCCCTTGCTGAGACATGACCGAGTCGGAGTCGTTTCCATGGCTAACCGCGGGCCGGATATGAGCGCCTCCCAGTTCTTCATAATGCTCGCGAACCGCAATGAGCGGTTTGACCGAGTTCACCCAGTTTTCGGGCAAATCGCGGAAGGACTGGAAGTACTGGACAAGATCAGTAGTGCCTACTGCGATACTCAAGGCCGGCCCTATCAAGAAATCCTCATCCGCAGGGTACATGTCCTAGACGACCCCTTTCCCGACCCTGCAGGCCTGGTCATCCCCACCTCTCCTGAGCCGAATCCCGCAGCCCCAGACCGCTTGACTGAGCAAGACATGCAGCAATTAGCGAACGCTGACAGTGCACAAGTCCAAGAATCCATCAAGGAACTAGAAGCGAAAACTCGCTCCGTGGTCCTGGAGCTAATCGGAGACTTGCCGGATGCAGACATCAAACCGCCTGAAAACGTGGCTTTCGTATGCCGTCTGAACCCAGTTACCACGGATTCAGACGTCCTTATGATTTTCTCCCGCTTCGGACCTATAAAGCGATGCGAAGTCGTGAAGGACTGGAAAACCAGCCAAAGTCTGCAATACGCCTTCGTGGAGTTCGAAAACGTGCGTGACTGCGAGGAAGCAGTTTTGAAGATGGACGGAGTGCTAGTGGACGAACGCCGAATTCGAGTGGATTTCAGCCAATCTGTGTCTAAACTATGGAGGAAGTATAGGCGGGGACAGAAGCCAAAGGACGAGGACCAAATTGAGCTGGAAAAGAACGGGTTTAAGATTAAGGAAACGGTGCATGATAGACGCTTCAAGGACGACAGGCATAAAATGATGTTTGAAGACTCGGATGAACAGGGCAAAGGTCACAAGCGGAGGCATAAGAGCCGCAGCAGGGAGTAGGTTGATAGGGGATAATCTTGGAAAGGAGGGTTTTGGGTATTTGGGAGGAAGTAGGTAGAGGTCCTACACATTAGCTACGGTCATACGTTTCTTTGTAAGTTCTTCCGTGTCTCCCTGTCTGCTCCTCTTCTTCCCCACTCCCGGCTGCTCTTGCTCATAGAAAAGGATATAGGCGGCCCCTCGTCCTCCCGCAGTCCTCACATCCCTCAGCCTTACTCTGGAATCATTGGCTTCGTACCACTCTCCACCCCACCTCACATAGGCGAAATAGTGCCCCGAGGAACAGGACTGTCCATCATGTATAATAACCGCATACAGGTCATATTTGACGTTTATTCTGCCGGTTTCAATAGGCACTGTCAGACTGACCGGAAAGCGAACGACCCTATTGTTCTTTTTGCCCTGGTTAGTGAAGCGTTTGAAGTGGAGAATTAGGACCTGGGGAGCCTGGGAGATGGAGAGCTGCTTGGTGCAGGTGGTTTCGCGGTTGCACTGGGGACAGAGGAAGCGGTGGGACTCGAGTTCTTCTTCCCTGCAGAACTTGCGCAAGCAGGTGGCGAGGGAGCTGGCTGTCAGCTCTAGAGACAGGTCCCAAAACACGTCTTCTGTGTGCGAGCGGTAGCCGCAGGCTTTGCAGCGGAGCGCACTGGTAATTGAGCCCTCCATAATACGCCGCAGAAATCTCGGCGGCCCGAGTTTCTCCACGAGACAGCGCAGGAACTCGTGTGCGTCTTCTTGCCTGCCCAAGTGGAACTGTGTGCCAATAGTCTTAAGGTTCTTCAGAAACTCGGAGGGAGTCACGCATGTGGCAGACTGTTCAGACAGCCGCTTAAGTGCGCATAGAGGACAGAAGTCAGGCCCTCGGCAGCGGTGTCGGGTACGCAGGATCGGTGCAGTTCGCAGCAAGCACTGCAGCACAGAGTTTAGGAAACACGTGTTTCCTGTGTTGCGCAGGCCGAAGAGGTGCGGGCTGTCAAGCGAGAACTGCCTCATTTTAACTTTAACTGGGTCTGCTGAGCGCCTCCCACACCCGGGCAGACAGCACTCCGGTGGGCGTCCACCCCTGCATCTCTTCGAACTGCTTCACACAGGCCTCCGTCTTTCTGCCGAACACTCCATTCACTCTCAGTACTCCACCCAGCACCTGGTTCAGCAGAGTCTGCGCCTTCATCACATCTGCTTCCAAGTTCCTGTCTCCGAACTTGAGAGTGGATGGAGAGGGCAGGTCTGGGGAGCGCTGGGGCGGCTCTGACAGTCTGGTGCGGGGCAGACGGGTGCCTTTGACTTGAATTTGAGTGATGAGGAAGGTGAGCAGGTCAGGACTGAGGTGCAGTTCTTGGATCATTTCCAAGGCCACAGCCTCAGGAGTGTCCTTGTCAATGTCGTAGGTGAAGCCGATCTTTTTGGACCGCCGGTTGGAATCCGGCAGTAACAGTTCGATATCTACAGTCCTTCCTTTCTTCCCTTTGTGAGTGTCTGGACTACTCAAGGACTGCTGGAGCAGTAGTCTTTCCTGTGAGCGGTTGCGCAAAGGCAGCGCCCGAGAGCAAGTGTCCTTAGTGATCTGAAGAAAGCGGTGTTTGAGTAGACTGAGGGCAGTAGGCCGCTGCTCCACAGGCCGCAGGCACTCCCTCACGAAATCCTTCGCATCTTCATCTAATATCCGTTCGATTCCGTCAGGCCTATGTCCAGCCGTCATTTTCCGATAAGCCTCGGAGGGAGACTTGCACTCATCGTAGGGCTCCGCGTTGGTGATGACTTCCAGCACTGTCATTCCTAGGGAGTAGACGTCCACTCCAGGGCCGGGAATCCCGTTGAAGTGCTCAGGCGCCAAGAAGGTGGATTTGCGCATGTGAAGTGGACAGTTGCGGAAAATGATGGTTTTGCACAAGCCACTGATGACGATTTTGCCGGTGTTGGGCAGGACGTAGATGCTGTCGGGCTTGAGGTAGTTGTGGACGATAGGGAAGGGGTGGCGACTGTGAAGGTAAGCCAGTGCTTGCAGCAGTTGGATAGTCCACTGCTTCACCACGTGCGCCCTTGGGACTTTGATTTTCCGTAAGTACTGCCGAAGTGACCCTTCAGGCATCAAATCCGTCACTAGGACTAGTGATCTCTGGTCCTTGGTGAGCCACAGCGCTTGCCAGCGGATGATGTTGGCGTGTTCGAAGTGAGCGATTGCGTTCATTTCCTCCACTATCCGGTCCACGTCCCCAGGGTCTACCATAGCCAGGGAGATAGCGTGCCAGGACACTTCGCACCCTGTGTTCAAGTTCAGTCCTCGGGACACGACCTTGAATTCAGACCTGCCCAGCTCTTCCCGGAACTGTCTATTGCTCACACGCAGGAATTGCCCGTTCTCAGACCGCTCCAACACGTCGTGGGGGTCTTCAATGAGCAGGGCGCAGGCTGCTTCACTGAGGTTAGCAGCTTCCATGCGCCTAATGCTTACATCTAACTTAGCCACACAGGACTCTATGGAGTGACTGGGGAATTCAGGTTTTGTGAATACGGAAAGTTGGTTTATTGCCTGATTTAGGACTTTTTATATGTGGTCTCCACTGAGAAATCTCATGCATTTGGTATATACAGGAATTCTGATTTGCCACTCAGAGGAATTGCTGAAATATTCCCGAAAATGCAGCTTTCGATGAATAAAGTACACAGAAATCCGCAAATTGATTATGTGGGAAAAGGCAGTTTCTATCGTCACTAATTCTCGCAAAAAGCAGCCAAAGTCCCCAAGAATTCCCACTTTCAGCAACAACGTCTAAGCCCCTCCATATACACATATGCGACGGACTAGTTTAGGCGTCCTGCGGTCCTCCATCGAAGCCAAGCGTTCCTCCCTCTCCCAGCCCGAGGACCAAATCGAGACTTTAGAGGAACTCATCCAAATCCTGTCCAAACCCAGTCCCCAAAGAAGCGTAAAATCCCTCACCTACCTGTTATCATTAGCTCTCAAACTCCGCTTTTTCAAGCAACTCGCGCAAGATCTAAGCGAAGAAGCAGTCTCGCAGTGCTGTCTGCATATGACCCACGAGGCCGTCAAGAAGGGAGAAGTGGTGTTTCTGCAGGGGGAACTGGGGTCGAAGTTCTATGTGGTGCTGGAGGGGCGGGTGGTGGTGTTCATCAGAAGTGCGGAGGCGCTGGCTAGCAATGATGTGGCGATACTGGGGAAAGGTGACTGCTTCGGGGAGTTGGCTTTGCTGAGCAATAAGCCGAGGGCAGCGGGGATTAGGTGTATAGCGGATTGTCACTTTGCGGTGCTTGATAAGGCGGATTACACGAGGATCCTGGCGAAAGTGCACGAGCAGAAGATGGCTGAAAAGGTGGAATTCCTGCAGACTTTGCCTATGTTCCGGAAGTGGACCCGGGGCTCTATGCAGAAGCTAAGCTTTTACTTCCAAGAAAGGCTGTTTACACGAAAGCAGTCTCTGGCAAAGGCGGGAAGCCCAGCCAGTGAAGTGCTGTTTATATGGAAAGGAGAGGTGCAGGTTTCTCAAGAAGTCCAGGTAAAGACTCAAAGTGGAGCTTTGCGCTCTCCACGGACTCAAACCGCCACCACAGAATTGGCTATTCTGGGCACTGGGGAAAGCATTGGACATGGGGAAGTCATAAGTGGCAGTCCGCACGCTTTTACCTATATGTGCTATTCAGCCACTTTGAGGACGCTGGTGATCTCGGCGGAGGACTTCCTGAAGAGAGTGAATACGGAGGAAAGTTGGAATTTCCTGAAGACTGTGACGGAAATAAAGGGGGATATGAGGAGGCAGAGGATTAGTAGTTTGAGGTCGCTAGAGGAGCTGAAGGCGCAGGCAGTGGCGCCCTCACTGCCAGTGTCTCCAAGCCTTAAGCAGCAAGTATACATCGAGCCTGAGCCTGCCATTCGTCTCTACCCCTTCAAGCGCGACTTCCGAGAAAGCGCGCCTCTCGCTCGCCCCACCGCCATCAAGAGCTTCCGCAGACTGAAGAGTTGGGATCGCATCCTAAGTCGGAAAGTCAGTCCCAAGGAGCACAAACCCGTCAAAGCCATTCCCAACATCCACACTCGCCACCAGCGAACCGCACACCTAAGTATCGGCGACGGGAACTGGCTGAAAAGGTCACTGACACAAGCCTTCACCCCTCCCCGTAGTTCCTATCTCAGTGCCAGTCCTCCCTGTCTGACTATCAACACAGTGGAAGTCGTGACTGCGGAGAGAGACTCGAGCCACCTCAGTCCCAAACTCGACCGAATCGTGAGCAGTCGACATAGTCAGTTCCGTGTGCGGCACTTCAGCAACCAGGAAGACGGAACTAGTGGGAAATTGTAACGTAGAAGGGTTATTACTAGGCCTGTTGCCGCTGTCTTCTGCGTCTTCTCACTGGGAGCTCCAAAACGAGAGTGTCGGAGCGGGCCTGTGCTTGTCTGAAGAGGGAGGTCAAGGCGGGAAAGGACTTCTGCAAGTCACACTTAGGCAGTTGGCGCAGTAACTTCGCTTGTGTGTCTTCGCGAATTCGCCTGGTGACCTGCATTTCCAAGCCGGTAGTGAGCAGCGGCTCCTCGCACTGCCACTCTCCTTCGAAGTTGCGTCTCATATATTACAATATGCAGCAGTAGGCCTGCAGGGCGGAGCAGTGGGCTGCACTAGTCAGGCTGAAGCTCGAAATAAAACTATAGCTGAGGGAGTGCTATAGCAAGCAATTGAGTTTTATGCTATATCAGTAGGAAGGTCTAAGGGATTTATTGAACTGTGGGTTTATTTCTGCCTAGGTTGGGCTTGCATAAAGTGGTGGAGACTCTGCAGCTGCATGGAGTCTCTAGAAGAAGCTAAGCAATATTGCAGGAAAAACTAGTATATTACGTGCTTTTATAAGTGCTTGCCAAGCAGTTCGTCTAACCGCACTATTGTCAACTCCAATACATTAGTAGAGTGCGGTGGATTA
>Ga0247837_1006422_pt1 | contig 16565 bp, 17 predicted proteins | sample LaCtaG_2_FD_187115 | JGI IMG/M metagenome (GOLD analysis project Ga0247837, IMG submission 187115) | Freshwater microbial communities from meromictic Lake La Cruz, Castile-La Mancha, Spain - LaCruzMarch2015_14.5m | ecosystem: Environmental > Aquatic > Freshwater > Lake | place: Spain: Castile-La...
AGCATAATCACGAATATCGGCATAGCACATCTCAGCACAGAGCGTCTCAAGCTGCATATCTTCCCACATCGAGGGATTAGTTGGTGCGGCTAATGAATAACCGAACACTTTAGCACCCAGCATATTTAACCAAATAGTCATCCAGCTACCTTTAAAGCCCGTGCAACCAGTGAGTAAAACCTTCTTACCTTGCCAAAATTGAGAATTTATCATTTCCATAACTTCCACGGCGCTTTATTCGAGCTCCACAACTCTTCCAAATGATGCTTATCACGTAGCGTGTCCATCGGTTGCCAAAATCCATCATGATCAAATGCCATTAATTCATGATTCTTGGCTAGATGTTCTAATGGCTTCTGCTCCCAAATACAACTATCCCCATCAACTAAATCAATTACTTTAGGCGATAACACAAAGAACCCACCGTTAATCAAAGCTCCATCACCTTTAGGCTTTTCTTTAAAACTACGGATTTCACCATCTTTAATATCCAAAGCACCAAAGCGACCTGGAGGAGTCACTGCTGTAAGTGTAGCTAATTTACCATGTTGTTGATGGTAAGCAATTAGCTCGCTAATATTTACATCGCTCACACCATCGCCATAAGTAAAGCAAAAAGCCTCTTCATCTTTAACATAATCTTTAACCCGTGCCAAGCGCCCACCTGTCATTGATTCATCACCAGTATCCACCAAGGTAACTTTCCACGCTTCAGCATGCTGATTATGTACCGTCATTTGATTATTTGACATATCAAAAGTTACATCCGACATATGCAAAAAATAATTCGCAAAATATTCTTTGATTACATAACCTTTATAACCCAAGCACACAATAAATTCATTCACCCCATAATGTGAATAGAGTTTCATTATATGCCACAAAATAGGCTTACCACCTACCTCAACCATTGGTTTTGGTCTAGAGCCAGTTTCTTCGGATAACCTAGTTCCTAAACCACCGGCTAAAATTACACATTTCACAAATAGACTCCTAAAAAAAGAATACATCAAATTAAGCTTTAAAACTATTTACTTTTATAAATCTTTATTCCACTAAAATTAAGTGCTGGATATGGTGACACATCTACACGACCACAATCGGTATAATTATTTAGACCCAAATCAACTTCAGCCGTTTTATTCAACTCATCAACCAAAACAAATAAGTGTTGTTTCACTATATTGCTCATTAATGAATTCATGAATTCATTTACTTTAAGTGTACTTTCATGATTAAATCCAACTGCGTACCACGGGTTTACTGGTGATCTTGCCCCAAGAGCAAAAACCAATGCAGGCATATTATAATAGCCTACGATGTAATCTCCATTGCTATAACCACATAAGTCAAGTTTATTCCTGATTAAATCTAAACCCGAAACAGTATCCTGATCCAAATAAACTCGATTAGTCACATCTATTTGATATGGTATATTTTGCTGAAAGAGATTAACATACATATAACTGTTATAGATTATACCTTTTATGAATATTGCACTAATACTAACTATTAAAATCATTAATAGCACTAACTTATAGCGCACAGCGTCATCAAGAATTAACCATTGAAGCATGATTATGCTACACAGCAAGGGAATATGGAAAATTGCATGATACACAATGTCAATATCAGTGCCAACGGATGCAACATAAACCATTACCAATAAAATAACGCTAATAATATTTACTTGTTTAAATAATTTACGTTGTTCATATCCACGTGAGACATTTTGCCGAATATTTTCATATAATATAAGTCCAATAATACATAACAATGAAAAAACCAATGGTTTTAAATAGTGAATTACCACAGGAAATGATAATGGTAAAGAACGAAAGATTGCAATTAATAAAACTACAACGCACACGCTTAATAAAACCTCTAATCTTTTACTTGAAAACTTAGCACTACATGTAATAAAATGATAGACAGAGACTACCACAGCCACTTGGACTAAGCACACTCCAATATCATGAAAATTATTCAATAAAAGCTCAGATGCCTGATGACCTCCAAGCATATGCGCAACTTGCATCGTATTGTTAAAAACCATCCACGCATCGTGAGGATGTTGAATCAATGTAAAATATGTCAATAATGCAAATAAATACCCAATGATAAATAATGTCACTAATTTAAAAAATTTACCAGGTATAATAAACAAAACAATCAAAATAATTACAGTGCTCGCAACTGACTCAGGAAATTTAATAAAAATATTAAAGCCAGTAAGAAAGCCGAGTAGAATCACCAATGTAAAACGTAAAATATTATTACCTATAATGTTACCAAACAACATAATTAATATAGCAACTTGACAAAAAACAATAACTTTTGATAACACGTTATAATCAGGTGTTGTATGATGAATTAAGAGAAATGAACTTGATATATACAGCAATACAAAAAAAATCCAACGTTCTAGTAACGCCATATTGGCATTAAATTTAACTTCATAAAACCTAACCAATGCATATGTTAAAAACAACACGGCTAGAAAATTTAAAAACAATGACTCGGCTCTAAAAAGAACAATATTACTACCTGATATTAAAAATAGCAAATGAGTAATTTTATAATATAGGGTTGGAGTACCAGTCGTCAATACGTCTTGAGGATACTTTGCCATTAAGTTAAAGAAACCATCATCCCCAGATAATAAACCACAAAAACATACGCTAATTGATAAAGCAACAACAGTCATCAAGCACACGGATGTTATCAATAATACAATTTTCTTAGATAGACTGTTATCATTATATCTTATAAAAAAACGAAGCAAAATTTTATCTATAACAATAAAAATCATTGAAAATAAAAAAACCACTCCAATAGAAAGTACGAAACCAACAAGTAATGACCAGAATACATTTTTGTAAATGTTATGACCTTGATCAATTACGGATTGTGAATGAACCGTCATTTCAACAAAGTTTGATATCTTTAAAATATCAGCCAGTGAAGTTTCTCTAGACACATTATAATTCAAAAATTTATGATTAAATGCATTAGCAATAGTTATGTCAACTATTTTCAATTTTATTTTATTTGAGTTAGATGGAACATTAATTGAAGAAGTCAATAGCCTTGGTCGAAAAACAAAAATAGTTGACACATTTGATTTAAGAGCGTAACTATCTAAGCCATTTCTTAAATCTACGTTTCCCGCAATAGCACTTACAGGTACAATTGATACCATGACTTGATTAATTAAAATCAGTGCGACACTCAAAAATGCACCTAATACTAAAATTAAATGTGCCGCATGCCGTAAGTGTTTTTTATATTTTCCCATATAACCTATATATCTAATTAACGTCATAAACGAAGATGAATTATCTATACAATAATTCAACCCAAATTGAGTGCATAATCCTCTATGATAGTTTTTTTAATTATATAATCCCCATGAAATACTTTACCCGTGCATAATTGTATATCAATTCCCCATGTTTTTCCCATATTTTTGCTATTATCATATTATAAAGCAATCCACAACTAGTTCCGTGGCATTTAGGTAAATAACAACTAATACTAACTTAACTCATGAGAGCTCTGACTACGTTCACGTTCAAACATATTTTCATTACGCCGCTCAAGCACTTGTTCAACCAACGCAATAAATTCAGTTCTAAAGCGTGCAGCAGAAAAGCGCAGTGCGTTCTGCCGACAATTTTCAGACGTTATTACAGTTTGCGCTTCAAATTGGGCAACCGCAGCAATCACAGCAGCCGTGCTTTGCTCAGCGAAAAAAACGCCTGTTGGTGATTCACTACTTAAGCCATTAATAGTTTCAAGACTTCCACCCCGTCCATACGCAATTACAGGCGTACCACAGGCTTGCGCTTCAACTGGAATAATACCAAAATCCTCTTCAGCTGCAAAAACAAAGGCTTTAGCGTTTTGCATTAAGCTAACTAATCCAGCATCTTCAACAAAGCCCAAGTATTCAATATTCGCAGCAGTTGCAACTAAATCGGCAATTTTTTTCTGATCTGGACCCGTACCAACAATTTTCAACTTTTTGTCAGGCATCAAAGCAAAAGCCTCAGCAATTAAAACAATTTTCTTATACGGAACCAAGCGTGACGCGGTTAAATAATAATCTTGTTTCTCGCTTTGCAACGTAAATTTATCAACATCAACATTCGGATAAATAACACTCGCATCACGGCGATAAACTTTAAAAATGCGCCGTGCGATAAATTTAGAATTCGCCACAAAATAATCCACGCCATTGGCGGTGCGGTAATCCCACAAACGGATTTTATGTAAAATATAGCGTGTCAGCCATGATTTTAGCCCACTCGTAATTCCAGCTTCACGTAAATACTGATGTTGCATATCCCAAGCATAACGGATTGGCGAATGACAATAACAAATATGTAATTGATTTGGCCCAGTTAAAACACCTTTGGCAACCGCATGCGAACTACTAATTACCACATCGTAATCGCTCACATCAAGCTGCTCAATCGCCAATGGCATCAATGGCAAGTATTGACGATGCTTAGTCTTGGCAAAAGGCATGCGTTGAATGAATGAAGTAGTTACGGTTTTATTTTGGATAAAATTACGCTCTCCAGCTGGGATAAAGTCAATTAGACTAAATAAATCTGCCTGTGGAAAACATTGAATAATTTGTTCTAAAACTTTTTCAGCACCTGCGTAAGTGTAAAGCCAGTCATGTACTATCGCGATTTTCATTCTTTTTCTTCCAACAGGCTATCATTAATGTTAACTCAATTAACCTCTCCACATAAATACTAGTATAAAAGAGAAATTATCATAAAATTCAAATTGACACTCACTAATAAATTAATGAATATGTCTATATATTTTTATTTGATCCGTATTAAATCTCCATTCTTTAAACCCAGCTTGTCCACAAAATTTAAAATCACGTTTTAAATTAAATCCCAAAAGATCTGACTCCTGATTATCATCAAGGACAATAAATAAGTTACGCTGAACTTCTTGACTCATCTGTTCCAAGATAAATTTATTTCCATTCTTAATAGTCTCAAGAAAGTTCCAATACCATGGCGTTACTGGAGAGCGCCCACCCAATGCAGAAACTAATGCTGTTTTAATATAATACCCAGCAATATAATCACCTTGATGATACCCACACTTTTCAAGTACTGATGATATATCATGCAAACCATCATAACTCACTTTATCAATTAAAATAGTAGACTTATCTATTTCATAACTTTTAGTTTGCTGAAATAATGTTTGTCCTTCAAACTTATAATTATCATAACATATACCATAAATTAATATTATTCCCATGAAAATTGAAATCACTCGACTAACAGCTGGAATAATATCTGTTAAACCCTTTAATACACCTAGCAAATATAATTGCAACAACAATACCAATATTAATAACGGAGCAAGATGAAGAGGTATCTGATAGAATATTTTAGCATCAGTACCAATTTCACCTACATATAAAAACACAACAAGCAATCCTGTGACACCAAATATCTTTTTAAATAATAAACGTTGAGCGCTATTTAATTGCGAATACGACTGAATATTTTCATAGATAAAAAACATGATAACTATTAACAAAAAATATCCGTAATAAATCATATAATTAACTAAATAATTGAAAGGTAAAAAAGCGCTAAATAATATTATCAATATAATAAGTACAAACCAAACCTGCTGAGAAAAAGAATATATTCTGACCAGATATCTTCTAAGTACATAATAAAATGCAGCAATCACCAGAAGGATTAAAAACGTGAACAGAAAATCTTTTACATTATTCAATAATAATTCTTTGATTGAATGGCTACCAACTAAACTTCCATAGTGAAATGAGGTAGTTATTTCCTTAACATAGCTATGCCACGATTGAACACATAAGAAATATCCAAAAACCGCGATCAAAACACCAATGATAAAAAGTATTAACTCATTAACGTACTTACCGTAGACAAACCTTAACAATACCATGATTAGCACAACACTAATAATAAACTCAGGAAATTTAATAAATAGGTTTAGCCCAGTAAGGACACCAATTAATACGAGCAACACATATTGAGCAAATTTTGACAATTGAATGTGCAGAATCAGCAATAACATTATTAATATTTGCGCAAATACGACAATTCTAGATAATAAATTATAATCTGGGCTACTATGATGAATAAAGATAAAGTTACTGGCAATAAATATGGGTAAAAAAAGATTTATAAAATTATTTTTTACACTAGGAAATATCTCGTTTAATATCTTTTGCGTAATAAAAGTAAATACCATTATTGAAGCAAAATTAAGCAAGAAAGCTGTAATTCTAAACCAGATTAAATGACCACCAGACAAAACGAATAAATAATGTGTAAATCTGTAATATTGTGTAGTTCCTTGAGCAACATCCTGAGGATATTTAGCCATTAGCTGGAAAAATCCCTCATCTGAAAACATCAAACCACAACGCATAGACCAAAACAAGAAGAGAAGAAGTAACGCAACAATTAAAAAACTCAACCATTTACTAACAACGTTTATACTTTGGCATCGCGCTCTTAACAAATAATAACAAATTAAGGAGATAAATATCCCAATCAACAGACAAGGCAAGATAAAGTATAAAAGTTTTAATTCTTTATGTGGAAAAACAGAAAAAGGATCGTTTTGTAAAAGAAAAACTAGCGCATTTAAAATTACGCCCAAGATAATACCTATTAATAGAATAAATAAAAAACTATTTCTCTTCATTGCTTACCCAAAAAAATCATAAACTATTTCTTGAATTGAAGCAATTTCATCAGGCTTCAAACCATAATACATTGGCAAACGTAATATTCGTTCGCTTTCTTTGGTTGTATATTTATCGTCACCTACAAATTCACCATATTGCAAACCAGCTTTAGAACTATGTAATGGTACATAATGAAAAACAGATAAAATACCTTGACGTCTACACCCTTCTATTAATTTAGAACGTGTTGCTAAGTCAGCTGTTTTAATATAAAACATATGTGCATTATGGGTACATTCTTCAGGAATAAATGGTAACTCAATATCACCTCGTTTAGCTAAATCCTGTAATCCTGAATTGTACAAATTCCAAGTTGTTAGACGATCGTTATTAATTTGTTCTGCGATTTCAAGTTGTGCCCACAAATAAGCAGCATTTAATTCACTAGGTAAATAACTGCTACCCAGATCACACCATGAATATTTATCTACTTGTCCACGGAAGAACTTACTCCGATCAGTTCCTTTTTCACGGATAATTTCGGCACGCTCAATATAGTTCTTATTATTGAGTAATAAGGCACCGCCTTCGCCCATAGTATAGTTTTTGGTTTCATGAAAGCTAAATGTACCCATATCGCCAATTGAGCCAAGCGCGCGGCCTTTATAGCTAGACATTACACCTTGCGCAGCATCCTCAACTACAAGCAAATTATATTTTTTAGCTAAAGCCATAATTGCATCCATCTCACATGCTACACCAGCATAATGTACAGGTACAATTACTTTAGTTTTGTGCGTAATCGCGGACTCAATCAAATTCTCATCCATATTCATAGTATCAGGGCGAATATCAATAAATTTAATCTTTGCACCACGTAAAACAAAGGCATTTACCGTCGATACAAATGTAAATGATGGAGCAATAACTTCATCACCAGGTTGAATATCGGCAAGAATTGCAGCCATTTCCAACGCATGAGTACATGAGGTAGTTAATAATGCTTTTTTAGTATTCACATTCTGTTCTAACCAACTGCTACACTTTTTTGTGAACTCTCCATCGCCACAGATTTTATTGTTTTGCATTGCTTGACGCATATAATCAAATTCTTTGCCCGCAAATGGCGGTTTATTAAATGGCAGCATTATACTTCCTCAACATAAAATTAGCTTTAAACATTAAAAACAATAACGCCTAATAACACAAAAACAGTTCCAATAACTTTATTTTTACACATTTTTTCTTTGAATATCAATGCTGATAATATCATTACCACAACATAATTAATGCTCATGATTACAGCAAACGTTTTTAGCTCAATTAATTTCATCAAAAAGTAAGACATCAAAACAGTAATAAAAAATGAAAAATATCCAGAACATAAGAAAAACCATTTATAATTTTTAACAAACACCGATTGCTTTAATAATAATTGCCCGACGGCCGTTAACATAATTGACATAATAACAAGAAGTATAATCATTTGGATTTTCCAAGCAAAACCACGCCAAAAACCATTAACATTAACCCCAATAAATTATACACAGTTACATCTTCATGATAGATGGTAGCAGAAAAAATAAGAATAACAACTTGTACTAATGCATTAAATGGATATACCTTAGATAATTGATTATGCTTTAATATAATTTGCCATACAATAGCACGAATTAACATAAATAAAAAACCCAAAGCAATTAACCAGATACTGAATTGAATAGGCGAATCTGATGCAAACTTAATGCTTAAGAATGACAACGACTGTAAAATAATTGCACAAAAAATCAAAATCCAAGTTTGCAAACTAAATTTATTATTAAATTCTTGCATTTAAGTATTCAATTATTCCATTGATTGTTAATAATTGATCTAAATCTTCATCAGGAATTTTGATCCCAAACTTCTCTTCTAATATCATATAAACATTAACTAAATCTAAAGAATCACATCCTTGTTTGCTTAGAGAGATATCATTAACTAAATCATCTACATTATTTAATACTTCAGCTTCTAAAATAGCTTCTTTTATAATTTCAACTGTTGCTTGCATTTTTCTACCTTTCAATTTTTTCTAAAATAACACTAGCCCATGATAAACCAACACCAAACCCTGTTGCAATAAGTCGTTTATTGTCAGAGTTTTGTAATTCCTGCTCTAAAATTAAAGGAATTGACGAAGATACTGTATTACCATAATTGTACATAACAAATGGTACTTTACGTTCATCTACTTTCAAACGTTTGCGTATAGTATCCACAATATACTTACTTCCTTGATGCAAAATATATTTGTCAATATCAATATCTTCAAAAGAGTATTTTGCCATTAAATTTTTTATATGTGAAGGAATAACACTTGCGGCAAAGGTAAAAACAGAACGACCATTCATAAATAATTTATCGGTACAAATTAGATCTTGATAACCATTACCATCAGTACCAAAATCATAACCAGTAGCTTGCCAATTACCTTCATCATTAATTAAAGTTACCGTTGCACCATCGCCAAAAATTAACGCAGTATTTTTATCTTCTTCATCAATAATTTTAGAATATGGATCAGCAGTAAATAATAATCCATTTTTTAAATTATTTGATTGCATAAATGCCATTATTGTTGATAAACCATAAATATAACCACTGCACCCTAATGAAATATCAAAACACGCACAATTTTTTGCTAATCCTAATTTTTTATGAACTATAGCAGAAGTATGTGGTAATTTATAGTCTGGATTTTGAGTCACTACAATACAACAATCAATATCGGACACATTAACTTCTACTTTTTGAGTCAAATTAGCAAATGCGCTTACACATAAATCCGAAGTATCTTCATCACTTGCTTTTCTTGCGTGCTCAATAACCCCAATGGTGTTTTCAATAAAATCATCATTGAGATCAAATTTACTCATTTTTTCACGGTTAGATATTCTTTGTGACGGCACATAACCTGCTATTGCTTTAATTGATAACATTTCCACACCTATACCAAAGAAAAATACAAGTTGCCAACAATTTCGCCATCAACTCGAACAAGACTCTTAGTTAGTAAATTATTAAAATTATTTTTTAATTGCAAACTAATGACATTATTTTTTATGTCTTCAGTTGAAATTAAATTGATATAATCAAATTTAGTCACAATCCATTTACCATCTTCTATAACATTTTGCTGCAAATAGTATTTATTCATTGAAACAATAATTTCAGTCAACGAGTCATTTAACTCATTCTTAAACACTATCATGTCATCGCTAATTTCAGATAAATTTCTTACAATATCTTCAGAATATTCTACTGCACTATCGATTAATTTATTATTTTGAATCACAATAGCATAATATTTTCTATTGGAGTGATTAAATGTAATAATTGAATTAAAAAAAGAATATTCCTTTGGATCAAATTCATCAGTAATAACTAAATCAGCATTCTGATGTAGCATATTATGTGCTGCATATTTAACAGATGTAATCTTTGTTTTATCAAAATTATTACAGATAATTTCAATTACTGCATCAAATATATCTGGACCTTGTACGTATTTTCTATTACCTTTAAACAGGAAAGAAAGATTGTATACATTTTTCATTTTTGAGCCTTAACAAAATTACGAATTTGTTTAACATGATCATAAGCAAAATTTCCCGACACATCTTGCCCATCCTTAACATTTTTTACAACAACACTACCAATGCGAATGTTCGCATGATTGCCTATTTCAACAGAATCAGAAATTGTGCTCGACGTGCCAATCCAACAATAATCACCAATTTTAGCTCTACCAGCAATTTGAACATTTCCAGAAATTAGTGTATGTTTGCCAATCTGACAACTATGCCCTACATTAACATTTACGCTTATTTTAGTACCATAACCTATTTTTGTGAATAAGCCTGCATCATGAGAGCGTTGAACCATGCTATTGTTCATTAATTCAACATTTTCGCAAAGCTCAACGCCACCAGTATGTAAAACTTTATATAAAATACCATCTGCATCACGTTTAAAATACAATCCCTCATTACCTACGGTACAATTATCACCAATAATACAATTATCACCAATAATAGTAAAGTCCTTAATTAGCGTATTTCTACCAATGCATACATTTTTACCTATTCGACATTTAATTGAAACATTAGCACTAACATCAATTTTTGCACTAACATCAACTCCATATTCAAAACTAGGTTCTAAAAAACCATTTTCAACTAATAGATTTTTAAGCTGTATATACCTAATTTCTGGATTTTCTACGCAAATAATACCTTTATTTGTATCTGGCAAAAGCTCAAGCATATCACGACCAATTATAATCGCAGAAATACAAGGATTATTTAATGCTATGCTTAAATAATCAATAGACAACGCATAGCATAATGTATGGGAGACTGAAGTTACTTTTAAAGATCCTAAATCATTGAAAACACCACTATTTATAATTTCATTAGGCTTAAAATAATGATTAATTTGAAACATTTTTATTGCTTTCACAAATCTGTCTTACTTGATACCGAGGTGTTCCGTTAACCTCAAGCAAAATGCGAATTAAATACTCACCAATAAGCCCTAAACAAATTAAAATCAAACCAGCGTAAAAATTAATCATTACCATTAAACTAGACCATCCAGGAACTGATTTTTTAATCCATGAATATCTAACTACGATATAAATAGACAAAATAAAACTTATAAATGAAACAAATATTCCAATTAAACTAATTACTTGCAAAGGCTTTGAACTAAAATTAAGAACGTTATCAAACGTTGTTTTAACTAATTTAAAAAAATTATAATTTGAAGTTCCATACTTTCTTAAATGGTGTTCAACTTCAACATTTATTATTCGATTAGTAGATTTTAAAATTATTGCACCTATTACAGGAGATATAGTTCGATGATTCATTACCGTACCAACTAATTGATATGTCATTATTCTGAATGCAGACATCACTAAATTGGGTGGTTTATTATAAATTATCTCATTAATTTTCTTAATGATCTTAGTTCCTAAATTACGAATAAGCGAATGTTTTTTTTGTTTATAGCAACCAAATACAGCATCTATATTATTATTTGAAGAAATAGTTGTATATAGTTTATGTATTTCTTCAGGAGGGTGTTGTAAGTCATCATCCATCGTAACAATATATCGACCATTAGCAGCTTCAAGACCACAGTATAATGCTTTAAATTGTCCAACATTGTACATTAAATCAATAACTTTTACATTATCATATTCATCAACCATATTTTCTAGGATAGAAAGAGTATTATCTTTTGAGCAATCATTTACAAAAATAATTTCATGTGATGGAGTTATTTTATTTAATGATTTAGTTAATCTTTCAATCAATTCAGGCAACGACTTTGCACTGTTATAACATGGTATAACAACACTTATTTCATAATTAAAAGTACATTTTTCCATTTTATATCTGCCTGCATTAACTTTGCTTAAAAATATTTTTATTAGCCGTGTTTCCATGTGCTAAATTATTTCATCGAATTGACATTGATTATTATTTACATCACTCAAATTATAAAGCCCTAGAGCATTTTTAATTACATCTACAACTTCAGAAATTGTTGAGTTAGATGTGATCCATATAAATTTTCACTGGGCGAAATACGTATTATCATCATTAAATTTTAAATAATCTGGATAATTTAAACCAAGCCATTCAACAAAATGATTAGGCAAACTATAATATGACTCATTTTATAAACTGATACATTTAGTACATATGGCTCACCGTAGGTATAATACTTATTACCTTTATCTTTTGTGCTATCTTTATCAAAAATAAATATTTGCTATTATTATCCAATAAAGATAATAATTCATACCAAATTAATTAGTATAATATCCATATAGACATATATTTTTAAATCATCTGTACAGAAACTTAATAAGAACTCATCTAGTTGAATTAAATTAATTATCAATCGACCATCTGAAGAAAGAATATGATATTTACGAGTTATAAAATTTAAATATTTGTCTTTAAATACCATTGATTTTATTTGATAAATCCTGGTAGCACTATTTTTTATCTGTGATACAAAATCTAAGTTAACCTGAAAACCATATTTACTAAAAGACAATGGAATTAAATAATTATGGCTAAAATCTGACACATAAAGAGGTAACCTATCATATGGTTTCTTATATACTTCAAAAAACTTAACCAACTCAGATGATTTATTATATACACGATGAATCAAATCAATACCATTATCTTTGTAATATAAATCACCAGCCTTGATTTTACCACTAGAAAGATTACATTTATATGTCATCCCATTTTTTTGTGTCACATTATAATTATCATAATAAAGATCTTTATTTAGTGGCATAATACCAACTTCACCTACCCCATGAGAATGTATCATAGTTTTACCTTGTGGTCTTATTACATGGATAAAATATTCTACGCTCTCTGATTCATAAACTTTATTTCTGGTATAGTTAACATCATCATGTTCTGGCATATTTACAACTATATTGCTTAAAATAAGCTTTGAGTTAGTCAATAACAATTTAGCTTCCAATGTTAAATTATTCTTAATTAAATCTTCTAATTCTTTAAACATTTCCTTTAATTCTTTTTCAATGGATGCAATGCTTCTTTCATCCGATCAATCGGTGCATTGTATAATTTATAAACCTTAGATAGGTTTTCTACTTTAATTGCGATATCTTTATTCATGGCGCTTTCTTTATACTATAAAATTAACTTATATTTTCGAGCTAAATCATCATTTATAACCACAACATCCTGCACATTCGCCAGCCAGCGATATTTTTTACATCGTTTATTTAATTCATCTTGTACAGGTGGTAACCACGCTGCATCAAAACCATTAATCACTAAAATAAGCCTAGTTGCTCGTTCCTGAAATGGCTGAAATTTATTTGATAATAAGCTTAGTGGCGTTTTACTCAAATTTAACTGCATTGCAAAATATAACATAATACTATCATTGAACTTAACCACTATCTCATCAATAAAATCAGCAAATACATCTGAATTCGTATGTGGATGTGGAGTTGAACTTTTTGCTTCAATAAACCATAATTGATTATGCTTTTTCTTTAACAAGACAAAATCACAATCTTTGACATAATATTCAGAAGACATTTTACCATAGAACGGTAACATATCAATTCGATAACCATAATCGCTATCATATTGAAAGGTCATGTTTGATTCAATTGATTGAACTAATCCCATGCTAAAATATCCAATTCAGCTTCATATAAACGAATTGACTCATTAATAATTTCATTCTCAGGCATACCATCGAATAAATCCGCTTGTTGCCATTGATTATCTTGGTTTGCAATAAACACTGGTAAAGAAAGTTTATTTCCACGAGCAAGGATATAAAGCTTTTTAATCACAAAATAAGAATGAGTAGCGATAAAAAACTGGATACCATTATCCGCCAAAGCTAGAATAATATCCAATAGTTGACTAATCGCAGTGGGATGTAATGCTGATTCAGGCTCATCAATAAAAATTACTGATTCAGGAGTTAAATAACGATTACCTAATAAAGTATCAAAGATACCAATTTTCTTAATACCTTCTGCTGTCGTATTTATAGAAAATTTACTATTTCCCTGTTTATAAATCCATTTATCATTTGACTGATCAAACTCAATTCGTCCGCTAAACATCCCCTCCAGTTTTTGGCGTGAAGTTGAAAAATTATCATAATTGCGACCACGTTGTAATGGACTTTGCAATGCCAAAACCAAATCAACATAAGTTGCATCAAAGCCAAATACTCGATCTTGCAGCCCTGATTTTAAAATAACTTTTGATAAACTCAAAACTTCCTTGGGTGGTAAAAACACCGAATTATCTTTCCGATAATGTCTTTCACTTTCAGCAACCACTATTTTTTTAGTTGTGTCCTGCCCAAATTCAAAATTTACTGAGGTATTATCTTGCATACTGACTTGACATTGCAAGCGATTATTTGCGCCTTTGGTAACTAGATCACCGAGCTTATCCGCCTGAAACGTCCAATATAATTTATCGCTCAAAACTTCATCAAAAGTTCGTCTGTCATCGCCACGATTACATTCCTCCAAAGAACGCATCACAGAATACAATGCTTTCAGTAAAAATGTTTTACCAGTGCTATTTGCACCAATTATTAAATTAATTTTACCTAAATTACTTCCTTGAATTGAAGCTAATGGTCCAAAATTTTGTAAATTAAAAGATTTTATAGCCATCTTGCACGCTCTTTCATCCGATCAATCGGCGCATTATATAATTTATGTGCTTTAAATAGGTTTTCTACTTTAATTGCGATATCTTTATTCATCATTTGCTCAGTTAATTAGGTTAGTATAATATTTTTGCTTTGGACTAGTTGGCTTATCTGGTATAGTTTGTAGTATTTTACCTGATGCAAGCAACGGCTTCAAAATATTTTCTCGAAAATACTTACGATCTGAAATAGCCAAAAACAATTGAATTTCTCCTCTAGCTCTTGGAGTTTTACAGAATTCTAAAACACGCTCCTCTTTTATGGTAGCTTGAGGGGTAGCTTGGGGGGTAGCTACATCTACTATTAGTCGCTCATCAATCGGAACAATTATCTTAAAAATATCTTCTTCAATTAGACTAGGCTCATTACCACCAGAATACACTTTGGTATAACGAAATAAATTCCGCACCCCAGAACCAAGCTCCTCAGCTCTTCCAATTTCACGAAAAAATGCTGAAATAATCGGATTTTTGGGAAATGGCGAGAAGTTAGCGGGATTAATCACCCCATGAAAATGTGGACGATTACTATTTTCGGCAACTACTTGATTACGCTCAATAATTATCCTGGCAGGATATGGATTAGAGTATTCACGATGAATTAGAATATTGGCAACCACCTCACGAAATATTTTATCACGTAAACTTATCCGATTTGCTGACTCGTCTTGATAAAATGGATCAGGTAAATGCTTGGCAATAAATGCCATTAAGCGCTCATAACTCTCAATCAAATTAGTTTTAACCGTATCGCGATCATCATAGCGATCTAAATTCACGCGACGTAAAATCGCATCGGTTTTATGATGCGGTAGTGCTGATAAAATAGTGCTATCTTTGCCGAACAATAAAATTGCTGCTAAGGTAAAACCTGATTGATTGTTAATCACATCATGCTGATATAATTGCATGCTTTGTAACAATTCCATATCACTTAGATTCAACCACGGATGATTATCATTAAACACTCCAGCCAAACGTCGTGCCTTGGCTATTAAATCACTGCGTAAATGATTTTCTAAGCTTACAAACGGATAAACCCGATTTTCGGTATAAGTATTTTGCTTACGAATATAGAGCTGGCTAACTAACGTGGTATTATCGGTTATATCAATATCTGCATCATGATTACGGTCAAAAATTCGATTATTTACTCTATGAACTTGGGAACTCGGCGGTACATAAATATAAATAACAGACGACTCATTAATTATGACTTGCTCAATAGTTAAATAAGTTGGGGGAACTAATTTATTAGCGTTATTGATGGTAGTGACAAACTCTTTGTGAATTTGCTCAATTTTATCAGGAGCTACACCAACTACTTCACCACTATTTTTTACACCAAGCAATATCTCACCGCCATCACGATTCAGAAATGCACAGACCGTCTCATAGACATCTTTATTGAGAGCGGTTTTACATTCTTTAAACTCAACACTAATATTTTCGCCTTGAGCTAGGATTTGCTGGAAATATTCAACATTCATCGTTTGTTCTTTGGTAAAAAACTATTCCAACTCGTTGGATGTGTTCTATTA
>Ga0247837_1006423_pt1 | contig 16560 bp, 10 predicted proteins | sample LaCtaG_2_FD_187115 | JGI IMG/M metagenome (GOLD analysis project Ga0247837, IMG submission 187115) | Freshwater microbial communities from meromictic Lake La Cruz, Castile-La Mancha, Spain - LaCruzMarch2015_14.5m | ecosystem: Environmental > Aquatic > Freshwater > Lake | place: Spain: Castile-La...
GTTCCCCGCAGCTAGATGCAAAGATTCTTGAACTTGGAATTCCAATACTTGGCATTTGTTATGGATTTCAAATGCTCGCATCCTTGCTCGGCGGACAAGTAGACAAGACCGGCAAGCGCGAGTATGGGGCGACTGACCTGAAGGTTTCTGCAGCTGGAGAAATTCTTGCCGGTCAGCCAGCTTCGCAAACTTGCTGGATGAGCCACGGCGACCAAGTAATGAAGGCCCCTGCTGGGTTTGAAGTTTTAGCCTCAACCGAGACAACGCCTGTTGCGGCTTTTGCATCAAGTGATAAAAAGATTTATGGGGTGCAGTGGCACCCGGAAGTCAAGCATTCCCAGTTTGGCCAGAACGTTCTGGAAAATTTCTTACACAAAGCAGCCGGGATTCCAGCTGATTGGAATTCTGGCAACGTTATTGCTGAACAGGTAGCCAAGATCAAAGCTCAGGTTGGCTCCGATCGGGTAATTTGTGGGCTTTCTGGAGGAGTAGATTCTGCTGTTGCGGCAGCCCTGGTTCACAAGGCTGTCGGGGATCAATTAGTTGCAGTGTTTGTCGATCACGGCTTGTTGCGCGAGGGAGAAGCTCAGCAGGTTCAGCGGGATTACGTTGCAGCAACCGGTATTCGCCTGGTGACCGTGAACGCCGAAGAGAAGTTCCTTTCCGCCCTTGCGGGTGTTTCTGATCCTGAGACCAAGCGGAAGATTATTGGCCGAGAATTCATCAGAACTTTCGAACAAGCCCAGGCCGAGCTAATTGCCGAAGCCAAGGCCGATAACCGGCCAATCAAGTTCTTGGTGCAGGGAACTTTGTATCCCGATGTTGTTGAATCTGGCGGCGGTGTCACCGCAGGGATCAAATCCCATCACAACGTAGGTGGCCTTCCAGAGGATTTGCAATTCGAACTTGTTGAACCGCTTCGCACACTATTCAAAGATGAAGTTCGCGCTATTGGTAAAGAGCTCGGTCTACCGGCAGAAATTGTTCAGCGTCAGCCATTTCCAGGGCCTGGCCTTGGAATTCGAATCGTTGGTGAAATCACCAAGGACCGACTAGATCCTCTTAGAAAAGCTGATGCGATTGTTCGAGAAGAACTAACTGCCGCTGGTTTAGATGCCGAGATTTGGCAGTGCCCGGTTGTGCTTTTGGCTGATGTTCGTTCCGTTGGTGTTCAAGGCGATGGTCGAAGCTACGGACACCCAATTGTTTTGCGCCCAGTATCGAGTGAGGATGCGATGACTGCGGACTGGACCAGACTCGACTACGACGTGCTAGCAAGAATTTCTAACCGCATCACAAATGAGGTCGAGGGTGTCAACCGAGTTGTTCTCGATGTGACATCAAAGCCCCCCGGCACCATCGAATGGGAGTAGCTTTTTGCGCCCGCTTGTTCTAGGTCACCGTGGTGCGTGTGGCTACCGTCCCGAAAATACTTTGGAATCTTTCGAGCTTGCAATTGCTCAAGGAGCAGACGGTGTTGAGTGTGATCTAGTTCCAAGCAGAGATGGCGAACTTATTCTCAGACATGAAAACTGGCTCAATGGAACAACCGACATCGAATCCCATCCGCAGTTTGCTGAGCGCTCCCGCGCTGGCTACTCTGACGGCATTACCGAGAACGGATTCTTTAGCGAAGACTTCGATTTAGCTGAACTTGAGACGGTTCGGGCCATAGAACGCCTGCCGGAAGTTAGGCCCGGCAGTGCCAAATTCAATGGCAAATTCAAGATTCCAACCCTCGATCAGCTTTTGGCAGCTAGCTTCATGGATGGAAAAACCCTAGTTATAGAGGTAAAGCACGGCATGCATTTCACCAGAAAAGGCATGGACATAGCGGGGGCAGTGAGCCGCAAGCTGAACGAGTCCAACTGGAAAGAGCGGGGAATCAAGGTTGTCCTTGAAAGCTTCGACTACGAGATGATGCTGCTTCTAAAGCAAGCATGCGGCGCGGATAAAAAGTATGTCTTTCTAACCGAGAAGGCCAGACTTCCAAATGACGAAACAACTCTGACTAGAAGGTATCTCGAGCAGATTACGAACGACTTTGATGGCGTCAGTCTTGATTTAGCACTCTTGTTTGACGAGGACGCAGTGGGCAATTACACAGTCTCGAATGGCTCGATTGAGCTAGCCAAAGAAGTTGGGCTAGACGTGTTTGGCTGGACTCTTAAGGCTGAAGACGCAACTGAAAGTGTTGATGACTACTTTGCAAAAGTTGCGCTTGCTGGACTGGATGGCATCTTCGTTGATCAACCCGATCTTTTGCGCAGCATTGTCGATGGCACCGCCTAGGCTAGGCAGGTCATGAACCAGAATCTCCTTGAAGGGCTCAACCCGCAGCAAGTTGCTGCGGTGACTCACCGTGGCCCGGGTCTTCTGATCGTCGCCGGTGCTGGCTCGGGCAAGACAAAAGTTCTAACTCACCGCATAGCTCACCTGCTGGATAACAAAGAAGCCTGGCCTTCGCAGATTCTTGCAATTACTTTCACAAACAAAGCCGCCAACGAAATGAAGGAGCGCGTTCACGCTCTGCTTGGAAGCGTTGCAGATGGAATGTGGATTAAGACCTTTCACTCCGCCTGCTTGCAAATTCTTCGCCGGGAAGCAGGACTGCTCGGTCACGACTCAAACTTCACCGTCTATGACACTGGAGACACCAGGGCACTAATAAAGAGACTGATACGCGAATCAGGCAGCGACATAGAGGGGCTAAAACCTCAAAGCGTTGCTGCAAGAATCTCAAACGCCAAGAACGAGCTCAAAGATTCGCAAGATTTCTACTCAATGATTGATTCGACCAATCCAAAGGACCGAGCCATCGCCGAAATCTTCACTCAGTATGCAGCGGAACTTCGCAAAAACAACGCCTTTGACTTTGACGATCTAATCGCAGAGACGGTTTACCTCTTCCGCTCATTTCCCAACATCGCAGCCCAGTACCAGCGGCGCTTTAGGCACATCCTGGTTGATGAGTATCAGGACACCAACCACGCCCAGTACTCACTGATTCGTGAGCTCACTAAGCCCATCGCCGATGCCCATAACGAGCCCGATCCTTCGACGGGAGAGCTACCTGGCCCATCTGCCATCACAGTGGTCGGTGACTCAGATCAGTCGATCTATGCCTTCCGCGGAGCGGATATGAGAAACATCGCAGAGTTCGCCAAGGATTTCCCAGGGTCAACCACAATCTTGCTTGAGCAAAACTACCGCTCCACCCAGAACATCCTTTCTGCTGCCAACGCAGTGATATCCAAGAATTTTGATCGCCCCGAAAAAAACCTCTGGACCGACGCTGGCGATGGAGAAAAGATCATCTCCTTCACCGGTCTCGACGAACGATCAGAGGCTGCCTACGTCGTTGATCAGATTTCTGAGCTTCGGCAGTCATCGGTTGCCTACAGAGACATGGCAATTTTGTATCGCACAAATGCCCTATCGCCTTCTTTGGAAGCGGAGCTAAAAAACCAACGGGTGCCGTACGCAGTTATCGGAGGACTCAAGTTCTACGAGCGCAAAGAAATCAAAGATGCCCTTGCCTATCTAACTGCGATAGCAAACCCGAGAGATGACGAAGCGATTCGAAGAATTCTGAACGAGCCCTCCAGGGGAATCGGTGAGAAAACAGAGCTCAAAATTGCTGAACTTGCAAGACGTGAAGAGATTTCATTTCGACAGGGACTTGGTCGAACCGACACTCTAGACCTTGGTCCAAAGCTTACGAATTCCCTTACGGCTTTTTCAAGACTGCTAAATGATCTTGATGCTATGGCTGTTGAATCCAAGATTGCTGATGTGTTATCGGCTGCGTTGAATCTTTCTGGATATCGCGCAGCACTGGAAGATAGTCGCGATCCGCAGGACGAAGCACGAGTGGATAACCTCGATGCTTTGATTGGACAAGTCTTTGAGTACCAGAGGCAAAACCCGGATGCGACCATCGCTGAATACCTAGCGGATATCACTCTGGCTGCAGCAGCCGATGAGATTGACGATGATTCTGGAAGCGTTTCACTAATGACGCTTCACACCGCAAAGGGTTTGGAGTACGAAGTGATTTTCCTTGTCGGTCTTGAACAAGGAACTTTGCCGCACGTGCGCTCCTTCTATGAACCAGGTGGGGTGGCCGAAGAGCGAAGACTTCTTTATGTGGGTATGACTAGAGCAAGACAAAGGCTCTATTTGACCTCCGCCTTGCAACGGACACTTTTTGGCTCAACTACCGCCTTTTTGCCAAGTAGCTTCCTGGGGGATATCCCTCCGGAACTGCTTCAAACCGAAGGAGCCCAGAGGGCATCCAGCGGCTTTATTACTGGAGGGTTCAAAGGAATGGGCGGATCAACCCCAACGCCTTCGATGAAACCAAAGACTCAGATCGCCGGTGCCATAAGAGAGGTAAGGGACAACAGTTCCTTGCAGTTGGTTATTGGCGATCGCATCAAGCACGCGGATTATGGGCAAGGAACTGTTAGTTCCGTAAGGGGCGAAGGACCCAAGCAGGTCGCAGAGGTCAAATTTGATGAGGGTTCAACTAAGTCTCTGGTGGTCAAAATAGCCCCTATCGAAAAGCTCTAAACTTGAGTGAATAAGGCCATTGGCCATTTCTTCTAATTCGAAGCGGGATAAAAGTTGGATTTATTTGAGTATCAAGCACGCGATCTTTTCGAGAAGTATCAGGTTCCTGTCCTTCAGGGCCTAATCGCGGACACCCCAGAACAAGCCGAAGCAGCAGCTGCCAAGATTGGCGGCACCGTTGTAGTCAAGGCCCAGGTGAAAACCGGTGGTCGAGGCAAAGCTGGAGGCGTCAAGGTCGCTAACTCACCTGCAGAAGCTAAAGAAGCAGCATCCAAGATTCTGGGACTGGATATCAAGGGACACGTTGTCAAGCGCGTCATGATTGCCGAAGGCGCAAAGATCGCCAAGGAGTTTTACTTTTCGGTTTTGCTAGATAGATCAAACCGAACCTTTTTGTCTCTTTGCTCCGTCGAGGGCGGAATGGAAATTGAGCAGCTAGCCGAGGAGCGCCCAGAGGCGCTCGCAAAAATCGCCATTGACGCAGTCAAGGGAATCGATCTTGCAAAGGCACTGGAGATTGCCAAAGCCGGAGGCTTTGACGACGAACTATCCGCAAAGGTCGCACCGATTTTCGTAAAGCTATATGAAGTATTCAAAAAAGAAGACACCACACTGGTGGAAGTAAACCCATTGGTGCTAACCGAAGATGGCAAGATTCTGGCTCTAGATGGCAAAGTGTCATTCGATGACAATGCCGAGTTCCGCCACGAGCGCGAAGATCTAGAGCGCGACGCACTTGACCCACTCGAAGCCAAGGCCAAGGCCATGGATTTGAACTACGTAAAACTTGACGGCGAAGTTGGAATCATCGGAAACGGTGCAGGACTGGTTATGTCCACCCTGGACGTAGTTGCCTATGCAGGTGCGCGTCACGGGGGAGTAAAGCCGGCTAACTTCCTGGACATCGGTGGAGGAGCCTCAGCCGAAGTTATGGCTGCGGGACTAGATGTGATCTTGAACGACCCACAGGTCAAGAGCGTATTTGTAAACGTCTTTGGTGGAATCACTGCTTGTGACGCAGTTGCCAACGGAATCGTTGGAGCTTTGGAAAAGCTTGGCTCAAAAGCTTCCAAACCTTTGGTTGTGCGCCTCGATGGCAACAACGTTGTTGAGGGAAGAAAAATTCTGGCGGATGCAAATCACCCGCTTGTAACCGTTGTCGAGACCATGGACGAGGCTGCCGATAAAGCAGCTGCGCTAGCAAGCAAGTAGGGAAGAACTTAATGGCAATTTTTCTAGACCAGAATTCAAAAATCATCGTCCAGGGTATGACTGGATCTGAAGGAATGAAGCACACCCAGCGTATGCTCAAGGGCGGCTCCAACATCGTTGGTGGAGTAAACCCTCGCAAGGCAGGCGAAACCGTTGAAGTTGATGGCAAGACCCTTCCAATCTTTGGTTCCGTTGCTGAGGCTATGAAGGAAACCGGTGCGAATGTCACCGTGATGTTTGTTCCTCCTGCTTTCGCAAAGGCCGCCATGATCGAGGCAATCGATGCCGAGATAAAACTTGCAGTTGCAATCACCGAAGGCATTCCAGTTCACGACTCGGCAGAAGCTTGGGCGTACAACGTATCCAAAGGACTAAAGACTCGAATCATTGGCCCTAACTGCCCTGGCATCATCAGCCCAGGAAAATCTAATGCGGGAATTACCCCGAGCGATATCACAGGCCCTGGTCCTATTGGACTTGTTTCCAAATCCGGAACTCTTACATATCAAATGATGTTTGAGCTACGCGATATCGGAATGTCAACCGCTATTGGAATTGGTGGAGACCCAGTTATTGGGACCACTCACATCGATGCACTCGAAGCTTTCCAAAATGACCCTGAGACCAAGGCAATTGTTTTGATCGGTGAAATCGGTGGCGACTCGGAAGAAAAAGCTGCCGCCTACATCAAGAACCACGTCACCAAGCCAGTGGTGGCTTATGTTGCCGGATTCACAGCACCCGAGGGTAAGACCATGGGTCACGCTGGAGCCATTGTTTCTGGCTCTGCCGGAACTGCCCAAGCCAAAAAGGAAGCCTTCGAAGCCGTCGGCGTCAAGGTTGGCAAAACTCCGAGCGAGACCGCGGCGCTTATGCGCGAGGTAATCAGTTCTTTCTAAAGAACTCTTGTAAGTGAATAAGCCACAGACCTTCTTTCTCGCAGCATTCGATGCTGCGATTCGGGTGTTGCTTGGGCTAGGTGTGCTGCTAGGTCCACTGACCATAGTTTGGCTTTTCGAAAATGACGCAAACGTTGATTGGCTTGTAGCCTTTCGAGCAGCGTCTGATTTTTGGCTACTTTCCCACGGCACCAGGCTGGTAGTTCCAGCCGGTGAAATACTTGGCGTTGCAGTTCCAACTTTTGTAGTTGCACTTATTCCACTTGGAATGACGATTTGGTTCGCCAGACTTTATTACACCGCAGGTAAGAGATTCCTTGCCTCTTCTGCGCTTTGGCCTGGCTGGCTTGGAGGAACTTTAGTTATGGGAATCGCATCGCTTGGAATAAGCACCCTCGCTTTTGATCCAGCAATTTATCCAGTGACTTGGCAAGGAGTCGTTTTCCCCACCGCCTTGTTTTTCTTGTTTCAATTTCTAGGTTCAGTTTTTGGTAAGCCCGATGAGCTCTTTGATGGTGATGTGCTTGACCAGGCCCCTGAGCGTGATCGAATCCGGAGAGAGCTTAATGATTTCCGCCTCCGGATGCACTGGAGCATTCGTTCGCTAATTGCGCCTGCGCTTCGCGCTGGAACATCCATCACGGTAATGCTGCTTATGGTTTCAGCTTTTGTGATTGCAATCTTGATTGGCTTTAGTTGGATTGATATCACAAGGCTCTATGAAAGTGTCCAGGTAAGCGTACTTGGAGCGGTTGTGCTGACAGCGGGGCAGTTGGCACTGCTTCCGAACCTAATTATCTTTGGTGCGGCATGGTTTACCGGTGTTGGTTTCTCAATTGGAACCGGTTCCTTGATATCTCCACTTGGGTCTCAAGTTGGACCGCTTCCTGCAGTGCCACTGCTTGGGGCACTTCCGGTAGGAAGACTGGATTTTGGCATGATCGCAATTGTGGTGGTTTTGCTTGCAGCCTTCATCGCGACGTTGTCGATTCGGCGATCGGCAGATGAGATCAGATTTGAATTTGCCACCGCATGGTCAGCTGCTATTTCCTTAGGGCTTTCAATTGCAGTAGTGACCTCGGTTCAGCTTGGGATTCTTGCGGTGCTTGCCTCTGGAGGGGCGGGGCCTGGCAGGCTTAGCCAAATTGGGATAAACCCGTGGCTACTGATGTTGATTAGCTTTATTGAAGTTTTCGTTGTTGCCACACTCGCAGCTTTCTTTAGCGCCCGCCCAGCTGAGGCAAGCGCCCCAAAACCCAGACCAGTAAGCTAGCCGCATGTTGTCGGTCGTGGTCTTGATTTCAGGTACTGGATCGAACCTACTTGCCTTATTGAAAGCAATCGAGAATCCTCTAGTACCAGTTCGCGTTCTCGCGGTTGGTTCGGATGGCGCAGCTCCTGGTTTAGCGCATGCTGACTTATACGGAATACCAACTTTCGTGGTTGAGCGCGGAAAATTTGCCAACCGTGAAAGCTGGGGACGAAGACTGCAGGAAACTGTCGAGTCTTACAACCCAGACCTTATTGCCTTAGCTGGATTCATGAAGATTCTTCCTGCAAGCTTTATCGACCGCTTCAGCCCGAACATTATTAACATCCATGCCTCAATGCTTCCTCTATTTCCTGGAGCTAACGCGGTCCGCGACACATTGGCTGCAGGGGTGACTGAAACCGGTGCAACTATTCATGTTGTTGATGCGGGTATAGATACAGGTCCAATCATCGAGCAAAGGACAGTTCCAGTGATGCCCGGGGATGATATCGCAACTCTTCACGAGCGAATCAAAGTGCATGAGCGCGACATGCTTATTCAAACAATCATTGGTGTTGCCGAAAAGCGCATCGATCTAGCGAGCTTCTAGAGCACAATCATGGAAAGCAAGTACCTAGCCGCTGACTACCGTCACTACGACAAGATCCCAATCAAGCGCGCACTTATCTCCGTGTCAGACAAGAGGGGACTGCTCGAGCTTGCCAAATCTCTAGCTACAGCCGGCGTAGAAATTGTCTCAACCGGTTCCACGGCAAAAACAATTGCCGAAGCTGGAATCAAAGTCACCGAAGTTTCTAAGGTCACCGGATTTGAAGAAACTCTGGATGGTCGAGTAAAGACCTTGCATCCTTCAATTCACGCTGGATTACTTGCTGATCTTCGCCTGGTTTCTCACCAAAGCCAACTCAAGGATTTAAACGTTGAGCCATTTCAGTTGGTGGTAGTGAACCTGTATCCGTTCGTCGAGGCAATTACCGCCGGGGCAACTGGAGAGCAGGCAATTGATCAAATTGACATCGGTGGACCAGCCATGGTTAGGGCTTCAGCCAAAAATCACGCCAATGTGGCCATTGTGGTGGACCCCAGCAGGTACCCAGAAATCATCGGGGCTATTGAAGAGGGGGGAACAACCTTAAAGCTGCGCAAAGAGCTAGCCCTGCTTGCTTTTTCCCACACCGCCAAATACGACACTGCCGTTTCTAACTGGATGGCCAATTCCGCCGACGAAGCTTGGAAGTTGGAGGCTGGAAGATCAACCGAGGAACCAAGCAAAAACCCGGGATTTACAAAGACTCTTGAAATTCAAGCCTCTTTAGCTTCGGTACTTCGCTACGGAGAAAACTCGCATCAATCTGCAGCGCTCTACAAGAATGATGGACTAGAAACATCTCTTGGAATTGCACAAGCAAAACAATTCGGCGGCAAGGGAATGTCTTACAACAATTACGTCGATGCTGACGCGGCCCTTCGTGCAGCCTATGATTTCAATGAACCAGCAGTGGCCATCATTAAGCACGCTAACCCCTGCGGTATCGCAATTGGGGCAGTCGATTCCCCGGATCCAATTGCAGATGCTCACGCCAAGGCTCACTTTTGTGATTCTATTTCTGCTTACGGGGGAGTAATTGCAGCGAACCGAACTGTGAGTTTGGAAATGGCCAAACAAGTTGCTGACATATTTACCGAAGTGATAATCGCACCGGGTTACGACTTCGAAGCTTTACAGCTTCTTCTGACCAAGAAAAACCTTCGAGTGCTTCAGCTACCACCAAACTATTCCAGGGAAGCTTTTGAACTCAAACAAGTTTCCGGCGGATTGCTATTGCAGGAAACCGATAGTTTTGAAAACTTCACAAGCAAGAACTGGAAGTTGGTTTCGGGGGTAAACGCTGATCCTCAAACCAGATCCGATCTTGAGTTTGCATGGCGCGCAGTACGCTCAGTGAAATCAAATGCAATCTTGCTGGCCAAAGACGGAGCATCTATTGGCATTGGAATGGGCCAGGTAAACCGAGTGGATTCTTGCGAATTAGCAGTTTCCCGAGCTGGTGCTCGAGTTAGGGGAACGGTCGCTGCCAGCGACGCCTTTTTCCCATTCGCTGATGGGCTAGAGCTTTTGATTCGCGCCGGGGTGAAGGCAGTTGTGCAACCAGGTGGTTCCGTTCGCGACGACGAAGTTATTGCGGCGGCAACCGCAGCGGGCATAACAATGTATTTCACTTCGGAGCGTCACTTCTTCCACTAGAACCCTTGTTTTAGGCGGAAGTTGGGAATTCTCTGAGCTTCCTGGTGTTAGCCTAAGAGGCTGCCTTGCAAGGGCAGAAAAAGGCATTTAGAGGAATCATGAAACAGGCGAAAACGGTAGCAACACTGCTGCGCATTTTCCCCTACGCAAAAAAAGCACTTCCTCGCATTTCTCTTGGAATCGTCGCTGCGTTAGCAGCCCATGGATTTGCTCTTGCTATTCCGCAGGTGCTTAGAGACCTAATCAACGACCTTGAATCGGTTAGAACTTTAGATGCTCTGTACTTCTCGGTAATCCTAGTTTTGATAATGGGAGTACTCGAAGCGGTGATGGTTCTTCTTCGACGTTGGTTAGTTCTTACTCCTGGAACATTTGTTGAAGCAGGACTTCGAAGCACACTGTATGCGAAGCTTCAAGATCTCCCGGTTAATTTTCACGACCGTTGGCCTTCGGGGCAACTGCTTTCTCGTGCAACGCAAGATCTAAGCCTTATACGCCGTTGGCTTTCATTCGGTGTGGTTCTGCTTGTCGCCAACGCAATCACGATAGTTGCAGGCCTTGCCATCTTGTTTACTTTCCATTGGCTTCTGGGACTCATCTTTTTTGTCATCTCTGTTCCAATCTGGATTCAGGGTTATCGCTTTGAGGCAAAGTATGGAACAATCGCTAGGCTCTCTCAGGATCAAGCGGGAGATCTTGCAACTTCGGTCGAAGAGTCAGTTCACGGTATTCGTGTTCTAAAAGCATTTGGTCGCGGCGATCATGCAGCTAGTAAATTCGCCAAGGAAGCCAAGGATCTTCGATCTACCGAGTTGAAAAAAGCTGGACTGATTGCAAACATTTGGGTTTATCTGTTGCTTATTCCAGAATCGGCGATTGCCCTTTCAATGCTGGTCGGCGTGTTTTTAGTTGCTGACGGTTCTCTAACTGTTGGTGGGTTGGTGGCGTTTTTTGCTACGGCTACCGTTCTTCGTTGGCCAACCGAGTCCATCGGATTCTTACTTTCTATGACCCTCGATGCCAAAACTGCCGTTCAGCGCTTTTTCGAAGTAATTGACGAGCCGGTTGGAATCGAAGATCCAGCAAGCCCAAAGACCATCAAGGACCCTAAGGGCAGGCTTGAATTCAAGGATGTCCACTTCAGGTACCCGGATTCCCCAGCAAATCAGCAAGATATAGTCAACGGCGTGAACTTGGTTCTAGAGCCGGGCGAATCAGTTGCCCTAATTGGAATCACCGGTTGTGGCAAGACCACCCTCACTGCACTTACTTCAAGACTCTATGACGTGACTTCTGGCGTAATAGAAATAGACGGGGTGGATATCAAAGACCTCACTCGTTTTGAACTTAGGTCGCACGTAGCGATGGCTTTTGAAGACGCTACATTGTTTTCCGCCTCAGTTCGGGACAACATCTTGCTCGGTAGAGAACAATCCACCGAGGAAGAACTCAGAGAAGCTATAACGGTCGCTCAAGCCCAGTTTGTTTACGATCTTCCCGAAGGACTAGAAACCAAGATTGGCGAAGAGGGCCTCTCGCTCTCCGGAGGTCAGCGCCAGCGTTTAGCCCTTGCCCGAGCTGTTGCAGCAAAGCCTGCAATTCTGGTTTTGGACGACCCACTTTCAGCACTTGATGTTGCAACTGAGGCATTGGTTGAGGAAGCACTAAGGAATGTTCTAAAAAACACCACAGCTTTGATTGTTGCGCACCGCCCATCAACGGTTCAGTTAGCTGACAAAGTTGCCCTGATGCAAGATGGCAAAGTGGTTGCCGTTGGAAAGCACTCCGATCTTCTCGCCAGCAACGAACACTACCGCTACGTTATTTCATCTCTTGATACCTCGGGTAATCAAATTGAGGTGGAGCGATGAGCATGCAGGGAGTCTCCGGTGAAGAAAAGATTGAGCTAAACAAGGAAGAATCAAAAGCAGTCAAGCTCCGTTCGCGCAAGCTTTTGTTGTCTTTGATTTATCCAGTGCGCGGAAGACTGCTGCTTAGCTTATTGATTGTTGTTTTATCTCAAGCGCTGCGAGTTGCAGGACCTGCTTTAATTGCACTTGCCATCGACTGGGCGTTACCGGCTGCTCTAAAATCTGACACCACACCACTGTTTTTGGTGGTTGGTGGCTACTTGTTTGCAGCTGTTGCCACAGCATCGCTAATCAGCTGGTTCCTGCGCTTCGCGGCCAAGATAAACCAAGACGTGCTGCTTGATCTTCGGCAGCGAATTTTCATCCACACTCAGAAACTCTCCCTAGAGTTTCACGAGAAGTACACCTCAGGACGCGTAATTTCCCGCCAAACCAGCGATCTAGACGCCATCAAGGAACTGCTTGATACCGGTGGCAACGAGATGATCGCAGGGCTATTGTTTATGTTCTTTACCGCCACAGCCTTGGTGCTTCTGGATCCGGTCAGCTTTTGGATCCTTATGGTGAGCTGGATACCTCTTATCTTGATCACCCGCTGGTTCCAGGTGAACTCACAATTGATGTTCCGCGAGTCCAGGGTCTCTTCAGCCAAGCTGATTGTTCACTTCGTTGAGACCATGACTGGTATCCGCGCAGTGAAGGCCTTCCGAAAGGAAAAGCGCAACGAGGCAACCTACGGTGTGCTGGTTGAGGACTACCGAAACATCAACGCCCGAGTTATCCAGCTGTTTGGAATCTATGACCCGGGCCTTATCGTGATTGGAAACATTACCGTTGCCGCAATTTTGCTCTCCGGTGGAATCAGGGTTTTGGAAGGCTCCCTTGGAATCGGAGTAATGACCGCAGCAATCTTGTATGCCAGAAGGTTTTACGACCCGATGGAAGATCTTGCTATGTTCTATAACTCTTACCAGTCTGCAAATTCAGCACTTGACAAAATCTCTGGTGTATTGGAAGAACAGCCGTCGGTTCCAGAAGCTGTAGGAGTAAAGCAACTTGATACCTTCAAGGGTCAAGTGAAATTCGAAGCGGTGTCTTTCCACTACTCAAATGGCATTGAAGTTATTCCAAAGCTGGAGCTTGAAATTCCAGCCGGACAAACCATTGCCTTGGTTGGAACTACCGGTGCTGGTAAATCAACAATCGCCAAATTGGTGTCACGCTTTTATGATCCAACCTCCGGAAAAATCACCCTCGACTCAGTGGATCTAAAAACCATCAGCAGTAAGGATCTGCGCCGAGCAGTTGTGATGGTCACCCAAGAGGCATACCTTTTCTCAGGATCGGTGGCGGATAACATCGCACTTGGTAAACCCGACGCCACCGCCGAGGAAATAGAACAGGCGGCAATATCCGTTGGCGCCCATGATTTCATTTTGAGTCTGCCTGATGGCTACTCCACTGACGTCAACAAGCGCGGTGGTCGGGTTAGCTCAGGCCAGCGCCAGTTGATTTCTTTTGCCAGGGCCTTTATCGCAGACCCTGCTGTGTTGATTCTGGATGAGGCAACTAGCTCCCTGGATGTGCCATCCGAGCGGCTGGTTCAGTATGGACTCAAGACCCTGCTGGCCAATAGAACGGCCATAATCATCGCCCACCGGCTATCTACTGTCTCGATAGCTGATCGGGTTTTGGTCATGGAGCACGGCAAGATCATTGAGGATGACACTCCAAAGAACCTGATCTCGGGCTCTGGCAAATTCTCCAAAATGCATAAGGCATGGCGGGAATCCTTGGTCTTAGCGGGCCTGAAGCTAGGACCCCAGAGGCCCCAGAATTCTTCAGTAGTCTAGTCAAGGCTTAGAAACACTAAAGAAAAGAAAGATACTGACATGGAAAAAATCAAGGTTGTTGGCAAAGTTGTAGAACTTGACGGCGATGAAATGACTCGCATCATCTGGCAGAACATTAAAGACTCTTTGATCTTGCCATTTCTAGATGTTGACCTTGAGTACTACGACCTTTCAGTTCAAAACCGCGATGCCACCGACGACCAGGTGACTATTGACGCAGCTCACGCCATCAAGGCTCATGGCGTTGGAGTCAAGTGCGCAACCATTACGCCGGATGAGGCTCGAGTCACAGAGTTTGGCCTAAAGAAGATGTGGAAGTCTCCGAACGGAACTATCCGAAACATTCTTGATGGAGTTGTTTTCCGCGAGCCAATTATTATCTCCAATGTTCCTCGTCTAGTTCCGGGTTGGACCAAGCCGATTGTTATCGGCCGACATGCTCACGGAGACCAGTACAAGGCAACCGACGTGAAGATTCCTGGCAAGGGAACTGTCACCATGACCTACACCCCAGAAACAGGTGAGCCACAGACTTGGACCATCGCTGACTACCCGGCTGCCGGTGGAGTAGCGATGGGCATGTACAACTACATGGATTCCATTCGCGATTTTGCAAGGGCATCGTTTAACTACGGACTTGCTAGGAACTACCCGGTTTACCTATCAACCAAGAACACCATCTTGAAGGCATATGATGGCGCATTCAAGGATGCGTTCCAGGAAGTATTCGACGCTGAGTACGCTGACCGATTCAAGGCAGCTGGAATCACTTACGAACACCGCCTTATCGATGACATGGTGGCCGCTTGTTTGAAGTGGGAAGGTGGCTACGTTTGGGCCTGTAAGAACTATGACGGCGACGTTCAGTCAGACACCGTAGCTCAGGGCTTTGGATCTTTGGGTCTGATGACATCTGTTCTAACCACCCCGGATGGCAAGACTGCTTTGGCAGAAGCGGCTCACGGAACCGTGACTCGTCACTACCGCGAGCACCAGGCTGGCAAGAAAACCTCCACCAACCCAATTGCTTCAATCTATGCCTGGACACGTGCCCTAATGCACCGCGCCAAGCTAGATGGAACTCCAGAGGTTGCCATGTTTGCTGAAGCCCTAGAGGACGTCGTAATCAAGACTGTTGAGTCAGGCAAAATGACCAAGGACTTGTCCTCGCTTATTGGTAGCGGTCAGGCCTACCAGAGCACCGAAGAATTCATGGCTTCGCTAGCAGAAAATCTGACAGCGCGCCTTAAGTAATCCACCTTGTGTATAACCCCTGACCGAAAATGGTCAGGGGTTTTACATTTGCGCCATGAAAAAATGGCAACCAAACAAAACAGTAAAGCTACTTCCTGCTCTGGCTCTAACTTTTGGAGTATTAGCTCCAATGCCAGCAAGTGCAAGCATCGTCGAAGAGTGTTTCGATAATCAATGCACCATTACCTTTGGGTACACCGGTCAGATTGAACCACTTACCTTTCCCGCTAACGCCACAAACATTCGCTTCGAAGCTCTCGGGGCCCAAGGTGGTAAATCCGGTGGAGGCGGCGGTCGAGTCACTGGCGAATTCACGCAAGTCCCTGAAATTCTCTACATCACAGTCGGTGGTGCTGGAGGTTCGAACGCTGCCGAACCCGGAGGCTTCAACGGCGGTGGCACAGCTGGAGGATCTGCGGGAGTAGAAGGCTCCGGTGGAGGAGCAAGTGACATCAGAATCGGTTATTCGCTTAGCTCCAGGATTGTTGTTGCTGGAGGTGGCGGTGGTCGCGGCTCTGGTCTTGGATCAGGAGGCGGAGCAGGAGGAGGCCTAGTTGGTGCCAACGGTAAAACCGGCCAAGGGTCTGGAGGATTGGGTGGTACTCAGTCCGCAGGAGGTTTGGGTGGTGCAACCTATGGCGATGGCACCTCTGGTACCGCAGGTGACTGGGGAGTTGGAGGCACCGGAGGCTATGGCCCACTGCACGGAGGTGGCGGTGGCGGTGGCGGTTACTACGGCGGTGGCGGTGGTGGCGCAGACGCTGACTCATGCTGCACCGATGCCGGAGGCGGCGGTGGTGGATCTTCATACACCGATCCAAGTTTGATTACCAACGTGGTTCACACTCAGGGAGTTCGTCCAGGAGCAGGACAAATCTCTTTCACTTACCAACTTTTTGTAGACAGCCCTCCTGCTCCACCAGCTGAAGAAACCACGGCACCACCAGCTGAAGAGTCAGCTGCTCCGCCGGCGGAAGAGACAACGGCTCCACCAGTCGAGGAACCAACAACTCCACCGACAACTGCAGAGCCCCCCACCACAGAACCAACAGTTCCGAGTGTGCCCGAACCTGAATCAGTGAACTCAGCTCCAACAGAATCTGAGCAACAAGTGACTTCGCAGCCCGAGCCCACCCAAGCTCCTGTTCAAGAACCTGCTCCGACAAATTCGGAAGTTGCTCCGGAGCCAGTTGAAGAGTTCGTCGCACCAATTGCTGCTGAGGTTATTCCAAATGAGCCTCAATCTATGTCGATCGAGGAATCTGGCTCAGTTGTAAATGAATTAGTGACTGCGCAAGAGCCGATAGCGAAGGATGAAATTGTGCAGCAGCCTTCAAACTTGTCTCAGGCGGCACAAAAAGTTGTGGTTCCGGTTCAA
>Ga0247837_1006427_pt1 | contig 16552 bp, 15 predicted proteins | sample LaCtaG_2_FD_187115 | JGI IMG/M metagenome (GOLD analysis project Ga0247837, IMG submission 187115) | Freshwater microbial communities from meromictic Lake La Cruz, Castile-La Mancha, Spain - LaCruzMarch2015_14.5m | ecosystem: Environmental > Aquatic > Freshwater > Lake | place: Spain: Castile-La...
CCCGGGCCCATCAATAGAGGGGTAGAAATCACTTCTGATGTAGCCGATGGCAATCATTCCATCATTCTAAATCAGGTAGAAAATGGAGTAGCCATTCGCATGGCAGTGTTATATTTGTTAGCCGGTCAAATTATACCTAAAGAGAATAGATAACCACTTTGGATAAAACTGTACATAAGATTGAAAAATTTCTAATTTCGCCCCAACCATATTATAGCGCATGAATTTCGAAATAGAAAAAAAAGAGGGTTACGCGGTGGTCCGAGTGATGCTCGAAAAATTGGATAGTCAGATTTCACCGGCACTCAAATCTGAGTTGGTTGTGTTGAACGCAGATGATTTCAAAAATGTAATCATCGATTTAACAGACACACGCTATTGCGATAGCTCTGGTCTTAGCGCAATTTTGGTTGCCAACAGGCTTTGCAAAAACTCAGGAGGCACATTTGTGCTGTGCGGTTTGCAGCGCTCTGTGTCTAAACTTATATCCATTTCGCAATTGGATACCATTCTCAACATCACTCCAACATTGCAAGAAGCAGTAGATTTTCTTGCCATGGAAGAAGTTGAACGTGACCTTGATAATGAAGAATAAAAAATTCTACTTTTACACCGAACCTTTAACCAAAACCAAATCATGAAAAAAGTTCTACTTTCTCTTACCGCTGGCTTGTTATCAGTAACGATGGCATCAGCACAATGTGTTCCTAATGTTCAGTTTGCAGATTCAACCTTTGGACTATGGCCAGATAGCATTCCTTTCTTGGAAGATGGTCCAATGGCTGGAATGGCTTACCAATCACAAATTGACATCAAAACATTTGTTGACACAGCTGTAACTGCTGTTGGACAACAAGTTGTGATTAGCATGGATGCTTTCAAAATTGTTAGCGTTTCAGGTCAACCAGCTGGTTTTACTTGGACTGCTGCTGGTTCAACTTGGGTTGAAGCTGATCAAACATGGTACAATGAAGGAACTGCTCCAAACATCACTCCAGTACAAGGTTGTTTGTCTATCAATGCTGATGCTGCTTCTACTTCTGCTGCTGCTCCAGCGACTGGTTACACAGATTACCCATTGGTAGTTACTGTTGATGCTCGTATCGCTGCTACAAGCATCGATCTTAGCGTCATCGATATCGGTGCAGGTTCTTGGATGAGCGCAGTGCCTGCTGCTGTAGGTGGTGGTGCATTCACTGTAGGTACTTACGTTCTTCGTGTTAACGCTGCAACAGGAGTAGCTGAAATGTTGAACACTTCACGTTTCGACCTTGGTCAAAACTATCCAAACCCAGCTGCTGATGAGTCTGTAATTAGCTTTACTACTCCTTCTGTTAGCAACGTTGAGTTCCGTGTTTACAACATGCTTGGAATGTTGGTTAAGTCGCAAGACATCCTTTCTGAGAAAGGTCTTAACCAAGTAAAAGTTAACACACGCGATCTTTCTTCTGGAATGTATGTTTACACTATGACTAACGGTGGAACTACTCTTACCAAAAAAATGACTGTGAAATAAGCTTTGGCTAAACACATTGAAAACCTCGAACCTTAAAAGGTTCGAGGTTTTTTTTTGCCTTCATTCCTCAAATTTCACGCAGTGGAAAAGAAAGTACTTCTTATTACGCCTCCATTTACGCAGCTAAATACACCCTATCCTGCGACCATGTATTTGAAAGGATATCTGAACACTCAAGGTGTTTCGTCCTTCCAGTTGGATTTAGGTATTGAGGTAATCCTTCAATTATTTTCTTCATCCACGATGACGTTGCTTTTTGAAAAAGCAGCATCGAAATGCACTGCACTTTCAGAAAATTCAATACGGATTCTAGCCCTCAAGTCAGATTACATCCGCACTATGGATGCTGTAATAGGCTTTCTACAGCATAAAAATCCTACCCTAGCCCATGCTATTTGTACTGGTAATTTTCTTCCAGAAGCATCTCGATTCGCGCAATTGGAAGATTTAGAATGGGCCTTTGGCACCATGGGCATGCAAGACAAAGCGCGCCATCTCGCCACTCTTTACCTCGAAGATATTTCGGATTTTATTATCGAAGCCATTGACCCGCATTTCGGTTTTAGCCGATATGCAGAACGATTGGCCATTTCTGCAGCTACGTTTGATGAACTGGAAATAGCACTTTCTGCGCCTGAAAGCATTGTGGATAGCTTGATGCTAGGCATTCTTGACGAACGCATTAAGCAAACTAACCCTTTGTTAGTGGCACTATCCGTTCCCTTTCCCGGAAACTTGTATGCTGCATTGCGATGCGGAAAATGGATTAAGCAGCATTATCCCAACATTCATGTTGCAATGGGCGGAGGATACCCAAATACCGAACTTCGCTCACTCTCTGACTCACGCGTGTTTGATTATGTAGACCGCATCACATTAGATGATGGCGAAACCCCCATAATGCATGTGCTCGAATACCTTGACGGCAATCGTTCAATTGAAAACTTAAAACGAACGTTTGCGCGAATTGAAGGAACCGTAACGTATTGCAATGCATCAAAGACACCTGATGTTGCTCAATTTAAGGTTGGAACACCCGATTATTCAGACCTTAAGCTAAACGATTACTTATCGGTGATTGAAGTGGCCAATCCCATGCATCGCATGTGGAGCGATGGCCGCTGGAACAAACTCACTTTGGCGCATGGTTGCTACTGGGGAAAATGCACCTTCTGCGATATTTCTCTCGATTACATTCAACGCTATGAACCCAGCACCGCCAAACTCATTTGCGACAGAATAGAAACCATCATAGCGCAAACTGGAGAAACAGGCTTTCATTTTGTGGATGAAGCCGCTCCTCCTTCGCTTATGAAAGAGTTGGCATTGGAACTATTGCATCGCGGAATTACTATAGTGTGGTGGACCAATATTCGATTTGAAAAAAGCTTTACACGTGACTTGTGCATCCTTCTTCGCGAATCTGGGTGTATAGCAGTTTCTGGAGGCCTAGAAGTAGCCTCAGATAGATTGCTTCAATTAATAGATAAAGGCGTCACTGTAAATCAAGTTGCGGTGGTAGCAGACAATTTTACCAATGCTGGCATTATGACGCATGCCTACCTCATGTATGGATTCCCCACGCAAACTGCTCAAGAAACAATAGATTCGCTTGAAATTGTGCGACAAATGTTTGAGGCTGGAATAATCCAATCGGGCTTTTGGCATCAGTTTGCCATGACGGCACATAGTCCGGTAGGAATTAACCCTAAATCATTTCAAACAGAGGTAGGAAACAATACACCAGGAACTTTCGCAAACAATGAAATTGCCTTTGTTGATGCCACTGGAACAAACCATCCTCACTTTAGCAAAGGCCTTCGAACTTCATTATTCAACTTTATGCACGGAGTTGGATTTGAAATTCCATTAAGCGATTGGTTCAATTTTCGAGTACCAAAAACTAAAATATCGCCAAACCAAATCGAAGCTGCAATTACCAACTCACCAACATTAGAGTTGAAGTCTTCATCTAAACTGGTGTGGATTGGCGGTAAGGTTGAAATTCGAAAAACCTCAAATCCAAAATCTGGTATGGTTACCCTAGTTGCAATAAACAAGCAACAAGACATTTCAATCACGCTAGAAACAAAGCAAGCTGAATGGCTTCTTGCAACTCTAGATAAAATCTCAGCACGACAGGGAAAAGCGAGTACCATTAGCTTAATTCAATCCGATTTCATAGAAAAAATCGGGCTATCATTCGAACCATTCTTTCACAGCAATGAAGTAGAATCACTTCGGCAAAATGGTTTATTGCTAATTTAGAATGGAATTTTAGAATCTCCGCGAAACCAACTCGATAAATTTGAATCATTGGAAACGAGGCTAGGTAAAAAAAATAAAGCCGGAACACCCTAAAGTGCTCCGGCTAGTCTGGAAATTTGTCCCTCTGTTGAGGGGGCATCACACATCCAACCCCTATTAAACGTGCTCAGCCATTCCAGAAGATAACTCACCTTCTAAACCTGCAGTATTTTTTACTGTAATTGTAATTCGATTAAATCCAATGTACCCTAATCGTCTTAGGTCATTCAAAACCGCTGTAACAAACTGCCTAGAAGCACCAGTTAAATTAGCAATGTCTTGATGCGTCATGTAATGCGAGAAAATAACCCCACTTGTAGATGGGGTACCTACTTTTCTAGCATAGCTTAGAATAAAATCAATAACACGTGAGCGCGAATCCTGGAACACATAAGCTTCAAAACGCTTCTCTGCTGAACCAACGCGAGCTCCAAGGCCAGTCAAAATTCTATACATTAGCTCAGAACTTTCGGTCATAGCCTGTTTCAGATCAGCAACGCGAATCGCATAATAGGTACAAGCCCCTCTAAACGGAATTGCAAATTCGCTTCTAACACCCTCACCAGTCAATCCAAGCTCTCCAAAGACCTCACCTGGCATAACTATACGTTTAAGCACTTCTTTTCCATCAATAAAGAAATTGCCAGTTTTTACAAGTCCTTCACTAAGTATAAAAACGTGCTCTGTAGGATCTCCAGCTTGATATACAGATGACCGCGATGGTCTATACTTTATAGCGCCACCAGCAGCAAGCTTTTCCAAAATTGCCACAGGTATATCCTTAAATAAGGAAATTGATTCAAGATGAATTACAGAGAGTTTTTTATCCATTACATTGAGATTTTGATTTGCTAAAGGTCGAATAAATTACCTTACAAAATCAAACTCGTAGGTAAAAAAATCATTTTTACTACGTGATTCACGTAATTTATTGATTTTGTGCACAATAATTTTTCGAATCCACCTATTTATTCCGTCAAAATTGAGTCATTCTCTCCATTAATATAATTCAACAACTAACCTACAAAATCGGGATAAAGCGATGTACAGGCATGTATTTACACCATCAGAAGTTCTTATTAATACAGTTTCTAGAAGCAATTTCAATTTGACCACTTAACTACCGCTTAGTGAAAATGATTTTTTTTCTAGAGCCGCATTAATTTAGTTAAATCGCGTTTAACTTTGCGCGTGCGCTTGACAGGAAAATTTTATTCTGAAAACGCTAAATTTGTATGTTACTCCTTAATGGAGTTTACAGAATTACTCACTTATACCTGCACTGCCATAGCAAGTTTCTACTCTTTCTGATCTGTCACTAACCTAAAAGAGAGAAATCATGCGACTGACTGCACTGAGTGATTATCAGCTGATAAAGCTGTACATCAATGGAAACGAGAGGGCACTGGGCGAAGTTATAAGCCGTCATAAAGACCGTTTGTACACCTATCTTATTCTTTTATTGAAAGACCGTCAGTTGGCGGATGATTGCTTTCAAGACACTATCGTTAAGGTAATTGATACCATTCGAGCAGGGAAGTACAATGAAGAAGGAAAGTTTAAACCTTGGATGATGCAAATTGCGCACAACATTGTAATTGACCATTTCCGAAAACAACAAAAGATTCGAATTCAGCATAGTACAGATGAATTTGACGTGTTCTCCGTAATCGGAAATGGAGACCTTTCCGTGGAAGACAAGATGGTAGAAGAGCAAATTCATAATGATTTGCGCAGATTGGTGGCTATGCTACCCGAAGATAAGCGGGAAATAGTGCTTATGCGAGTTTATGCCAAAATGCCTTTCAAGGAAATTGCATGGGTAACCAATTGCAAGCTAAGCACCACCATTGGCCGTATGCGGGTTGCATTGTCACTTTTGCGCGGACTAATGGAAGAACACAACGTGAAATTAGTCGCGTAAACAGGATTGATTCAAAACCGAGCCTGCGTTTTATAGGAGACTATAAAGCGCAGGTTTTTTGTTTCGCTCAATACCAGCTCCATTTAGATACCCAGCTACTTTTGCCGCATGTTATTACCTAGTACAAACACCTACGAAGAGCTTCGGCAGCTTTTTCGCGAACAGCTTCAATCTGTTTATGAAATTTCCGAAATCAATTTTTTGTTTCGGATTGTAGTTGAGGAAAAACTGGGAGTTAATTGGAATACCCTTAAGTTAACGGAACGGTTTTCCGAAAGCGACATCAACTTGGTCAGTCCGGTACTTGAAGCACTGATTGATGGCAAACCATTGCAGTATATTCTTGGTAATACTGAGTTTTTGGAATGTAAATTAAACGTGGATGCTCGTGTTTTAATTCCTAGACCAGAAACCGAGGAATTATGCGAATTAATCTTAAAGGAAAACCGAAAAACGTCTGTTTTGAATGTGCTTGACATTGGTACAGGAAGTGGTTGCATTCCAATTGCCTTGAAACGCCATGCTCCGCAATGGGAACTTTATGCTGTGGATGTCGATGCCAATGCGCTTCAGCTTGCTGAAGAAAATGCTAAACTGAACAACACAATAGTACATTTTTCAATGCTGGATGTTTTACATGCAGCAACTTTGGAAGGTGAATTCGATATTGTAATCAGTAATCCTCCTTATATAGCTGAATCTGAAAAAACAACTATCCATAAAAATGTGTTGGAATACGAACCGCATGTTGCACTGTTTGTTTCCGATGCAGATGTGCTGTTATTCTATAGAAAGATTACCAAACTTGCGGTCCAATCGTTAAAAAAAGGCGGCAAACTATACTTTGAGATAAACGAAAAATTTGGCAACGAAACGATGGAACTTCTGGTTGATTCAGGATTTCAAAACTGTCGCATCATTAAAGACCTGAGCGGGAAGGAACGTTTTGTTGCAGGGCAACTTATGGCCGCTCCCTAACTAAATGATTCCCGTTAAGAAGAAAGCCATACGATTTCATTGGCTTTACTTTTAGAGATTTAACCTTTAGCGTTTTGCAATAAATCCAAGTAGCTTTTGATTGCTGAGCGGTTAAATCTAAAAGCATATACCCATGATCCGTCAAGTTTACATAACGAAGGTGCGGGTTGCGTTTGGGTGATTTCGTGACGCTTTCTGCCATACTTGCCACAAATTTACCTTGCATTTCATCTAGATTTCTGGACGAAATGCTTGGGGTAATAAACTCGGCTCCTATCACACCTTTACCAGTTCTTCGGCTATAAATGGCCTTGTCCATAGGATTTCGAGTTAAATCCATTCCCCAAGAAGTATGAATATCCCCAGTTATGACAACTATATTTCTGACATCCTTAGACTCCAATTTTTGAAATATGTTATCACGATTCGAAGGAAAACCGTCCCATCCATCCATATTACGCTGCCTGTTTTTGGCGAATTTGGTAAAATCCATGGCCGAAAACATCACGGGATTTCCAATCACTTTCCATTTAGCTTTGGAGTTTAGCAAGCCTTCGGTTAACCAATCGGTTTGAGCATTACCCAGCATAGTTTGCTCAGGTAAATTTAGTCGTGGGTCTCTAAAATCGGCCATTGGTTGCGCACGCCCTTCCAAACGTCCATCTAGCATAAATAAATCGGCCAAACCTCCATAGTTAAACTTGCGAATAATCGTTTTCTGCTCAGGGTTCATTACCGGCATCCATTCGAAATACACTTGCCGCGCAATGGATTTACGCACCTCCCAATCTCCTTCACTTTCATCGTGATTATCAGCTCCGTTTTTAAAGCTGTTATTCACAAATTCATGATCATCCCAAATTAAAATAAACGGATGCAACCTGTGCGCTTCGGCCAAATCTGCATCCAATCGATATTGGGCGTATCGGCTTCGATAGTCATTTAAGCTTATAATTTCATGTGGTGGAATGTGGGCACGCATGGCACCAGCACGAGCCCCAGATTCATAGATATAATCTCCTAGATGAACCACTGCATCTAAATCTTTACGGGCGGCAATGAGCGCGAAAGCATTGAAATAACCCGATTGATAATCGGCACAACTAACCACCGCAAACCGCAACAAGTCTGAATTTTCAGGTACAGTTCGAGTTCTTCCTATTGGTGAAAACTTTCCATCTACCTCAAACTGGTAGAAATAAGTGACTCCAGGAAGCAACTTTTGAGCTTCTACATGAACGGTAAATGCGGTTGATTGATTTGCAATCACAAATCCAGAATCCACAATATTGTTCATCGTTGTGTCAGTTGCAATTGACCATTTTACATTAAACTGTGATTTATTTTCAGCAGAAAAAACCTTCGTCCACAGCACTACTTTATCTTGTCTGGGGTCGCCAGAAGCCACGCCAAAAGGAAATAAACTACCCGATTCTAAAGCTTGTTTTGTTATTTCGGAATGAAAAAGAGCCTGAGCAATGGCTGTGCAATGCAAGCCGATAGACAACGCAACAATAAGGAACGGTTTCATTTTAGATCTTCGAATTGAAAAGCCGAAAATAGGGTCTTATCCCATGGTTTTCTTCTTCTAGTTTCTCACCTTTACCACCTAAACAATTACCGATTTCTGCATGACACCAGAACAAGCTCAACTTCGCATTCACGAACTTTCAGCAGAGCTTGACAAGCACAATCATCGCTATTATGTATTGAGTCAACCAAGCATTTCAGATTTTGAATTTGATAAGCTACTGGAAGAACTGATTGAGTTAGAGCGAGAGTTTCCTGAATTTGCTTCGCTCAATTCTCCAAGCCAACGCGTGGGTGGAACTGTCAATAAATCGTTTCCAACCGTGGTACACCGTTATCCAATGTTGTCGCTTTCCAATAGCTATAACTTTGAAGAAATGCGGGATTTTGATACCCGAATTCAAAAAGGAATACAGCGAAATGTTGAGTACACATGCGAATTAAAATATGATGGCGTTGCGATTGGTATTCGCTACGAAAATGGATATCTAAGCCAGGCCATTACCCGCGGAGATGGTGTTCAAGGAGATGACGTAACTTCCAATATCAGAACAGTTCGGAGCATTCCGTTAAAACTTCACGGCAACAATTACCCCGAATCGTTTGAAGTTCGTGGAGAAGTTTTACTGCCCAGAAAAGAATTTAACCGCATAAACCAAGAGCGCGAAGACATTGGAGAATCGCTTTATGCAAACCCGCGCAACACGGCTTCTGGAACCCTAAAGTCGCAGGATAGTGCTGTGGTTGCTGGCCGAAATTTAGATTGCTACATGTATGCAGTCATGCTTGATAGTGAAATAACGGGAACCCAATTTGGCGACATGAAAAAATTGCAAGAATGGGGCTTCAAAGTTTCTGAAGCATCTCGTCTTTGTGCCAACCTTGATGATGTTTTCAACTTCATAACGTATTGGGATAAAGAGCGGTTTTCACTGCCATTTGACACCGATGGTGTAGTTATAAAAGTGAATGCTGTTGCGGACCAAAAAGAACTTGGGTTTACCGCCAAGTCTCCTCGGTGGGCCATTGCCTACAAATTTGCACCCGAACAAGCCGTCACTCGGCTCAACTCCATTAGCTACCAAGTGGGCCGAACTGGCGCAGTTACACCAGTGGCGAATTTAAGTCCTGTGCATTTGGGCGGAACTACGGTGAAACGCGCCTCACTGCACAATGCCGATCAAATTGCAAAACTTGGATTGTGTATTGGCGATATGGTACGCGTGGAAAAAGGCGGAGAGATTATTCCAAAAATTGTTGAAGTAGTGGGCGCGCAGCGAACGCTTGGCCTTGAACCCGTGGAGTTCATTTCAACTTGCCCAGAATGTGGCACCACATTGGAACGAACTGAAGGCGAAGCCCACCATTACTGTCCAAATGAATTGGGTTGTCCTCCGCAAATAAAAGGGAGAATGGAACATTTCATTAGCCGAAAAGCAATGAATATTGATGGTATGGGCAGCGAAACCATTCAATTGCTGTATGATGCTGGACTTATTCACACTGTTGCCGACCTCTATGACTTGAACAAAGCAGCTATTCTTCCTTTAGATAGAATGGCCGAAAAAAGCGTGAATAACCTGATAGACGGAATTGAAGCTTCAAAAAAAATACCCTTTCATAGTGTTTTGTTTGGGTTAGGAATTCGCTATGTAGGCGAAACGGTGGCAAAAAAATTGGCGCGATATTTCAAAAATATAGATGCGTTGATGGCCGCCACGCCCGAAGAATTAAAAGATGTGGAAGAAATTGGTGAGCGCATTGCCGAAAGTGTCATTGACTTCTTTTCGGATGCCAGAAACCGCGAAATTGTTGAACGCTTGCGCGAACAGGGCCTTCAACTCTCTGAAAAAGAACGCACTAACTCTGGAACAAATGTCTTAGGAGGAAAGACATTTGTTGTTTCTGGGAAATTTGAACACTACAGCCGTGATGGCATAAAGGAAGCTATTGAACTAAATGGAGGACGAATAGTGAGTTCCATTTCCACCAAAACCGATTTTGTTATAGCAGGAATGGACATGGGGCCAGCCAAACTAAAAAAGGCTGAGTCTTTAGGCATTTCCATTGTATCAGAAGATGAATTTCAGCAAATGATTTCGCTCTGAACTAGCAATTTCCTTGGTTAGAGTTTAAGAAAAGGTGAAGCAGTTGCACCTTCTTGGGTTTGGAAATTCATCAAATAGGAACCCGCGGGAAGTTGGCTCACATCTACTGTTTTAAGAAGCATTTGATTGGCCAATCCATTTACGTTACCCGAATTAAAAATCACTCTGCCCATCATATCGGTTATTACAAGGTTCAAATTCATATCTCCTTTCAACGGAACTTTCACCGTCAGCTCATCACTTGCTGGATTTGGAAACATTTCAAAATCCACACTTTCAAATCTAGAAGCTACTGGCAGCGCCACTCCCATTGGATTGTAGACAGACAATCCATGTTGCGCATGTCCAATAAATACGTTCCCATGAACATCGGTTGCCACAGATGAGCAGTTGTTGCTCGCAACATCCGAATTTTCTGTATGAAAAAAGTGAAATGCAACTCCATCATACTTCAATAATCCAGCATCGGTGGCAAACCAAAGCACACCATTGCTATCCTTTACTGCATCGTGAAATGCATGCACTCCGTAACCAAAATACAGGTCGTTATAAACAGACCATTCAAGCTCATTACTCCTAGAAATTTTGGCTATTCCATTTTCGGTACCAACCCACACAGATTGATCATCTCCGAATACAATGCTATGAACATGGTTGTTTGGAAGTACGCTATTGGAACTATTGAAAACTGTCCAACTTTCAGTTTTAAAAACAGCTACCCCGCCACCAAAAGTGCCTATCCATAGTCCATTCTGGGCATCAACTTGAACCGAATAAATTCCATTTGAAGGCAATTCTGAATTCTCAGCAGTGTAATTGTACCAATCATCACCTTCCAATTTTGCCAATCCAGCACCCCATGTTCCAACCCATACTGTGCCAGATTGATCTGTGGTTATAGCTTTAATTAGATTGGAAGGAATATCAGAATTTGAAGTATTAAACACTCTCCATGCTCTGTCTTTGCAATAGGCCAATCCATTGTAGGTACCTACCCAAAGCCCGCCATCCGCATCAAGGTGCAAGGCAGTTATTGCATTGGTAGGCAGCGATGAGTTGGACTCATTAAAATGAATCCAATTTGTTCCATCAAAATGGCTGAGACCATCTTCAGTTCCAACCCAAGTTCCATTCGCATCTTTTTCAAGTACGGTAATGGAATTTGATGGCAACTCACTGCCAAAACTTGTAAGGTGTTCCCATTCTGTTGCATTAGTTTGTGTCGCAAAAAGAATAGATGAACATGTAATTGCGGTGTGAATTAAAGTTTTCATGTGGTTTGTTTTTAGAGTTGATGCGACAAACGTCTGTGCTTTTTGTGTTAAGAAAATCCAATGGCTGTTAAGCTTAGCCAACACTTGTTAATTATCCTAAGTTATTGTTAACGAATTAATTGGTTTCTATTATTCTCAAGAAAAATAGGCAATGCTTCGCCATAACTCCTGCAAGGAATTCTTAAAAATGAATCCAAAAACTTGTTGAAGCTATCCTGGAAGCGCAGTCATAGTAATGCTACGAAAGGTTTCTGGATCAATCCAATAACTGGCTTTTACTACACGCTTTAAAAGGATTTCGCGAGGTGAAGTTGAACTTTCTGAATCGGATTGTTCATCCGCACTCTTTGCATTTTCCTTTTTCAATTTCAAGTCGCGCTTAATTTGATCCATTTCAAGTTTCATTTCTCGTTCCATTTCTCGTTCCATTTCTTCCAGTTCACGCTTTTTCTCCTCCATTCTGCGCTCCATTTCATCTCGGTTCCGTTCTACGCGATCAACTTCAGATTCATATTCATCCGTAGCTTCATCCGTATTTCTATCTTCTAGTCCAAGACAATCCACACAAGCAAGACCATCGGTTGTCATAACCCACCTTCTACCAATCATGTCACTATCGTAGGTGTTGGTTACGTTTTTAACATCATAGATTAAGTTTTGCATTTCTTCCGTTAGAAGAATTGTGGCTCCTACGGCAAGACGAAGTTCCAATTCAACTTCTTGCGAACGCCATTTGTCTGCGTCAGGAATTGCAAAGAAACCATTGAGCAAAAGGGACGTGTCGGTAGTGGCGAACCCATAATCAATGGCCTTTGCTCGTTTATTCCCCTCCTGAAGGTTAGCTCCACACGCCTTGCGTCTTATTACCAACTCAGTTTTTCCATTTGTGCTTTGCGTAATGTCTAATTCGGGTTTACCGTAAATAGAAAGCACTCCGTCTGCCACCAACAATTCCATTCCCATCACCTCAAACTCCTCAGTTGGTTCGTTTTCGCCTAAATCGTGATTTAGTGCTAGCACTATTGGTTTATCTACAGAAACGCTATCAAAATTGAGCGCAATTACTTGGGTTTCCTCGGCCTCACTAGCGAAATCGGTGGCCACTCTGCCTCCAGTTATCATTGCCAAAACCAGACCAATTACCCAAAGTGTACCTCCCGCTAAGGCCACCCATTTACTACCTCCTCTAAAATTGAACAGCAGCTTAACACCTAGAAATGCAATGCCCAATAGCGGAATTCCAGCAAGTAGCAACAATGCTATTTTGGCGAAAAGCGTATTCATTGGGCCACCTAAGATGTTCACTAGCAATCCACTCATAGCCCCAGAAGTAACCACGCCTTCGCTGCTCAAACTAACTGCTGCTGGCAGGCCAAGACTTATTCCTGCAATCACCATGAAGCAGAAAATGCCAACCATAAGAAATATCAGTCCAATAAACTTGGCAATGAATTTAACGAAGGCCAAAGCAATGTTTGCGACAAGAGTTAGTGCCTTCATAACAAAATCACCCACTTTGCGAACTCCTTGGTTCCCTCCTACAGAGCTATCATCCCATTTTTTGCGCAACGATTCCATTTCGGCATTTACTGTTTTACCGATATTTTCAACCGTTACATTCTCGCCTTTCATCTCCAATTTTTCAGAAGGAGTTGACGCTTTAGGAATAATTACCCACAGTATTATGTAGAGTAAAAGGCCAGAACCTGCAAAAATGAACGAAAGCAGAAATGCTAAGCGCAGCCATATTGGCTCATTAATACCGAGGTAGTGAGAAATACCACTACAAACCCCACCAACAATACGGCTGTCGGCATCGCGAAAAAGACGCTTCGAAGTTTTTGCTTTGGGTATGGATGTTCCAGACTGCACATTTTCGTCCTCGTCATCCTCCACATCAAACGCTTCGGGCTGACCCATAATGGCAATCACCTCGTCCACTTCACTAAGTGTAATGATGGTTTTACCACCCTTAACTTTGGCTTGGAGCATTTCGGCAATACGCTCTTCAATGCCGCTTACAATATCTTCTTCACCTTCTGAACCAGAAAAGTAGTTGCGAATATTTTTGAGGTACTGCTCAAGTTTTTGAAAGGCATTTTCATCTATGTGAAACACAATGCCTGCAATATTGGATGTGATAGTCTTGTTCATGACTTGATTGATTTTGATGTAGTAAGTTCAACTGCGGTTACCAATTCTTTCCAGGTGGTATCCAATTCATTCAGAAATTTTTGACCTATTTCAGTTAGCCCATAATACTTACGTGGCGGGCCCGAGGCCGATTCCTCCCATCTATAGTGCAACAATCCTTCGTTTTTGAGACGGGTTAGTAGAGGATACAACGTTCCTTCTACCACAATGAGTTTGGCCTCCTTCAGCGTATCAAGAATATCGGAGGCATAAACATCATTGCCTTTAATCACGGATAGAATGCAGTATTCCAGCACTCCTTTCCGCATCTGCGATCTGACTTTTTCTGTGTTCATGTTTTATGATTTAAGATACCTTGCATTGCAAAGTACTGGGTCAAAGGTATGCGACTATTACAGTACCATGCAACACATAGTACCAAAATAATTATTAACTCATTGATTGTCAGTTAAATTATTTTTAAAGACAAGTGAATATCCACGTATTTCCACTCCTTTTTCACTAAAAACAAGAGTCTTAATGCGAGGAGAATAGCCAATTTCCGTTAAGAAATTAACAGTAAACCAAATCATCTTATGCTTGGCACTTTGCTTAAGACTACTTTTGTGCAAACAATCATAAATCATGAAAAAACTAGTTTTCCTAATACTTATTGCCGCTAGCGCAAGTCTTCAAAGCTGTCAATACAACACGATGGTAGAACGCCAAGAAGCAGTTGTGGCGCAGTGGGCTCAGGTTGAAAATGTGTATCAACGCAGAGCGGACCTTATACCAAACCTTGTTTCAACTGTAAAAGGATATGCGGAATTTGAACAAGAAACCTTAACTGGTGTAATTGAAGCGCGTGCGAAGGCCACAAGCGTTAGCATAGACCCAACTAAATTAGATGCCAACAGCATTCAGAAGTTTCAAGCGGCTCAAGACGGCCTCTCCTCTGCCCTATCAAAACTTATGGTTGTGGTAGAAAAATACCCAGACTTAAAAGCAAACCAGAATTTTTTAGAGTTGCAAGCTCAACTTGAGGGAACTGAAAACAGAATTGCTGTGGAGCGGAAGAAATACAATGAAATTTCGCAAGATTACAATACGTACATCAAGAAGTTCCCAAACAACATCATTGCTGGATGGTTTGATTTCGAGCAAAAAGAATACTTCAAGTCTGATGCAGGTGCTGAGAAAGCGCCAAAAGTTGAATTCTGATTTTGAAGGCAAAAGATTTATTCACCCCAGCTCAAATTGAAGCTGTGGAAAGCGCCATAAAGGCAGCTGAAGTGGCCACTTCGGGAGAATTGCGTCTCTATTTAGAGGACAATTGCAAGGAAGAGCTAATGGATCGCGCTGCATTTTTGTTCGATAAATTGAACATGCATAAAACCGAAAAACGCAACGGTGTGCTCATCTATATGGCAGTAGAAGACCAGCGTTTCGCCATTATTGGCGATGCAGGAATTAACGCAGTTGTAGAACCCAATTTTTGGGATTCTATTAAGGATGAGATGCTTCAGTTATTCAAAAAGAATGAATTTGAACGCGGTCTTATTGCGGGCATTACGGCCTCTGGCAAAGCGCTAGCGAAGCATTTCCCCTACGATAGAATAAAGGATAACAACGAATTATCTGACGATATCATTATATCATGAGGAATCGAATCGTTGTTTTTCTTCTTATTGGACTATCCATAATTCAAAATTCCGCCTTTGCTCAAGAATTTCCGGAGCGCACAAACCGATTAGTGAATGACTTCTCTTCTACCCTTTCAAAAGAGGAAGTCTATAAACTAAACGCAGTGCTAGAGGAGTATGAAGATTCATCTTCTATTGAAATAGCCATCGTTATGATGCCCACTTTGGATGGCTATCCTATTGAAGATTATGCTTTTCAATTGGGAGAAAAATGGGGTATTGGAAAGGGCACTACAGATAATGGCGCCCTTGTATTAGTTAGCATTTCTGAGCGCAAAATGTGGATAGCCACCGGTTATGGACTAGAAGGCAGCTTGCCCGATGGTCTCATTAAGCGTATTATAGAAAACGACATGAAACCGCGCTTTAAAGAGGGCTCATATTTTGAAGGATTAAAAGCGGGCTCTGAGGCGATAATGCTGGCCACGAAAGGTGAATATAAAGGCGAAAAAAAAGAAGTTTCGCAAAAATCGTTTGGACTTTTAGGTCTAATCCTTCTGATTTTTCTAGCTATTTGGATAGTAAAAGCCATGCAGGTAAAACAATATGCCACAATGAACCATCTTTCGTTTTTGGCGGCTTGGGCCTTACTCAATAGCGCAAGCTCCAAACACTCTGGCTCCTGGTCTGATTTTTCTGGTGGAAGAGGCCACTTTGGTGGTGGTGGATTTTCGGGTGGTAGCGGAGGAGGTGGTTTTGGCGGATTTGGAGGTGGCAGTTTTGGTGGTGGCGGTGCTGGCGGAAGCTGGTAATATGGCTTACTTTAATCAGTTTGGAACTTTTCGTCTCATGATAGGTTCTAATGATTCCAAAACCTCATATCATTGAAAACATCAGCACTTTCTACAGAAAAAAAGCACGAAGCTGAGTTTCTATATCTCATTTTAGCTGGGATTTTTATTGCCTCTCTCGTTTCCTGCAATCTTATCTTTCAGAAGTTCTTTTACTGGTATCCGATGGGATTTCCATTATTCGAAATTTCGGTTGGAATTCTGCCCTACCCCATCACTTTTTTAGTGACGGATATTATTTCAGAAATCTATGGTCAAAGACGCGCCAATGCTGTAGTTACAGCAGGA
>Ga0247837_1006428_pt1 | contig 16548 bp, 10 predicted proteins | sample LaCtaG_2_FD_187115 | JGI IMG/M metagenome (GOLD analysis project Ga0247837, IMG submission 187115) | Freshwater microbial communities from meromictic Lake La Cruz, Castile-La Mancha, Spain - LaCruzMarch2015_14.5m | ecosystem: Environmental > Aquatic > Freshwater > Lake | place: Spain: Castile-La...
GACATAGTCAGCGCCTACGGATTTGCGATCCGGCAATTGGAAGACCAAAGAGATCTCCTCCTAAAGACCATGGAATCGCTACAAGCGAAAGCATATGAGGCTGTTAAAGCAGCGATCGCGGAAACTCAGGAAAACTGCCTTCGGGAGGACTATCAGCCCACTTCAGACTGCGCGGAGTTGATATGGAAACACGCCTGTGCCCAGCTATCAGAGGAAATCGCCCTGTTTTGTTACAATGTGAGTGTGTCGGAAGACGCTGTTAGGAGCTGTGTGTCGACCGGAATTGACTTTAATGTGAGGGAATTGGCGGGGAGTGAAGTGGGTAGGGAGATGCAAGAGAGAAATAAATCGGCTATTCAGACCTCTAGACTGAAAGTGGAAATTCTGCCTGGACTGGTCATTCCCGCAGAAGCCGCGGTGAAATCTTCGCCTTCCCTGCTATTGACTCCAGCGATTTGCCCGACTTGTAGCAGAACGCTAATTGGCGATTCCTGTGACTTTTGCCTCAGTTTTTCACCTCCGAGGGTAGGGAAGAACCTGGCGCAGACCTTTGAGATTATGGAGCCAGCTACCAAATCGCCACAAAAGCCGGTATATGAGACTATAGGGCCGGCTGCCAAATCACCTGAAAAGCAGAACTATGAGGGTATTAGTGATAAGTGGACTTGTGAGTGCGGCAGGGTAAACCCCTCTTTGTCCAATACTGTCTGTTCCCGATGTAGGAAGAAAAAGACTCAGCCAGCTGCAGCTCCTAAAACCGAGCCAAAGGCAAGTCCTTCGAAGCCAGTGGAAGAGCAGAAAAGGCAGAACGAGTCGAAATGGACCTGTCAAAAATGCGGTGAAAAGGACAATTATAGTGACGAAGCAAATTGCTACCAATGCAGTAAGCCTCGATTATCAGCCACAGGCGGCACTTGGAACTGCGATAACTGCCAAGTGGTAAATCTGGAACAGGACAGCACTTGTATGCTTTGCTTCCTTAGGCGCAGTCCTAAGCATGCAGTCGGACTGGTGAAGAATAGTCCAGCGAAGTGGAGCTGAACTACTTGTCACCGAGAAAACGCCGAAGAAAGGGTATTCTGCTCGAACTGTTACAAGCCCAGAGACCCAGTTCCAGTCTCTCAGAAGTGTCTGACCTGTGAACGGTTTGTAGTCCCAGGAGAAAGACTCTGCTCGATCTGCAAAAAAAATAAGCAAAGTCCACCTGTTGAACCCAATAAAGGTATGTAAGTCCTGCATAACGATCAATTCGCAAAGAAGAATACGGTGCATAGACTGCAAAAGACTTAGGACTTAACCCACATAGGCAAAAACTCAGGTCTCTATTCCTTCTCAGAATGGCAAATTTTAATGGAGAACTTGGCGCTTTGCTCCGCTTGTAGCGAAAATCAGGCTCAGCTTTTCTGCATTTGCACACCTTCCCTACCCGTCTTCTGCTCAGACTGCGAATTCAAGCATAAAGCCACCTCCGGATTCCACTACTTCCTGCCCTTAGCTCGACTGGACACTGTTACTCGTCAAAACAAGCAGCAACTCAAATTTTGGCTGTTCGCTCTAAGTGAATCTCAGCAGACATTAAGGAATACTCTGGCTGTGTTCACGAAAAATCGAGAAGACATAGTCAGCGCCTACGGATTTGCTATTCGGCTAATAGAAGACCAAAGAGATCTCCTCCTAAAGACCATGGAATCGCTACAGGCAAAAGCCTATGAGGCTGTTAATGCAGCGATCGCAGAAACTTATGAAAACTGCCTTCGGGAGGACTATCAGCCCACTTCAGACTGCGCAGATTTGATATGGAAGCTCGCCTATCATCAGCTTTCAGAGGAAATCGCCCTGTTTCGCTACAATGTGAGTGTGTCGGAAGACGCTGTTAGAAACTGTGTAACGGCCGGGATTGACTTCAATGTGAGGGAATTGGCGGAGAGTGAAGTAGGTAGGGAGATGCAAGAGAGGAATAAATCGGCTGTTCAGACATTTAGACTGAAAGTGGAAATTCTGCCTGGACTGGCCATTCCCGCAAAGACCATTTCCCCTTTTCCCCAGTCCTGTAAATTGGCTGAAGTGTTGGCAAAACCTGCTCGAGAGGGCTTTCAGCCTGAAAATCAGCCTCAAAAGTGCTCGAAAGCCAAGCAAGATTTAAGCCGAGGCGTTACTTTAGAACCCCAAGTTGATCAATGGATTTGTTCAAAATGTGGGCAGTCAAACGACAATTTTTCTCCTATTGAGAACGACCAAAGGAAAATCCGCTGTTCCAACTGTTCCACTCGAAAAGAAGCTGTGGCTACTAAAGCCCCACCTTCCGGCTCTCACTCTCAAAAGACACTTACGTCCACTAAATCTACTCCCGAATCTCCTCAGCCAAAGCAGTATTGTGAGTGCGGAATCGAGCTAAAGCACTCCGAACTACAATGCGGGGCCTGTGACGCCCGGGTAATTAGCCCTGTGAAGAGGGAAGGGAAATTGTGGAAATGCTTTAATTGTGGGAAAGACAACCCTTCCAGCCAAGACACGTGCAAGCTTTGCTTCCGACGCAAACCCACCAGAGCCTTAATTGTCGACAATTCCCCGAAATGCCAGAATTGTTCTCGCTTTGTTGTGACTGGGGAAAGTCTCTGTTTGGTCTGCAAACAGCGACAAGGAGCGAAACTGCAGGAAAGCAAGTGGACGTGCAAATCCTGCAAAACGTCGAATTCGCTAGGTAGTTGCACTATATGTGGGAAAGCTAGGACTTATCGCTAATCAGTTAGATCTATAAGTGTTTGTTCCTTGCTTCACTTACCATTTCTTGGGTGACATTAGAATGGAAAGCAACTCAGTGTGCTGCCACTGTCGCCACATACCCGCAACGCACTTCTGCATCTGTAGACCCTCTTTGCTCACATTTTGTGCGAGCTGCGAGGGTAAGCACAAGGCGCAGTCCGGCTTCCACTACCCATTGTCCCTGCCTTATAGGGTCAATATACGACCGGAATCGCTGTTTATTTTGAGGTCTCGGCTTGAGTATCTCAGCATCGCTCAAACAGCCTTAATGGACAGTTTGGGAGATTTCGAGAAGTGCGAAGACGAACTCAACCGCAAATTCACTGCAGCTACGGAGCTGCTAGAAAAGGAGAGGAATCGCCAACTCCAGTCTCTGCGTGCATTTAGGAACCAGGTCACCGAGCATATAACTGCCGCTATCGAGGAAACTAAAGCCAATTGCATGAACGAAAAGTACCAACCCGCTCTCTACTTCGCCAACGAGATCTGGCAACTAGCCCAGCGGCGCATCAATACGCCCGTTTCCCTGCTTTCTTACAGGGTAAACTTGGAACAAGGCATAGTTCCTACATGTGTCGAGGTTCAGGTTGAAGTCAAGGTTACAGATCAGGCGAGCGACAGGCGAAGTCAGATTGAGCAAGCGGCATATCCGCCGTGGAGTATGAGAAAAGGGCTTGATATTGGGACGGACAGGTCCGGCCTACTTGACGTTTCTCGCCTTATTGAGGTAGCAGAGTTGTATGATACTCTCCCTACCTCACCAATAGACCCTGGAAATCGCCAAAGAGCCGTGGAAATAGGAATTGATTACGGAAGTAGCCAGCAGTCGCCTTCAATTCTAAGCTCACAGTCGACTTTCCCTATTCCAGCTGCTCGGAGACAGAATTGGACATGCGGTTTCTGCGGAATAGGTCTCTACTCTGAAGATGTCACGATATGCAGCCACTGCCAACAGCCGAAATCAGAACAAGGAGAAGTCGCATATCAGAGAGATTCTGAGATTTCCGCCCACTCAGATTCAAGAATCGAAGCAGTTATTTTCAGTCCTCCAGTATCCAATCCATCCTACAGGGAGCAGTTTGAGTCCTTTGCGCCTCAAGTCGCTAGCAGATCGGGACTACAAGGTACGGAAGAGCTACAGGGAAGGAGGAATGCAATTCCGACTTTCAGCTGCAGGATCGGAATGCAAGAGATGCAAAAGCCTTTCCGGCCTTCCTAATAGCGACTTCTCGATTTCTCTTCGGACTAAGTCGATCTATGGACTTCCTTTTCCATAATACTTCCACGTATATGTCGGCGCTGACCATCTACACCCTGCTCAGTTTCCTCCTCACCTCCGCCACCATCTACTACGCCTACCGCTCCCAAGAGCAGTTCTACTTCACAGTCCTCTACCTCGTCCGGTCCAAATACAACCTCCTGGTCCTCTTCAACTTCTGCGTTTCCTTCCTTTGCCTGCTCTGTCTTTTCATCGTGCGCGAGTTCTTCACGCAGCTGAAGCCTGCGGAAGTGCAAGAAATGCAGAGTACGCTTTCACACTACGGCTTCAAGCTCTTGATTACTATGTATGTTCTGCATACGGATTTCGATGGAGCCACGGCGCTGAAGTTGGCGGTTATGTTGGCGGTGCATGCGATTATGACGATAACCATCAAGCGCATTGAATACGTAATCTCCACCCAGATCTTCACCGAGCAGCTCCTCGGCCTCAAAGTCTACTTCAAAATGCTGATCCTGCACGGCCTTCTCCTCACAGTCACCTACAGCCTCTACGCCTACTTCTACGACGAAGGCGTTTTCAACAAGTTCCTCGCCTTCGAGTTCCTCTTCCACTGTGTGAAGACCCTGCAAAGCCTCAGTACCTTCCTGATATGCTTAGTGGATAAGGTGGTCTATCGGAGTGCGTGGGACTCGAAAGGCGACTGTCTGAACTTCAGCAATTTCCTGTTCGGAACAGCGATTTTAGTAGTGATTATATACGAATTCTACGTGATGGCGAGGATAAGCCAGCTGTACATGATCCATTTCCTGGACCAGACTATAGAGTATGTGATACAGATACATTCGAGTTTGTCCAATTTTATACAGTCTAGGAAGCTCATTAGCAAGGCGGAGGCTTTTCCGGATGCTACGCCGGAGGAAATACAGGCTGCCAATGATAGATGCATTATTTGCTTTGAGCAGATGCAGACGGCGAAGAGAATCAATTGCGGACATTTGTTCCATTTGAAGTGCTTGCGAGGGTATTTCCAGGCCAATAGCACTCCCAAATGTCCCACCTGCCTCGCTCCAATCGAACAATCCGCCCCAGTCGCCCGGCCCCTGCCCGCCTCTCTCCAAGAACTCGAGCCTGACACCGAGTTCCTGTACGCCTCGGAGTGGACAGCCTACTGCGGCAGTCTGCCCTGGGGCCTACCTGCCCCTGCCCAGCACAGACTGCACCCAGACTCCATGTTCAGGGCTAAGAAGGCGGAGCAGGTCAATGAGTTGCTGCTGCATATCTACCGCAATCCGCCCTGTGAGGCGGAGGAAGAGCTTTAATCGCTAGTTTGGACTAGGCTTTGAAGTTATATGGAATATCAGGGCGTAGTAGGCAATGTTACCTGGGAAAGACGCAATTAGGCGCAGAATAAAGGACATTAGGTCGCTTTTGAGTATCAAAAAGACAGATTTCACCTTCATTTCTCATACTTCTGCAACATTTAGAGAGTAGTTTGCACTGTTATCTACTTTAAGTCTCTACAAATCTCCGCCAGCAGCTTCTCCGCCCGCTCCCCTCCGCCTTTCACCAAGCAGCCATACAACCCTTGCAGTTCCGCAGCGATCTCCGCATCCATTTCCCACCTAAACTCCAAAGCCGCCTCTATATCTTCCCGGGAATAGCCCATCTGCGCAGCCACCTCTATCCCATAGCTCGAATCCGCCACTCCGTCTATTACGGCGTATAAAAATGCCAAATTGCCTGCGCGGACCTCTGCTGCCATACGCTTAAACACCACTCCGGGGATTAACAGGGTTGTTAGCTCTGCGAAGTGAGTGGCAATCAGGGTGAAGCACTTCATTTCCCGGGCTAAGTGTTCGATCACAGCCACGGAAAACCCGATTCCGTCGGATGTGGACGTGCCGCGGCCGAGTTCGTCGATGATGACTAGGGAGGAGGGGGTGACGGCCCTCAGTAAGGAGGCCACATCCACCATTTCCACCATGTAGGTGGACATGCCGCTTTGGCTTTGGTCACTTGCGCCGACCCGGGATAGGACGGAGTCAATAAGAGGCAGACAGTTCGGTCCGGGATTGCAGGGAATAAAGCAGCCTATCTGGTTAAGTATGACAGAAAGCGCCACTTGCCTCAGATAAGTGGTCTTCCCGCCCATATTGGGCCCAGTAATGACCTGCAGAAAGCTCCTATTTCTGCTTAAAAACACATCATTCGCCCTGCAATCCGCCGATATTCGCTCCAACCCCGGGTGTCTGTTTCCATACAAAACGATATCCCCCTCCGGTACAATTTCACACCTCACAAAAGGCTTCGGAGAAGCCAGGCAAAAGGCTGCAAAGCTCAACAAAGTGTCCAACTCCCCTATTATTTCCGCTGTTTTGGGCAGTAACTGCGCATAGGAAGCCACTAAGCTGATGACTTTATCCGCTAAGCCCGCCTGGATCGTACTCATAGTGCTCAGTTTCGACTGCTTCAGTATAGACAGAGAAATCAGCTTCGGTACTGTAAAGCTAGTTCTGTGCATCTTGTGATTGACGACTTTCACCCCTAAGTCCTCATTCACAACCTTCAAAGCAGCGTCCAAATCGCCCTTACTCGCCTCAAACAGGAAGCCTTGCGATGCAGAAGTCGTGACTTTGACGGAGCCAGCACTGAGTCGCAGGCCTTTTTGTACTGTCAGAGCCAGGCTTTCGACCTGGGATTCGATGTGCGTAATGTCCTCTTTGAGTGTCTTCAGGTCCTCGTTGAAGTCGGGGTTCACGTGGTACTCCAAGTCCCTTTCGTAGCTTTTCAGGTCGATTCCTCGCTCCACTAGTTCGATTAAGTTGAGAAAGGCGCAGGAAGCCTCTTGGACCCCCGCTGTAAACTGCCGCAAGCTGCCCACATCTCCCTCTGTGAGGAGTTGGTCGATGCCCTGCAGCAGCCTTGCGAAGTGGTAGAGCTTGACGCAGTCGTTGAGAGAGGCAGAGGAGCTGCTACCGCTTAGTTTGCGGGCGAAGCGCAGGAAAAGTTGGTTGAGGTCTGGGACTTGCTTCAACTTGCCTGCTAGGCGCTGGCTCAAGGCGCGCTTTTCCATCAGTTCGCCGACGATGGCTTGTCTTTGAAGGATTTGGGGAAGGCTTTTTAGGGGCTGGCTGAGCCACTTGCGGAGAGTGGAGAGGCCGAGAGGGGAGTTGGTGTGGTTGAGGAGGGAGTAGAGGGAGGTGGGCTTGCGGCCGAAGAGGTCCAAAGCCTTGATCGCATTCAGGTCAATGATCATATAGGGAGTCGATGTGACCTCCGCGACTGTATATTGATGCGCAGGGAAGGCGCAAATAGTGCCCAGTCCCTGCAAAGCCACTCGCACAGCCCCGGAAACCGCCGTTTCCCACTTCTCTGTGGTGTACTCGTACTCCGCCCTGAGGAAGTCTGCCAGGCGGGCAGACTGCTTGGGACTGGGAGCAGCGCCCAGTGCTTCGAAGGCAATGCCTAGTTCGCAGCACTGCTCCTCAATAGTCTTCAGTTCGAGAGTGGACCAGCAGAGCACTTTGGAAGGACTCAGCGCCATGAGGACTGACTGGGTGCTGATGAAGTCCGCGGAGTCGCACATTTCGCTGAGTTGGAGGTGCTGGCCAATGCTATCGATGAAGGCGAGGGCTGTGAATTGCCCTTCAGGTGTGGATTTGGCCCAAATGCAGAGTAATCGAGGCTGGTCTTCGTTTCCCGCCATTTGCTTATTATCCAGAGTGCCTAAGACTCAGCCATTTGACTAGGACAGCGGAATAGCAGTAAATGTAGTTTCAGTCCAATACGTACAATTCCTAATTCACTCAATGCACTAAAGGAAAAGACGGGATTTCTGCTTTAGACAGTATAAAGGAAATCATCCTAGGCTCTAAGCTTTTTATCCCACTCCAGTCTTACATTAGCGCAAATATAGCCGAATTACAGCTATCTGCATGCAAGAATCAAGAATATCGCTGCTCCTACATAGCCAGCCTCAGCCCTGGACAATCAGCAGGAAGTGCACTACCTAGGCTGCTATTTCCCACTTCCCAGACAGACAGCTGCCCTCTCCCTTTCCCCTCTTTGGCCTGCAAGGCGAATATGGCAATGGCCGAGAGTTGAGGATAGCTGGACTGGTCCCAAGCCATGCAGTTTCCTAATAGACCTTCCACCTAACTAGCACTTTCAGGGTGTGCAAAGCTACCGGCCAGACTCATCTTTCTAGGCTAATAGTCAATAAAAGAGACCAGGTCCACTCCGTCCCTCTAGCTTCCCCCCAGTCTCCCCTTTCTTTCCCTAACACCGAGAGTTATAATGGCTTCTCAGTCCCCCACCCCAAACCTAAGGAGTTGGAAATAGCAGGGCTAGGACACTGTCTCTACATTGTCCAGTGTAGGACTCACAGGCCGACATTGCGGGTATATTAAATTCGAGGCATTGATGCTCCCGCTACCCCAATTGCTGGTGCAAGCCCAGGTAGGAACTATGCAGACGCTTATAGCCAGAAAATACCGTCTGTTCAAGGAAAGACAGTGCATTGTGGCTCAGAAGATAAAAATCCGCATTAGCCTCCCTTGGGAGTCGATTCAGGTTGTGTTGACTGGGAGCTTCACTGAGCCGCCGTGGGGCGTTTCCCAGCCTTTGCGCTACTCCCTGGCTTCCAATGACCTCTTTGTGACGGTTTGGTTGAAGCCAGGCGATACTTTTCAGCTTAAAAAGAGGGACGAGGTTAAGTTGCACCCATCCTTTCCCATTGTCACAGTAAGCACTAGGTAGGTACAGGAAGTCGGCCTCGCCAATTTGTTTCTCGCAGAAATCGGCCCTATAGGCGATTTCCCCCCTGTGAGGGAGAGTGGCTTTGCCTTTGATAGTGGCTTGTACCTGAAGGGAAAGGCCTTGGGTTGCTATGAGGACGCTTCCTTCCAAACGCCCAAGGCATTAGGCGTAGCAGACGGAGTGTCTGCTTGGCGACGATATGGCATTGACAGTGGCCGGTTTGCGAGTGAGTTGATGGGAAATTGCAAGAAAATCCAGCTAAAGCCGAATGCATGCAGACACGACTTGGCAGCCGAGCTTAGCAAAGCGCACACCAAGGTCCAGGCCTACGGCAGTTCTACAGTCCTACTGGGGTTCCTCGCACATACCTGTCTGTTCCTATCCACCCTCGGAGACTCAAGAGCTATGATAGTTCGGTGGGTCCACGAAAAGCCTGTAGTCGTCTTCAAAAGCGGCATATCAGTCCACAGCTTCAACACTCCATATCAACTTGCTCACATTCCAAGCAACCTCGACCAAGAGGCTTTTATTCAAGACACCTCGGCGGATGCCCTGTACTACTCCTTAGACATAGAGACTGGAGACCTGTTGGTTTTGGGGACTGACGGCCTTTGGGACAATATCTATGACTGGGAATTGATCGAGTTACTGGGCAGGGAAAAGCAGTTATCGTCATCACAGAGAATAGCGGAAAAGGTGGGAGAAGAGGCGTTTAGGAACTCGAAGGCGGGGAAGGCAGGACCCTTTCAGGACGCAGCGACACAGGCGTATCCGGAAATACAGTGGAGAGGAGGGAAAGTGGACGACATTACGGTGCTCGCGGCTTGGGCGATCGCACTGAGTTAAACTCAGATTTGACTAAATTAGAGCTTTGGTATGCATTTCTTGCTTCGGATTGCTCCTTTTATGGTCGATGAATCCGCAATTCTCATAAAGTACTCACAATCAATTGTAAAGATTGCAGTTATATATAGTCCGCATCCAGGCTTAAGTCGTAAGTATATACAGCGAATTGCTAAAATTTCGCTTTATTAGAAAGTCGAAGTATGCGATGGATTTCACAAATTGGATAAGGCGAAATAGAATTTTGACGCTTGACTGGTTAATTACGAGAAATTCTCGCATAAATCCAAATAAATAAGATTTTGTGCACTTCCATTGCACATTTCCTTTCCTTGCTTCCATATAAGGAAGTCCAAGTAGGCAAATGGGACTAGTGCTTATCGACCTAGACCTTCATAGTTCCAGGCCTTTCTTCTGGCTCGAAGGCTGTTTCAGGCCTTCCCTCCACACTGAATGTGTGGAGCTCCCAATTGTGCCTTGCTTACTAACCCTGTCTAAGTCACTGTGCATCGAGGCTGGGCCGGGCTAGTCACTATTTAAATGACCACTCGGCACCTGCGTGAAGTCGAAGACCCTGACAGTCCCCAGCGGGAGCCCATTACGACTCCGCAGTTCACCTCCAGCCAAGAGTTCTTCCATCACCACCAGGAACTGCAAGACTCCCCTTCCCACTCTATCACCTTCCGTCCCTCCGACAAACACGAGTACGGGGTTAAGCCTGTGAGGGTGGGGCTGCTGCGTCTGCAGCCAGAGGCTGTGAGTGCGATAGAAGAGCTGGGTCTGGGAGTGGATGAAGAGATGGAGCCGGATGACCAGTTGGAGCCGAGGCTGGAAATTGAGAAGTTGAGGGCACTGGCAGAAGAGGCAATCAAGCAGATTCGAGAGCAATATGCAGTGCTGGAAGGCGACTTGATGGGGAAACTGACAGCGGACGAGCAAGAAATGCTGCATTTCACCCGGCCCGAGTGTCTCAAAGACAACATCCCCGCGTCCGCTCGCAACGCCGCTCTATTCGGCTCCTCCGACAGCTTCGAAGAGCTGAAGTTCATCGAAAGTCGCATGGCGAGCGAAATAAAAACCCTCCGTGACGAGGTCGACCGGCTGCGCAAGCGAGTCGCCGAGTCCGAAGGCCCTTCCAACCGAGCCTCCATGACTGGCTCCCTCACAGGCCCAAGCCTCCTCTCCATCCTCAGATCCGTGCAGCCCACAGACTCCGACCACTTGGAAAAGTGCTCAGAAGCGATATTAGACACTGTGGAAAGAGACCTGCAGGCCAGGGAAATGCAGGTCAGGAGAGAGGCGGAGGAGCGGTTTGAAGGAGAAAAGGAGGCACTGAAGGAGGTATTTGAGGAGCAAATCACTAGAGCAGTGGAGGAAACTCGAGAGCAAGTGAGCGAGTACTGGCAGGCCAGGGCGAAAAAGGCCCGGCCAGAGGATGTGGAGAAGCTGCGGGAAAGCCTGTATATGGAAATCGAGGGGAAGCTGCAGCGAGAATACGAAGAAAAGCTGAAAAAGCGCATATCGCAACTGGCTCCGAAGAGCAAAATCGAAGACTCCAGCGAGCTTCGAGAGCGTTTAAACCAGTTCGAAGCCTACAAAGCCAATCAAGAGGTGGAATTCGAACTCCGACTGGCTGCGGAAAAGGAAGCCTGGAGGCAGGAAATCACTTCCTTAGGGCTGGAAGACCGCCGTATCGACCTACAGCGAGACTTCGACCGCAGATTAGCCCAGCGCACTGCGGAAATCCAAGAGCAGTCCAAAGCAGAAGTGACTCAGCTGACCCAGCAGTTCCGCTCCGAAGCGCAAGCAGCGATTTCCCAGCACTTGCAGCGACTCAGTGAGGAAACCGACCGCAAGGCAGAGGGCATGAAAGCCGCTGTGCGGGAAGACTGCTTGAAAGAACTGAGGTCGGAAAGGGAAATGCGACTATCGGAAGCACTGGCTGCCCGCCTGTCTGCTCAGTTGGAAAAGGACCTGAGGAGGGATTTATCTCCTAGAATAGAGCGGGAGCTGAGAGTCAACCTGGAAGACTCGCTGAGGACGCAGCTGCGGGCGGAGTTCGAAGAGGTGTATGAGACTCGGAAGAAGGAGTTGGAAGGGGAGATGCGGAGCAAGCTGAGGGCAGCGCAGGAGAGGGTGGAGGGACGGTTTGAGGGCGATGTGAGTCGCTTGATGCAGGAGAAAACCGCCAAAGTCGAGAAAGAACTGCGAATCAAGTACAAGTCCAAACTGGAAAGACAGCAAAAGCAGCTGGAAGCAGTACTGAAGCAGGAGTATGAACTGCGCTTGGAGGAGGAAAAGGCCGAGCTGCTCAGAGAAAAGAACGAAGTGGCGCGGCTCAAATCCGCTCTCAACGTGCAGCTCAAGAAAGCCAGCACCGAGCGCAAAGAAGAACTCGACAAGATAAGGAAACAAGAAGCGGAATTAGAGCGGAAATCCAAAGAACTGAGCTACCAAGTCACTAGACTGCAAATACAGGAAGGCATCAGCACTACTCCAGAGCCCAAAAGACCCCCGCAGTCCTCGGCCACTAGGCTCGACCGCTCCCATTCGCCCTTGTCCAGACCTCGGGAAAGCCGCATTTCGCCGCAGAAGTACACTGGAGAGTCGGAGTTGATGAGTTCGCTGCCCAGACCCTTGTCTCCGCCGCAGTTGTCGAGGCAGTCGCCGCAGTCAAGTGAGCGAAATACTGACAAGGAGCAGGAATACGGCCAGCGCCTCGTCCCGCGCTACGACTCCCAGGACCTAGTCAGAGCCCTGATTTCCAAAAACCTCGAAGAAGCGCAGAAAGAAGCCGTAAAAACTCTCCAAAGCACCGAAAAGCCTCCCAGCCTCAGCTCCTCCTACTACCCCCGAGACTTCGAACCTGCACAGACCATCAAGCAGCCCGCTCCTTCCTCACTGTACTACCGCAGCAAGGAAAGCGAACTGAGGAGGGAGGGCGGGGAGACTAGGCCTAAGAGTGCGAGACATCTGCTCTATCAAGACCTGCTCAAGGACCACTTCATGGTCATTCCTGCCCATAAGAATTAGGAAATCCGTAGAAAGTGGGTATAGAGAATAGTTAGTTAGGGGTGGGAGAGAGCTGGGGAGCACTGGTAAAGTAGAGGTCTGGAGGGTTGAGTCCCAGTCTTGCCAGCATGTCCCACCTTGCAAAGCCTTGCACTTGTCTCCACACTTCGGTGCACTGTTGGGTGTGCTCGGCCTCAGCACAGCACTTCACTTTCAGCTTTGTGCACAGTGATTGGAGGTCAGTGTCGCTGAAAACCACACTTAAGTAGGTCTGGAAGTAGGCGGTAATGGGTTCAGCGGCTAGGAGCTTCGCACAGAAGGAGTCGTTGTAGCTGGCTGGTCGGGTCGACTTCCTCTGAGATCTGCCTTTCTGTCGCCTATTTTTAGTATCAGGGCCTCTCTGAGTCCTACCACAGGGCACTAAAGCTGCTCTATTGGCCCGAAACTGTGCTCTCAAGCACTCATACCATTGCACCTGTTCCGGGTCACAGATGTCAATTGCATGAGGGCCTGACTTCGGATAAAGATGTTTGCCCTTGGCGAATTCTCTAATACTGCGCATCATTCCCCGGATCAACTTGAGGCGAAAGTTCTCGAGTTTGGGGTGACGCTTGGGCCCAGCAGCACAGTACAGCAAGGATAAAGGGGTTTCGGAATGCCTCGGGACTGGACATGTGGGTGGGGTATTGGCAATTGCGGAAGGAACTGATTTCTTCTCTGGACTTACCCGGAAAGATGGATGGACGTAGCTGGGTGCACTGAGGATGTCACTTATTATGGAGTGGCTGTGGGCAGTTTCAGTGTCTGACAGGGTCAAATCCTCATCCTCAGATCCGGATCCAAAGGCTGCCTTAGCAGCCACGAATTTGAGCCTGAGCATTTCCTCCTCCACTTCAGGCTCAACCTTCACTCGTCCCAGTACTGCAACAATCCCGGCCTCCACCCTCTCTGCCAGTCCTTTCTTCCCTCTCAGTCCCTTCTCCCAGATCCTCTCGATCTTCCCAGGCTGCAGGGAGTTCTCGAGACTGTGCAGGAAGTCTGGCTCGAGGCTGAGGTCTGGGGAGACGGGCTGGAGCAGTTCTTGACGCAGTCTCTTGAGACAGTCGCTGAGCACAAAGAGTTGCATGTGGGTCAGAGCCATTATTATTTCGACTCTGTGGAAAGGGGCAGACAGTCCTGGGAAAGGCGAAAACAGGAGTTTGGGAGGAAGGAGAAAGCAGGGGAGTGGGAGAGGGAGCTGCAATTTGGGAAGTTTTTTAATGTAGATCCATTTTGTAAACTTTGTAATTGGGAAATGGCGGGCGGAGGCCTGGGAGAAAGGAGCTGAAATCTCCTTGGAGAGCTGGTTTCAGCTTTCTGTGCATATTGTGGCAGAGATGTCTGCGCTATTGGCTTCTAGGCCGAGCAATGTAGCGCATATCTACATTCCCAAGAGATGTATCGGCGAAACAAGGAGCTAGTCTGCATATATTGCCTACTATGCTTAGAGGTAGTCTCTACAATGCGAAACTCACTATAACGGTTCATATATCCGCCTCTGAAACCGACTTTTGGGAATAGGAAAAAGCCTTATTTCTCTAACTAAAGAATAATTCTACATAAAAGGAAGGAATTTGCCTGATTTAGCCTATTTAAGACCCTGAAAAGACAGGTCCGATTCCTGTCCTTCCAGTAATCTCCTTTTCGCGAACTCCCATACTTGCGTCCACACCTTCTCACAGTCCTGTGTGTGCCTTTGCTCCAAACAGCACCTGGCCTTCAGTCTCCTGCACACCAATCTGCAGTCCTTCGTGCCGAAGACCACTTCCAGGTAGAGTAGATAGTAGCCATGCATTGCTTCTGAAGCTAAAAGGAGCTGGCAATAGGCGTTTCCGGGTACTTTCGCCTCAGTGTAATGCCTGTATTCGCCTGTGTAGATATATGGACAATTGCTAGTTCTCTCCCAACCTTCTAACACAGCCTTGTGGGTTTCGTAGTGATTTCGAAGGTTCTCAATGGATAGGATTTGGGATTCGTCTGTGGGATCGATAGACAGACCTGAAGGACAGTGCTTGCGACTGGAAAAGTCGAGAATAGAGCGCTGCAGGCCTCGAAACAGCGTACTGCGCATATGGCCAAGACTTGGGTGACTCTGCTGCCCGCCCCGTGCCTTATACAGCAGTTTCAAGGGATCCTCGGCCTTATTGAGTGCTCTAGCCGCTAATGTAGGGGGAAAGAGGTGGGAAGGGACTGATAAAGGGCTCATTAGCATAGGGATAGGAGGGGAATTGCTGCTGGCTGATATGAGATTTGCCCCCACAGCCATTGTTTCCGCCATATCTTGGAGCTTGCGCATTTCCCCCAGCACTGCAAGCTCCACCTTCACTCTACTCAGCACTCGCCCAACGCCTAAGCCCACCAGTCCCGCCAGCACCTTGTTCCCATACAAAGTGTCCCTCCAAGTGGCTTGAATCTCCTCTATCTTCATATAGTGGACGTCGCTGCAGGTAGCTAGGAGGACTGGGAGTTGAGAGAAAGGCACAGGCAGTTCCTTTAGAAGCCGTTTGAGGCAGTCTTGCAGGACGAAGAGTGTTTCATTGGTGAAGTCTATCATTTTATTAGGCAGCCAAAAGGACAACACCTTGGTAGGAGACTGCTGCAGCTCTGCACTCTGCAGGCCCAATTGTAGAATGGCGCAGACCTTGCAATTCTCTACGCAGCACTTCCCTACTTCTCTCTCCTTAGCTGCATTGTGTCTAGTAGCACTGTAAAGTCCTTTCCCAGGCTCCTAGATAGCCACACTCGCCTCTACTACTGCTTTGACTCGCAACTATAAGTCTATTTGGTCCTATTAGTGGTGCTTTCGGGTTTCTACGTCCAGTTTCCAATAAAACGAAGGGAAAACGGATTTCCCGTGCTGCAGAATTGTCTACGTTTTGCCTCCCATATTTACACTCGAACTAGTCCAATTTGCATATCTCAGCAATATAGGAAAGACCTTCGCTGCGGCAATTCCAATACAGAAGAATGGAAATTTGATTGAGTTTTAGGTCTTTATCTATAATTTCGACGAATTTGGGGAAAACTACAATTCCTCTGTGCTAAACGAGCCTATTATTCAAGCAAAATTGAGTAATTTTGGCCTCAATTCGGCATTTCTTATTCTTCGACAGGAAATCACGCAAATTGGAGCTAAAAGGCTCTATACGGGATGAGTAATTGAATGAAGGAAATAAGGCTCTAAGCAGTGGATCAGAAATGATTGAAAGCAGGACTTCATAGGCAATTCTTTGTAAGGTTTGTCTACAAATATGAGTGAATTCGTCTTTCCACGCTTCTTTCAGTAAGGCGGATTTCTACTTTATATGTGAACTATCCCTAGATAGCGTTGAGAGGGGTCGAGTCCCAGTCTCTCCAGCATGCCCCACCTCGCAAAGCCCTGCACTTGTCTCCATACTTCGGTGCACTGTTGGGTGTGCTTGGCCTTCCCACAGCACTTCACTTTCAGCCTTTTGCACAGTGATTGGAGGTTAGTGTCGCTGAAAACCACACTTAAGTAGGTCTGGAAGTAGTCGGTAACGGACTCTACGGCTAGGAGTTCCGTGCAGAAGGAGTCGTTGTAGCTGGCTGGTCGGGTCGATTTCCTCTGAGCTTTGCCTTTCTGTCGCAATTTATTGGTTTCTGGGCCATTCCGAGTCATCCCGCAGGGCTCTAAATCTGCTCTATTGGCATCAAACTGGGCTCTCAAGTGCTCATACCATTGCACCTGTTCCGGGTCACAGATGTCAATTGCATGAGAGCCTGAGGATAAAGAACTTTGCCCTTGGCGAATTCTCTAATACTGCGCATCATTCCCCGGATCAACTTGAGGCGAAAGTTCTCGAGTTTGGGGTGACGCCTGGGCCCAGCAGCACAGTACAGCAAGGATAAAGGGGTTTCGGAATGCCTCGGGACTGGACATGTGGGTGGGG
>Ga0247837_1006435_pt1 | contig 16525 bp, 13 predicted proteins | sample LaCtaG_2_FD_187115 | JGI IMG/M metagenome (GOLD analysis project Ga0247837, IMG submission 187115) | Freshwater microbial communities from meromictic Lake La Cruz, Castile-La Mancha, Spain - LaCruzMarch2015_14.5m | ecosystem: Environmental > Aquatic > Freshwater > Lake | place: Spain: Castile-La...
GGTACTTGAAAGTAATGTACTTTTACTAATACCACAAGATGTTATTGGGGCAGTAATATCATCTATTCTTCCGGGTAAGCCACCTACTTGTAATATACCACCACCTGGTATTAGTTCAAAACAACTGCCGTCATTAATTGTCGCGTTTGGATTGTAGTTGGGTGACAATGGGTCGGTACATCCTTCTATTATCGTGTTATTGTATAAACAACATCCGTTAACGACTTCAACACTGGTACCACCTACGTCTATAAATGTTACGCACGGCGTGTTCGCTGTTGGGTCGAAATTTATTGCTCGTGTGTCGGTACATCCTAGTATTAGTGACATTTTATTTTTTTATGAACATGGTATTGGTTCTTGTGGATCACAAACTAATGTGTTTGGATCCAACAAAAAGTTATTACTTAATACTGACCTTATTTGTGAAACACCTAAAACTTTAGGGATAGGATTTTGGTTGTAGTTTTCTGTGATGTAATACTGATCCATTTGTCCACCTATTAAAGTTAAATTATATATATTAAAGTCTATAGAATTATTAATTAAAGCGTCTTTTAATTTATAAGACACACCACCACTGAGTGCGTTAAATGAATATATTTGAGTTAAACCACCGCCGGGTCCGTACATATAAATACCGTAAGCGTTAGAAACCGAAGGGTTTCCTAGGTCTAATCTTTGAGACATTTCAAGTCCCCCTTGGCTAAACGTCCAACCGTAAGTACTGTCTACGTATTGACTTCCGTAATTATATTGTGAAACAAAAATACCGGTACCAACACTACCTGTTTGCCAATTTACTATAAGTTTATTTGTTGTTGTTACAATTAAACTGAATATTTTTTCTTCACCATCGAAATAAACGATATCACCACCACCAGTGTTTTGTTTTGTTAACCTAAACTTATCTGTAAATGTTATCGTATTGTTTAAAGTTATGATTAAATCAACAACCCAGTATTCACCATTTGATTTTTGTTCTATTGAGACAATATTATTGTCGTTTATAGCAAATAAACCATATAACCTTCTACCTGTGTTAATTTCTATTAGTGTTGAAGTTATCGTCCAAGGGTTTAAAGTCACATTATAAACAGCAATCTTGGCCCCATCAAAACTTAAAACAAAAAGTTTATTATTTGTATGTGTTATTGAATGTGCCCCTGTTGTTGTAGGTTTAAAATTATTTGGTAGGGTAAATAGAAGGTCTGAAGAACCGTCAAAAGTTGCATAATACCCACCGACACTATTGTTGAACTGTCTAGATAACAATGTTCTTGCGTAAACATCCCCGTTGTCAGTGACATAAATCAATTCATTTCCTGTTAAAACAATGTTATTGTTAACAACCATTTGACATCTACCGTTTTCAAAAATAACATCTTCGTTGGTTAAAGCGGCGTAGGATTTACAACACTGATCAGTAGTGTTAACACCACCTATTGTTATAAAACCATCGGGTGATATTTGATACGAACTAAGTGGAGGACATGACCAACATTTACTTACCTCACTGTTGTAAGCGTAGTACTGACCGTTATTACTTGAACAACAAGCTTCGACTTCTGTTAATGTCGATGGGAATATTATTTCATAAGGAGCAACGGTAGTATTAATAGTCGGTACTGGGCATTGTGAACATTTTCCTGTAGACGAGTTGTATGTATAACCATAATCTGTACAACAATTAGATGTTAACCCTTCTGTTTGATTATTATAGTTTACCACACTGCCTTCACTGTTTATTGCAATACTTGTTGGACATTCTGAACAGAAAGCAGGGGCACCTGCCTGAGTTAAACCAACATTATCTGGGAATGTTTTATACTGCCCTAAATTATTGTAAATACGGACACCGCCTGTATACCAATAATAAGGTGTTACACAACATTCTTGTGATAACAACTCGTTTGAATTAAATAAAACATGACTATTAATAGTCGGTACTGGGCAAGGATCTATTGGTTGTTTGACACAGAAATAACCACCGTTAACTTCTATAAATTCACCACCCCTTAATTGACAACACTGAGCATTGGTAATGTTTCTTATGTTTTGTGGGTTTGTTGCGTCAAGAAGTAAACAACCGTTTTGATCAAAAAAAGGTTGTATTAAAAGACCTAAAAAGTTGTCGGCTGATTGACCTGAATTCGGATCCCACCCTAAACTACTTGCGTAGGTTTGGCGTTCTTGGAGCGTAAAAAGAGCTGAGTAAGGATCTATCTCACAAACTTCTATCGGAGTAAGCGAACACCAATAACAAATACCAACATTAGAAGTTACCTGATATGAATAATGTTGACAACATTTTAAATCCGAAAGAATTTCCTTTGGCGGTCCTATTTTATAAACAAAACCGTCTGTATCATATTCTAAATCATAATTACAAGGTTCACAAATTGTTGTTGAATTACCTGCATTAAATTTAATTTTTAATGAAGAATTTTTATTTTCAGGTACCATATAGGTTGGCCCCTCGTTATCACCCAGTAGTACATATCCAGACTCCGTTACCGTTGCATTTGTTGAGACACTGTTTATTACGGAACCGTAATTGGGGTAACTAGGTAAAGCATTTTCACCAAAATTACCGTTATCATAATCCGTAAAATAGTTTTTAACCTCAACAACAGTCGTTAAACCTGTTAAAAAATCATTAAAGTTTGGGACAAAGCATTTAAACTGGTTAAAATATTTTGTACCCATGTCATAAGGTCCGATATGTGGGTTATTACCTGTTGTTATATCAGTTCCATTGTTATACCAAAAACCGTCATTTTGAAAATAATTATCGTTTGTTTGAGTTAAAGGTAATGGAAAGCCGAAATCATCTATCGGTAATGGGTTGGCATCTAAAAAAGAAAACGTAGGGTCATCATATATTCTTTCTAACTCAGTATAAACCTCTGTTACGTCTACCCTATTCGAAGATAAATAAACGTACTCGTTAAGAGTTAACATACATTCAGGTATTTTGAATAGGTTAAAAAAGAATTCAAAAACTTTTCTAGTTCCTTTTGATTTATATAACCACCATGCGTTAATTATTAGTCTTCGCCATAATTCTACATCCAATTCTTTTGCTGATAAACTCCTAGAGTATCCACTAAAAGGTGTGTTTGATGTTGTGGTTATTTGTTGTAAAAGGTCAAAATTATCTGTTGTTACCGTTAATAAAACATCAAAACCTAGTGTTTTTGCGATGATTTTTATTAATTCATCAGATGTGTTATCTAATTTATCATATGTAACTACATTCGCAAATGAAATACCGTCTATATATTTTTTAACCTCATCAAATTCACGTCCGTAAATTTTTAAAAGTTTAGTGACTTTCATACCATAAACTGGGTCACCCCCACCATTGGTATCAAACTCATGTATCGATTCTGAAACAAATCTTCTAGAAACTAAATCAGTTTTATTGTTGTCAAAATTGGTGGCAATCTCTAAAAGGTTTTCTACATATAAAGCATAATCACGAGTATTAATATCAATATTGTAACCATCAGATGTTGGCCAAGTTATAGTTCTTGTTGAATCAAAAGTAACACCATCACTTTCAACCGGAACATCAAATGTTGCAGTATATATTGGTGTTGTTAACCTATTTAATAATATTTTTTCAAAATCATTTAAGCTTTGAAAAAACAATTCTACTTCTACCGTGTTTGGTTTTAAAAGATAAGTTAACTGCCCAAAAGTTGTTGCTGTTAGTGACGGGAATGGATTGCCTTTTGTTTGGACTTTAAGGTAAGGATTACTAGTTGTCGAACCCGTATACCCAACAACATTAAAGTCACCACTACTATTTGAAATAACGTACTTTTTATAACTTAAAGATAAGTTATAAATTTCTCCTGGTGGTATGTTACTAAAATCAAAGTTATCGTCAACTATTAACTCAAAGGGGTTGTTAATAATACTTTTAGCTATTAAAAATTCAGCAACATCGTTTCCAGAATTATAACTAAAACTTAATACAGTATTAAGAGGTACGTTACTTGTTAATGTTGGATTTAAATAAATCCCACCTTTCCATTTTTGAATTGTTTGTTCTAATGTTACCCTTGCGTACTCATAAAAACTGCCGAAATAAACATATCTTTCTATTTTATTTGGGTTGAAGTTTAATCTAACAAAAATTTCATTTGAAACAAAGCTTTTTGATTCGGTTTCAGTAATATTTAAATTTTGTAAATCATAATAATCAGACCATTCACCACCTAAAACAAAATCTTTAGCAACTCTACTATTTAAATTAGTCGTTATCTGAAAATTACCGAAAGTAAAAAGAGAACTACCGTCGGTAAATTGTAAACCAACTAGATTAGGTGAAAAGTCACCCTCTCTTCTTTTATACGCTTCTGTTAAACTTCTTGGGACTACACGAACTTTTGCCATTACAATGTTATTGATTTCTTACTCATAATATTAAATAGAGCTAATATTAGTTATGGTATTAAAATCTTTAGTTAAATCTATATTACTAATTTTTTCTCTAACCTCATAAAGTGGTTCGTTTGTAAATTGATCTTGAATTTCATAAAGATTATACTGAGCGAAAATATTATTTTGAAAATCGTAAAGTGTATATCTACCGTCTTGAATCGATTTGGTTTGATTACCAAAAAGACCAATGGCAAGAGTTTCAATATCATACTCAACCATATCTAATTCTAATAGAATTGGGTTAAAAAAAGTATTTGTTATTGATATCGCCTGACCTGGAGACCCAATACTTGGGAATCTATTTGGAGCAACATTTGGTGCCGAATTAGGTGTTAAGGTACAAAAAACCAAATTAGAGACATCGTTAAATCTATATCTAACAGCTGATTGTGTTGTATTAGAAATATTGGCATTAACTGGTTCTGTTCTGTTTGCCGATGTTATTATTCTAAAAAAATTAGGAATTCTATTACCATTATCATCATAGTACTCTACACGATAACCGATTAATGAAGAAACATCTTGGACATTTAATTGGTTACTATCTAAAATAATACCCCTAACATCTGGAAATGCAGCCAAAACACCACAATCAGTGATTGTTGTTTTTATTTCTCTAGGCTTAATCACAATGTTATAAATACCTTTGGTTGAAAAATTAGCTGCAGGTAGTTGTAAATTATAAAGACCGTCAAATAAGGCAACACCACTATTATTTGCCACGGGGTCATTAAATCTAGATATCACCTGTGTTGGTGATAAGCTTTGTAACGGGATTGTTGGTGCCGTATTTCTTGATGGAGCGTAGGTATAATAAATTTCCATATCACTAGGTGATACTGTTGCCGCTCTATTAATTCCGTAATTACCTGTTGACATATTTTTAACTATTTTTAATTATATTATAATAACCGTTTCTATATTCTTCTAAAGCACCAATATTATTAATTGTTGCCAATCTAGAATGTCTTTCAAAAACAGCTAAGCTCATTCTCTCTATAAATAGGTCGTTATTTATTTTTGGTGGAAAAACTACTCCCATTTTTACTTCTTCTTTTATTGAAGGTGATGTTGTTACTTCTTGACTTCCGGTTGAAAAAGTATAAAAACTTGTCGGGAAAGAACTTCCTTCTGTACTGGAAATTTGGTAATTGGTGATATAATTTATATCACCGATGGTGTAGAAAATTTGATTAATGCTACCATCTGTATTATATGTTATATTCGTTACACCCTTAAAGCCGATAACAAAAGGTTGTGTACTACTATAGGTTGATATTAAATCTAATTTATGTGAGGTTGTTCCTGATATCATGGTTAAGGTACTTTATATTTTCTTTTAAATGTTCTCCATAATGTACTGTTGTTTGGGTTTGTTATATTTACCCAAAGAACTTCTAATGTTAAATCAGTCCCAGATGGATGTGGATCTGAAAGAAGGGTGTGTGTAACACATGGTGTACCACCTAAAACTGTTGGGCAAATATATTGAATTCCGTCTGACCAACTTATTCCAGCAAACTTATATGTAGACCCATCAGTAGTTATAACCTCTAATCTACCACCACCGTAATTTGTGACATCAACGGACGAGTCGAAAAGGTGTGGTATGTAAATATTTTGACTATATTCACAAACACTATCGGTAACAATTAATTGGTACCAACCGCTCTGTAGACCAATAAAACTACCACTACTATCAAACTGATATCCACCAGCACCAACTGTAGAATTTAAAGGTGGAGAGTTAGTTGTTGATGTTGTATTAAAAACAGGGGCTAAAGTAACATAGTAATCACCGTTTACACCTTGGCCACCAGATATGTTATAACTTAAATTACCTGTAACGCCAGCAGTATCTTGAAAACCGTCATTATTGGTTACTGTTGGGGCGTAAGTAACTGATATCGGTGTCACTGGTTGTGTTATCACAACTGGTAATATAAAGGTTGAACCCCCGTTGTCATTTATAACAACGTTATAGGTATTTGGTGTGGTTATATTAGAATCAAAAATACCGGTATTATTTGTAACACTACCTAATGTATAGGTATAACCGTTAGTTATATAACCACCAATACCCTGTACTTTTATATAACCACTATTTCCTTGACAATCAATATTAATGGTATTTTTAACGGTACCAGAAAGTGGTGGTGGTTGTGAAATGTTAAAAAATTCGGTTACAACAGTACCATCAAAATCTGTAATCACAACATAGTAGTCACCAATACAAAGGTTGGTTAACGTACTACTTGTGCCCAAAACAGGTGTTGTGGTACCAGCTGAATACCAATCAAACGTATATGGTGGTCTGCCACCCGTTACCGTCACAGTTGCGGAGCCATTACAAGTTCCATTAGTGTCGTTAACCTGAGAATTATTAATACCTATTTCAGAATCCAAAGGACCTGGTTGTGGTATGTAATAAGTTTTAATTGTTCTATCACAATTAATATCTGTTATTTTTAAAGTATAGTTACCAGCTTTTAAACTGTTATTGTTTAAATTACTACTATCAAAACCATCAGGACCTGTCCAATTTATTGTTACAGGACTAGGACACTCTAAACTATTTGGATTTGTAATTGTTACATTTAAACTACCATCAGAGGCGTTGTAAAAAGTTGCCGGAGATACGGTGCTGGTTACCAAACATTTATTGCTTGTTTTACAATCTTTTTGTGAATTACCATCATAAGATAAATTCCAGGCAGAAGTAAACCCAGTTACAACATCAGCTAAAGAATCTTTAACATCAGTATATATCCCAATATCTTCGTAACTTTGTGTTAGAAATAATGGGAAATAAAAAGTAGTGGCAGTAAAGGTTAGATTAGGTGTTACACCTAAGTCTTGATACCCTATTTTTCTTTTTATTATTTCCATTAAGACATTACTAGTTGAGAAAGTGTTATTGAATTACTATTATTAAAAGGTTTAAAATTATAATAGCCTCCGTTTAATTTTGGGTTTAGAATTTCTAAAACAAAAGTTCGGTAATCCCTGTTATTTGGGTCACTGTAGTCTTGTATAGTTAAAGGTAAGTTAACACTACCAGGTAAATTAATAAATTTTAAAACCTTACCTGTTTTTGCATTAAAAAACCTTGCTTCCATATAAACCTTTCGATTTGTGTTATTTTTTATAAAAAATTCATCGTTTCGTAACCAATACAAACTATTAAAAATAATTTTTGGTTTTGATGTCTCACCGATATCCAAATCTTCTGTAAAAATCAAGCTACTAGTATCCCCACTATTACTATCATAAAAATATAACCTAAAAAAACTTTTTTTAAAGCCGTTTTTTTTAATCCTAACATCAGTTTCAGTAAACCCAGCGTCAGTGTATTCCGACCCCAAACTACTACCGTTCCAAAACTTAAAATTTATGGTTAAATCATCACCAACTGTAGAACCGGGAAAGATATATTTTGTTGTTTCAGCATCAAAAAATGGGTTAACATTTTTTTTAGTTTCTTCTTCTACAAATTTATTTATATCATCACCATAATCTACCGGAAAAAAGTCTAAGTTTATTGGTATCACAATAGATTTTGTTACACCAACTAAAGTACTACCAGTAGTTGTAATGGTTTGAGCCGTGGTAACAGAAAAGTTATTTCGTAATTGGTATTTAATTAACATTTAACATTTAAATTATTAGGGTCGATAGAAAGATCTGTTGGGTCTTCTATTATGTTTTGTGGGTTTTGTCTTCTTACAAATAAATTGTGGTTAAAATAAAAATAATGTGAGTTATTAACAAAAGGATATTCAACACCGTTATTACCGTCTTGATAGAATCCAACAGGTAATAAATCACGCCAACCTATAGAACCATCAGGATAAGTTACATAGTTATCTGGAACGTTAATAAAGTTATCGGATATTTCTGCATATTCAATAATAGCCGAATATTTTCTAATTTCTAATTTTTTAAAAGGTTTATAATAATAACCTTCAGTGGTATCTAGTGTTGTGAACCTATTTATTATTTCAGCACAAGTTACTTCTTTTATTTCAAAACTATTAAACTCGACAAAATCACCTATATATTTACTACCCTCTATTGTTTGTATTTCACCGTTACTAATAGTTTCAGTTCTAGCACTTAAATTTTCTATGGTACCAACATTATTTGTCGATAGTGATATGTTTTGTATGCTATTTGTACCTGTTGCGGCAGAAAAATTAAAATCCCAATGGCTTGTTACAGTACTCCATGGGTAGGGTTTTGAGCCTGCTCTTTTAATGATACTAAAATAAAGTTGTGAAATTTCACCACCTCTATTGTCTTTTAAATTTTTAACGTTGATATCTTGATTAAACTGAAACATCCAGGTAGTATTGGAAACGCCTTCACTATAGATTGTACTACTAAAAGCACAAGGATAGGTTTCATAATCATTAGTAGTTAAAACTTCAAACCTTCTAACATAATATTCAGAGGGTGTTGCATTTAATACTTTATATTTCGGCTGATTTGTTGCGTTTATGGGTGTTATTGTTCCTTTAACGTTTGAGGAAAAAAGTTTAATAACGAATTTTGTTGGGCTTATAACATTGTAAACTCGCCAAAGACCGTTTAATACCGTTGTGCCACCACCAAGAATTTCAACAAAATTATTTTTTAATAAATTATGCGGTAAATTTGTTGTTATTGTGGTGTATCTTACTTCGTTTAAAATATAACTACCTATTGTAGAACCACTAATATCGGTAGCAACAATTTGGTTTAGTAGTTTATAATTTTTTTGGGTATTAACATCATCATAAGAAACGTTTACAACCCTAAAAAAAGATCCAGCAACATTCGGTGTAGTGTCGACATCAAAATCTAATGTCACATCCGTATCACTGTTTACACCATCAACACCTAGTTCTAGTACTTGATAAAAACCTTGTAGTTGTAATGATGTGTTTTTACTATATAAATAAACAAAATCACCAACAAACAAATTATGTTTTTGACGACCAATAATAGTTAATTTGTTTTTACCGTTAATGATTGTTGTTGATAATCGTTTAAAATCTAAACCTCTATAAGCTTCATTATCACCAACAATCATATTATAATCATTACTTGTTGGGTATAAGACTTGCATAACCCAATTAGGCGGTGACGGTGGGTTACCATAAAACAAAGGATCCCAATATTTGTTTGTCACAGTAGGTGATAATTTGTTACCAGTGTAAATATTTAACTTACCATTAATTCGGTATTTTTTACAAGAATCCCTTTCTTCGGTAAAAACATCTTCTAAATCTACAATTTTAATAACACCATATTCATTTAGAGGTTTTGTTTTTTCCTCCAACTGGATTTGAATATTTGTATCGGTGTTTGTTGCTAATTTAAACCTTTTGCTACCGATTAAATTTGAGTAGTTGTTACTTTCCATTATGATTTTGTTCTAACACGAATATCGGTATCAGGGAATTTAACTTCAAACATTGTATCAAACTCTCCAAAAAGAGCATAATCAGCAGTTAAATTTATTTGTCTGGTTGTTTCATCAAGATAAGCTTGTGATATTGCGTTTGCTGAATAACTACCACCTACTTTGTTATAAACCTTAACATCGGTAACATTTAAAACACCAGTAACATTATTTATTTCTTCGATTAATGTGGCTAAATAGATATTATCACCCATCTGCCATTTTTGTATGGATAAGTAGTTTTTAACAGTGTTAATAACATTATTAACTATTTCCCCTTGGTTTAGTGCTTTATCGGTATAGACATCGATTTCAAAAGATAAATTAATGATTTTACCGTCTCGAATTAAAACATAATCATTAATCATTCTATATTCAGCCAACCAAGTTGCCATATTTTCTTTCAACGTATTTGTTGATGAATTATCTAATTTACCTGCAGAATCTAAACCTAATATAGCAAACTCCACTTTATTTCTATTTTCAGCAACTTGCATTCTAAAAGGAACACCATATTTACCTGGCATTTTAAAAATAGTTGCAACATAATCCTTAATGGTTACCGCCCTGTTTTGAGACGCGAAATTATATTTTGTCATATATCTCACTTCCTCCAATGTTGGGTCACCTGCCCCACCGAACGCAGGTACAGGATTATTAACTCTCAATGAAGACCTAACAAACTGATTGTTAGTTGCATTAGGACCATTAATAATCATCTCAACATAACCAATAGCATTTATAACATTGGAACCAATGTTAGCTCCAGCGCCACCTCCAATACGATATCTAACAAACATCGTACTATTTGGCTTAGGGATTTCTCCTAATGCAGTACTATTAAAAAAGTTTGCTATTTGTAAAACATAAGAATCATTTGAATAAGAATCTAAATATTGTTTATCGGAAAATCCAGAACCAAAAGTTAATTTACAAAAACCTGTATCAGTATATTCTTTTAAAAACTTTCTAGTAATCGTTTTCCATTTACCTGGTGCAATACCATTATTGTCTGTAGTTCTATTGGTGTCTGCAACAAAAATTTTATCCTCAGCCAACGAATCTACCTCATACCATCTTATGGCATCATCAACAAATTCTGATGTTGTTGGGTTTGTTGTGAAGGTTGTACCATCTTTTATTATAATAGAATCAATAGAAACAACGTTTGTGTCTGGTAATATCACTTCTAAAAATGGTACCGAATCATTTGTCCCAATACTTCTTCGATAAATTTTTGTAACACCGTTACTAACGATTTCTCTTTTAACCAAACTATAACTAACAATTTGGTTGTTGGCATTTATATTAGGTAGAATAAGTCTGTTTGGTATTCCACCAGAACTAAAGGGAGATGAAAAATCAATATCTTCTAAAGTTTCAAATGTCTGACCACCGCCAACTACTTGGGAACCAAATTTAATGACTGGTGCGTATCTAATATCAAAAGTATCGCCAAAAACCGGAACTGTAACAGAAAAATCAACAAGAGTGATAGAACTTCTTTTACCTGGTATTTTAAGACCCAGAGTTCTTGCAATATTCATGATAGAACGACGTTCTTGTGCATAATCTATCTGAGTCTCTGTAAACATTCGATCTGTATGATATGATAACATATCTGATACCGCCGCGTTTAACTCAATTAGCATAGTCCCAAGTGACGAATCGTTGAAATCATTGTAAAGCTGCGGATAAAAATGCTTTACATAGTTTATTAGTTCGGTTCTTACGTCTAGGAAGTTCCTAGCAAAGTAGTTTATGCCTTTATTATTAGTTGCCATTTTTATATTTTATATTTAAAATTTCTCCACCATTTTCATTTAATCTTATAAAATCACATTTTAAGTAATTTATAATCTCTAATTGACGATTATTATCTTTATCTTTTTGTTTTGCATGAAACTTTTCATCAAATTCTAAAACTACATTTTTATTACGATCATAAGCATCCACCCAATAACCTAATTCTTTTATGTAAAATTCACCACCATTTTCAGCATGTTTAAAATTAAATCCATTTTCTTTACCATATTTTTCGATAAAAAATATTGATTTTTTATTATAAGTTGGAAATATTTGATTATTATTTTTTAAACTTTGTTGTATCCTATCTATAGCCGATTTTCTCATTTTAATTTTAGTGTTTTCTGATATTTTTTTACCCATATGAGCTTTAGATATTTTATTATTAGTTTCTAAATCCCTAATCTTATCAGTCCAATAGCCCATCATATTTCCTTTATTTGTCTTAGATATTTTAACACCACATTCACGAAGTCTATCATCTGTATGTTTAGTTTTACCTTTATTCCAAGGAATTCTACCAACCAAACATTCACTAACACTTCTTGTTAAATTATGTTCATTTAAGGTTTTTAACACTTTAGATCTACTACAATTTAATTTTTTAGCCACTTCGTTTGAAGACAGTTTCTCTTCTAAATATAATTTTTTAATTATATTAATATCCAATTCAAATGACGTATGATGCCCATCTCTTTCTAATACAATTTTTTTAGCTTCACTATGATTCCTATTTAATTCATATTCTTTTAAATTAGTATGAACAATATGTGTAGAACAATTTAATTCTTTAGATATGGTTCTAATAGATTTTTTTTCTATAACATATTTATTATATAATAAATCTTTATCTAATACTATCTTAACCCATTTTATTTTTTTCTGTTCCATTTATAATTTTTTTATATCTATCATATTTCTAATTCTACAAAATCTGCGGATTGTAAAGCTGAAACTGTTACTAAGTAATCAATTCTAACCACCACAGCATATTCATTATTTTCTGATTTAGTGACTGTTAACTGTGTCACATTTAAATTGGGTATAAATTTTTTTATTGCTTCATTTATTTCATTTCTAATAGCATTTGCGGATATATCATCGTTTGGGTCGAAAAGATATTGGCGTAAATTAGCCCCAAAATCGGGTAAATAAAGTCTTTCACCTTTATTGGTTAAAAGTAAATGTACCAAATCAGCTTTAATTGCCCTTTTGGCATCTTGATTCATTTTCAAGAATTTACCGTCTGGGTCATCCTGAAAAGGGAACTGTATATTTATGTACGCTTTTTGTGCCATTTTTTATTTATAAATATCTAAGAATAAAATTTACTATTAAAAAATAAAAACTAAATGGCACAAAAAAACCCTCTTTTGAAGGGTCTCTTTGTTAACCGTTTATTTTATGCATTTCGTAAAAGGCAGAAATTATTTGTTGGGTTAGTGTGGTTTCTAATCCCCACTGAATTTTTTTTAATCCATAAAATCTGTTTTGAGCATTTTTTGTTTGTCCTGATAAATCTGTCATATTATTAAAATTTAAATCAAATTATACTTTTTTAAGGTTTCTAAAGATATTCCTTTATTTTTAGGAATTATTTTATCTAATTTTGCTTTTTTAACATAAAAATCTATATTAGAGATCAATTCTTCGTTTGTTACATCATAAATTAATTTTAATTTATTTAAATAATTTTTTAACATTGTTATATAGTATGAACTACCATCTTTACCTTTATTCCACGCTTCTTTACCTATCTTAGATTTACTAATTTTTTCTTTAGTTTCTTTAGAATGATTTTTTCCGTACATACCGTTTTTATCACCAGAAACAGCTTTACTCATTTTTTCTCTATATTCTAAAGATTTCATGTGAGAGTGATCCATATTTAAATGTGATTTAATCATGTTTTCAATATGTTCTTTAGTTTTAGGTTGTTTACTCAAAGCTCTAGAAATTTTTTGTTTAGTTTCTTTACTCATTGGTCCTTTAGGTACTTGATTTTTACGGGATTCTTCTGAATATATACCTTGTATCGTAGTTCTTACATTGTATCCTATCTTTTTGTCGGTAGAATTTAATAAATTAATCCAATATAATTCTTTATCATTTAATTGTTCTGATGTTTCACAATTCTCTAAAATTTCTTTTTTAAAATTAGATCTGCCATACTTCTTAATTGCTTTAATTATATATGTACCGCTGCCTAAATAGTTTTTATCGTCATTTTTAGACTGACCCGCATAAATTTTATTATTAATTAAATTAGTTGTCTTATAAATAATCATTATTTATAAATATCACCTTATTAAGAAATTTCACATTGTCCTCCACTACAAGCTAAACTTTCCCTTAACTCAGTATTGTCATCTAATTCAATAACTTTTGTTAAATCAATATTATTTAAAGATTTCATAAGTTCTTCGTATTTTTCTTTTGTACAATCTTCAAAAGGGGCTTGTGTATATGTATGGTTTGAATAGGGTAATACCGATAAACCGTTATAAAAATCTTTATTATCCCACATCCAGTCACCAACTGTTCGCCATTCATCTTCTTTAACAGAGATTGTTGCTGATACATTATGTGTGTTAGAACCACTTCTATGCCCACCTTTTACCCATTCTTGAGAAACCTTTTTAACTCTTTCTAAGATTTGGAAAACCGATTCTGTTCTTAAAATAGAACCTTCTGGAGCTTTTTGTGGTATAGAGATTACTGCTGTATCGTGTGGTCTAAAAAATTCATCCTCAATAAGTTCTGGATGATTAATATAAAGATACATGTAAATAGATTCATTTTTACCAACACGAATACGTCTAACGTAATAGTCATTATGCCAAGCGTGAATACCTGAAGAAGTACCCAATACAAGTGAACTGGTTCCGGAAGGTTTAACAGTAGTAGTTCTTGCAGATTTATTGATACCGATTAATCCAGCAACCCTTTCGTTTTCTTCTTTAACAACTTTTGCCGCTTTTTTCATATCATACTCTAAAACAACACCAGAACCAATACCCGTCATACCGACACCGATAAGAGCCTCTTTTTCAGTTGTTTTTTTCCAAACATCACGAAGATAATGGAAGTCAGTATAACCAGCTTGTAATGTACCAATAAATGATGCCACCTTTACTCTTTCCTCAAAATCTTCTTGTGATTCAAGGTCACTAGCATTTACCTCACAAAGATTACAAAATTGGTTTGGTCTTAATGCAATTTCACAGTTATGGGCTAAAACCCCTTCAACAAAAAAGTTATGATTATCCTCTACTTCAATATCATAAACATCGTGTTTTTCATCTAAATATTCAATTTTTTTTAATCTAGCCATTTTTTTGTTTTTTTATTTTATATTATATTTTTTTAATGTTTCGTATGTTATACCTTTATTTTTTGGTATGACTCCGTCTTGTTTAGCTTTATTCACTATATTGGTTAGGTCAGTAAAAAACTCTTCTTGTGAAATATAGTAGTAATTTAAGATCTTATCAATGTATGTTAGTATATTTTTTCTATACCCATCAACCTTGTTTGTATGTTTCCCATAACCATAAATATTATCATACTTCCACTCTCTTTCACATTTTGTTGAACAAAAGATTTTATTATCGTTTTTTCTTTTATTAAATTCCACTCCACATTTATTACAACTATATTTTATAATAGGATTTTTTAGTTCATATTGTTTTTTCATCCTATTTGATATAATTTTTTTTAACTCAACCCCTTTTTGTGTCCCCCAAAAATCTTTTTGGGCTTTAGACATTTTTTCTCTATACTCAACATCTGTAGTCCTTTCTTTAGCTAAATCTGAAATCTTTTTTTTCGTATTTTCACTGTGTTTTCTATTAAACATTGGGTTATTTTCACCGCTAACGTCAGATATATTATCGTATTTATTTATTGAGGTTTTTATCCAATCACCAATATCGTCGTCTAACTTATATTTTTTTATTATTGGGTTTAGGTTCCAAATAACACTATATGTTATACCTATATTCTCAAAATACTCACCGAAGATTTCTTTATATCTTAAAGCTTCACGTTTATTATCTTGTCCTTTAACTTCTATTATTTTAGTGATGTTACCGTATTGTGTGTTTTCAAAGATGAAAAAATCTGGTCTATAACCAACACCGTTTATCCTATAATCTCTATATTCAGTTAAATACGGTATTTTTTCTATGTCTAACATCCTTGCTACAATAAATTCAGCCTTACTTCTTAAAAAGATCTTTTTATTATCCCACGTTTCATGGTATCCAATGTAACCCCTATTTTTAACACTACCTTTTTTTACTTTACCTCCCATATTGTTTTATTATATAAATATACGGGAGGTAGGTAAAAAGATAACGAATTTTGTTATTTCATTTCTTGTATGTCATCCTCTTCTGTTAAATCTTTAGCTTCAACCCAACCTCTATTAATTGTGTAAAATCTGTGATCATCAGTACAAGTTATTTGTTTTTCAACACCATCAACATCTACGGTTAATCTAATAACTGGGCTATCTTTTTTAGTTAGTTGTCCAGCAATAACTTTTTTATTTTCGATTACACCTGTTTCAATGTTGAATGTAGGTACTTCCAACTGTTCACCATTATTAATCATTTCCACTATATCTCTAATGGTTTTAACATTACCACCACATTCTATTTTAGTATCACCAATAAAACAACAAGGATTAGTCCCCCAATCTTTATCGTTAGTTAAATAGATTCCTGGTTCTCCAGCCCCACTTAATTCAATACGTTTCCAAAGGTCGTTAAAAAAGTCTTGTGTAATCTTATGACGTACCAATACTGCTGAATT
>Ga0247837_1006436_pt1 | contig 16523 bp, 11 predicted proteins | sample LaCtaG_2_FD_187115 | JGI IMG/M metagenome (GOLD analysis project Ga0247837, IMG submission 187115) | Freshwater microbial communities from meromictic Lake La Cruz, Castile-La Mancha, Spain - LaCruzMarch2015_14.5m | ecosystem: Environmental > Aquatic > Freshwater > Lake | place: Spain: Castile-La...
AGCTATCGATTCGGTGCTAAACGGGACGTTTACAGACACAAAAAAGGCCGAGTGGGATGTTCGCCTTAGCAAAGTCTTTAATCGTGGATTTTGGAACGGCTATTACCTTGGACAGCGATTGGGCGAATGGAGTGCGAATTATGGCTCGGAAGCTACCCACAAAAAAGTATATGTGGGCAAATGCACCAACTTTTTCCAGAAACTGGGTGTTGCCGAATTTTTATTGGAAGCACAATACCTCGAATTGGGTGACGAAATACTGATTACCGGTGAAACAACTGGTGCTTACGAAGACCATGTAAAAGAAATACGCGTACAACTAAAACCAGTGGATAAAGTAGAAAAAGGAACCTATTTCTCCATGAAAACTAATGAGTTGATACGTCGAAATGATAAATTATTTAAAATAGTTGCACAAAAAAAGTAATAGTAATTCGGTAAAATCGTCATTATGTTGACGATTTTAATAGTAATTTCGTCATTGTAATGACGAAATTACTATTTTAAGCAATAATATTGATAAAATTTTGGTTGTTTATTTCAGCAAACGAAGCATCCGGATACATTTTACTAAAAGCAGTTGGTACTTTGGATGATTTAGCCGACCATTTAAACTCATAAGCATTCATTTCCTGATTCTGCACTTCGAGCAAATCAACTTCCTGTTGGTCATAAGTGCGCCAAAAATAATGATTTACTGGAAGCAAATGGAAATGTTTACGTTTTACTCTTTCGGATAAAACGAATGATTCCCATAATTGCCCCACATCGGTACGAATAGATAAAGAAGAAAAATTGCTGATTAAAGCGTTCCTGATTCCATTATCGTAAAAGTACCATTTGCTTGATTTTGAAATTTCTTTCCGTAAATTACCTGAAAAAGGCGGAAGTTTATAAATTACAAATACCTGCGATAGCAAATCGAGGTATTTTTCAACAGTATTCTTACTCATTCCAAGTTGTTTTCCAAGTTCATCGTTCGATACCATATTTCCAACCTGATAAGCGAGCAAGCGTAATAAATCACGCAATTTATTACTGTTTCTTAATCCTTCAACATTTAAAATATCGCGTAATAAATAAGCATTTACCATATCAGATAGGTATTCTTGTTTTTGGTGATATGATAAATCAATTAATTGAGGATAAGTACCATAAATCAATTTTTCGGGTAAATGCTGAATGACCTCGGCACGGTTTTCAATCTGGAGTAATTCTTCCTGACTAAATGGAAAAAGATAAAAAGTCTGACTGCGCCCTACCAAAGGTTCTCCGGTTAAATTAAGTAAATCGATTGAAGATGAACCGCTCGCAATAATATGAACAGTAGGAATTTCATCTACTATCAATTTTAATTTCAAACCAATTTCCGGTATATTTTGTGCTTCGTCTATAATGAGCAAATCCGTATCCTGAAGCAAAATTCGATAATTGGTAGCAGTTCTGTCCTGCAACAACAAATGAGTTGAGGTATCTTCGCCGTTAAGTATCATCTTCCTGCCTGAAAATTTTTCAGCAATAGATTTTATAAGCATGGTTTTCCCAACCCGCCGCGCACCAAAAAGAAGCATAACCTTGCCCGGATGCATTCGTTTCTCAATTTCAGACTGTAAAATGCGTGTTATTGTGTTCATAATGAATATATTTAACGCTGCAAATGTACAATATGAAATCGGAAATACAAAATTAATTCGGTAAATTCGTCATTACAATGACGTTTTTTACATTAAATTCGTCAATATAGATACGATTTTAATGCTTAATGGAGAATAAAAAGGGTAAAATACAATCATCTAACTATAAATTCAACCGCCATTTCCAATGCTTCATCTACTTCTGCAATTGGAAAAAGAACCCAATCGTGTTGCATTCCGGCAAATTCACGGTAGTTAAAATTTTCGAGCCCTGCTGTTTTATCTTTTAATTTGAGACAATCGTTATACAGAATTTCATGCGTTCCATAAAAAACCAACGTTTCTCCTAATCCTTCGAATTTTCCATTGATAGGCGAAAGCAAATATTGATTTATGTCTTCACCACCGGAATATGCTTTTGCAGCATCACGAAGTGCCTTAACAGACAATATTTTATCAAGTTTTTCAATGTCAGAATGTTGAACATTCATATCCAGCCAAGGAGAAAAAAGTATAATTTTAGAGGGTTGAATCAATGCATTTTCGGCTGCCAATTTTTGAGCAAATGCCAGTGCCAAACCACCACCTGCCGAATCGCCCATAAGCATAAACCTATCGTTGGGATTTTCAGTTAGTAGTTTATCATAACACTGCTGAACCATATTAAAAGTGGTTTTATAAGTATATTCTGGCGCTAAAGGATAATCAACATAACTCACTTTGCAATTGGCTTTCAACGCAATAGTTTCTATCAATTTCCAATGAATGGAACTTCCTTCCAACAAATAAGCACCACCATGAAAAAACAAAATATGAATATTTGAAACGATTGTTTTGGATGTTAAAGTTACTACATGTTTCTCCATTATTTGAAATTCGTTTACATGAAAAATCTCCTTTAAATGTTTTGTGACATAGAGTTTTCTGGCTCTTGAAGGATTACGCAAAGAAATTTCGATGAGCTTTTTAAAATTCAAAATTGAAAGAAATCGAGTAAGACTTTTTGATGAAATAACAGACATAAGAAAGTATTATTTAAATGAGTATGAACATTACAAAAACAAATCTTGTTTATATTTTTAAAATTTCTAATTAAAAATTATCTTTGTCATCAACAAAATTAATACAACATAAACGTGGAAGAAAAAGAATTTGTTTTTAAACCGCTAACTATCGAAATAGTTAAAGAATTGTGGTCGAAAACCTACAATACCGAGGGTAAACCCGATTGGTCTCATATTTTCCCTTACTACGACAAAGATATTGTTTTTCAGGATACCATACAACGTGTGGAGGGGATTGAAGATTTTACTGCCATGTGCGACCGACTTACTAAACGGACACATCAATTAAACATGGAAATTGTATCCATTGCTCAAAACGATAATGTGATAATTTTGGAATGGGTTATGACAATGATTTTTAAAAAATACCCGAGTACACCACTTTTCGGAGCAACAAAATTATTGATAAGTGCCGAAGGAAAAATACTCCAACAACGTGATTATTATGACCTTTGGGGCGATATTTTCAATAATATTCCGCATTGGAACAAAATGTACAGGAAGTTTCTAGTGAAAAAATTTGGATAAAATAGTAACCACAAATGAACACAATAGAATCACAAAAGAATTATAGAAAACATTTAATTTTATACTAATTGATTTCTTACTTTTGTTCTCTTATGTGTCCTTTTGTGGTTCAAAATAAAAAATAATGTCAGCAAAAAAAACAATACAATATATCCGCCAGTACAAATGGGGCAATGTGTTTGCCATGATTCGCAACAATTACAGAGATGCGAAAAATTGTACAGACAATTTCAATAAAAAATTAGTTGTAATTACAGGAGCCACGTCTGGAATAGGGCTGGTTACCACACATAAATATGCTTCGATGGGAGCTAATTTGCTATGTGTAAACCGAAGCATTGAGAAATCGGAAAAACTAAAACAGGATATTGAAACTACTTACGGTGTAGCATGCAATTTTATTATTGCTGATTTAAGCAGCCTAAACGAAAGTTTTCAAGTAGCCAACGAACTGAAAGCACTATCGGAACCCATTGATGTACTGATACATAACGCAGGAGTATTTTTAACAAAACGTGAAATTACACCCGAAGGTTTCGAAAAAGTACTGGCCATTCACTATTTGTCGTCGTTTGTGATAAATTTTACGCTGATGGATAAATTAAAATCGCAGCAAAAGGCACGGATTATAATGGTTGGATCCGAAGGGCATCGCTTTGCAGCATGGGGGTTGAATATCAATGATTTGAATTGGAAGAGACACCGCTATTCAGGTTTAGGAAGTTACGGTTCAGCAAAATTGGCGCAATTATTATCTATGTTGGTTTTTGCTGATTATTTTAAAAATACCGGAGTTACCATAAATACGATGCACCCCGGAGCTGTAAAATCCGAAAGTGGAAAAACAAATGGATGGTTTTACAAATGGTATAAAAAAAATGTGATTGACAGAACATTGAAATCAGCCGATTGCTCAGCCGAAGCTTTGTACTATTTAGGTGTATCTCCCGAAATAGAAGGGGAAAGTGGAAATTTTTACAACCTTACTACCTTAGAAGAACCGGCTCCTCCTGCATTAGATAAAGATGTTGCGCTTGAACTTTGGCAAAAAACATTAGCAATGACAGGAATTGAATTAGAAGTAGAATTAAAATGGAGCAAAAATACGATACAATAGTTGTAGGAGGTGGAATAGCAGGTTTAACAGCTGCTGCCTATGTAGCACGCAGTGGTCAAAAAACGCTGCTTATTGAAAAAAATCGAGAATTAGGGGGGTTGGTTAATACTTTTGCACGTAATGGTTTCCGTTTCGAAGCTGGTGTGCGCGCACTCGAAGATGCCGGAATAATTTTACCTATGCTTACCGATTTAGGTATAACCATCGAAACAGTAAAAAGTCCGGTTTCTGTTGGAATAGAAAATGAAATTCTTAATATAACTGATATCAGCAGCCTTGAGGAATATAAAAATATGCTTAAAAGGTTCTACCCTGAGAGTAGTGCTGAGATTGATGAAGTTATTAAAACTATCCGGAAAATTATGAAACATATGGAAATTCTCTACGGACTTGAAAATCCTATTTTCATGGACTTAAAAAATGATTATCCGTATATTTTTAAGAAACTTTTACCTTGGTTACCCCGATTTTTATTTACCATCGGTAAAATTAATAAAATGCAATATCCGGTGGAAGAATATCTGGCTAAAACAGTTAAAAATCAGGCATTAATCGATATTATTTCACAGCATTTTTTTAAAAACACACCTACTTTTTTTGCACTTAGTTACTTTTCGCTTTATCTCGATTATTTTTATCCTAAAGGTGGTGTAGGCAAACTGGCCGATGCTGTACATAAAAAATACAAGGAATTGGGTGGCGAAGTTAAAAATAACACAAGTATAACGGCTGTAAATCCAGATTCAAAAACACTTACCGACGATAAAGGTGAAGTGAACACATACAATAATTTAATATGGGCAGCCGATTTAAAAACCTTGTACAAAATTGCTGATACAAGTACGTATCAATCAAAAAATGCTGCCAATGTTGGGCAAACAAAATCCTTGATATTGAAAAACAAAGGAACCGATACTGTATTTTCGTTGTATCTTCAACTAAATGAACCACTTGAAACTTTCGGAAAAATTGCAAACGGACATTTCTTTTATACACCTTCACGTAAGGGACTGGGTATGATACATCGTGAAGAGTTGGACCATTTACTTCAAAATTTTGATACACTCACTAAAGAAGATATATACGCCTGGCTCGATCGGTTTATAGCTTTAAATACCTTCGAAATTTCTATTCCGGGCTTAAAAGATAAAACTTTAGTTCCCGAAGGAAAAACAGGTATGATAATCAGTTTTTTAGCTGAATATGCATTGTTTCATAAAATTGAAAAAGCTGGTTGGTTACCCGAATTTGTTACTGAAGTTGAAAAACGAGTTATTGATGTGATATCAGCATCGGTATATCCAGTTTTGAAAGATAAAATCATCGGACAATTTTCGTTTTCGCCCATCAGCATTCGTAACCGCATTGCCAGTTCCGAAGGTGCCATAGTAGGTTGGGAATTTACAAAACAGATGCCGGTAATTCATAAAATTCAGCATGTAGCCAAATCGGTACTTACACCAATTCCGAATATTTATCAGGCCGGACAGTGGGCATACAGCCCTTCAGGCGTACCTATGTCGATACTTACAGGTAAACTAGCTGCCGATAGTGTATTGAAAAACAGCCCTAAACGAACGAAGAAACTGTAATTATTGTTTGTAGTTCAGATAAATTGCCTTGCAGTTTATTGTGGTATTTTCCTTTACTTCGAATAGCAATTCTTTAAAATCAGGCGGACCGAATCTCAACACCGGATTATTCGAAAAACCAAAGCCCTCGCGTGGAATAAAAAACAAAATTGTATCCAGTTTTTTATTCTTATTTTCGTCGTGAATAAAATTAAAGGCATATTTTCCCACTTTCATATTTTCGAAAACAAGCATACATTTTTGATTAGAAATATCGAGCGAACCTGTTTTTAAACTCCTTTTCTGGTCGTCGAATAGTTCGTAGTGCAACTGACCTTTATTATTACGTAAAGCTGAAATTTCAACCGTTAAAGTGTGTTGTGTAAACGATTTTAAGGGATTGATAAACAGCAAAATTATAAATAAAGAAAAGAATAGTTTCATCATAATTGATTTTTAAATTTTATTCAATTCACCAAATTAGGTCAATTTTGGTGAATTTGACATAAACGAGTATATAAAATTGGTGTATTTATTTCAACCTCAGTGTAAAAGTCGTTCCTTTTCCAACTTCACTTTCCACTTGAATTGTACCTCCAAGGCGGTCGGCAAATTCTTTACAAAGAATCAGCCCTAAACCGGAACCCTTTTCGCTATTTGTTCCTTCGCGCGATTTCAGATTTTTGTCGACTCGGAAAAGATGGTCAATGTCTTCAGCTTCTATTCCAATGCCCGAATCTGAAATGGCAATTTCTACATAATCCGGCATCGTTTGAGCTTTAACAGCTACTATACCGCCTTCTGAAGTATATTTTATTGCATTGGTAAGTAGGTTACGAAGAATAGTTTTCAGCATATCGATATCCGATTCAATAAAAATAGTATCGTCGACAATGGCTGAAAGTGTAATTTTTTTAGTATCTGCCTGTGTTTTGATAAGATCAAAACAACTATTCACTTCATCTGCTAAGCTCAATTTTTCTATATTTATATCGATGGTATCAGTTTGTGAACGCGCCCAACGTAGCAAATTTTCGAGCAATTCATAACCATGTTGAGCAGTTGAACCAATGGTTTCAAATTGTGCATCAACTTCAGTTGGATTATAATTTTTAAACTGTTTGATAATTTTGATATAATTCTGAATTCCTACAAACGGATTTCGCAAATCGTGTGCTATAATAGAGAAAAATTTATCTTTGGTAGCAATTAATCGTTCGAGTTGTGCTGCATAATTATTAATTTGCTCATTTTTAAACCTGATAAGCAAATGCGTATTAACACGAGCCTGTAACTCAATCAAATCGAATGGTTTAGCAAGAAAATCGCATGCGCCTGACAATAATGCCTTGCGCTTGGCATCGATTGTAATATCGGCAGTTAAAACCAATATTGGTAAATAAACAGATGGAGGAATAATTGTTTTAAGCTGATTCATTACATCAAACCCACTCATATAAGGCATAGCTAAATCAAGTAAAATAATATCCGGATTATAATCAAATACTAATTCTACAACATTTCGCGGATCGGTTGTAGATTTAATATTTTCGTATCCCTGAATTTTCAGAAAATCGTGTAAGACCTGAATATTAACATCCAAATCGTCCACTATCAAAATTTTAGCATTCTTCAAAACGTAATCAGTCATTGTATATTTTTTGTATTAAAATGTAAAGTTACAAAAATTCTGAAATAATTTTCATAAATTCCGAAATATCCAATGGTTTTGTAAGATATTTTTTTGAACCAGCTAATAGCATACGGTCAATTTGATTTTGCATAGCATCGGCACTTAGTATAATTACCGGTATATTTTTCGTTAAATCATTTCCTTGTAATAATAAAAGTACTTCATCACCTTGTATATCAGGTAAATTCATATCCAATAAAATCACATTTGGGCTATGTTCGATTGCTAAATCTACTACATTGCAACCATTTATAGTTGAAACCAATTGCACATCTGGAAGTTGAATACTAAAAATTTCTTCTACTAATTCAATATTCGACAAATTATCCTCAATGTAAAGTACTTTTGCTTTACTTTTTATAGAGTCTATATTGTTAACCATTTCATTTTCTTCGTTCTTAGTACTTGTATCAGGATTATCAGCCGACAATTGAATCCAAAATGTACTGCCAATACCCGGTTTACTATCTACTCCCAACGTACCTCCCATGGTTTCAACAAGTTTTTTAACTACAGCCAAGCCCAGACCTGTGCCCTCGATTCCTGAATTAGTTGCTCCAATACGTTCGAATGGAATAAATATTTTTGTAATATCCTCATCGGTAATTCCATAACCGGTATCGGTAATCGAAATTCGTATAAACGAATTGTTTGAGTCGTTCGAAATAATTTTTTTTGCACTTATACTAACTAATCCACTTGGTTTGTTGTACTTTACGGCATTATGTAATAAATTTAATAAAATCTGATTTAAGCTCTGCTTGTCCGATTTAACAAACAATTTTGTTGGGATTTCAATTTTGTTTATTTTAACTCCACGTTCCAAAGCAAGAGGACGTATAATGTCCGACATCTCATCCAAAATACTATTAACTTCAATTGTTTCGATATTTAACGATAATCGACCTGCTTCGATTCGCGAAATATCCAACACTTCGTTTATGAGATTCAACAAATGTCGTCCACTTTTTAAAATATGATTTACACTTTTTTTCTGTCCGGTATTCAAGTCACCCAACTCAAGAATTTGTGCAAAACCGAGTATCGAATTCATAGGTGTACGTAACTCGTGACTCATGCGCGAAAGAAATTCACTTTTTGCAACATTGGCTTTCTCAGCTTCAAGCTGAGCTTTATGCATCTCCTGCTCAGCACGCTTACGGTCGCTTATATCAATAGAAACAGTAAGTAAACAACGAACATCACCTACATAAATAGTATCGGCCGATAGTAGAACTATATGTTTGTTCCCTGATTTAGATTTTATAGAAACTTCTAATTTCCGAACAGGAATATTTTTATCCAAACTATCAATAATGAGTGCGCGTAATCCTTCATCCTCGAAAACACACAATTCCATATTCGTACGTCCAACAATTTCTTGATAGTCGTATTCAACTGTTTCAACAAAGGTATTATTCACATCAACGTATATACCTGTGTAATAATCGGATATAGCCATTAATGCGGAACTTGACTGAAAAGCAGTTGAAAATTTTTGTTCCGAAAGCTGAATTTTCGAAATATCTTTACTTACTCCAAAAATTGTTGGCAAACCATTCCATAGTCCGTATTTTACACGCGTTTCAACCGGTATATGACGTCCATCTTTTGTAACCAACGGTACCGGACAAAAAGTGGATTTGCCCTGTAACATTTCGGTCACTATTTTACCTGCTTCTTCTCTTCTATTTTCGGGGTGTACCATTAAAACCGACTTAGCATCCAATTCTTCGGGCGAATAACCAAGTCTATCAACAACCGTATTATTTATATGAATTATTCGGCCATTTTCATCCAACACCCATAAAAAATCGTCGATCGTATTAAAGAAAGTTTTGAAATTCTGACGCGATATTTCAAGCAAACTCTCGTTACGTTTGTTCATAATAAGTGTTGACAACATACTACTCCAAACCATTAAAACATTTATTTCGGATTGAGAATATTGTCTGTAGTTAGTAACCGAATCGAGACCAACAAAGCCAATAAAATTGTTTTCGTAAAGCAAAGGCAAAGCTATTAGCGATTTTATACCCTGTGGTTCCAATATCTCTTTTTCGTTTATCCATTCGGCAGGTAAATCGGCAACTGATGGAATAATTACATTCCGATGAAGTTGCATCGATTTCATCCATTCGGGAAATATTTCAATTGGTAAATCTTTTAAATTATCAATTTCTGCACTTATTCCATCATTACACCATTCGTAGGTATTACTCATCAAATCGCCGGTATCATGAATTTCGAAAATATAACTCCTATCTGCATTTAAAAATTTAGCAATGCGAGTTAATGTTGTATGTAATGCTATATCTATTTCACTCAACTTAATACCTGTAAGTTGAGCCGATAAAAGCAACATTTCATTTTCGAACTCTTCGGCTCTTTTTTGTTCTGTTATATCGCGTAACGAACCATAAGCTCCTATAACCTCGTTTGCATCATTTACTCCAAGACGTGCAAAAACATCAATCCAGCAATAACCACCATCTTTTTTAAGATAACGAGTTTCGTGTCTACATACGCCTTTTTCTCTTCTTATCAAAGGTTCAAATAATTCAAGATTTAAAGCTCTATCATCGGGGTGAACAAAATCCAGAAATAGCTTACCCAGCGATTCTTCAACAGAAAATCCGGTAACATGCTCCCACGACTGATTAAGAAATAACCATTTTCCTTCATTATCTGTCTGAAAAATGATTTCTTGAATATTTTCAACAACCGATCTGTATTTTAGCTCACTTTCTTTTAGAGCATCTTCAATTCGTTTTCGTTCGGCAATTTCAACTGTCAGATTAAAATTTGACTTTTCGAGCTGAATCGTTCTTTGTTTTATTTTACTTTCGAGGTTTTGATTTAAATCAAGAATTTGTTTTTCGTAATTCTTTTTTTGAGTTATATCTTGTTTTATGGCTAAAAAGTTGGTAATAATTCCTTTGTTATCAAATACAGGTGAAATAGAAATATACTCCCAATACACCTCGCCTGATTTTCTTTTATTTAACCACTCTGTTTCCCATACATTGCCACTTTTTATCGTTTTCCAAAGATCGACGTATACACTATCCTTAGTCTGTCCCGATTTTAATATTCTGGTGTTTTTTCCTTTCACCATATCAATAGTATAACCCGTAACCTTTTCGAATGCCGGATTTACAAACTCAATTATGCCTTCAGCATTTGTAATAATTACGTTTACAGGACTTTGGTTAATTGCTTGTGAAAGTTTTCGAAGTTCTTGTTCAACATGTTTTCGCTCCGTTATATCAATCAGTGTGCCTGATAAATAAAGTGGTTTTTTTTGCTTATCATAAATTAATTTAGTACTTATTAAAGTTGGAAAAACCGAACCATCTTTTCGAACATGTAATAATTCCTCTGCTGCAAATCCTCCCTTTTTTTTAATAAGATTCTCAATCTTTTCAACTCTTTTTTTATCTTCTAAGCGATGAAGCATTCTAAAATTCATTTTCAATAAATCATCACTTTCCCATCCTAGCATAGTTGCGAAAGCCGAATTTACATATTCAAAATTTCCATCGAGTGACGCAATAAAAGCACCATAATTTGCTTCATCCGAAATGGTTCTGAATTTTTTTAATTCTTTTTCGGCTTCAACTTGTTTTGTAATATCAATATCAACCCCTCTATAACCCATCAAATCTCCGTTTTCATAAAAAACCGGAATTCCATTGGTCAGTAATACAACATTTACACCATTAGGCTTTTTTATTTCGTTAATAAAATTACGAAAACGTTCATTACGTTTAAATACCTCAAATGCAGCATTTTTAATTTCCTCCCGCTTATTCTCAGGGTGTAAATCATAAAAATTCATTTTACCTACCAATTGTTCCGCTTTATAGCCATAAACCTGCTCTGCAATAGGGCTTACATAGGTATAAAGACCATCGCTATTTACTTCCCAAACTACTTCTTCGCTTTGCTCTACTACCTGACGAAAACGATTTTCACTGATTTCAAGCCTTTTATTTGCTTGCATTCGTTCTGTTACATCAATTACAAAAACAGAAATACCAATAATTTCAAAAGTATTATTTTTAACAGGACTATAAAAATTGTCATAATATGTACGGTGCAAATTTTCTTCACCATACTCTTCAGTCAAAACAAAGTAATTATCGGCTAAAACTCTTTCAAAATTTCTTTTTGCTTTTTCTCTGTCTTCTAGTTTTGTAATAATATTAAGCATATTCATACCTAACTGAATATCTACTCCCCATATAATTTTCATAGTTTGAGCATGATATTTTGTAAAAGCAGTATAACAAAAATTAACGTCAAGCGAGAAAACTATGATGTCAACAGGACTTTCAAATATTGAATTCAGAAGTAATAAATCTTTTCTGTATCTTTCTTCACTTAGTTTAAGATCACGTTGAGCATTTTTTCGTTCTGTAATATCGCTAAAAACAGCATAAGCACCTTCATATTCTCCCAATTCGTCAATTTTAGGTTCTGAACTAATGCTTAAGTATTTAACATTCCCTTTTTGAGTCGATATTTCTAACTCATATACATTTGAAATATAATTTTTTCGATTAAGCGTTTGATTTTGAATTTTTTCGATTTCCTTTGAATTTAGAAAATCAAACAACGACATACCCAATAAACTCTCAGTTTCGAATATTTTATTAGCTGCAGGATTTACAAATACAAATATTTCGTGTTGGTTTACTTCCCCAATTCCCTCATTTTGCGAATATAGTATTTTTCGCAAATTTTCTTCGTTATTTTTTAATTTCTCCTCTGAATGTATTCTGTTTGTTATATCACGATATTTCCACAAATGACCACTATATTTGCCTTCAATGAACGTAGGTATATAATCACGTTCGAAAAACCGACCATCAACTAAACTCAAAACATCATTAAAAACAGGTTTTCGTTCGTTCAGTATTTCATTGATGTCTGTAATAAACTTTTCCGGATTATCGAAAAACATTTTACTTTGCTCTGCCGACTGTGAACAATCAGAACCAATTAAAAATTCCGGCTCTACCGGAATATTAAACATTTCGCAAAAAAGCTGATTTGTTATAACTATCTGTCTATTCGAATTTTCAAGTAAAATTCCTTCTTTTAGGTTAATAATCAAATTAGTAAGCAATGCTGACTTATCTCTATATTCACTTTCGGTTTTAATAAGTTCATCAATATCAGATGTGTATAAAAAATTTGGAATAATATTACTTTCGTTCGTATTTTCCTGAATTTGTTTTTCAAAACTGAGTAATAACTCAATAAGTTCCTCCTTCGATTTATCGTGATAATTCATAGTTCTAAATTTTTGAAAATGTGAATTAATTTTTAAATTTTAATCGCACTGTAGCTCCACTTGGATTATTGTTTCTAACACTAATTTCTCCATTATGAGCATCCATTATTAATTTTATTAAAGCCAAATTTAAGCCATTATTTTTATCGATATGTTTTTCGCCAACGCCAAAAAAATGAAACAAATTCTTCAAAGCCATAGCCGAAAAACCACTACCATTATCAATAAACTCAATAATAGTAAAATCATTTTCACTGAAAGCATTCACAGTAACTACCGCATTTTTTGGAGAATATTTTACAGCATTATCTAATAAACATTCGAAACATATTTCAATCAAAATATTGTCGGCTTTAACTGTTGCTAAACCTGCATCTTTGATAAATTCTACATGAATATTTTTTGAATCAATTTTATCTTTTAGTGTTATTTTTGTTTGTTCAATTAAATCTAATATATTAACGTCTTCTATTTCAACAGTATACTTATTGGTTTGCAATTGCGCAATTAATAATGCTTGTATTGAAAAATCGTTAAGCCTATTTGCTGAAATTTCTAAATAATTCAAATACTCTAAAAGCTGAGGCGAGTCAATATTTGATTTTAGAATTTCGGTAAAACCTTTAATTCCATTCAATGGTGTTCGTATTTCGTGGCTAATAATATTAAGAAACTCTAATTTAGCATTATCAAGTGCTTCTAATTGCTCGTTTTTAAATTTTAATTCCTTATTTGCTTTTTCAAGTTCACGGGTACGCTCCTTCACTTTCGATTGCAATTTCAAATTATGCTTTTCGAGTTGCAAATGCAAATAGCGCGTATCAAGTAAATTTTTTATACGAATAATAACTTCATTTAAATCAAATGGTTTCGACAAAAAATCTTTTGCACCTGCACTTAAAGCACGTTGTTTAACTTCGGTATTTATATCGGCCGTTAATACTAAAACAGGTAAAAATGAATTATGTGTAACAAGTTTTTTCAAATCGTCCATTATCTCAAAACCATTTTTGAACGGCATCATTAAGTCCAATAAAATAATATCAGGTTTAAAAGCCATATATGTATCAACAACAATACACGAATCTGTTAATGACTTAATATTTTGAAAACCAGCATGAGTTAATATCATTTCGAGTAATTCAATATTTGAATACATATCATCAACAATCAGAATTTTTGCATTTTTGTAAAAAGAATTTTTCATTTATGCTTTTCTTTAATTTGTGAATAAAGCTATTATCTATACCAATCATCTTTAATTTTTAAAAACTCAATAATTTTTTCTTCCAAAAACATATTTCTACTTTTTAGCTTATCATAAAAATACTTTGTTTCTAACAAATTTCTTATTCGTAAGCTAACTTCAAGTATATCAAATGGTTTAGTTATAAAATCTTTCGCACCACCACTCAATACTTTTTGTTTATTATCTTTACTTAAATCGGCAGTAAGAATAAGAATTGGAATAAAATTATCAGAAAAAATGGAATTCATTTTTTTCTTTTTCATAATTTCCAAAATATCAAAACCTGATAATTCGGGCATAATTAAATCCAACAACAAAAGATCGGGTTTAAAACTGTCCAATAAACTTTCAACTTGTGTTGAATCAGTAGTAAAACTTATGTTTTTGTAATTCTCGTATTCGAGCATTTGACATAAAACATCGATGTTCGATTGCTTATCGTCAACAATCAGAATTTTTGCATCCTTAAAATTTTCGTTTCTCATAGGATTAATAATTTTAAAAAGGTAATATAATTTCAAAAAAAATAATTAACATAATATTTTATAATTGTATTGGTCTAAAGTTTGGTATTTATATCATACAAAAGCAAAGATATAAAATTGTTTTAATAAAAAAAAATAAGTATACAACAAATGTAATTTATATCCAAATATACTATAAAAGTACAATTATATCATTGATAAATAATTATTTATACTACATTATATAGTAATTACTATATTCAAAAATTCAATTTACTATTACAAAAATAATTATATATATGTCGAAATGTATTTTATATTGGTAATTTTACCACAAAAAAATACATATAATTTTTTACATTTGTAAACAAAATAAATAACCATATAAAATACTATTTTTAGTATATTTATATGGTTATAAACCTATAAAATCTATTTCAAAATCATTTCTAACAAAGATGTTTTTATATTTTCGATAGCATAAAGTGGAAAAACAAAAATAGATTCGTAGTTTGAGAAATTTTCCATAGAACATCTAATACCAATATTTCTATTTTTTTCCTTCAGAAATAAAAACAAACTTTGCATAGAACCTGATTTCGATGCTTTTACTTCGATAGGATAAATTTCGCCATTTACCGCAATAATATAATCGAGTTCGGCATTACTATTCAGTGCTTCGCGACTCCAATAAAATAAATCCTCACGTTGGTATGGTGAATTGTATTTATAGAGTTCTAAACCTGCAAATTGCTCTGCAATAGCACCTTTATTTATCATATTCCAATCGGTAGAAAATAATAAATCGGCAATATTTAAACCTAACATTCGTTGAAATAAACCTGTATCAAAAAATATCATTTTACGTTTTTTAGTGTTTGCTTCTGCTCCCAAGGGAATTCCATTAGCCGAAGTATGCGTAACAGGTATAACCAAACCTGCCAAAATCAGCAAATCCAAGGCTTGTTTGATTTGCTGATGATTTGCCTCCGAATTTGTTTTCGAAAAATTAAACTTACCACCTGCTTGTTGTGCCACCGACACAAAAACTTCCAAAATGCGAAGTTCAGGTACATTTTTATGATATTTTGAAAAATCTGTTTTGTAAGTATGTAGTAAATCATCCAATACTAACTGACAAGCTAATATATCGCCATTTTTTAAATAATTAGCAATCACTTCGGGCATTCCTCCCAACACAATAAATTTTTTAAGTAATTCGACCAACTTAGTATGTAAGGGTTCAGGAATAGGATTTACAGGCGAACTCTTTTTTACATAATCCAAGAGCCTGTTTTCGCCTAAGGCAATCAAAAATTCGTTAAAAGAGAGTGGATGCATAAAAATGGAACGAATGCGACCGACACCAAACGAAGGCAAACTCTGCATAGCAAATTCGAGCAACGAGCCAGCTGCTATAACATGCAATTCAGGATATTTTTCGTAAAAAAAACGAAGCGAAGAAATGGCTTTTGGGCAGGACTGAATTTCGTCGAAAAACAAAAGCGTTTTACCAGCAATAATGGGCGTGTTGAAATAAACAGATAATTTTTCGCAAATAACTGAAGGTGTTAAATCACCTTCAAAAAATAGAATAGTGGAGCTATGTTCTTCAAAATTTAACTCTATAAAATATTCAAAATTTTTAGAAAGCTCGCGAACAGCTGATGATTTACCTACCTGACGTGCACCACGTAACAATAAAGGTTTACGATTACTATCTGAAATCCAATTGATTAAATCGGTATCTATACTTCGTTTAAAATAGCCCATAATTTCAAAAATAGTAGATATTACAAAAATCAAAGGCAAAAGTAATACATTTTTTACATAAATCAAAGGCGAAAATCATATACTTTTTGAAAAAATCAAATGCGAACTGTAAAAATTAGCTCATTTCC
>Ga0247837_1006441_pt1 | contig 16503 bp, 5 predicted proteins | sample LaCtaG_2_FD_187115 | JGI IMG/M metagenome (GOLD analysis project Ga0247837, IMG submission 187115) | Freshwater microbial communities from meromictic Lake La Cruz, Castile-La Mancha, Spain - LaCruzMarch2015_14.5m | ecosystem: Environmental > Aquatic > Freshwater > Lake | place: Spain: Castile-La...
GGAACTTCTCCTTGCTCTAAAGTATCGAACCTGTCAATAGGCTTTGGAATATTGTCTTTTAGATATAGGAAAATCAGGTCAAAGACAACATTTACATCAGATGTTACAAAACTCTGCTAACCTCTAGTCCTCTGAAATCAGCTATATCCACCCCTCTAACACCTCAAGTGTCTTCAAGACTAGGGCCCTTTTTAGTGTGTGGCGCTAATTTCTACAGAGATGCTGTCTGCTCTGATCCCGCTACTAGGCAGACTGGCTGGAGACTGCGGCGGCACAAAGGGACTTTCGTTGAAAGACGCCTCGTTGGACTCCTGTGGCACTTCCCTGCTTTCATTTGCCACAAGGACTACACGAAGTCGCCGTATTTGCACGAAGCAAACCAGTAGAAACACAATAGAAATAGTAGTGGTGATGCAGCTTAGCAGGGTCAGTAGGTAGTACTTTAGTCCCAGTCGAGCCACGAAGTAGTAACTAGAGGTGTATAAAAACACCTCTAGCAGGAGTTCGTATCCAGTCAGTCGGTGCAAAACTGCCACTATGTGCTCCTTAGATGCGATAAAGCAGGTCAAAACCACGTACAGTCCTATCGCCACGATTAGGACTTGGAAAATGTTGTCAGTGGCCTGCAAAACCGCAGTGGATATTATAAACATTTCCTTCTTTAGTGCATTGAAAGTCTCCCACAGACGGTATTTCTTCTCTAAACCAGCAGTGTAAAAGTGCACCTTCAACTTGTAGTTTGTTAGTAGTGACTTACGGCTGAGAATCATGTAGAAACAGACTTGATAGGCCACTCCGTATAGTATCAAAGCAGGCAAACTCAGCGCCAATGCGAATTTGAGGTGCGTCCCTTCCCAGCAAATCACTGCAGGGTCGCAGCCCAGTACCCAGTGGTTCACTTGCCGCTTACACGACAAAAGCGTAATTACAGCTTTTAATACATACGGCTGAGTCCACCATAGCAGAAACATGGACACAGCGATTGCCCTGGCTACCTGCTTGCGACTAATGCATCTGTCCTGTATGCAGGAAGTTGCGAAAACAAGGAAGAAAAGTAAGACGGGAAAGGCAGTGGCGAGGACTGCTTTCCAGTACACAGCGGAGCTGTAGGTCTCTCGGGTCATCCAGCAGTCTAGGGAGAAGGAAGTCTGGCCAAAGGAAACCACCATTTCAGTGAAGGACAGGAAGCCAGTCATAGCCTCTTGCCAATTCACCGGAATTAGTGGCAATACAAGCAGGAAATGCAGGAAATTCGCAATTATGCGAATTGAGGCCAGTTGACCAGGTTTTAAACTTGTCTGGTTCGATAGGTAAGTAAACAGACCAATTACCACCAAGCAGATAATAAAGCTACGTATGAAAATAACCGCGACTCCCTCACATTCCTGACAGGACACTGTCCCCAGCATATAGTAGTCCTCAGCACAGGCAGAGCACAGTTCCCCTGAGTACCCTGCACTGCATGTTGCATTCAACCCGCCTTCGCATGCGTCTGGGTTGGGACACAGGAATACATCCGTGGACAGTTCGGAAGCTCGCCAGTAGCCGGAATCCAGCACCAGCACATTCCCGCCGGGGCAGGAAGCGTAGTGCGGGCAGTCGTGACAGAAGGTATCGGAGGGAAACAGGGAGTAGGTGTTTTTAGGACATAGAAAGCAGCTGAGGGGAAGGGAGATTTCTCCGGAAACGCATTCCCTAGCGTAGTATGTGAAGTTGAAGTAAGTGCTAGAAGTCGGGAAAGTCTGCTGAATACTCGGAGAAAAGGCTTGAATCTGTATCGAAGTTCCAGGCGGAGTGTCCACAATGACTCCCGAGAACGACGCAAAGCCGTTCACTGCGGGCAGGTAAGTCGTTCCTCTCAGACTTTCAGACATGAGCTGCATGATAGTGTCGTTATCAGTCCGCACAGTCTGATTCATTGCATCCAGAGCTGCAATTACTATTGGAGCGATTACTCGAATGCCAGCCACTCCATATAGCACTGAGGTGTTCCCGACCAAGGCAATATGAGTCGGCAGCGAGGCTTCAAAGTCTCCATATACAGCGGTGTTGTTGCTATAGGTCAAATGCGCATATAGAGGTTTTACTTGCGTCCACTTTAGTACTCCGCCTTCCACTGCGGAGTTATTCGCGAACTCCGAGGCTTCCAACAGTGCTGGACATTTGGACTCAGTGTCGCATTGGAAGTAAATTACGCCTCCGATTGAAGCGGAGTTGTTATGAAATGTACAGTGGGAGATGTGCAAAGAGGTGGATATCGCGGAAATCACTCCGCCGAACTGAGCGGAGCAGTTTTGGAAATATGCGTCGGAGATTTCAACTGTGCTGGAGAGAAAGGCGAATGATCCGCCGCTGGTGCCAAATATGCTGTGAAAACGGGATACGCTCACCAGTCCCTGACTGTCCTCAGCCTGGATAAAGCCGGCTCTCTTGATCTGCGCTCCCCCGTGAGCTACTTGCGTCTGGAATACACTGAATTTGCACCTTGACAGGACAGCGAAACTGGCATTGAAGTCGCTGAGGGAGAAGAAGTCAAGGAGCAGGCGGGAATTGGACAGCTGCATCAGCCCCTGCTCGCTCGACTTGATTTGCTTGAATACGGACTGGGAGAGTTGGAGGGTGGAATTGTAGTTTGCAAGGACAAGCGGAGACACTGTAGTGGCATACAAGCCAGTGATGTCTACAGACTGCAAGTTAGCGGTGGCGTTCCTCAAAGTAACAAGTCGCTTCAGAATCTTCACTTCAGTGAGTTGTGCAAAAGCCATAGTGAATAATCCGCTTTCGCACAGGACTAAATTGCAGGTAGAGTGGCTTATCTGCATGTCGTTAACAAGGATTTCTCCGCCGACATATGCGGAAAAGAGGGTTCCAGCCTTGGTGTTATTCAGGACTACTTGGGTCAAATGCACTTGAGAGTAGAAGCTGTGTACCAGCGCTTCGCATACACAGTCGGATATTTCTATGTGGGATAACTCTACAGAGCATGTAGACTTCGCACTCACGAGTCCTTCCCCGATTACCCAGTTCCGCATCACTACTTGGCTGATATTCACGCTGCTTTCAGCGTATATCAAAGCGAAGGAGCTGAGTTCTGCGGCTTCCGCACTGACATTCCACAGTGTCACATTGGAGGTGATGCTCTGAAAAAAGGTCCGCAGATGCAGCAACTTGAAGTTAATTTGCGCCAAGTGCACCTCCGAAAGCATCACTTTGATAATCAACTCGCTCTTGGTCGCAGGCAGGTTTAAGTCGACATCAGTGAAAGTGACGACGGAACTAAGGAACACCAGCAAATTGTCGAACACAGGGATTGACTCTGAGCTGGTGAAGTTGAAGTATATGTGGGAGAAGTTGACCTGGGCTCGCATAGTGAGCACTGCACCTGAGCTTTCAGTTCTCACACTCTTCAGCACTAGTCTGGAGGCTGTGCCTCGCCCGCCTATGTGTCCAATCAGGCCGCCTTGGTGCGTCAGCGAGTCTGCAAACGTGCAATTCCTCACCAAACTTTCAGTGAAGAAAAAGGCACCACATGCTGCAGCGAAGGAAAACGAATGCTGCACCCATAGATTTTCCACAGTCACAGGGACATTAAATACATAGACAGTGGAAGTGTACAGTGAGAAGTCGGTCTGAGAAGCGTACCGAAGTTCCAGCCCGCTGATGGTGACTTGACCTGGGGACGAGGGAGCAGTGTGGGAAAAGAGCAGTGCAGGGCCTTCGCTAGAGTTGTACACGCGCATATTGCGAATCATCACATGGCCGTTGATGTGAGGGCAAATGATTGCCTTTTCGACGGATGTAATAGTGGTGTTTTCCAGCAGTAGTGAGTTGTCATAGAGTTGCAAGTGCAGCGGAACAGTGGCGTTCGAGATGGTATTGTTTACAAATACCGCTTGCATGTAAGTCAAAAACAAGTGCCAAAGAGACCCAGAGTTGTCGCTAAATTCGCAATTGCTTACGAGCAGTTGCCTCTGCTGGGCTGCGGGGAAGTCCAGGGCTGCTGCAGACTGCTTGATGCTAACATGCATGAAAGCCCCGCCCAATGCAGCTGAGTTGTTGCTAAAAATCGAGTCTTCGAAGGAAATACGTGTAGTCGAGAGGGCATTAAGACTGGACACACTGAGGTGAAGAACAGTGCCTAAAGGACTTTCATTGTTTTGAAACCGGCAGTGTTGGACTGTCAGGTGAATTCCGAGTTGAGATGCGAGGAAAACAGGCCCTTGGTTGAATGCAAAGAGGGAACTTTGGACGAGAACTCGGCCTTCTATTAGGAATCCATAGCCGCTGTGGTTGCGTACGCTGCAGTCTTGCAGGGTCAAGTTGCCCTGTACGTCTATAAGTCCTAGACCAGCTCCGCCCACCAAAGCGCAGCTTGAAAGCCATATTTCAGCGTCTGGCTGGATTAGTAGAGTAGTCTGGAGGACTAAGGTGACCCTGTCGCAGTTGAGTCTGAGGAAGGAGAGGTCACCCATAGAGGTGAATAGCACAGGATTAGAGGTAGGCGGGAGGTCGAGGGAGAGACTGGGACAGGGACTTTGGCCCAGGAAGGAGTCCAAATCGGAGGAATGGCTTGGGTAGACAAGGTCAAGATGACAGGCTTGCAGGAGCAGCGCCCACAGGCCTTGGAGGAGAGCGAAGCTGATGGGGGATTTCATTAGACTAGAAGCATCCATGGAGATTGTTTGCAAGGGTATACTGGACTCAGTGTGGAGAAGGCTGCCTGATTCCGCCAAGTGGACGAGAATTTCCCTTCGTCCGAGACTTGCAAGGGACCTATACTCTGTACCGCAGGGAAACAAACAAGTAGTGCAATACAAGCTTGAAATCCAACTTATATATGTATGCCCCAGGAAATTACCTGCAAACGAAGTCTTTATTGAGGGGAAATACGTACTTTTGTGAAGCAATTTCCCCTTTTTCTTGGTCTGGTCTCACAGATACAGACTTGGAACTACGTAAAATCGCGCGAAGGCTGTCTATTGTCCTTTCTCGAGATAACCATTTTCTTCGATATTCCTCACAGATTGCCTGCGTCGCTGGTATCCCTGGCTCAAACAATCAAATGGCAGGCAGCCGCACAGGTATAGACAGTTCTCAGAGCCATGGGAGTGAATCGGGCGCTGGTGCATATCCGCGAGGTCTCCGAGCCCTTCTCCGCCAGCTCAAAAGGCCAAGAACATTTGAGTAGAGAAACTATAGAAAAATCTCACGAATAGGATGTCCTCAATACGTCCAAGAAGGAAAGAATTCAAGCAAGAGATAATGTAAATACCGTCAGAGAGAGGCTTAGACAAACCTAGTAAGCGGCATTCTCCGCCACACTCGGTTAAGCATTGAGGCCTAGTTGAATGCTGTGTTCTCCACACCTCAGGGGAAGCTGGAGAGTCGTTCCTTTCAACTCCACTAGAGCGCTATTTAGCTAGTTGAGCTCCTGCGGGTCCTCCTGAATCGGCGTAATGGCTCCGAAGAAGGACGTGTTATTGGGCACTTCGAAGGTCTCCGGATGTACAGCTGACGGCACTTCTGACACATCTCCTTGTATTTTCGAGCTGATGTTCAAGTCATTCGAGGTTTTGTTCGTAGTTAAGGGGCGCACTTGGTACTTCCTGAGGGCTGCGAGGCGCTCTCGGAGGGAAGTCAGCACGATGGGAATCACAAGGCGCAGCCAGCCCAGGAGGAAGTAGGCGTTGGCCAGGATAATCAGGCCGAAGAGCAGGATGTCCAGAGTGACTTCTATGTGAAACTTACGAGTGGAATTGGTCTGGAAGTACAATCCCGCGTAAATGGTCAAAAGCGATGCCAATAGAGATTTCAGCTCCAAGGAATTGAAGCTGCTGCCTATGAAGGGCCGGACATACAGTTGCAGGAAGAGACACGCCAGCATTACTGCAAGCATCGAAAGCGCCTGCACCTCAATTGACACCGTCGTGAGAAACACCGAAGTGCACACTATCACGATTTTCCGGTACAGGATCACGAACTCCCAGAAGTACCACTCGCTGCGGTACCCCTTGTAGAGGAAGCTGTACTGGATGCGCAGGACTGGGTCGCTTAGCTGCCGCTTATGTGAGATTAGTATGAGGAGAGTGAGTGTCGGCAGTCCCATTACCCACACCAGGATACCCGGCAAAGCAAGACTCAGCAGGTTGCCCACATGCTTGGAGTTCCAGCAGCGGATTGACAAATTTGAGGCAAGCCAAAACTCTCCAGGCAGCAGTTCACTGCAGGTAAAGGCTGAAAAAAGTATCTTTGTGAGACTTGTGTGCAGCACGAAAATCACGAGTACGAGACTCGTTACAAGTTTCTGTCGGGCATATTCAGATCTCCAGAGCAAGGAAGCGAGGAGCCACCAGACTGCGCAGAGTACGAGCATGATAGCAGGCAGTACTACGTACATCGTCATAATGGTGTAGAACACCTCAGTGGTGAAGAGCTGCTTGAGTAGACACTCCACTGAGAGCAGTTGGTCCGCTGCATTGCCCGCAGCCTGCTGTCCCCGCAGGAACTTCTCCACATAGGCCGGCCAGTTCAAGTTGAGCGAGGAAGCCACCATCAGCATCTGCACGTAGTTAAGCAGGATCTTGAGGTACACTGCCAACTCGGACCTAGGCTTCAAGGCTCCTCTCAGAGTAACAACCACTACAAGGATGAAGAGACAGGCGACCAGCAAGCCCAGGACAGAACACAGAATTAGGTTGGCGGAGACACTGGGACACTTGCTGCATAGACCATTGCCCTGTGATGAGTAGGTGTCGCCACACTCATTGCAGAGGTTGCCGGAATACCCCTCTGCGCAGATACCAGTCAGCGAAGGATTCGCAGGGTTTGGCGAACCCAAACAAGCGTCTGGATTCGTGCAGTAAAAGAAGAGATTAAGAGTGGAGTCTGGCCGCCAATAGCCAGGGTTGGGCACCATGATGTTTGCACCATAACATGTAACGTGTGCCGGACAGCTCATGCAGGACTCAGTGGGAGTCAGACTAAAGGTGTTCACAGGACAAGACCGACATTCATTGCTTTGCAGGCTTTCCCCCGGCTTACAGTCGCGGAAAGTCACCCGCAAAGACACAGACACGTGGTAGGGGGAGGGGTCCTTCGCATTAGTTTTCTTATCTATTTGGATTCCATTGGTAGTCAGCAGCAGGGACTGGGTAGACAGGGGCGGTCCACTGAGTATGTAATTGGAGAACTCGAAGATGCCCTGTGTTGCTACGACTTGGGTGTTCCCCGATACTTTCACATCACTGGTGTTCAGCGCCAATAACTGCGCTGAGCTGGAATAGTCCGTAGCTACGATACTGCCGTACTGGTCTACTAGAGCTAGGCGCAACTTCCCTTCATATACATGTCCGCTTCCGACATCCTGCAACTCCGCTACCAGCGGATTGTCCCCTTCATCCAAATACTCAAGTATGACGTTTTCAGCGGATAAAGCCACTAGTCTGACTGCGAATGAAGCTACATTTCGCCCATATGTAGCGACATTGTCAGTGAAAATGCTGCCTGTCATCAAGGGGTATGAGTCTGCCCAGTATAGACCTCCGCCTGATACTCCTGCACTGTTTCTGCTGAACGTGTTATTGACGAAGCTGAATGCACAGTATTCAATAGAGGTGCACATGCAATAGACCGCGCCTCCCTGCCCCTCAAAAAGCATAGTGTCTGAAAGGTAGTTCTGAGCACTCGCGCTATTATTGAAAAAGGTGTTGTTAGTCAAGTTCATGTACAGACTATCCGAGTAAATAGCCCCTCCAATGACTGCAGAGTTGTTAGCAAATAGGTTGTTAGTGAAGGCGGAAACTAAGACACTGGCGGAAGTGCCCTTCGTATAGCTGCTAATAACTCCGCCAATCCTGGCCACTCCATTAGTGAACTGAGAGTTCGACACTTTCAGACTGGGACATTCCGCACAGTTTATGGTTGAGCCTAAACCTGCATAGACGTTATGCACTGTGGAATTGGTAATCGTGACAGTCGTAGCAAGTGCATAGGCCAAACTGCCATACAGATCCGAGAAGGAAGCACTCTGCACTGTAAAAGTCGACTGCAGCAGGAAGACTGCCCCATAGGTAAGCACCGACTTGATGTTCCTGATAGTGGTGCGGGTGAAGGTAATAGTGCTGATGCGACTGGTTAGGAGGCCTCCTTCGTCAACAGCGGAACAGTCATGCAGATCTGAGTCAATCACTGAGAAAGTCGATAGGGCGATAATGACAAATGCTCCTCCGGATCCTGACGTGTTATTCCAAAACTCGGAAAAGCTGACTGTACCAGTGCTTTGGTCAGTGAGGAAAAAAGAGCCTCCCTTTGGTCCAGTTTGGTCATGAAACTTGCACCTCGTCACAATGATAGTAGACAGAGACGAGGTGATACCAGGACTCCGCCCATTAGCCAGGTTATAGCTCATGTCACAGCCAGCCATTGTCAACTTCGCGGCGGAAAAAAACATCGTTCCATAGTTGTTGGCTCTATTGTGTATGAAAGTCACATTGGTCAAATTCACGGTACTTCGATGTGCGTACATGACTGCCCCTCGGTCTCCTGCATAATTGTTGCGGAAAGTGACGCTTGTAGCGGAAAAGACGGAATCCTGGTCCAGATAAACAGCTCCTCCTGTAGTAGCAGCCGAGTTCTGCGCTACTTCACAGCTGAGACTAGTGAGTTGTGAGCCCATTGTGGAGTACAACACCCCTCCATTCGAAGAAGCGGAGTTTCCGATATACAAGCCAAAAGCTACACTCACAATGGAAGCTTCAAAGCGCAAAGCAGCGCCTTGCTCAGCTGTATTATTGTAGAACTGCGAAAACAGGTCCGAAAGCCTGCAGTTACTTCCCATCACCGAGGAACCCGTGTTGGACTGAAAGATGCAGTTCTCAGAACTGTAAGTGCACATCTGTTGGCCGGAAGTTCCGATCACACTATCTCCGCGGTTGTGGGTGAAGTTGCTGTTGCGGACTGAGAGTTCCGCCCGGCCTGGCACTGTGCCGGTGTAGCGGTGCATAATAGCTGCCCCGCTGAGCCCAGTATTCAGGGTGAATAGGGAGTGGGAAACTGTCAATTTGCCGAGTGCGAACTCCGCGTAGATGGCAGTGCCGCCTTCCTTGTTTTCATTTCCCTGGAAAGTGCTCCTCAGCACTATAGACGCTTCACTCAGGAATACGAAATCCAGCAAAGTGACTCCGCTGCCCTGGTACAAAGCTTCATTTTGAACAAATAAAGAGTCCACTACCTGCAAGTTTAGCACAAAACGTTCATTCAGAACTCCATACCCACTCGTAGAAACCAGCATCGAGGTCGAGGACTTCGCCTTATTGCGCAGAAAAGAAGCATTTCGGACCGTCCATTCACTGCTTCGGTCAAAAAGAGGTACGAAAGTCACCCCTGCACACACAGTTTCCGCCACATTATCACTCACCTTTACATCCTGTATCAGCAGGGAAACGGCCCCCGAGACCCAGACAGCTGTACTTGAAAGTGCGCGGTTGCCTGTGAACACACAGCCAAAGAGCTGGATTTGAGTGGGACTGGTCTGTTGTATGTGGATGCAGGCGGCTTGTAGGTCTGCTTCGTTGGTGTTGTTGGTAAAGGTGAGGCTTCGAAGGACTATATCGGACCCTGTAGTTGCACAAATCGAGGAAGATCCGGTGTTTTCCCTAAAAGTCAAATTCGAAATGGCGAAAATTGTACTGTTTGTGTCCAATTTCAGGCCCGGAGACCCATAAAGACACATTCCCTCGCTAAATGACGAATTCGCTATCGTCAAATTAACAACGTACAATGCATACAGAAAGGCTTTGCACTTCTCCATAGTAAATTCATCCTCTGGCACCAATTCCGCATATACCCCACTTACTTTAGTATATAGGAAAATGGCATTATTCGGGGAATGTGCTGCTAAATGGCCATTAGAAGTGAAATTTAAGTCCACAGCCGTAATGTTTTCGGTGAGATTCAGGTAAATTAGGTAGGGCGCATGATTGGAATCGAATGTGAGGCTGCGGAGAGTGGCCCAATGGTCTTGACTAACTGCATTTTCCGTGTCGTAATATACATTCCGCAGGTCCAAAAGGCCAAAAGTGCCTGCAGAATTGCTTGTAAAAGTGCAGTTTTGGACCCGTGTATTGAGATGGTCGCGAGTGTAAGTGAGGGAAATAGCTCCGTTGAGTCGACCGTAATTATTGGAGAACTCGCAATTCTCTATAGTGATATGATTGGAACTGTCTCCAGGTCTAAAAGTGGCATTTGTATAGAGATAAAGCGGAGCTTCGGTCGCTGTATTTAGCATAAAAGTGCAATTCAGCACTTTTGCTTGTCTGAACCGGCGAAGATGGATCAGTGCCCTAGACAGGAAATTATATCTCAGCGTAATTTCCCTAAGTTCCACCACTGCGACCTGGTCAACCCTCATAAACCCACTAAAATACCCGCTGTCCGATACGTATTCATACCCGTTATTCACCAATTCCACTGTCCCGCCTGCATATAGGAAGGATCCGCAGGCCTCGCTGCCGCCCTGCAAGGTCACTACTGCTCCGTTGAGGCCTTGACGCTGGGGTGTGATGTTGGAGAAAGTCACGTTGGAAAGGCGGATTTGTCCACAGGAAGTCCAAATTAGGGCTTGCAACTGCTGTCGGAAGTGGAGAAAAGCTACGGATTCAAGGGTGAGCACTGAGTTGGAAGTCACTCTCAGTAGCGCAGTGCCCGCATAGACATCGCACAAACTTTGGTCCGCGGCCTGACTCACTGTTTCTCCTCTGTCATTAAACTGCACTCCGTTGACCCGGGTCAGTGCAGGGCAATACGTGCAATTCGCACAGTTCTCAACAAGGCTGAAATCACCGCGAAAGGTGACATTTACCACAGTGAGACTGGCTTTGACCTGTAATTGCACGAAGTTGCTTTGAAGCTGGATAACTGCAGGCTCGCTCGCACAGTCCGGCACTGCCCCACAAAATAGCGTCTCTATCGTGACTTCATATAGTAGATCCAGAGTCGTTACTGTCGTGCTTCCATTCGGTACCAGCCGATGCACTCCTCCCAGTAAGTACACAGTCGCTGGGCTTTGGAGTGCTGCAAGCGCTGTATAGAGCGAATCGAACGGCTGCGAGACCGTTCCTGTCCGATGTTCAGAACCAGTGGCGGACACGTACACTGCAGCCGGACAGTCGCCGTGGTCGAAGGCGCAGTCTAAGGATGCACACTCATCGTCGCATACTCCATTGACCAGCTGCATAACCCTTACCAGATCAACGTCGCAGGGGCAAGCCGAGGCAAGCGCGAGGACTAATAGGGAAATCATACTAGGCGAAGAGGGGGATTAGGAGCGTAGAAGTACAGGCGATGCCCAGAAGACACAGCACTGTAGCTAGCGCCAGGAAGCCGTACTTCTCCGTGCACGACGTCTTCACTTTCCACAGCATCATCACTGGCTAGGACTTACGAGGGAAGACGATGCCGGTGATGAGTGCGAAGACGCTGCCCAGCACTTTGAAGTAAATTATGACCTGAGGCACAAGGATGGCAATGCACATCGGGACCACCAGGTAGGTGAGGGTGAGCGTGTAGTACTGCCCATCATTCCGTTGGAACTCACTACCGCCCAGGAACTGCTGCGTGGCAAGCCGCAGAGGGTACAGACAGAAGGGAATCTGCATCATGAGAGTCACGATATACACCACTCTCCCCACTAGCATCGGCCAGTCGTAGGTGCCTTGCAGACTCGGCCGCAGCACTACTAAGTCCGGCATGTTTCCCGCGTAGCTCAAATACCCGAGGATTCCCAGGGCTAGGTACAGCAGCACGAGCAGGCCGAAGGACCGCTTGAGGACTTTCACCATCCGTCTGGGCTTGCGGTTGCTCAGTTCGTTGTAGAAGACTGGGATGATCAGTGCATTGTCGAAGCTGAAGAATATGACCCCCACCGCATCGAGTGCCTTGAGGTCCCAGCGGAAGTAGGCGATTGGAGTGGTGCTCTCGGCGATATAGGCCGGCGCTTGCCAGATGACTAAAAGTGCCACATACAACACACAGCACAGACTGACTGAAGAAGCGAAGCGGAGCGACTGGACCTTCTCAGGCATCACCAACGGCAATGAATGCACAGAACCACCGCCAGTAGGAACAGTCCCCTGGTCTGCTGCGAGTCCGGGTCCTGCACCAGTCCCAGTTCTTGCAGACTCCTCAGTCCGAAGGAACACAATATGGTGTCCATGATCGCCAGCGCACCCACCATGAACAGCAGAATCATCACTTCCGTCACTAGCTTCCCTCTCCGTCCGAAACTAGCCTCCATCATCCCCACGTAGGTAAAGATCTGCAGACACTCGCTCACCCTCACTATGCAGGTGTAAAACAGGAAAAAACTCACTCCCACAAGCACCATCAGCACAGATCCGGTCGCTAGTCCGCAGGCGGACATCGCGTAGGGCAGGGACAGGAGTCCGGCTCCGAGTGTACTCGAACAGAAGTTCAGGATGGAGCTGCGGACACCGCTGGGAGTCAGTGGGGAGAAGGTGCGCTCCATCCAAGACCGCTTACCGCCGGGCAACAGGGGAGACTCGATATCGTTGGCAAACATTGTTATTGAAAGGCATGTGGTTCAGGGGAAAATGGAGACTTTTTGGTTAGTGACGGATGCCAGGCCTAATCTAATTGAGCGGGTCGTGTTTCTATAAGCGGCCTTGCATCTCTTTGATTTGCGAATTCTTGGTCTTCCGACTTTGATATTTCTCGAAGTCATTTTGACGCTTTTTCTGCTCAGCTGAGCCAACAGTCCTTAATCCGTCTCCAGGCCAACAACGCCGCACTTGCCTTGGCCTTTTCTTCCACTTGAGAGTCTTCTTCAATGCAAAGTCTGCGACCGAGTATATGTGCAGTTCCTCTATCTCAGACAAGACTGGGGTCCGGGATAGACGTTCCTTCGTAGTCGCTGGCTCTTTCTTGGAAGACTTGGGTTTAGGCAGGATGGTACTGCGCGGCTTTAGACAGGGTAGGTGGGCTGCGCCTGTAGGCGCCCAGTCTAGACAAGGTCTTTCGATGTTTCTCAACTTCGCCCATTCCTCACTCCCCCGCTGTTCTCGAGATAAGCCGTATCAGTCTGAAAGGCCACTCCTGCAGTTCCCCTGATGCAGCAAAGTCAGGGTACAGGTCGCAAAGACATACGCACAGGAAGCGCCAGCTCTGCGTAGAGAGTAGACTTAAGTTCCCGAGTCATGTCTGACTTTGTATTTTTGCATCATAAGTGAGGTAATGGACTTGAAGGGAATGGATGTGCGCTGTATCACCGCTTCTGTTTGAAGAAAAGTAGGGACTTCGAACTGGCGCCCAGGCTTCAGCGTGGCTCCCATTACAATTCCTTCGTCCGATACATTGCATCACAATTCTCCCGTGTCCTAGCGCTTCACTGAGTACCGAACTTCGCTTGAAACGTCCTTTTGTTCTCTGTGCCACAGAAGCGAGTAGGTCCGCAACTGCTTCCCAATTCTCAGACTAAAGCAAGTACTAAAAGGCCGGATAGCAGTGTTGAGAAGTATTTAAATGAATTTTACTTAATTGCGCTTTGAGCAAATTCTTAGTTTATTTCCGCTGATTTTTATACCTTTTGGGTGTTTTCGCCCAGCAGTAAGTAATCTCCTTAATTCTAATTGGAATTCAGAGAAAAGAAGCAATCCGTATTAATCCCTATTATGGAACTGACTGCACAGCAGTCCCAAGCTCTACTACTTCAATATGAAGCCATTAGCCCTCCTACTCAGAACAGTCCCAATTCATCAATAGAATCCTGCATTCAATATACCTGCAAATTCTACAGCGGAATGAAGCCGATTTCCCACATTTCTCGCAATCACCCTTTCTCAATATCCATTTCCCCTATGGCAATCGTAATTCCAATGCAGTCCATAGCCCCACCTAGAAACTGCCAAAGTCTACGCCAGTCCACAGACGAAACCCAGCCCTTTCTTTCCCTCAGTACTGAACACAACGATTTCCCAGCATTAGAGCCACCCAAACTGCAGGAAGCCTGCAGGGAAACGCAGGCTCCACCCATCAGTCCGCAGGTCACAGAGCTGTGGAAGAGAGTTTATTACAAGGTCAGACTTGAAGCGATGCTGCGGAGAGTGGCTAAGGAGCTTGTAGAGCCGTCCCCACTATTAGAGCCTGAAGCCCACTTCGAGCCAAAAAAGACCTGCCCATTCCCAACTTTCCCCCCTACCAGCCTGCCCGTAAGAGGCTGGGGCGGTATCTACCTGGCCCTTCTCACTTACACCTTTCTAGTGGTTCCCTTCAACTTCGTCTTTCTAGACAGTGAAGCCTACTCTCCCTGGATATATGTAAATTCCCTCGTGGACCTCCTATTTGCCTGCGACATCCTTATAAGGCTAAATACCGGCTTTTACGACCAGTCTCACAAATTAGTCACCAGTCATATAGAACTATTCACAAGGTATGGACTAATCTGGCTATTGTTCGACCTATTTGCAACTATCCCTTTTCATCTCATTTCTGGGCGATTATCGAGAGTTAATCGACTTTTTCGTCTATTTCGCATAAAGAAGTTGTTCCATATATCACAGAAAAGCCGGAGCTTCGACCTGGTGGACACCTTCGATGTAAAGCTGAGTACTGTTCGCTTTGGGTCTTTTATCGCTGCGACTTTATTGGCCTCGCACATTTTCGCATGTTTCTGGAGTCTTATTGCGATTTTAGAGGTCGAAAATCCAGAAAACTGGATATCAACTTACCATAAGGAAGACCTAAGCAGCACAGAACTCTATTTAGAGGCTTTGCTTTGGACTCTACAGACACTTTCCACATGTGGCTTCGGGGACATGGTTCCCTGCACCTCATGTGAAAGAGTCGCAGCAACTCTATGGATGTTGTTCGCAGTTCTATTCCTATCCTACACAATCCGCAGTCTTAGCAGCGTATTAGACCCTCAGAACTCCAAGGAAAATATACTCATCCGCAAACAAGCAGTCATCGAAGAGTTCTCATCAGAGGCTCAGATATCCATAGAGCTGCGCAGGCAGTTGCGATACGCAATTAGTCAGAAAGTGGAAAACTCAGATTCTCTCCAATTCGAAGTTTTCTCCGCTTTTCAGGAACTACCTGAGGACTTACGCTATGAAGTGGCTCAGGTCATCCATCGCGGTGCACTTAAAAACTTGCGATTTTTCAATGCACGGGACAAATCCTTTGTAGTGGACGTTTTCCCCTTATTGAAACATCGAAGTGTGCCGAAAGGGTTTACTGTGTATGAAGTCGGGCAGACGCCTGAGCATGTCTTTTTCATACTTGCAGGCGTGTGCGTGGTTGTTACGAAGGGAATGGATGTTATTAAGAAACTGAGGGATGGGGCGTACTTCGGGGATGTTGAGATATTTAGCAGCAGGGCGCGACTTCATACAGTGAAAGCGGCTACTGACTGCGAATTCCTCACAATGAACCGTCCTCTTCTTTCCCTTCTAAAGAAGAAATACCCAGAAATTCGTAAGCAAATGGAAGCCACTGCGAAGGACAAAGAGAAAGCCTGGGTCCAATCCTCCCTCCAAATCATCCAATTAAAGCATCAACTCCAACTCCATCGACAGCCAAGCATGCAGGAACGCCTCACCGACGTCAGAGAAAGGCGTAGATCCAGCACTGCCTCAATCCATTTGAAGCCAATAGACGCCTTTCAGTTCCAAGTGAGTCTACTAGAGGCGAGGATGCAGATGGTCAGTTCTGCCCTCAAGGAACTGAAGCAGCTGTTTGGAGACATTGCCGTATGTGTGGGAGCAGAGGCGGAGTCGCCGTCGAGTGTGGCGTCTTCGCATTGGAGCGAACACGATATATATAGTGGCTATTCGACGCCGGAGGAGCATTAAATTGTATCTAAATTGGCTGTTTTCCGCTTTTTGCTCGCAGAGTTTTTGCCTGCTTTATAAGTTAAATTCATTCCTTTTCGCCCGTACTTCGAATTTCTTCTTTGCCCCACCCCCCAAACATCCAATTTCTTGCCAAAGCGCCAATCTGGGTTTCCTCTCTTTCCTCTACACGTGCATTTCCCCTGATTTTATTAGTCCATTAGTAGTTCTCAAAAAGAAATGCAGCCGTCAATAATCATCAAGCCTTGCCACAGTCACTTCCAATCCACAGACGAAACGCAGCCTTTTCTGTCTCTCAGCTCGGAAACGGATCATATCGAAGGACGCATGCTGCGGCCGCAGAAAGTGCAAGATCCGACCTCACCAGAGTTGATAAGTCCGCAGTGTGGAGTGCTGTGGAGGAGATTGAAGTATAAGGTGAGGCTTGAAGCTATGCTGAGGAGAGTGGCTAAGGAGCTTGTAGAGCCGTCTCCACTATTAGAGCCCGAAGCCCACTTCGAGCCAAAAAGGACCTGCCCATTCCCAACTTTCCCCCCTACCAGCCTGCCCATAAGAGGCTGGGGCGGTATCTACCTGGCCCTTCTCACTTACACCTTTCTAGTGGTTCCCTTCAACTTCGTCTTTCTAGACAGTGAAG
>Ga0247837_1006453_pt1 | contig 16494 bp, 10 predicted proteins | sample LaCtaG_2_FD_187115 | JGI IMG/M metagenome (GOLD analysis project Ga0247837, IMG submission 187115) | Freshwater microbial communities from meromictic Lake La Cruz, Castile-La Mancha, Spain - LaCruzMarch2015_14.5m | ecosystem: Environmental > Aquatic > Freshwater > Lake | place: Spain: Castile-La...
AATCATACGTACCCGGATATCCATATTCACCGTAAAACAGATACAGATAATCTCCACTTACTACCGCAGAAGGATCTCCTACTCCTCCTGCAAACGTATTGGAACTATTTTGCGGTTTTAGAATCATGCGGGGATCTAGGTCTTCAATAAATAGCCCCTTGTTTTCCCAACTTTTTCCACCATCTATAGACTTCATAATTCCAATTCTACAAACGGCAGCCGGACTTTCAGGACCGGTAAGCCCTTGTGGCCATTTTTTGTTATGGTAGCCTTGACCAGTAGTGCTATCATAGGGTAGGGTGGCTGGATAATTTTCGTTGTGATAAATTCCGTAAAGGGTTTTACCAGAAGCATCGTTGCGATCTTGATAAACCGTTTCGAACCAAACGGCTCCATGCAATCCGGGTTTTCCTACTGGGGCATTAAGGGGCATAATAGGATTGTGAAATTGCTCTTTGCTTAAAGCAAATACTTGCTCGGGATTCATGCCATCGGCAAACTTCAGATCGCGGGCGTATCCCCAAAGCGGGTCTTCGCCATATTTGCCGGGGAAGATGCGAAAAGTATCGCCCACCCAAACCTCGGCCATATTACAATCCACAAATGAGTTGAAAGTTACCCGTGCAGCGGGTTGCAGCGAAAAGGTTGGGGGAGTCCAGCGAGTATCCGATGGGGTAGTACAGGCGGCAAGCGCACCAACAACAATCGCTACATAAAGTATCTTTTTAATATGCATATGCCTAGTTTTGGTGATTAGAAGTAGGGCTAGGGACTATTGGTTAATATTTTTTCAACTCGGTAATTATAGCCTGCACATCCCGCTCAATTTTTTCATCCGACATTCTACGACCGTACATTTCGGAGGTAGTCCACCCCTGCCAAATTACTTTATCGCTTCCGGGATTCATCATGGTTAGGGTAAGCGTTCCTTCTTTTACATTACGGGTAGCGGTATTATATCCCATAAAAGTAGAGGGGTAATAGATGGGTACCCAACGGCGGGTAGCGGGATTATAATAAAAGCGGGTAATTGGCTGAGAATATACCGGCGTGTTTACCTGTTGTTGAGATTGATCTTCAACCACATCAAATACCAGGTAAACATCGGGGTTCGTTTTATTTTGGGTCCATCCATGCCCCTGCAAATAGCGGTCAACCGTTTGCATAATCTTTGTATCACGTAAACTATTTTGATTAGGGCGCCGGGTATCATAATTTTTATCGTTATCCCCCTCTGCCCATGCATAGGAGCTGATACGGGAAAAATCTACTGAGTCATCTTTTTGGTGATAGGCTTTTTGTATACAACCTGTGAAAAGCATTATAAGGGCAATCAGAGCTATAGAAAGTTTCTTTTTCATAATACAATTGTTAAATAAAGATGCGGTAATGCAATTTACAAAATTTTAGGTCTACCTTAAGCTATTGTTGGCGTAGCATTGCGCTATTACAGGTGAAAGGCTTTGGTCATCCGGTATATTGCGGGAAGATGCTGAATAAGCAGATATCTGTATATCGGGGAAAATAATAGGGTATTATAGGCGATTTATCAATCGGTGTTTTCACGGAATTATATATCTGTAGAATAACGGTTTAGGTATCGGTATTTCTTTCTATACTTTAGGTAAGGGGCAATTCAATCATTATATTAGTGCCGAAACCGGGTTCGCTTTCTACGGTTACTTTTCCACCCATCAATTCTATTCGATGGTGCATATTCATCATTCCTAGTCCGGATAAAGAGTTTCCCCGGGAAATTAAAAATCCCTTCCCATTATCCCGCACTTCAATATTTACTTCGGAAACAGCATAAACAAAGGCAATGTCAACCTGGGTTGCCTGGGCATGTTTGATGATATTTTGCAAACATTCCTGTATAACTCGAAACAGAATCGTTTCTTTTTGTTGATCCATATTTTGTGCCTTTCCTTCACAGGTTACACTAACGGCACAAACCCCCGTTCGCCTAATCCGCTGTGCTTCCTGATCTACTGAAGCGTATAGTCCCAGCAGCCTGATACGATCACTACTCATCCCTTTGGCCATATCGCGTAAATCCATCATAGCACGGCCGATATTTTCGCGGGCGTCCGCTAATAACAAACTTTCATCCCCTTCCTTTTCGGCTGCTAGGTTAAGCTGCAATTTTACCAAACTCAGCAGCTGACCTACATTGTCGTGGATTTCCTGACTCACATGGTTGAGGGTTTGCTCTTGAATGGTTTGCTGGTTGGCGTATAATTCAGTGAGGGTTTGGGAATATTCAACCAGTCGACTATTGGTTTGATTAAGCGTATGCGTCATCTTATTAAAGTGGCGGGTAAGTGAGCCAATTTCATCATTATAAAGTTCCGGCACTACTAAATTAAATTTGCCAGCATTCACTTTGTCTACAGCGTTTAATAAACTGTTGAGTGGAAGCGTGAGCGTTCGTCTCAATAAAGAAGGCAGTACTATAATGATAAAAAGTATTGCAAATGAAAGAATCAGAAACATTTTCATCAATCCAGACTGTTGCAACATTCTGTTTTTTATATCTAGGGGCATTAATGGGGGATAAAAAACTAGGGCTACCACGGTTATCAATGATACTACCACTACATAACTATATCCTGTAATTTTAATTTGAAAACTTACGAAAACCGAAGAGTAGGTTAAATAGGTAATTATTAGCATCAAATTACCAATCCAAATAAAAATGAAAAACGTCCAATACCCAATGGGGCTATACAATCCAAAGATGAGGTTAACTACTGATAAAAGAATAAAACTACTGCTTACTCCTGCAAATAGTAAATGGGCATTCCATCCATCCGTGTGGTATCCCTTAAAAGCCAATGCCTTACGGGCAGCAATAATTAATGTTCCAATATTAGTAAGCATCCCCCAAATGAAAGAAATCGCCTGAAACATCAGCAGATTGCTTTCATTCTTTAGCTCATTCCAGGCAATCGCAATAACCAACAGTAAAGCAAGGGGAATTACTAATTTTTCCATCCGTTTTCTTTCCTTTTCAACTCTAGACTCAATAAACAAATAATAAATTTGAAAATTAGCAAGTAGCATAGCTGCTAATGCAGGGGTATAAATAAAAATAGTTTCGAGCTTATATATTAGCCCCCCCTCTACACCGGGATATAGGCTGAACCGAAAAAGCTGATCTAGGTACCATACAGTAGAGGCAAAATAATTAATTATCATCCATCTACGAACCGGTATTTGCTCGCTACTGTTTAATAGAAATAAAAGCATCCCTAATTGTGTGGCTACCATAATAAATGCCATCAGAGAGTGCGTATGTAATAAAAACCAAGAACTCATTATATACAAATTACAAAAAAATTAATAAATCAACTAGTCGATCATCTCCTTTGCTATAGTTAAAAGCTTCATTCATATGCTTTCAGGCAATGCCGATATATGATTAGCAGGTAATTGATGTTCTCATCAAATTACATTAATGTGTAGTTTTTTTTGCCAGTAATCACTAAGAAATACACCCACGGGATCATATTTTATTCTTACAGCAAGCCATTCTCTATATTTTGGATATAAATGTAATAAATCATCGGGGGTATAGTTTGGCAGAAATTTAGCCCAATGTGATCGAAATTCATACTCATCTAGTTGCTCCCAGAATGCCTGATAAAAATCTCGAATAGGGTCGTTGGGGTTTCCGGCAAACCAAAAAATGTCTATGCGAATAGATTTACGTCGATATCCGGGACTCATCCAAAACTCACTACTGCCCGAAGGATAAACTTCATAACTGAAGGTCCCTGGGCCATCATGTCTTCTCTCAAAATAATCTCGAAACTCACTCATTATTTGTGGCGCTTTATCAAATGGGAACCAGAGTTCTGTAAACCAAACAGGAATGAGTCTTTCGTCAATTCCATTATCGGTAGGAATACCATTATACCAAACATCTTTAAAGCGCGTCACTTGATCCGTTAACAACATAGATAAAGCGCCAGGAACTAAATTATTTCTAAATTTCGAGGCCAACCACTCGCCAATCCAAGTACTTCTAAAAAAAGTTTTTCGCTGAATAGCCCAGGATACTTTTCCAAAAAAATTTAACAACATACTTCCCAACTTTTGAATAGGAATCCCCAATAGGGTACCCTTAAGTTGCTCATAGGGTAGAGGAGAAAACTTGTTCGGCAATGGCTCTCTTCGTGCAGTTCTTACCTGAACCTTACTTAGGCCCTTCTGTGGCCACCAGAGTAATTTCTGATAATCGTAATCGGAAAAAAACTTAGTCAATGGTTGTTTGTCTGGTTCATCCCCAAAAAAATCTACATTCCAGTCTTTAATGGGCAGGGTAGCCTCCTGTCCTCTCACTATGAAAGCATCTTCCAACTGAAAAGTTACTTCAACAATTACCCCAAATAGCCCCAGAGACAAAGCAGCCGCAAAGAACTCATTATTATCATAATTTTGATCCCGCGTAAATGTAACAGGTGTTGCCTTTCCATCTAAAGCTGTGATAAAAGTTATTGATTGAAGACTTTCATTGAAGGGATTTTTCAGCGAACTTCCAGCGGCACCTGTAGCTAAAAATCCACCCACGGTTTGGTGGGTAATGCCCCCTAAATCAGGAAATGCCAGTCCTGCCTGATGAACCTGATATACGAGTGAATTTTCGAGGGTAGATATTCCGGAAGGATCGTTGGGGTCTAGCCCTAAATTACATCCCCCTTTAACTGTCACCTGCTTACTGGGTAGATGTATGCTTACGTTACGCATCCTCCCTAGGTAAAGATAAATGCGGTTGCTTTCTTGTTCCTGACTTTTTATCAATGGATTAGAATGAGCAGCTCCCCGCATACAAATCACCTTCTTTTCAGCTATCGCTTTGTCTACAAGGAACATTACTTCCTGTTCGTTGGCAGGTAAGTAGTAAGGCACCCCATGTATATCTATATGACCAATATTCATCTGTAAAGTTTTGTTACTGAGTAGTTAGATAGGTACATTTATTTCCAGCCGAATTCAAGCATGTGTAAGGCGTTTTCTCTGAAGATTTTTGCAATGGTTTCTTCCGGAAAACGCCGAAGCATATGACCGGTTTGGGTACAGTGGTATCGCTCATTTCGCAGGCGATCTAATAATTTATTTAGGTGTTCGTAAACATATAAATCAGGAGGCGTATCTGTAAAACCATCCAAATCAGTTCCGATTGAAATACAACCGAAATCTTTTGCCTGTGTTTGTTCATTCAGAGCGTAAATGGTTTCCATCACACAATCTATCCCGCTCAACTCCCATCCAACCAATTCCGGAAGCCGAGGATCTACGCCGGTAAGCCACCAATTTTCAAGTATGATGCCAATTACTCCACCGGATCTTTCTATTTCCTCCACGTCTTCTTTGCTTACTGCATAGTATTTATGGTGCTCGTATTTGGTTACGCCCGATTTTTGTTGATAGTGCTCAAACACAGCCTGTGAACCTGTATGAGAAAAGCAAAGGGGCTGCAATCCTATTTCAGGATGTTCATTCGCCCAGGCCCGATTTAATGCATATACCTGCCTGCGAGTAGCTGCAGTAGCATGTGTTAAATCGATAATCATTCCAATAGATAACATCTTGTTTACTATGGCAACCCCTAAAGCAGTAAGCCCCTTATTTTGTGTTGCACAATTGGGATCATACTTCCAGTCGTAATGAAATGTATTTGCTTTTGGAAATTCAGCGATGCCCTCTACGCAATCCGATAATTCATTTTCAAACAAATACGCCAACGTTAACATACACACACCCCTGCTTTTCAGCGACTCAAGGTTATTCAGGTAGCGCAGAAAAGTGCCACCTGGCATCATCCCATCCCTTACCGGATTGTGGCCTTTCCTTAGTTTCCGAGGAATTTGTTCGGGGCTAGGTGGTATATTCCTTCCCAGAGCATGCGATCCCTCTATGGCATGTATGAAAACAATTTTACCCCGCTTCCTTGCTTCCACCAGCTCTGCATAAGAACGCGCAATCACAAAAGTTTCACACCCTAACTTTCGGTTAGTGATGTAAATCTGCTCTTCAAACAGATTGATGATTTTATTGATCTGCGTAAAGTTGCTAAAATCTTCGTGCTCCATTTTATTGGCAAACCGATTCAAAAAACGAATAACCCGACTCAGCATGCCAAATTTTCTTCGCATTGCCCCCACTGGAATATCATGGGGCACAATAATAACCCCCACCCGACCACATTTTAATTGCTGATAATCTACCTGCACCCCCAACATGGATAATAATCCATCCCCAGGAACCGGGGAATGCTTACCCCAGAATTTCTTTCCCCAAATATTTAACTTCATGGATGCATGGGCATGGATATCTACCACATATTGCGGACTAACCACAATGTTTGGAAAATCATTCAACTGCTCGGGCACGCTGGCTCCAAGAAAATCAAGAAAAGATCCCCACCAACCCCGAGAGGATGATTTTGCAGGTAATAACATAGCACGCTTATTGTTAGATTAACGCAAAAAAGATACCCCTAAATTATGGTGGAAATGGTTGTTGCGTTTTAGCAACAGCATTCTGATTAAGCCAACAGCCTCTATCTAATTGATTATCATTAATTTGTGCGAGTCTTTTCGCAAATAGGAATTTCCCTGTTTTTTGATTGGTCATTTTTCGGTATAGAATTCCCAAACGCCACTATCAACAATAACTTTGAAGAAATGGGCTCCTCTAATGAGCCCGTATATAGGTTGTTTTTGAAGGATTTAACAGAAAATGATGCAACACTGTAAATAGATTACAACCGGCATACAGAAATTGCAGCCCGCTGGTTAACCAATATCAACCACGGTTCTGTAATTTCATTGTATAACCTAATTGCATGGCTACCCATTCCGATGTATTTCTTCAATTTGCCCAGGCATTTCCCGAACCGCTGGTGCAGCCCCATGCCTGGTTACTCGCCAAGCGTTTGCAAGAAGGGCATATCTGTATTTCCCTAGATACCGACCCACAATTGGCATCTGGCAGCCCTGCGGGAGCGTATCCCTCCACCCAACAATTAGCAGACCGCCCTCAATGGATAGGAAATGCTGGCACTACCGCTCCCTTTATCCTACACCGCAATCGCTTATACCTGCATCGCTACTTCCAATACGAAAGTGCCATCTTAGGCCATATTCACCGGCTACTCAATGCCGAAATCGCTACCCGTTCCGCTAAAATGGATGCCCTGCTGCAACACCTAAATTTGATCTCATCCCTGGAAGCCAACTACCCACTACAAAACCTGCCTCCGGAACTTTGTGCCGACTGGTCGCTGGCTGCCGTAATAATGGCTTGTCTGCAACATTTTACCATCCTTACTGGCGGACCCGGTACCGGCAAAACCACCACCGTTGCAAAAATTCTTTGGTTACAATATACACTGCAACCAAACTGTAGAATTGCATTGGCTGCCCCTACCGGTAAAGCCGCCACACGAATGGCCGACTCGTTGCAATCAACTACCCTTCCACTACCAGATCCTATTCGCAACAAATTGCAACAACTACAACCGGTTACCCTGCATCAGTTGTTGGGAGCAAAACAAGACGACATCTACTTTCGGCATAACGAAAACAATCCTTTGCCCTATGACCTGGTAATTGTAGACGAATGTTCGATGATTGATGTGGCCATGTTTGCCAAACTATTGTCGGCCATCGGCTCATCTACCCGAATCTTACTGCTGGGCGATAAAAACCAGTTGGCCTCTGTAGAAGCCGGCAGCCTTTTTGGCGACCTCTGCAGCCAAACTGACGCTATCAATACATTTTCATCCGACACACAAAACTTTATCAATCAATTTATCCCAACCCCAGGTCGTTCCTTACCTAACTCCGCATCTGCATCCCCACATCCGCTGGCCGAACATATTATCGAATTACAATACAGTCACCGCTTCAGCAGCTTAAGCGGCATAGGCAGATTGAGTGATGCTATACTACATAACCGAACAACTATTTTAGATGAGTTTTTACTAAACAATAATGGCGGCGAGGTTTCCATTACTTCTCCAGATTCAGATAGTGACTTAAATACCTTTATCGACGGTTACGAAGCCTATATCCGCGAGCCGGATATCTATCAAGCACTTCAACTATTTCAACAACAACGCATCTTGTGCGCCATGCGCGAAGGAAAAGGTGGATTGGCAGAGTGTAACCAGCTGGCAGAAAGTCGACTGAAAAAAAACAACTGTCTGCAACCGGATACCCCCTTTTATGAAAACCGCCCAATCATCATCACCCGCAACAATAAAGAGCTGGAACTCGTGAACGGAGATGTTGGCATTGTGCGAACCATACAGGGAACAAAAAAGCTGTGGCTGGATGCCGGCAATGGCCAGGTACGCGGCATCAGCGTTCAATATATTCAACACGCAGAAACCGTTTTCGCCATGACGATTCATAAAAGTCAGGGCTCAGAATATAACCGCGTGTTGATTCGCATGCCCAACCATCCAGACATTCCCATCCTTACCCGCGAATTGTTGTACACCGCTGTTACCCGAGCTAAACAACAAGCCATTATCTTGTCGTCGGAACTCGTATTAAAAGCAACCGCAGCCGGCAGCGTACAAAGAGCATCGGGCATTACACACCGAATGGACGAACTATAAATTATTACTGCATGCCCAATCACCTGTATATATCCAACTCCATCGAAAAACTTGCTTTGCAGCTGTCGCAGAACCTGCAACAAGAAACCTGTGATGTATTTCAGCAACAGCACATCATCACCCAAACCGAGGGGATGAATAAATGGCTCACCGAACAAATTGCTCAACAGCTGGGCATCAGTGCGCATATAGCATTTCATAGTCCCAACGATATCATCGCCCTGCTACACGAATGGCTCTCCGAAAAACCAGGGCCCGTTATTACCTCCGATAAAATTCGATGGAAAATTTGGAAAGAACTAAGCGAGCCGGCATTCCGGCAAAGATTTCCAGATGTAGCCTCCTATTACCACAATCACCCCATTCGGCAAATTGCGCTCGCAGATCAAATGGCCGACCTGTTTGACCAATACCAAATCTACCGGCCTGGATTGATTAATGACTGGAACCAATCTGCCCAATCTCCCGCAAACTTTCAATGGTACCTCTGGAAAAGATTACAACAAGCTTATCAGGGAAGGGTTTCCGACAAGCCTAGTGTGGTGAATAGACTTAAGGACGCACTTACAAATCCGGCACAAGAGGCGCAACTTAACAACCGGATTGCAGGACTACATTTTTTTGGCATTGCCGTTATTACCCCACTACACCTCGAACTATTTCAATTACTGGCAGCCTATATTCCCTTGCATTTTTATCTGATGAATCCAGCCCCATCATATTACTGGCTAGAAGATGAAACAGAAAAAAGTCTGATTAAAAAACGGCAAAAAAACAAATTACGCCAGCCTGAAGAAGGTTTTAACCTGCCTGGCAACAGTTTGTTAACGGGATGGGGAACTGTAATCAAAGAAAGTTTTGCACTGCTATATCAGAATGAAGAATTGATGAATGAAGTGTATGATAACTGGATTGTGCCACCTCCAGATAACCCTGCCAGTTTGCTGCATAAAATACAAAAAGACATTTTCGAAAATGCCTATGGCAGTTTCCGACAACCCATTTCACTCGAAAATCTCCACGATGGGTCGGTAGTTATTAATAGCTGTTATACAAAAGCCAGAGAAGTAGAAGTGCTGTATAATGAACTGGTGAAAATAGTAAATGCCCGACCCGGAGAACTGGCTCCGAAAGATATATTGGTACTCTGTTCTAATATGGATGACTATGCGCCCTACATCCGCGCTGTTTTCGATGAGGCACCTTACGATTTTCCCTATACGCTTTCCGACCAGAAAATTACAGAAGGGGCTTCCCTGTTTAGTGACTTAAAAAGCTTGCTAGAATTAAACAGCGATAACATGAAAGCCGAAATAGTAATGGAACTGCTAGAGTCGAAAAATATCAGTCAGCGCTTTGGCATCACCCAACCCGACCTGATTCGTTCCGCGATGCAAGCAGCCAATATCCGCTGTGGCACCGCTGGAGAAATTGAAAACGATACCCGACTGGTAAGTTGGGAATACGGATTACAACGCATAGCGCTGGGATGGTGTATCAGCGGGAGTCCCATTTACAACGCACCCTCGGGAGATACCCTGATACCCATTGATATAGTTGAAGGAGATGCCATTTTTGAGCTGGTTAAATTTCATCAGTTTGCTTCGCAGCTGCTGCATCATATCGAACAAAGAAAAATTAACCGCAGCGTAAGTGAATGGGTTAACTATGTGCGGGAACTAATCGCAGATATGCTGTTCGTAAACGACGACCAGGATGCTGGCGACTACCACGAGTTGATTGCCTATTTAGACAAGTACAACCAACATGCTGCGGATATTGCCGACCCGGTACCTTTTGAAGTATTTGCCTACCAGTTTAACGCCACGCTGCAATCTGAAACGCGCCAGCAAAATTTTGGCAGAGGCGGGGTACTATTTTGTTCGCTCATCCCTATGCGAAGTATTCCGCATAAAGTAGTAGCTATTCTGGGCATGAACTATAACGAGTTTCCCAGAAAAGATAACCGCCCACATTTTGATTTGCAGAAAAATAATCCGGGAAAGGGAGATCGGAATATTCGCAATAACGACAAACATTTATTGCTCGAAACCATGCTCTCTGCCAAGGAACACCTGCTCATCAGTTATCAGGGCCAGGACGTAAAAGATAACCGTCCCATTCCGCCGTCTGCATTGGTAGATGAATTGATAAATTATATCCTAGAGGGATTGCCGCAACCCGACTACCAGCTGAGAAAAAAACTAATTATTGAGCACCCGTTGCACAGCTTCAGCAGCCGATATGGATCCGGTGGGGCAGATGGACTCACTTCGTATCTATCCGCTGTTCAGCCATCTCCACTAGTGAAAAAACCGATGCCGCCGTTAGCAGCCAATGTGTCTATTAATCCGGTGATTGAGTTATCGTCGCTCACAAAATTTGCCAAAAGTCCCTTCACTTGGTATATGCAAAAAAACTGGCGGATATTCCCGTATTCGGATGAAATTCTGTTGAGCGAAATAGAATCATTTGAAATAGATGATTTCGAAACTGCCAATCTTAAAGCACAATTGTTGCAGTTTCCCCCTGCAACTTATGATAACATCTATCAGGAGTTGTTATTGCAAGGAAAATTACCCCTGAGCAATCGTGGCAAATTTTTGTACCGCCAGTTGGCAGAAGATGTTCGGGAATTATACGAAAGCAGAGAAGCAATCAGAGGAGGCCAACCCGCCAGAGATGTTGCGGTGAACCTCGATTTTGGAACAACTACACTCACAGGCATAGTAGAAGGCATTTACGGAAATAAGCTGATCGCCATGCAAACGGGTAGCAAGTTAAAAAAAGATTTTTTTCCTGCCTTTATAAAATATTGTTGCTTGCGTGCGCTGGACTTGCCAATTGACTTTCATTTCTTCAAGCGGAAGGGAGTGTGGGTATCCTGCGAAGCCAATGAACTTTCGGTAGGAGATGCGAGGGAATTTCTTCAGTTTTTTATTGATAATTTTTTGCGCTCTGCAGAACGGCCCTTCCTTTTCTTCCCCGAATGGGAAAAACCCAATGTAACGCTGTATTTCAAGGATGGGGTAGACGCCTACGTAATTGAAATGACCGAAGAAGTAAAGGCAAGCAGTGATAAATACAAAGCGCTGGCCAAACAAGCAGGATATTTTTCCAGGGAATACTATGATGAAATTAAGGAGCATGTCGATTATGTATATCCTTTTTTGAAGCGTATCAATTCAAAATTTTTTACCTAAACTAAGTTAGCAGCCGATATATGGAAACATTAGCAGTAACAGAAGTGGCGCTTGAAAAAAGCAATGTGATTGAAGCCGGCGCAGGAACAGGTAAAACCTATTCGATTGCCATACTTGTGCTTCGGCTGATTCTTGAAAAAAAGATTCCAGTACAAGAAATTCTGATGGTAACTTTTACCAAGGCTGCGGTAGCGGAATTAGAAACCCGCATTCGAGAATTCATAGCACTTGCCTATCAATCTGCGCAGGGCATACCGATTGAAGACGATACCATTCAGGCTATTGTGGCGGAATCCATCAACCAACAGGGTGCCCCTGCTTCCCAACAATTACTGAAAGATGCGCTGGCCCTAATGGACGAGACTTCTATTTTAACGATTCATGGATTTTGCCAGAAAACCTTGCAGGAGTTTGCATTTGAAACACAACAGGTTTTTGGAGCAGAAGCGCTCTCACCAGAACAGCAGGATGAAATGAGTACCAACAGTATCCATGATTATTGGCGAAAATACATTGCCCCCCTTGGCAATGATTTACTAGCTCATATCAATCCCTATCTGAAAGTAGAGGTTTTAGAGGGCATGTTAAAACAAGCCCTCAGTGGAAAACAATTTAATTTGCCCATTACGTCGAGATCACCTTTGCTCGATTCTGCTCATCAGCAAGAATTATTAGCGACTATTCAGGTGGCCGAAAGAGAAAGAGATACTTGTTGGGATACTTTATGTGATGAATTTGCGAATAATGAACCCGCTTACAGACTCGCTATCCAACAAAATACCACAGCTAAAAGATATTTTAGTGAACTAGAAGATCCGAATGAAATTATTACACAAATTGAAGAAAGAAAAGAGAGTAAATATATTTCAATTGTTTTCCCCACCATCTTGCGGGGCTTAGATGAATGGAGACAAAAAAAAGAGCTTGTTACCCAAATTCAACAACAGGTTACCTATGTAATTTTTGCCCACCTAACTATTTTGATTACCCGAGATTTGGAAGAATTGAAATCGCGACAATCGGTACTTAGTTTTGATGATATGATTGATCACCTTCATCGGGCGATTTGTTTATCGCCATCGGATGAACTGGTAAACACATTAGGTACCAAATACAAGGCGGTATTTATTGATGAATTTCAGGATACCGATCGGAAGCAATATGAAATTTTTCACCGGCTGTTTGGTCCCCCATCAGAAACAGTTGTGTTTATGATTGGCGACCCCAAACAATCTATCTATGCCTGGAGGAAAGCAGATTTGTTTACTTACTTTAAAGCTGTAAAAGAAGCCGACAACCAATTTAATATGTCGGTAAACTATCGATCCGCCACTTCGTTGATTGAGGCATTCAATCACTTTTTTTTGCCGGAAGCCAACTTCGATACCTTTTATTTTCAGGGTTCGCCAGATGCTTTTTCTTATTTGCCGGTAGCATCACCCGACCCGAATGACAAGGGCCAACTCGAATTGAATGGTGAAGCCGAAACCCCTATTGCTGTTCATCGGGAAGCCGGTGATATTTTTTCCAGAGTAGCTAAACAAGTGGCCGACCTGTTGAGCAACCCCGGCTATCGTATCCATAAAAACAATCAAACCCGATCTATTACACCGGCTGATATTGCTATTTTGGTTCGTAATAAATATCAAGCGGCAGACATAAAAAATGCACTCAATCGTTTTAGTATCCCCTGCATCAACCTAGAAAGTGAAAAAATTCTGAAGAGAGCGGAAGCCAACGTGCTGCTGAATTGGCTGCTAGCAATTGAAAGTGTTACCCTTAGCCATATTAATCTAGCCTTATTAACAAACATAACTGGTTATTCGATTTCACAACTCAGTGAATTAGAGGAAGAAGCCCTGGTAGAAAGATTCCGCGAATGGAATACTAAATGGAAAACCAAAGGCGTGTATGTTACGCTGCAATCGGTATTTGCCTGCTTTCAGTTAACCAATCGGCTGCTGCAACCGGATGTAGAAAGTGGCGAAAGAGCATTATCGAATTACATTCAACTGGCAGAAATATTACACCAAACAGAAACCCGCTTGCAATATCGCCCGGCAGAACTCATCAGCTGGCTGCAAAAAGCCGCCGAAGGCGATAAAATGAATGGGGATGAATTTTTGCAGCGGATTGAAAGCGATGCAGATGCCGTTCAGATTATCACCATACATAAAAGCAAGGGGCTAGAATATAATATTGTGATGGCGCCTTTTCTGGAGTTTTCATCAGATTCGAAATCCGAAAAAATGACCGCTTACCGGGATGCCAATGGAGATTTTTTTTACGGCAACTCGGTATCATTTACCAACGACCAGCGGCAATGGGTAGAAATTCAACAGGAACAGGAAAACCGAAGACTGGTATATGTATCCCTCACGCGGGCAGGGTATAAATGTTACCTGTTTACCAACAAACCTACCGAATGTACCGGAACCTTAGCCGTATTCCTGTCGGCAATTACAAAAAATCCCTCTCCATTCATTAAGGAGGTAACTGAATTGCCACAAATTCCCGACAAATTCTCTTATCAGGCAACGGCCCGGCCACAAGCAAGATTTGAGCAAGCCACCGACTTTCGCCTAAAGAATACCAATTGGCAAAAACTGAGTTATAGTTATTTGAATCCCGATCACGGCGTTCGTGCATTATCAGCCAGTAGCGATTCCATTGCTAGCAAAAACGCGTACGACCAGTTTATTTTCTACCAGTTACGCAAAGGGGCTTTCACCGGAAATTTGATCCATTATCTATTGGAGCATATTGACTTTACCCAACCCGCTAGCTGGTCGTTCACCATCAACAAAGCACTTCAGCGCATGTCGCCCGGGCTGGAAGAAACGCATGGTGAAGGATTATACCAGTTGATAGAACAACTTTGCGCACTGGCACTTACAGCCGGGAATCATACTTTTGCACTACCCCAAATTAGTCGTAGCCATCAAATGGCTGAACTGGAATTCAACTTTCCGGTGCATGAATTTCAAACGCGCCAACTGATGGAATTATCAACCCCCAATACGCCCTTTCATTTGCAAAAGGGACAATCCTGGCAGGGATTGATGAATGGGAAGATTGATTTTATAGGCAAACAGGGGGAGCAGTTTTATCTGATTGACTGGAAATCGAATCACCTGGGATATGAAACGGATTGCTACAATGAAACTGCCCTGCTAGTAGCGATGGATGCCAATAACTATCACCTGCAATATTATATCTACCTAGTAGCCCTCTATAAGTATTTACAAAGCCGCTTGCCGGATTTCGATTACGATCGGCATATCGGGGGCGTATTTTACCTGTTTGTGCGTGGAATACGCAGCGGTGCCTCTCAGGGAATTTTTTATCGAAAACCTACGCATGGGCAGTTGTTGCAGTTTATGAATATTTTAAGCATATAACAAAACCCATATACAAAACGAAGACAGTTGTATAACATCTGCACAGTATACATAAAGAATCAACTAAATTTGTCGTATGAATCTTTCAAATTATGAAGTGGGGGTAATACAAAATTATTTTGTAGACAAACCTGTATTGAAGGCATTCTTATTTGGCTCATTTGCCAGAAATGAGGGCACAATGGAGAGTGATGTTGATATATTAGTTGAATTAGATTATTCGGTGCATATTGGGTTAGGGTTTATTGACATGAAAACCGACCTAGAAAGAAAACTTCACAAAAAAATAGATCTGGTCTCGAGCAACGCACTCTCTAAATTTATTCGACCTTTTGTAAATAAAGAAAAAAAATTGATTTATGAAAGGTAAAGTAGGTGACAAACAAAGGCTACAGCATATACTTGAATCGATTGTAGAAATAGAATCCTATATACTTGATAAAGATTTTGATGAGTTCTCCTCTAATTCGATGATGCAATTTGCAACAATCAAACAAATTGAAATCATTGGAGAAGCTGCCAATAACATGAGTGAGGAAACAAAGAATAATCATACGCATATTCTTTGGCGACAAATTATTGGGTTAAGAAATGTTTTAGTGCATGAATATTTTGAGGTGGATATTATGCTTATTTGGCAAATAATACAACACGACATCCCCACCCTAAAAAATGGGGTTCAGCTAATTCTTACAAAGACAGATTAGGTAGCCTGCTGTTATAGGTTTTATTGAAAGCGGACTGCCTAATTCTGAAATTATTTAACGCCGCCTCCATTAAACCTGTAAAACTATTGGCAGTCTATATCCAAAATAGCTCCTATGAAAACTTATTTGCTCATTTTATTCGTATTTGCCTTGCTAAATGCTTGCACGGCATCTCGCCCGGTTACGATGGTACAAACCGCACCCCGTTTAATACAACCACGCAGCGTGGTTACCCGAGTTGTGGTAGTTCCGGCACCCCAACCACGGCGTATTAGTAAATATCAAGTTAGGAGAACTCCCTGGCGGGGATATTTCTAGCAGTCCTATTAAATAAATACAAACAAGCCGCTTATCAAAGAAAACTCTTTGATAGAACGGATAACTATTGCCAAAAATTTATTTATGCATAACAACAAAATCAATCTGCACTTTACGGCCTCCTTTATTTTGCTATCCCTCTTACTAGGTTGCAACAAATCAACCCAAGGAGAAATTAGTCCACCCTACCAAACCACTAAAAATGTAAGTTATAATGGCGTATCTGTTAA
>Ga0247837_1006463_pt1 | contig 16467 bp, 12 predicted proteins | sample LaCtaG_2_FD_187115 | JGI IMG/M metagenome (GOLD analysis project Ga0247837, IMG submission 187115) | Freshwater microbial communities from meromictic Lake La Cruz, Castile-La Mancha, Spain - LaCruzMarch2015_14.5m | ecosystem: Environmental > Aquatic > Freshwater > Lake | place: Spain: Castile-La...
AAGCTGCTTTCTAACGGTTGTGCTGCAGCTTTGAATAAAAATTTGAAATGGCGAGTCCGAAACCCACAACTCAAACTCGGCGCAAAGACCCAGTGTCCTCCCAGACCAAGGAACGCGCAGAGATGGCCAAAGCCTTCATCGAGCAAAAATACTCGAAACTGAAGCGGGAAGAGAGCGAGCGGCGAGAAGTATGGGACCAACTACAGCAGAAGATGGACGAAATGCACCTTTCCACTACTGAGCAAGACATGATAAAGCAGGAAATCATGCATAAGGAAGCTGAGGCGCTTCGAGGAGTTCGGAGGAAAATGACCATTTACGACTTTGAGCCTTTGGCGATCATTGGTCGGGGCGCTTTCGGGGAAGTCCGTGTCGTGAAGCTGCGGGCTACTGGCGAAGTGTTGGCGATGAAGAAGATGAACAAGAGCGAAATGCTGTACAAGAACCAGGTCAAGCACATTCGTGCGGAGAGGGATGTGCTGGCCAAGGCGGCGAACCCTTGGATAGTGGAGCTGAGGTGTTCTTTTCAGGACGAAAAGTTCCTATACCTGGCAATGGAGTATCTCGCAGGAGGCGACTTCATGACTCTCCTCATTCGCAAGGACATATTAAGCGAAGAAGAAGCCCGCTTCTACACCGCAGAAACCATAATGGCCGTCGACTCCGTGCACCGGCTTAATTACATCCACCGAGACTTAAAGCCAGACAACATCCTTATGGACGCAAGGGGACATATCAAGTTGTCAGACTTCGGTCTGTGCAAACATGCAGAGTTGTTTTCCGTTAATACTGAAAACATCGAGCCCACGCGCAAATCAGACATCGACCCTCGGCTCATAGAGAAACGGACGGAATATAAGCGGTCCCGGCAATTGGCGTTTTCGACTGTGGGGACACCGGACTATATTGCGCCTGAAGTCTTTGGCAAAGGCGGGTATAACGAAGCTGTGGATTGGTGGTCTGTAGGAGTCATTCTGTATGAAATGTTAGTGGGGTATCCGCCCTTTTTTTCCGACGACCCGTCAATAACCTGCCAAAAGATACTACATTGGAGGAAAACCTTGACAATACCGAAGGAGGCGAGGCTCAGTCCTTCCGCCATCGACCTGATTAGAAGACTTATCTGTGACCCTGGCGACCGACTAGGCAGGAACGGAGTGGACGAAATCAAGTCACACCCTTTCTTCATGGGCGTCAATTGGGAAAGACTGAGGGACATGCAGGCCCCCAATGTGCCGCAACTGAACGGCGCAGTGGACACCAGCAACTTCGACAGGTTCGAGGAAACCGACCCGTTCTACCCTCCAGAAGCCAGCCGCAAGGGCAAAAAGGCACGCAAAGACGTCAACTTCATCGGGTACACCTTCAAGCGAGAGGACGAAAACCAACGCACTACACTGGTGGAAGCCCTTCGAGAGCTTGAAAACCTGCGGCTTTCTACTCTCAGGCCACGCACTCAGCCTGCACAGCAGCGCTTCATCCCCAGCTCCGAAGACTTCTATAGCTCGCACGATATTTAGACTAAAGGTCGAGTTGGTAAGTCACGAGGTTGAGACGGAGCAGGGAGTCGGGCTTCAGGAGGAAGAGAGTGGGACTGAGGAGGAGGACGGGACCGGCGGTCCACCAGTCCTGGGCGGGCAGGGAAACGAGTCGGGAAGCAGTTGAATGGGGCAGGAAAATAGATGTCAAGCTGTCATTATGCAATAGGAGTAGTTGACCCTGGTATGGGAATAGGGCGGATGCGCCTGCGATGGCCGTTTGAAGTCGAATCGGAGTGAAAAAATCAGTATCGATTGCAAGTCTCTCGACTATATCAGTGGATTTCGACCCGCCTGCGACGTATAGACAGCCTTCGAACTCACAAGAGCCGTGCGACTCCCTGGGCTGAGACAAATGCCCGATTCTTCTGCAAGACTTCCCTTGCAGGTCGAACTTTTCACAGTCCCTGAGAGCCGCCCGCGCAGTTCCCAGTCCTCCAATCACATACATCAGCCCTGCAAACTGCACTAAAGAATGGCGGTACCGGGCGACCAATATCGAATACCCACATTCCATTTCCCCACTTGCAGGCTTGTATATCTGCACACTCTTCCTTACTTCTCCATTGCAGCACCCCCCTGTGATCACCACTTCCCCGCCTTCAGCCACACATAAAGCCGCATCCGCTGCAAAGACTTCCTCCATTCCGTCCACTTCTCTCACACTCACAGTGTGCAAGTCGAACATCCTCACCTCGCGAGTGCCAGCAACAGGCGCCACTGTGAAGGCTGGCCAAGTGTGAGAGGGACGGCTGGCCTTGGGAGACTGAGAGTGGAGCTTTCGAGGCCTATCCACGCGGATTAGGGTTTTGGACACTTCCGCGGCTTTAGCGATAGCTCGCGACAGTTGGTCCTTGGAGGCGAGATTGCCTTCGTGTGAAATGCTGGGCTTTTCGTCATAGGGCGGAGTGACGTTTATCACAGGAGTACTGGGTTTCTCCATTGGCTCGGGAGTTGCTCTGATTGAGTCGCTTTCTACTTGCTGAAATCCTTTCATTTCCTTCAGCTTTTCCTCGATGTCTTCCACCTTGCGAGCAGTTTCCTGCAGCAGTGATTGGCGGTTCTTAGCTCTGGCAGAATGCAGATCCGTGATTCTCGCAGCCCTGCCGAATGGCTGTCCCTCCGGGACTTCCGTTTGGAGCTTTCGCAGGCCTGGTTCTTCCTCACTGCTCCCCTCGTCATCACTCTTTAGCCCTCTCGGCTTTACCTCGGGAGTTGCAAGGAAATGGCCGATTTCGAAGACCGTTTTTCTCCTTTCAGCCACGATTTTGGCATTGCGGGAGGTCGGAGAGCCAGCTTTCGCACTAGTTGGCTTCTCGAAGGGACTTTTGGAACTGCGGAGTTTGGAGGCTAGTTTCGTCGCATCCACCGCGGAACTATGGGCAGAGGGTCCCAACAGGCTGGAATTGAGGGAATTCGAAGACTTGGGCTTCGAGGCTGCTATTGGCTTCGGATCAAGCCGGTGAGTGATGGGTTTCTTCCCTGCATTTGCAGAGGATATCGAAGGCCGGGGAGAGTTCCGCGGTTCGTGCGCCTTGGGAGCCTGCGGCTTCGCGACTATGTCCATAGTGAAAGAAACACACTGCCGCAGTTGCTCAGATAGGTCCATTTCCCTGGCTTCCAGCCTCCATTTCATCACTTCCACCGTCGCTACTTCCGCCTCCGTCTTCAAATCCTTCATAGCTCTGACGACCGGATTGTCGCTACTTTGCCCACTTCCTTTGAAGTGTCTTTCCGCAGCTTCCAACACTTCGACCTTTTCTCTGCATTTCCCTCTCATTTCCTCTCTCATTTGCGCGAATAACGTCTCTATTTCTCGCTTCGTCCTTTCCTCGACTTGCCCCAAAACCAGCCCAATTTCCTCCGTTACAGCCTTAACTTTGGCTACCTCCAGCGCCAGTCTTTCCCTCACAAATCGCTGCATTTCCTGCTTGTGCTGCACTTCTCCAATCAACTTCCCTTCACTTTCCTGCAGTTTCCCCAAGTTTGCCTCCATAACTCTCGTCATTTCCGTCTGTTCCAAGTTGATGGGTTTATGCGAAAGCGAAGGCTCGGTGAGGAAGTGACTGCCAATGCACACATCACAGAGGTACGCTTTCCTGCAGAAGCACACCAATTTGGCGGTTTGGTGACAGATTTCGCACCTTGGAGGCTCCATTAGAATGAAAGTAAGGCAGAGTTGCACGCGGAAAGGACTGGATTGGTGCAAGTCCTGGCCGATAAAGCGACAGCTGGTGGTGTTCAATCTATTGGCGTTGGCGGTGGTGCTAGTCCTGCTGTTCGGTATGATGGCTTTCAACCTCCTGTACCTGCAGTCGAGGACAGTGGACCAAATCGGCCAAGCCCTAGACAGCCAGGCCAACGACAACATGCGGGCTTTGATCAAGGAAGCAGGGGGTGCAGGGCAGGAAGTCCTGTACGACATTGAAGTGACGCTGAAAGTCCTATCCACTATGTTCCAGGCTATGTCCGACGAGGAGAGCTTCTCTTTGGAGCAGCTGCAGGACCGGAGTTACGAGGAGTTGCCGCAGAATTGCTTACAAATACTGCCGGAAATATATGGAATTGAACCAGTTTGTCTGCAGTTTTCCAGCTCCAAAAGTCTAGGCAGTGCAACTACGGACTTACAAAGGTCCACGACCCGCTTCGACGTGGTTTTGCCGGTAATCGGCAGTTTGCTCGGAGGAATGTTCATCCGGATTCAGCTGTATTTCAACGAAGCGCGGTTTATAAGGGTGTTTCCAGGCAGTTCTTTGCCCGCTAGCTACGTCCCTGAGCAGCAACAATGGTGGGAAAACTTCCTCGAAGCAGACCAAAACAACTCCGCTTCAGACATATACTGGGACAACATAGGCCTCCACAAGCCTCTTATAGCCCTTATGGTTCCCATGGTGTCTGGCACTAGCACTGTGGGAGTTGCAGTGGCTGAGGCGCCTATCGAACTCACAAACGCGAAGCTGTGCAATTTGACCTATTTGAGCACGGGAAAAGCAGCGTTGATGACGAAAAACGGGACCTTTTTCGATGGGAATTTCATGGGCTGGGAAGATGCTTTGAATATGACCAGTATAAGTAGTGAAACGCTGGGGAAGATACTCGCTGGACCGACTGATCCTTCGTCTAGTGTCATTGGTCCGGTGACGTTTACTTATAAAGGGACTGAGTATCGCTGTGTCGCTACTGGTATTGCGGAGCATGATACAAACGTCATTTGGTACTATATCGTGCTGATAGTTCCAGAGGCCGAAATCATGCGAACTCGCGAGAAAGCCAGACACACCCTCACCAACGCCTGCTATTGGTGTCTTATCAGCACAGCCTTAGTGGTTCCCGTGGTCTGTGTGAGCCTTTTTCTCTGCGTCTCTACGTTTACCAATCGAGTGGTCAAGCCTTTGCACGGCATTGTCGAGATGTCGGTGGCACTGAGTGAGGCTGAAAGCGACAAAATGGCCCTGCTGCAGGAAGACCTGCAAGATATGGACGAAGGCAAATTTCAGGTTCAAAAACTGGTGAAAGCGTTTAAAGAGTTGACGACTAAGCTGACAGACCAGCACGGGGCCAGCTTCCACGAGGAGAGTTCCTCTATGTCTACTGCGGACTTCCCCTTTAACCACTTGAAAGGTGCGGAGGTGCCCTGGCGCGAGGATCTGAAGATGCTAAGGAGTAGGGCCTAAAGGAAATACTCGGGAGTGGAGGCGGTGGGAGCCGCGCCTCTGGAATCCTGCGGAGCAGCGTCGAAGGTCTTATAAGTCTTGGTCAGCTGTTCGTCCAGCTCCAATATAGCTGCAATGTTCCCACATCTGTAGCAGTAATTGGGCGCAGACCACACAGTGACCAGTGCTTCCCCGAATATTACCTTGTACCCCTCCATGACTAGCTGGTGCGCCCTCGCCACCAGGTCGACACTGTTAGTGTGGTTGAACTTCTCCACCACGTCTTGGCCAAATAGGTACCCAGCGCCTCTGTTGCTCACAGTCCAGCCTGTGATTTCCTCAGGGTCAGACCAGAGCAAGTCGCTCATTGCGCCTTCGTGCGGGACTTCCTGCCGTCTGTCGATTTTCTTGATATCGTCGATTTCTTGGATTGCGGGGGACAGTCCTCCGTGCACGCAGAAAATCTTGCCGTCTATGACTGCGGCTAGCGCTAGGTAGTCGAAGACCTCTGTGCAGTAGCGCCAAACCATAGCAGACCCGTATTTCCGCAGACACTCGTCGTAGAAGCCATACACCTGCGTGATTTGTCGACTTTCATGATTGCCGCGAATGAGCATCACACGGTCTGGGTACCTGACCTTCAACGCCAACATCAAGAGGAACGTCTCCACACTGTAATACCCTCTATCCACGAAATCCCCCATGAACAGGTAATTCGTGTACGGACACTCTCCCCCGATATGGAACAGCTCCAGGAAGTCGAAGAACTGGCCATGGATGTCCCCACACACAGTAATGGGCGAACGCACCTGCAGGACGTTGGGCTCTTCACTGAGGATCTCGCGAGCCCGCAGACACAGGGTTTTGACCTCGCTTTCCTTGATGAACTCGCACTTGCGGAGTTGGTCGAGTTGACGGTCGAGGTCAATGTGGGACAACATGTATGAATATAAGGGGAACAGACTAGGAAAAGGGACTAAGACCCTGTACTTCTCATACAAAAACGAGCCTGTTCTCCATTAACGCACTAGTAGTGCACATACATTGTCCTTGTTGTTGACAGTATGCTATTTGGTCTGATGATTCAAGCAACTTCTGCGTCACTAAGCCGGCATTCTGAAATTGCACCAAATGTGGTCGATAGTGGGGTAATATACGCAAAATTGGCTGAAAATAAGATATTTATACTGATTTCAGTGAAAAGCAGGCTAACTACGCTGCAGAAAAAGGGACTTTTATACCCTTTCAAAGACCTATTCAGGCTTTGTCTTTTCCCAACCATTACCTTACTTTAGTTTCCATTACACAGCGATATCCTCTCGGTCTGCACTAAAATCCGTAATCACTATGAAGAAAAACTGCCCCGAGAAGCACAAGTCCACTCCTTGCATTTCCCGCACCCTCCCCTTTGTACTGGGACTAGCTGTGGCTTCTCCTTCCCCGTCCACTCCCTTACTCCGCACCAAGAAAAGACCCAAAACTCCCTTAATCCATAGCAGAAAAGGCAGCTTGCCACTGCAAGAAGAGAAAAGTCCCCTCAGGAATGTGCTATTTCGGCCTCGGGAAAGCACTGCTTCCTCCGCCTTCAGCAGGAAGCGCGGCTCTCTGCTCCAGCCTCCCGGCTGCCAGTCCCTAACCACTCCTTGGAAGCACTGGCTCACAGAACTGAAGATTACCACTGCAATCCAGCAGGCAAATAGCATCGCAATGACCCTGCCTGCACCTTTGCCTGTGAAGACTGATACTGTTTTGCAGCCTAGGAAGGTGGTGATTAGGGTGCCGCAGGCTGAAGGAGCGCACTTCTCCTTCGGGTCCCGGGAAACGGAGCCGAGTACTTCGCTGGATACGGAGGAGGTGCTGTGGAGACTCAGTGAGACCTGCGGCAGCAGTCCGCAGCCGACTGTCATGCAGCCTTGGAGGAAATACACAGGCAAAAGAGCCCGTAAGCGCAGGTGCAAGCCCGGCGCTACCTTCACTCTCCTCCCCCTACCAAAGCGTCAGATTTAGCCCATGTTAAGCGGCTGCCTCCTCACTTCTGGACTGCACTCCGCTGCCCGCGCTCCGCTGTAGTCTCTGCGCCACCAGTTCCAAACTCGCATACACGTCATTCACAGTTTTAGTCAGGGCGAAGGTGCGGGCCTTCGACTCTCTCAGTTCGTTTTCGATTTCCAGTAGTCTGTGTGGAGTGTACTTTTTGATGGTTTTCGAAGCTAGGTCTTCGTCGTCTGCGATTACTCCTTCCATTTCGGTGACTTCTAGCACCCGGTCCTGCCCTGCCAAGTTCTCAATCGTCCCATAAATCCTCTTCATCTTGAGCAACTCAATAGTCTCCAAGTAGGCCTGCTTCGTCCTCCTCGCCTTCTCCTTCGCCACCGCCATCATCTCCCTGCCCTCCGTGGGAAACTCATGCAAGACCTCCGCCAAGTCCTTATTGCTGAGCACCAGAAACTCCCCTATGCCGTGGCACATTGCGTTGCTGATCCTGCGCACCTGCCACAGCACCTCTACGTCGCCTACCATGGACCCGCGAAGGAAGGACTTGTACACGATTTCGCTGTATTTCACGACGAAGTTGACTCTGCCTTGGGTGATTAGGTAGACTTCGTCTGCGTGGTCGCCTTCGTGATAGAGGTACTCCCCGCTTTTTAGCTTCAATGGCCGGAATAGCGGCAATATAAACACTATAAAAGCCGGGTCTTTGCCTGCCAGCAAGGGAGTATGGCCTGCCACTCCGTTATACATGCTGATAGCCACTTCGTACCGCAGTACTTTGGGCAGCTCATTGAAAAGGGAGTGCTTGTCTTGCCAAATCGTCCCTGTTTTGTGAGTGTTGTAGCGGATTGCGTTGCGGACTTTGACTTTGCAGTCGTTGGAAATGCCGCTTTCCACTGCGAATTCCTGTATTGCGGCCATTTTCGAGGCTAAAATGGACTGCCGAGTGTCCACTGAAGTCAGGAAACTCGATAGCGACCCTACAGTATAGCTGTAAAAGCCCACTCCCGCCACCATCCATATCATGCTGATGGCTAATTCCAGGTCTGTTTTGGCAGTGATGTCACCGTAGCCCACAGTTACGCAGGTGGTAATGGCCCAGTAGACTGAAAACATGTATAGAGTCAGGGTGTCGTCTTCGTTGTGTTGGGTCCGCACTACCCAGGTGTCAGGGTCGAAGTTCTCCACTCGAGCTGAGAAGTACCAAAAGCAGCCAACAACATGCACACACACAAAGACCGACAGCAAGAACTTGATAAGTTTGTAAAGGCGGGAATTGATCTGCAGGAAGTCCTGAATCCGCTCCACACAGCCATTCTGTCGGTAGTGCTGGAAGGCTTTGAGAATGCGCACCACTCGGAAAAGCTTATACAGTCTAGGCAAGCGGGCGAGTCGCAGCACACTGTTGTACTTGTTAGAGGGCGTGTCTGTGCTGGGCGTGTGCAGGTCGAGGAGGGAAAAGGGCATGCAGGCGCTGAAGTCCAGCAGAAACCAGCCTTTCAGGTAGGATAGGGCGATGGTGCGGTGGTTGGTTTCCAGCGACCCGTCCTCCTTTACTTTTACACTGAAGAAATTGATGAAAACGTCCACGAAAAACAGCAAATCAATCACAAAGTCCATGACAGTCCACCCGTCCCAGAACACCACATCATAGAAAGCAATGCGGAAAGGCATAATCAGCGCCGTGTACAGCAAAATAAAGGCCAGCAGCCCATTCCACACCTTCTTGAACACACTATTCGGCATAATCAAGCGAGTTTTCACATTGTCATTGTAGTACTGCTCGGTTGTAAGCTTGCGGAACCGCTCTCTTTTGTGGCTTTTGGACTCGATGAGTTCGTCGATGTTGGTTTTGTACTGCATGTTCATGTCTGTCAGCTCGTTGTTGGTGCCGTAGACTAGGATTTCCTCGTTCACTTTGTTGATTGCCTTTTGAGCCTTGATTTTGAAGAGTGCTCGGCGCCACACAGGCTCATACTTGGGTCTGCCAGAGGCAGGAAAGTGCAGGGAGCTGTTGGCTGTTTCAGGACTGCGGAAAGTGGACTTGCAGTGGGTGTGCAGGTCCTCTGCTGCGTCTGACTCGGTAGTGAGGTTGGTCGTAGGCACAAGCGGCGCTTCAGTCTCGTGAAAAGTGGCCATTGTATATAGAAAGGAGGGGTTTGAAGGAACTAGGGAGTGGAGGGGTGGGAAGTAGGGAATTCAGGCTTATTTGGGACTAGTAGGTGTAGAGATATCATAATGGCCCAGAAACGCGGTTCCGCGCTTTCTCCAGACTCCATGGAAAGCATCTCCCAGCGGCTTACCTCTCTTTCCCTCCTCATCCACAAGCCCAGCCCCGCCTTTCCCCCCCAATCCCCCCCTAAGTCCCACTCCCCTCCTCCCATATCCGACCAAAGCACCCACCCCGACCACTTCAACTCCACTGAGACTCTCTCCACTGGTGACTTGGAGGCAGGGGACTCGGACCTGAGTTTCCAGTCCTCTGCCTACTCGCGAACTAGTCAGAAAGAAGCTGCTAGGACCCTGACTAAGGCCAGGGCGGGGGAACTGCGGCGGATCCGGGAGGACTCGAAATCCATCCAACAGGCCGTAAAGACGAAAGTGAGGAAAAGTGTGCCGGATACAGAGACTTCCGATTGGGACGAAGAACTGCAGTTCTACGATGCTGAGTTGGAGCGAATGAAGGCAGCACTCACTTCCCTGCTGCCTAGCAGCGCCTCCACTCAACAACTGAGGGCTGAGCTGGCCTCCATCCGGCAAGAGGTGAAAAGCCTGGAAAGCCGGCTGGAGGCTAGCGAAGGACTGAGAGCCTCCACTCCCTGTCTGTCCCTCCAAATCACCGAGCTACAGGGCAGCTTCCAAGCCCTGAGCGCCCGGCTCACCAGTGACTCTGCGGCCTGTCGCTCCTGTGTTCTTTTCTAGGTGTACACTAGACGTTCATGCGGCGGAGCGTGCGGATGATTTCGTGCTTCTTGTTGCTGTGCTGGAAGAGACGCTCGAGGGCGGATTTCTCCTTGAGGGAGTTCTGCAGCATCTCTTCGTCTGGGTTGGCTTTCAGCCGAGGGCTCCTGGAACTCAGCTTAGAGAAGGGTTTGCGCTGCAAGTTGTCAATTCGAGAGGCTTTTAACGACTTCTTTTGCTGTTCTTGGGCCATGAGGAGTTTGGCTTTGCGCAGGACGTCAGGACTGGGCGCAATCCGCTCCATCTTGGCTTCCAGCATCATTCGCTTCTTTTTGTTCAAGTCGCTGATGCTTTTACTGTGATATTTGCCTCTTTCCCGCCAAATGAACTCATTCAGTTCATTTCCCAGCCTTAAAACCACTTCCTCATTCTTCGGACTGGAGAGTTCCGATTTCGCCTGGCGATGTATTGGCTCCACAGGAGATTTGGACTTGATTTCAGCCAGACGGTACTCCTTAATTTCCCTTAACAGCGCTTCTTCGTCAGTTTCATGTTTAAACTGCGGTCTTTCCTTCGGTGCACGTCTGGGGGACACAGGGGCGGAAGCCCGGTCCGCAAAGGACTGGCCGAAGCCTCTTTTATGCAATCTCAGCATTTGCGCGATGTGGAGAGACCTGACGGAGGACAAATCAGGACTGATATCAGCCTTCAGCCCGAGTAAATGCGCCAGTAAGTCCTGCGCCTCCTTATCTGCCCCTGAGGCCTGCGCCTGTAGGTTCCTTTCCAGGTGCACTTTGCCCGTCCTGTAGGCGGCATTGCTCCTCCACTGGTTGTTGGCCTCCTCTGAGGCCTTTTCCAGCACTTCTTTGGTCTCACTGAGTTGCTTTCTCTTGCCGCTGAGAGTGGTGTTGGCTCGGTTCCACAGGGGCAGGAGGGAGTCCTGGACCTCACTGCAGTCCTTTATCAGCATATTTAGCTTGGAAAACGGTCGCTTTCGGGGGCCTGCGGAAGTGTGGGGAATTTGGACTTCCACCCTGGAGGAGTGGACGGTGGGAGGACTGGACCGCAAGGCTTTAGGGGAGGAAGTGGGCTGCTTAGCAGGGCGAGTGCTGTGCGTGAGGGTGGATTTTATGATTTTCTGCAGAAGGTATTCGAAGGAAAACTGATCTGGAGGGGGAGAGGGCTTGCGAGTCAGTTTTTCGACAGTAGTTTGCTGCTTGAACTGTCCCTTTGCGTCACACACAACAGTATAAGTGGTTGTCACCTGTCCCGGCAGCGCCATCTCTATATACTGAAATAGGCAGGAAGCGACTTCCCTTAACATCTAGCCTCTCCTTCCATTCTGCAGGGAAACAGCAGGCAATTGCTTTAGTCTGAGTTTCTGTCCTAAGGAAGTGGATAATGTGGGCGGTGCTGCTTGGCTTCCTGGTGTCAGCCTCTCCCCTGCAGGAGCTAAGCCACGCCCAGATACTCAAGCACAAGGCGAAGGAGATGTTCAACCACGGCTTCGACTCCTACCTCGCCTTCGCCTTCCCCGCCGACATGCTCCGCTCCGTCTCTTGCCAGCCCCGCCACCGCTTGCACCGCTCCGACGAAACCGACTACGAAGAACTGGTCCTGGGCAACTTCTCCATGACCCTGATTGACTCCCTCGACTCACTGCTAGTGTTTAACCGCACTGAAGACTTTATTCGCTATTCGGAGTATGTGATTGAGCATGTGACTTTCGATAGAGACGTAGTGGTGTCTCTGTTTGAAGTGAACATCAGAGTGTTGGGAGGACTGCTGTCTGCGCATGTCCTGCAGAGGAAGTTGGGGCTGATGCAAGAGTATGAGGATGGACTGCTGGGACTGGCGGAGGACTTGGGGAAGAGGCTGTTGCCTGCTTTTAACACCACGACGGGGATTCCCAGAGCGCATATCAACCTCAAGTACGGCCTTTCTGCGAACCCCTCTGACACTATTACGACCGCGGAAGCCAGCACAATTCTGCTGGAGTTCACTCTCCTGTCCTACCTCACAGGCGACTACGTCTTCAGAGACGCAGCCCAGAGAGTGATCAAAGCCCTGGCAGCCGCCAGCACCGCTGACTTCATGTCCGGCACAGTAATAAACGTCCAAACCGGCCTGTGGATGACCAGGTACATGACAATAGGTGCGAGTTTGGACTCCTATTTCGAGTACTTAGTGAAGGCGTACATAGCCTACGGCTGCAACGACTGCTTGACAGTGTTTTACAAGGCCTATGAAAGTGTGCGGAAGTACATGGTGCATGATGGGTGGATTTTGGAGGTGACTATTGACAAGAAGCTGCTGCATAGTGCCACTTTGTCCAGCTTAGCAGCGTTTTGGCCGGGCATGGAGGTGTCTTTGGGCCACTTGCCGCAGGCTATTGAGCTGCACTCGCTGTTTTACTCAGTGTGGGCGCACTACTCAGCCCTGCCAGACGTGGTGAACCTGTACGACGGGGAGTTGATATCCTACGGCAGGAACTACCCACTTCGGCCAGAACTGATAGAGAGCACGTTCTACCTGTACCAAGCCACCCACCACCCCATCTACCTGGCCATAGCTGAGAAAATAATGCTGGACATCGACTCCTCAGCCCGCACTAGATGCGGGTTCGCCACTATTGCAGACGTATCCAAAGGCCGGGGAGAGTTCAACGACAACATGGAGAGTTTCTTCCTCAGCGAAACTGTCAAATACCTGTACCTGCTCTTCCACGAGGCTGAGAAGTTCTACTACGCAGAAACTCGCTCACGGCGGGAGTTCCTTTGCACAGGAATGTGCTGCGATTTCCAACTCGAGCGGGAGTTAGTGGACACTGACAAATTCGTGCTCTCCACAGAGGGCCACTTTTTCCCTCTGCTGGCCAAGGAAAAGCTGCTGTCTCTGGGCCACGAGCAGCCTCCAGCAGCTGAATTCACCTCTAGTCCTGTGGGCAATCACACGGAAACGGCCTCCTACATCCGTGCGCAGCTCTCGGATATATACTACTCTCATGGCTTGCAGGACCGCTCCACGCCCTATCAGGCGATACAGCGTCCCCGCATCTTTGACCAGCTCCCTACGATTACTATACTTGAGGAGCCGACGGTGATTATGCGCCTTTTTGTGCTGAAGGGCAGTAGTATTATGGAGGAAATGCTGGTTTTCGGTGCTTCCTTCGGACTCGTTTTCCCATACAAGATGACCCTTACGCCCAAGTTGGTGCTTTCAGAGCCCATTACAGCCTGCTCGAAACTCGAGTCAAAGGAGCGGTACAAGGGCAAATTCGTACTCGCTATCCGCGGAGACTGTCTATTTATCCAAAAGGCGCACATGGCGCAGAGAGCCGGCGCCATCGGCCTAGTAGTCTACGACAACGAGCAAACCGACGTGCTAATGACCATGAAAGGCGACAAAGACTGGGCAGATGTGAAGATCTGGGGAGCATTCACGAGCAATAAAAACGGAATACTGCTGATGTAAGCACTATCTAGTCATCACCTACTGCAGCGAACAGACCCACTGCCCATCGCCTTCACACACCAAACCATCCTTTAATAGAATTCTGTCCTCTTTCCATCTACTTCTAGCCCATTTCAAGTCTAGTTACTAGTTTTCTGCCTTCATGTGGGCGAGAAAACGCTCTAATTCCAAGTGTTTGGCATACAGTGTACTCAGGGAAGTCTTCAGCTGCTGGTTGGTCGTTTCGTTTGCTCGCCGGAAGCACCAGCGACGCCACCACACAGGCAGCGTTAGCACGTGAAAGCCCACTTTCAAAGCAATCGCTCGCTTTTCCTTAGCATTCACGACTTCAGGCGAAACTCTGCCAGATCTAAACAAGTAATCGTTAATCTGCCCGTTGCGTCCGAAGTCCACTTCTCTATTGAGTCCCACCAGCAGCTGCAAACAGTGCACAAAGGCCGTATTCACAGCGCTGCAGAGGGACTCTGGCACTATAGCCTGGAAAACAGTTTCGGGGGCTGTGGCGGCGTACAGCACTTCTGGCAACAAGCAGAGGGAATCGAGCTTCTGGCAGTCTTGTAACTGACTAGAGGGTACCATTGTACTGCGTAGGTTGCCTCTATGCGCAAAGTCCTTCGAGTCCACAAGTCCCCACACCACTGCCAAATCGCTCAGAAACCCTATGGCCCGCATGGTCCACAGGTAGCGCTGGGCAACCAGCGGCTCATTCCGTATAATTCGCCTGATTTCCGCCTCTGCAGCGAGAGACATGTCCAGAGTGTTTCTATGACTTGCCAATACCACGTAGGGGTGCACAGTTACCAAGGGACGCAGAGAAGGGTCGCGCCAATAAGGGTACTTCAGCAGACTTTTGGATAGGAGGAAAAGTGTGTTTTCCAGGTTGGACAGGGATTTGCTGGACTGGAGGACTGATATATGCGATGAAAAGGCAAGAAAGGCGGTGTCCAGGTCGAATTGTGGCGGCGTGGCAGGGATGTAGGAGGAAAAGAGCTGGGCTGTGGGCAGAGTGTCAGTGGAAAGTACGCTTTCGACTGTGTTTACTTCGCACATCTTTATGTCTATGCCGAACACTTTTAATTCTCAACTCCAGACCTCAAATAATCACTTACCCTCGAACTCCTGTCTCATATAGTTACATATAAAGCCAAATCCACCCTATTCCACCCTTTTAGCCTGGTTCTAGTCTGTCCCTATTTCCTCCAGCCAATAATATGCAACGTTCCAGTGGTCCGACCTGTGCTCTGCTCCTGTCTGCCCCTGACGACCTGCCCGTCTTTTCCCCCTCTCCAGACAGTCCAGACTTTGAGACTTCGCCTCTGCTGCCTGCCCCAGCCCTGTACTTCTCCTTCCTGGAGGACCCCACTTCGCTGGAAGATGCAGGCAATTATGAGAACAAGGAACTGCCGCCTGCTGAAAACTGTAATGAGTACAGGAGAGTTCGGTTTCTGAGAAAACCCAAAGGCGTATTTAAGCTAATTTAAAGCTTTTGAGTAAACTAAGACAGGGGCAGCTTGGGAGGGAGAGGGGAAACGGAGCAAAGGGTGTGGGGAGTCATTGCCTTTGCAAGACATTAGAGCCACAAAATGGCAAACACCATCATCAAAGCTGTGCTAGGTAATGTAGTGGCTGGAGAGGGGAAGACAGTATGAGCTCTGGATGGAACTAAGGCGCAGGGTTTACCTACACTAGTCCCAACAGCATCTTGAGTTCGCCCTGGTACTGCTCAATCTCCCGATAGGCAGACTTGATAGTGGCCTCCGCCATCCTAGACGCCTCCGCCACTTCCCCAAACGTGACTCTGTATTCGGGGTTCATAATTCCCACGAAGTAGACCGCCGCCCCTGCTATGCTCTTGGGGTTCTTGCCCGCCAGTATGCCTTCGTCCACCAGCTTTTCCGCCACATTCCGGACCTGGTTCTTCAGTTCCTGGGAAAACGCCACTTTCGTAGCGAAGCGCACTGCGTAGTCCACCGGGGGCTTGACATTGCTGGTCTGTGGGATTTCCTTCCTGATCAGTCCGTAGCACTTCGACACTGCTCTTTTGTCGCAATTCAGCACGTCTGCGATTTCCGACAGCGAGCGCGACTGTTTTTTTTTCCCCTGCAAGCGATGAAGATGATGGCGGAAACCACCGCATCGTGATGTCTGCCCTTCAGCTTTTTGGACTGCTCCACCAGTTTGAAGATGATCTTCGCGATTTCCTCGACTATATCATTGAGGTTAAGATGGTGACAGACTATTTTGATAGTGTTGAAGCCGCGACTCAGCGCCCTGTCAATCCCGTCGTTGCTGACTCGTATGTTGTACTGGGTTAGAGAGTTGCCAGTGCCGGCAGGAGAAATCCCAGTACCCAGGCCCTCTCCTTCGAGGAGAGGGTTATTGGCGCCGCCTACACGCTTGGGGTCGTCTGCGCCTGCACCTGCGCTTTCCTTCGAGAAGTTCCGCCACTCTGGAGTGTCGTCAATGATGCGGCTGGCAGCCACGAGGCCGCAGTTGCGGCAAACTACGGTGCCTTCTTGGATGTCCACGATGAAGTCCTCGGTGTTCTTGCAGTCGCGACAGGTGGTGAATATCATTATCAGACATGGTTGGTAGGACAATGAGCTGATTGAGTAGATGCAAACTCTCCCAGGCCGAATTGCATGGGAAGGGGCAGACTTGCACTATTAACCTGATTTCCGCCTTTCACATATGAGAGGCTAGTTTGTATCTTTGGGATGCTGATTTGATAGAAAATGCTCCGTTAGTACATTGCAGGTTCCAGATTTATTAGTCAGAAAGGTCGATGCACTTTTCGCAGCACTAGGCAGATCCACGCTGTATGGAAGAAGCTGGCTTTTGTCCATTTTAACGCTGCTTTCTCAATAGAATGCCTTTTAACCTTCTTTGCTACTCCTACTTCTGCACAA
>Ga0247837_1006465_pt1 | contig 16461 bp, 18 predicted proteins | sample LaCtaG_2_FD_187115 | JGI IMG/M metagenome (GOLD analysis project Ga0247837, IMG submission 187115) | Freshwater microbial communities from meromictic Lake La Cruz, Castile-La Mancha, Spain - LaCruzMarch2015_14.5m | ecosystem: Environmental > Aquatic > Freshwater > Lake | place: Spain: Castile-La...
ACTTTCTTGGATGCTTCCAACCGATTTGGCTTGAAATCTTCGGCCAACATTGAGCCCGAAATGTCGAGGCATAGCACAATGTCAATGCCTTCGGTGGTCACATCTTGCCAACTACTGCTGCTTTGAGGGCGAGCTATTGCCACGATTAACAATGCCAATGCGAGGGTGCGCAACACCACTGGAATGTGCGTGTAATAAGCTGTGCGCGGAGATGCCGCTTGTTTCACCCCAGCCAAACTGGAATAGCGCAATTGCGGCATGTTTTTACGATGCAGAAAAACATGATGCACCACCACCAATGGCAACATCAATAACAGCCAAAGCAGCTCCGGATTCTTGAATGCTATATCGGCAAAGTTTGGCATCTAGCTTTCCCCTTTTGGTGTAGTGGTTTCAGTAGGTTTTTCAACCACAATAGTTTTGGTCACAAACTCTTTGGCAATATCAAAGCTCCTATCGTTCTCATCTGCCATTGGTCTGTATTTAGCAAACTTGGCAAGGTCGGCAAGCTGCATCATGCCTTTTAAAGACCTTATCAATTCGGCATCAGCACCTTTCAACTGCAGCGCACGTACAGTTTCATCTGTGGTAAGTTCCAAGGCCATAATGCCATATCTAAACTCAATGTACTCACGCACCACATCCGACAGTTCGATGTAATACTCCTTGGAACGGTCGTTTTGCCACAACTTTTTCAAGCGCAAGGCTTCCAGTTTCTCCAAGGCTATTTCGTGTGCTGGACGCGTAGGAATTGGCCGTGCAGCAGGCGCAGGTTTTGGCTTGCGGTGTTTCTTCCAGTAAAGGAATGCAGCGATAAGCAAACCAATAACCACCAACGCAATGAGCCCATAAATTATATATTTCTTCCAATCTACAGGCACATCCATTGGTCCTTTGATGTCCATGATTTCCTTTTCCATATCCACTGGAAACTCGGTGACTAAAACAAGGAATGAATCGGAAAAAGCGAGTTGCGCACTATCGTTATTGAACAAAAATGGCAGCGAAGGCACCACCATAAAGCCTGTGTCAAAACTGGTAAGCACCAAGCGCTGATGCACGGTAAAGTCGCCATTTTCCTTGCGAATAGTGTCTTGAACTGATGCTTCTAATATTTCGATGGTTGAGGTTAGCGTATCTGCCAAAAGCGGCCATACTACAGTACTACCAGCAGGCATATCAGCCCACACATCAAGGTGAAACTGGTCGCCAATTAAAAGTTGCGTGCTATCCACAGTAGCGCGAATGGATTGCCCCTGTGCCACTTGAACAGAAAACAACACCACCAACCCAATAATTAGCGAATAAAATCGCATCATTTTCCGCGTCTTTTGAAAAGGTTCATCAACGGTATCACGTAGCTTCCATCGGTTCGCACCTCGGCCATATCTACACCACTCTTTCTAAAAACATCTTTCATTTCTGCTTCCATCCTCAATGCTTCTGCTTTTAGGCGAGTGCGCACTTTTGGGTCAGAGGTATTCACCCAAATCAGTTCGTTGGTTTCAGCATCGGTCAACGGCAACAAACCAACGTTAGGTATCTCACCTTCCAACTGGTCGTGTATGCGAATGGCAACCATATCGTGTTTTCGACTCGAAATCTTTAAGGCATCATTGTAGCCTTTATCCATAAAATCGGAAAGCAAAAAGGCAATACTGCGCTTTTTTACCGCATTGGTAAGGTAGCGCAATGCACCTCCAATATCGGTTCCTTTGCTTTCGGGTTGAAAGTCAATCAACTCGCGAATGATGCGTAGCGTGTGGCTCTTCCCTTTTTTAGGAGGAATAAACTTCTCAATCTTATCGCTAAAAAAGATAACGCCCACCTTGTCGTTGTTCTGCAATGCGCTGAAGGAAATAACCGCACATATTTCGGTCATCATTTGGCGTTTCATCATTTGGCGTGAACCAAAATCGCCTGAACCGCTAACATCTACCAACATCATTACCGTTAGTTCACGTTCTTCCTCAAACACTTTAACGAATGGATTGCCAGTACGTGCTGTTACGTTCCAATCGATGCTACGCACATCATCGCCCATTTGGTATTCGCGAACCTCCGAAAAAGCCATTCCTCGGCCTTTGAACGCAGAGTGATACTGACCTGAGAAAATCTGATTGCTCAGACCTCGGGTCTTTATCTCAATCTTACGTACTTTCTTGAGGAGTTCGGTGGTTTCCATATTAAGATGGGACGATGGAAGACGGCAAGCTTTGTCAACTTTTGAAAAGTTGACAAAGCTGATTAAGGCACTTCTACCGTATTCAGAATATCGGCTATAATTTCTTCCGTTGTAATGTTTTCGGCTTCGGCCTCGTAGGTAAGACCTATGCGGTGGCGCAATACATCGTTGCACACTGCTCGTACATCCTCAGGAATTACATAACCTCTGCGCTTAATAAAGGCATACGCTTTTGCTGCTTTTGCCAAGCTGATACTCGCACGCGGTGACCCTCCAAAACTGATGAGGTCTTTCAACTTTGCCAAACCATTCTCGGCAGGATAACGGCTTGCGAATACAATATCAACAATATATTTCTCAATCTTCTCATCCATATACACTTGCTGCACCACTTCGCGTGCACGAACAATATCGGCAGGAGACATAATGGCATTGGCCGTAGGGAAAGTGCCACCCAAGTTTTGACGTATAATTTTAGTTTCCTCTTCCTTTTTGGGGTAAGAGATAACCACCTTCAGCATAAAACGGTCTACTTGAGCTTCTGGTAGCGGGTAGGTTCCCTCCTGCTCCACTGGGTTTTGAGTGGCCATTACCAAGAATGGCTCGTCCAACTTAAACGTGGTATCGCCAATGGTAACTTGTTTCTCTTGCATTGCTTCGAGCAAAGCACTTTGCACCTTGGCAGGAGCGCGGTTAATCTCGTCAGCCAAAATGAAGTTGGAAAACAATGGACCCTTGCGCACTACAAAGTCACCTGTTTTCTGGTTGTAAATCATAGTACCTACCAAGTCGGCAGGCAACAAATCTGGAGTAAACTGAATGCGGCTAAATCCCGCATTGACACACGATGCAAGCGTGTTTATGGCAAGTGTTTTTGCCAATCCAGGCACACCTTCAAGTAAAATGTGACCCTTCGAAAGCAGGCCAATCAGAAGGCTATCCACCATGTGATGTTGACCCACAATCACCTTTTCCATTTCCATGGAAATCAATTGCACGAACGAGCTTTCTCGTTCAATCATCTCGTTAATCTGTTTGATGTCTGTCATGATGTGTTATTTCGGGTCGCGAAGGTAATTCGGTGAAAGTAAACAGCAATAAGGGCAACACAGCGCGGTTGTTAAAATCTGTTAAGCGCTAATTGGGTAGAAATGCAATCCCTCCTTCGGGATACCCTGTAAAAAACAAAAAGCCCTTCCGAAGAATCGGAAGGGCTTTATCAGTTCTAAATATTTAGTCTACTGACGTGTTAATGTTACGTCAACATTTGCGGATTCTCCATTCATCTCAACAGTAAAAGAGCCTGTCATTGATGAAGCTGTAATGGCAACATTAGTGATAGTAGCCGTGGTATCTCCACTTGTTTCCATCAAATACAAGGTAGTACCAGTATAACTATACGTTGATGTTTCTTGCTGCATAGCAGTAGAGTCGCATAGCAAAACTCCTTGATCCATAATTTGAACACCTCCATCTTGCAGAATTATGATGTCGTCCTGATCACAAGCTTGTGGGAAAAACAAACTAAATGCATCTGTTACCATTACACTATCCATCATAATGGCAGGGTTAAAAACCGCATCAGTCACAATCCAAGAGCCAATAATGGAGGCTTCTTCATCTTCTTCAGTACAGCTAGTTACTAAAAATGCGCAACCAGCAAAAAGAAGGGCAACTTTGGCAAACGAAACAAATTTATTCATGAGAGGTATGATTTTTAAGTGAGCCGCAAAAGTATATCATTCATGGCACACTAAATCAATCTCTTAACCTTTAGATAACGTTCTGATAATGCATGAAGTACCTTCGGATAATGACCACCAAACCAATTGGCGAGTAAGTCTATAGAATAGGCTCCTACTCTACTCCTCCTTTCAATCTATCACCCTTCGAATGAGACGAAGTTTATGGGAATAGCGGCCAGTGTCTACATTAAAAATGCCTTGATGGTCGAGCTTATCAATGCGCACCTTGCCCGATGCATGAATAATGGTGTTGCCACCCAGCATCATGCCTACATGAATGATGTGTCCCTCGTCATTGTCGAAAAAAGCGAGGTCGCCTATGTTGGCTTCTTCCACAAAACTTAGGGTATGGCCTTGCTCGGCTTGCTGGTAGGCATCGCGCTTTATGGCTATACCCACCATTTTATACAACACTTGGGTGAGTCCCGAACAGTCGATACCAAAGGGCGAACGACCTCCCCACAAATAAGGCGCATTGCGAAACACCATGGCCAATTCCATTAATTGTTGCCGAATGTTGCCTTCGTCCGGATGGTTTATTTCGCCATCAAACTCATACGATTCTTCGCCAAAGGCAATGTGCCCTTGGTGGTAATTGGGCAACGAACTGCCAGCAAGCACCGGTATCATAGCTCCTGTTATTTCGTTCTTCACTATTTGCACCAAATCGGATGCGCACACAGGCATGTGGGTGCTAAACGTTTCGAAGGCCGAAGCTGATATTTCAGTGAATTGTTTCACATCTATCCAACTCTTATAACCATCTAACCCGTTGGCAATATGCCGCCAATTGCCCTTTTTAGATAGTACCTGAAAGCATTCGCCAAATAGCAATTGTGTCACCATCTGACTTTTATCAGAAGGCTCCTCCCTGCAAGGAATTACACTAAGATTGCAAATACCGTAGTCGGCCACTGGTTTGAATTACGAATGATGAATTATGAATGTGTAATGACTCGAAGCCTTGGGACTTCATTTTTAATTACTAATTCTTAACTTTTAATTACCCTACTTTGAGTACCAAAGCACTAGCGCCACCTCCACCATTGCAGATACCTGCGGCACCGGTGCTTAGGTTGCGGGCATGTAATGCGTGAATCAAGGTTACTATAATACGCGCACCACTGCACCCAAGTGGATGCCCAAGCGATACTGCACCACCATTCACATTCACTTTTGCAGGGTCTAGTTTCATGATTTGATTGTTGGCAATAGCCACCACCGAAAACGCTTCGTTTATTTCATACAAATCAATGCTGTCTGTGGTTAGTCCTGCTTTCGCCAATGCCTTTGGTATGGCTTTAGATGGCGTGGTAGTAAACCACTCTGGGGCTTGTGCTGCATCGGCAAACGATAATATAGTAGCTAATGGCTTGATGCCCAATTCCTTTGCTTTTTCCCTGCTCATAAGCACCAAAGCAGCTGCGCCATCGTTCATGGTTGATGCATTGGCGGCAGTTACTGTTCCGTCTTTGGTAAACGCGGGGCGCAACTCAGCAAACTTATCCAACCGCACGTTGGTAAACTCCTCGTCTGTATCTACTATCACAGCATCGCCTTTGCGCTGTGGCACTTCTACCGCTACAATTTCGTTGGCAAATGCAGCCGCTTTCCATGCTTTGGCACTGCGCACGTAGCTTTCGGTGGCGTAGGCATCTTGCTGCTCGCGGGTAATGTTGCATTCCTTGGCACACAACTCGGCAGCATTGCCCATAGGGTATTGATGGTACACATCCGTAAGGCCATCCAAAGCCAAACCGTCTTGCATCACAATGTTGCCATACTTCACTCCTACTCTTGAATTGGGCAAATAATGCGGCACAAGGCTCATGTTTTCCATGCCTCCTGCTACCACAATATCATTATCGCCTAGCATTATGTTTTGGGCTGCTAGCATCACTGCTTTCATGCCCGATGCGCATACTTTATTTACGGTGGTGGCGGGCACATTATCGCCCAAACCTGCAAACTTAGACGCTTGGCGTGCAGGAGCTTGACCCATGCCCGCTTGCAACACACAACCCATATATACTTCTTGCACCAACGCAGGGTCTATGCCCGCTTTTACCACAGCGCCTTTTATGGCTATAGCCCCCAAACGCGGTGCAGATATGCCACTTAATTTTCCATTAAAACTTCCTAACGGTGTGCGCACGGCACTTACTATCACTACTTCTCGCATGAGTATTCCTTTTTTTAGTCCGCGCGAAGGTAAGGGTTATGTTTTTAAGTAATTGATGAATGACGATAGTCTATTCGTAATAGTCTTTGGAGATACTGCACCGCTATCGCAAATTTTAGTGGTATACTCGTAGTTGAAAACACATGGTGGTAATCGTACCGAAACTTCTAAAATTGATTGCTGGGAAGGGGGTAATAGCGATGGCGATTTATCCGTTTATACTGGTGCGAGATGCCGAGGTAAACGGAAACGAAACCATGCTCAACCATGAGCGCATTCATTTTCGGCAGCAGATAGAATTGGGGCTCCTTTTTTTTTACCTCCTCTATGGGGCGTATTACCTCAATAATAGACGAAGAGGTTACTCGCATTTTAATGCTTACAGGAACATCCCCTTCGAGAAAGAAGCCTATGCCAACGAATCGAACTCAGATTATCTCGTTACGCGTAAGCTTTGGACTTGGGTGAAATTTAGGTAGCGGTTTTAGGACACTTCTATGTGCTTCGCATAAGTGGGGTTGGACAGCTTTACAAGGCTTAGCAGACGAGCGGCACTGATGCAACTGATTTTAGTTGTGGCGATGACCCATCGTCAAGCTCTGGGCTGGCTCCATCGTCAAGCTCTGGACTGGCTGCCACGTAATACTAGACACAAGGGAAACACCCTCGCGTTAGTTTAGTTCGAGCAGGGAGGGCTGTCCAACTTTGTAGCCGAAACATTCCAAGACCAACTCCTCAGTCTACGACCAAGAATTTCTTTCGGATATTGTCACCTATCGTACTCTCTAGTATCAACACGTAAATACCAGCAGGCAGACTCCTCATATCAATCTTTGCTTGCCCGAAGGTGACTGACAAATGACCGCTGAGCACGCTATGGCCCGTGAGCGAATGGATTCGGAAAGTGCCTTGAAATACATCTTCGTTCCTGAACTGAAGATAAAGCTCGTCCCTTACTGGGTTAGGATACATCATGATATGACCACCATGTTGAGTGCTGATTGAGGTGATATCTGAAAATGGCCTTCTCCAAACCGAGCTGTTATTGGTACCCATGAACACATACCCATTATGAATGGTAATGTCACGGAAACTCATACCTGCAGCTGCAGGATCAGCTCCATCTGTGATGTCAATCCACGACTGACCATTATCAAGGGATACGTATATCCCTACATCCGTAGTAGCGAAGATATAACCGTCCTCTGCAATGACCGAAAAAACATAAGCCCCATTAATCGTACCAATAGTGTTCCAATTTTCTCCCAAATCTGAGGAGATGAAAGCACCCAAACTGTTTTGAGTAACCAATGTACTGCCTGACATGCTCAGAGATGAAAAACCACCGTCATTGCTGACCAAAGCATCCTGCCAAGAATTCCCGCAGTCAGTACTGACTCGCACCCATCCCTGTTGGGAAATCGTGCTGTTGAAGGTGGCGGCCAATATGGAACCATTCGATGCTAGGTCCACTATGCCCGTGTTCTCAAAAGGATTGGGAGTGAACTCCCACGGCAAAGCCTCCACGGACTGGAAAATCCCAAAGCTGGAGTTGGACAGAATATTGCCCGAACAGGGCACCACGTTCAACACCGAAGTTGAATTTCCTTGATCGTTGAACTCGAAGGTGGCACCTGAATCATAAGAGACCCACACGAAATAGCCAGACAGAGATGCGGCATAAACAGTTGAACCAGTGGCATACATATCGAATGGTTCAAAACTGCTTTCAGGGTCAGGCGCCTCCCACGTGAGGCCATTGTCTGAAGAGCGGTATACCCCATCAAGAGCAGGGTCTCCACTCGGCATCAGAATACCTGCAAGGACATATCCATTGCTCGATGCAAGGCTTCCTACAGACCTGTTGTTGCCAAACCCACTGGAAGTTTGAATCCATTGCGCTTTCGCAACCATGGAAATGCTAAGCAATAGAATGAGCAAGGAGATAAAAATTCTTTTCATGAGGCCAAACAGACTTAGATTAACGCTGATGATTGAATGGCAATGGTAGCTCTATCCCAAGGATTCACCCATGATTCAGGTCAGTCTCTATTCTGATGATTGTCATCATCTTACACAGTCTGTGAAAAAAACCCGTTAAATTTGTGTGAATATACCCAAAGCACTACATGAAGTAGCACATAATGAGCGCTATTTATACAGTAACCTAATGTGCCAGCTTAGCCCAGCCTAGCTCGGGCGGTGCAAAGACCATAGGAGTTGAAAAACCAAAGCACCAATCAGTGTCCAAAGTACATCATTCCAATCAAAATGCCCTCTAGTGGTTAGTGGTTGTAAAAACTCCCAGGATAGAAGTCCTGTTAAGGAAATGATGTTTGCTGTAATGTGTCTTTTTTCGTTTAACCATTTACTGGTTTGTTTCATTTGCTGCATTAGTACAACAAACAAAGCAGGAATGCCAATGCTTGGAAAAAAATTAGGCGCAATTCCCAGCAAGTATATGAGGATTACGTTTCCGCCTGTGTAATTTGGTCTGATGTTGTCTTGCACCTGTTGATAGGCTATAAAGCAAAATGCAAACAAGGCAAACCAATAATACGAGTGCTTTGATGTTTTCATTTTCTGTGCGTGTTTCGCTATATCCGTGTCATTCTTCTTTTCATTTTAACTAAAGGTTTTTACACCACTTTTTGTTTTCAATTCGTTTAGTTTCCTCCAAGCGTGAGGCTAGGCTCGGGCAAGAGTTTGATTTAGTTGCCCAGGTACTCCTGATCCCGAAGCTTCGGGATGTGCGTGTTACGTTCCGCTCAAGAGATTGTGCTGAACTCTTAGCGCAGCGGGAACACGGGTGCCAGCGGAGTTTATTAATTCGAGGTCAAGCAGGTCAGAAACCACAAAAATTATTTCATTATAACTCTCTTGTCAATCCAACTTTTAATCTCATTGAAATCCATACTGCCTTTTGCTGCTTCAATCACAAAGTCATATTTTTCTTGATGACTTGCGGCAATGTCTAAATCGTATTGTAGCAAAATCAGTCTCATTAGTACATATGCTGTCCGTTTATTGCCATCCACAAATGGATGATTTTTAATCAAGCTTTCAAAAATTGCACTTGATTTGTCAATTGGTGATTGATATAAGTCTTTGTTGTCAAATGTCTGAAATGGTCTGCTAATAGCTGATTCTAGTAGTCCCACATCACGTATCCCTTTACTACCGCCAAATTCATCTATGAATACGAATTACTTCGTCTTTATCAATCATAATGCAAGTTTTTGAAGTAGTAATTTATCTTCCGTTAGAATTTTTTTGAGATTAGATGATAGTTTAACTCTGTCCTTGGATGAATGTTCGATTGCCTTAAAATAATCTAAAACATTCTGAAGTACATCCTCAGGCATGTTATCAACTACTTTGTGAAGCTCTTTTCGTATCTCTTGAGTTGACATAATCAAATTGTTTCTACAAAAATAAACAATAAAAAACCTAAGCAATTGCCCATAACCAATGTTTCCTCTTGAGAGGTTGGGGCATTTTTGGTTTTGTTTATTGCCCAGTTACTACTTAGCGCAGCGTTCTCTCTGCCTTTGGCAGAAAACTGTGCGTGTACTATTCCATTGAAGAGACCCTACGGAACTTTTTGTTATTGCATACTGCAATGAGCTCCCATCGTCAGGTTCTGGGCAGGCACTAAGGAACTCTTACGCAAGCGCATTGGGAACACTTAGACCTGCTGGGGGATAAAACAAAACACCTACGCGCTGTATATGGTCTATAAATTCGGGGTTGGTAAGGGTATTAAAATCTACTATATCTACTGCCACCGGCAGGTCGCTTTCGGCACAATCTGCAAGCACGCGGGCTATAGTTATGGCTTGTAACTCTTTGTTCATTACAGCCAAATCTATATCGCTACCTGTTTTAAAGTTGCCTTTGGCGCGACTGCCAAACAGATGCACCTGCTTAATATCTGGATACTTGCTAATAATAGCATACAGGGTTTTAAGACTGCGCTCTGTTAAACCGTAAAGCGAGGGGATTTTATCAGTCATTGAACAGATTGCCTTACGATTCGTTTAGCTGCTGCACAAAGAAACGGTGTAGGTTTTGGAGCGCAGGAAAGGTTTCGGTGCGCAGATGTGTTTCGGCTTTTAGAAACTTGTTACCATCGTAGTCGTGCGCTAGTTCGTTGCGAAGGTCTAGCCCGTCAATGAGCGCTTGTGCATAGGTAATATACTGCGCTTGCTGTGCCTGACGGAAGGTGTCTTTGGGCGATGGCTTGAAGGCAAAGCCCTTTTCTTCTAAAAAATCTTTCATGGTTTTCCAGGCCAGCTCGAGTGTAAACTCAAAGCGCTGCACCAAACCATTGCGCTCTAGTTCGTTTAGAGTTTTTTCTTCCATTGCTTCGTGCAGGCGCTCAAAAGCCCTGTCGTAATTGGCAAAACGCTGCTTCCAGCGGATGTCTTTATTCTCCATAGCTCAAATTTACAATTTCATTTTTCTCATCACCACTTTCACACTCCAAACGCTCACTTCAATCTCACTGAGCAACAAATCTAATGATTACCGACTTCTTGTGCCCCACTACGGGATATTTGCTATAGATGATTACCCTGCGTTCTGAGGCACGATACATTGGCTCACTGAGCGGTTCGGTCTCTACTTGATAGGGATAGCTTGGAAGCTCCAAACGCGTATCGGCCTCGGTAAGCACAAGCACATCAGCATCTTGCTTTTCTATGGCCATGCGCATGCGCTCCATTTTGGTGGCGTGCTTAAGGCGCTCTATGTTCCAAGTGGCTATTTTCATTGGTTTTTGAAAGATAAAGCGTCCGCGCTGCCGAAGGTAGAAATCGGTCCGAATTCCGAAGTCTCGGAATCGGGATCGGGATGTGCGTGTTATGTTCCGCTCAAGAGACCCCTGCGGAACGATGCAACGAGCGTAGTGGGAATACCTAATTCAGATAGGGGTAGTTGTGGACGGTTGCAAACCGTCCGTGTACTATTCCATTGAAGAGACCCTACGGAACTCTTCAACGAGCGCATTGGTAACACTTGCGCCAGCGGGGGACCCTGCGGAACTCTTCAACGAGCCTAGCGGGAACACTTGCGCCAGCTGGGGGGAGCGCAGCGGGAACACTTGCGCCAGCGGGGGGATGTGCGTGTTATGTTCCGCTTAAGATACCCTGCGGAACGCTGCAACGAGCGAGAGAACACTTAACCCAGCAAGGGCATAGCCATTGTCTTTAGTGACTAATGTCACAGGGGTCAGCATTTTTATAGAACACCGAAATATGGCCTTGAGCATCTACATCAATAATCACATCGTCATCACCTAGTTGATCTTTGCAACGCTTTAATGATTGACCGTTCCATTCCACTAATTGTTCATGGGTCACACCCTGATACTTTTGCAATTTGGTACTGGATATATAGCCTTCCCCACGGTCAGTCCTGAACATGTTTTCATAACTGGTAGTACCAGATGTATGATAGCGTTCTACGGTCTGCTTTACAGGATGTCCATACGTGCTACCTGCGGGAAATATGACCCATTTGGGAGATGTTGCCTTGCAGAATGCGGATGAACTACCGTTATCCGCTCCATGGTGGGGCGCAATGACGACATCAGCATCAAGATCATCCAATCTATGTTCAATGAGAAATTTATCGGTGGCTTTCAAGGTTTCAGGACTATCACGTCTAAATCGACCGACCGCATCGCCCGTGAAAAGCACCGAAGCCTCTTTATACGTCATCTTTACAACTATACTGACCGCATTGAGTCTTTCGCTCTCATGGTCTGCTCCTTCTAAATCCCATTCATCCAATGGGCGGCCGAAGCCACATAGGAATTCAAATTGAACATCTCCAATCGTCAAATTATCAGACTGATTGACCTGCCTGTTAAGGGAATTCAAATTAATCACCACAGTATTGTTTCTGATTCTGGAGCTCTCAATAGCATTCAACATCCCATTATAGGTCGAATTGGGATTCTTGATGTGCTTTGGCTTTGCATAGCCAGTGTGTATTATCCTCTTAACCTTGTAGGTTTCGAGTACATTTTTTACAGCATAAAGGTGGTCAGCATCGGAATGACTTACCACCACAAGCTCAATGGTAGAGTTTGTATCTATTTCCTTTTGAATTTTTTCAAACGTCACTTTCCCTCCGTCTGAATGAGCACCACCTGCGTCAAAAAGTACAAACTTATTATTGGGAAGTTTGATAATCGAAGAATGACCAGCCCCTACATCATTGACGATAACCTTTATCTGAGCGTTTAAAGTAAGGGAAGTTGAACTTAAAAGAAGAAAAACAAGGAAATTCAAATGGTGCTTCATGGTCTTGTTATATAGATTGATTCAATTTGTTTCAAATTATTAAAACCCCACATCTGGCCCCCCCTCACCACTTCCACACTTCTCAAACTCATCTCTATCACACTGAGCAACAAATCTAATAGGTATCTTGGATTACCAACCTCTTGTGCCCAATTGTTGCGGTTGTGTTACTCCATTGAAGAGACCCCTGCGGAACGCTGCAACGAGCGCATCGGGAATACTCGAGCCAGCGGGGCATTTGCTTCTAGCATATAAACCCTATTCACCTATTGCAGGCTGAAATTCTGCGATTACTATATCAATCCTCGTTGAGAATTCTGTAAGAAACCCTTCCTCAATCGGTCCTTCCAACTGTTGAGCTAACCACTCCGCGAATACGTTGATGGCCCGTATGGCACTCATTGTATGTATTGTACGCCCCAATGTGGACAGGCCAAAAATCACAATCGCCAATTCCTTGAGAGATCCAATAACGATGGGGTTATTAACCATCCCTGTACATTCGCTAACGGCAGCTTTGATGTCAATAAGTGAAACTCTCAAATGTTCATTTTTATTTTTGATGTATCGTTCACTCGATTCAGAAAACCTTAGTGGAGCTAGAGAATTAGTTAGCCGGAGAAGGCATGCTGTATTCTGAGAATTCCTTTGTGCTTCAGAAGCGCTTTCATTCGCCCGATTTGCACTTTCGTCTGTTCTCATTGCAGCTTGCTCCGCTCTTTCGGCAACAATACTCGCGGCATTAGCTACCTGATGCGCTCTTTCTACATCCGATTTAAGCTCCTTAACTGCGTCTACATCAGACTTCACGCCCACCAATTCTGATTTCATGTCCTTCAATTCCAAATTTGCATCCTTCGCCATTTTTGAAGCCTTTCTTGCTTTCTTCACAGCCGCATAGTTGATGACAATCGGAATTAACACACCGAAAAAGCCGAGGACACCAATCCAAATGGAGATCCAAGAGTTGAGTCGATCAATATCTTTCGCTGTTTCTGCCTTAGCCTCAGCAACTCGGCTTTCAACGGTTTCTGCTAAGAACCTTAGATGAGATTTTAACTGGTGAAGTTGCTCTTCAGTCAGTTGATAGGAACCATCTGGTTGGACCTTTTCCGCAAATAGAAAGTGTGGCTGAAAGTCACCCCTTATAATAGTCGAATCTTTCTTGCCACTGAATCGGTCAACTAGAGCGGCTGCAATCCTGTTTGATAAACTATCTCGACTTCCTTCATTGATGCTGTCATTTCCCTGAATAAACACGTATTTAGGCAGCAGTAGCTCCCTTGTCGCCAAATCATTAATAGTTTGCTGAACCACAATATTAAATTCTCGTTCCTGAGTTACCATTTTGTCAACGTGGCTCTTGAGCCACCAACCGAACGAGGTCGTTAGCGCTATGAAGAACAAAGGCGCTATGGTTATTTTCATGAAGTAGAATGGAGTTGGCAGAAAGAGGCTTTGCCAAAACCCTTTGAAATCCTTTTCACTCATGATTTCCGACTGTATAAACTGTATTCATTATTTGCATTGGCAATCTATGCGGAAGGCAATACACCAAATTGATGAAATCCTTGTTCTGTTCACCCTCGGAAGGCGGGAATAGCCTCGCGAAGGCAATCTTCTCCTCTTCAAGGTTATCCTCGTGGCTTGCGTTCATAATGCTCTCAAATACAAGACGGTCATGTGTTAACATGATGAGTTGCAGAGGAAGTTCCGGTGAATACTTTCTGAAAATCTGAAACAATTTCTCAATGAAATTCTCAACGGCATGCCTGTTCTCAAAATCACTGGCGTAGAATACATCGTCCATCACCAGAGGCATGTTGATTCCTGTCTTAATCCGTGAGGCTATGGCTGTTGCCACCCCCACCATGGTGCAGAATAGCCGATAATGAAAGGTATTCAGGTAGCGGGAAACATCCATGATGGTATTGTCTTCCAATTCTACCTCAGCAGCAAGGTAATTGCTCATCAGTTCACCTGTTTCGACATCATGGATTGGCTTCGACACGATTCGTAGTTCAATCTCTCGTCTGTCCAAATTGAAGTACGTAGAAAGGATCCGCTGAACCACGTCACGTACAGGGCCAAAGACGCTATCCACTTCTTTGTTTAGCTGCACAGAGAAATGTTCAATAAACGTCCTAGTTTCCTTTTTCACATCTTCAAATTCATCAATCAGAGCCGACAGGTTTAGTTGTTCCACTTTTTCCAGTTCAATATTGCCTTTTGCCTCATTTATCTGTTTAGTGAGACGGTCTATACTCTCTTTTACCACCGCAATCCGGCCAATCGCGCTGTTCTCTCCATCTGATGGCTTTAGACGTGCACCTATCTCATCAAGTACCCTTTGCCTACTTTTCTCATTTTCTTCCAATTCATCATTAAATTGATTAATCAGTTTATCAATTTTATCCTCATACTGCCTTAGCGTAAGCTCCAAACTATCTCTATTCACTCTCGCACTCTCTCCAAAAGTCCAGCCTTTTTCTACACCAATAAAAATTTCTTCACTCAAAAGTTCGCTAACTAACTTCAGCAGCTTATTGTCTAGAACGATAACTTCAGCAAACTCAAAATTATCCTTGATAGCCTCAAGTTCTTCCCTAAGATTACTCTTTAGCAAATGCAGATTTCTAAATGCTTTCTCGAGTTTAGTCAGAACTACAGATTGAATAATGTTAAGCTCACGCAGAATCTTGTTAAAAGCTTGCAAACGCTCCACTTTTTCCTTAGCCTCAATTATGATGGCGTCCTTGGATTTTTGTGAGTCATCACAGAATGGACAATTTTCATGGCTATCCATAAGCTTCAATCCAGCATTCAGAAACTCTACTTCTTCTTCTCCGCTCGATTTTGTTTCCTGAGTCTGGTACAGACGATAAGCTTTGAGAAATTCAGATAAATTGTTTTGAAAATGAAAAAGAGGATTACTTAAGGCAATTAACCTGAATTCGGGATAAGCAAACCACATACATGTTTATCCAAAGTGCTGATATACAATTTGATTGCCACTGAAACACAGATTTTCACTGACAACAGACACAGATGTTCTGTGAAAAAATCTGTGTGGTTCTGTGTTTCTGTGGCAATAGTATGTTGCTCCCGCGCAATGCCGATGCAGGCGCACGAATATGGATTGCGGAAGGCCGCACCGGCCTACGAATATTCCGTGAGGCAAGGAAGCTATTGGCAGTGCTAGCGTTGCATGCAGTTGCTTTTTGTGCAAATACTCCTGTGTTTTGTGTAAACACACCTGTGTTGTACGCAAACGCACTTGTTTTATACGCGAACGACACTGTTTTATACGTAAACGCACTTGCGTTATACGCCAACACGGTTGTAATGAAGGCAAAACCAGCTGCTTTTTGGGCAAATACGTTTGTAGTGGAGGCAAACACCCTTGCGTTGCTCGAAAACGCAGGAGTAAATTTGAACAACGCAGGTGTATTGCGCGCAAATGCAAGGGTATTTGCCGAAAACACGGTTGTTTTTGCACTTGCGTAGGGGTGCATGCCGCTTGCCACGCGCTGCAAAGCGGCATATCCAGTAGGGTTTAGAAAGCTGCAGGGACGAATCATGCGGCAAAGGTGAGCGGACACTAAACATGTAACCAAACATGCAAAAGGGCCGTTTGTACGTTTCCGAGGGGCATTTTCACCTTGTTCAGTAGCATGAACAGGAAAGACATAGCGCTGTACGACCTTATCCATACGTGTACCCCACACATGAAGGGATATTTTGTGAAACAAAAGCGCAATTTTCCAGCAAAAACGGGGGTTTATCACCTCGCCATGTTTCAAGCCTTGGCCAAGATGGAGGTGTTCGATGCCGCACGTTTTGATGCCCTATGTGCGGACAATGCCTTTGGCCAACACCCCAAGCGTGTACGGTATTATTTATACCATTCACTCCTTGATGTGATGCGCAATTATAAATCGGAGCGCAGTGCAGAAGTGCTGGCCATGCACCATTTGCAAGATGCCTGCCTGCTGCACCAGCGCCACCTGCCTGCCCAAGCTGCCGAGGCGCTGGCCA
>Ga0247837_1006467_pt1 | contig 16457 bp, 11 predicted proteins | sample LaCtaG_2_FD_187115 | JGI IMG/M metagenome (GOLD analysis project Ga0247837, IMG submission 187115) | Freshwater microbial communities from meromictic Lake La Cruz, Castile-La Mancha, Spain - LaCruzMarch2015_14.5m | ecosystem: Environmental > Aquatic > Freshwater > Lake | place: Spain: Castile-La...
AAGCTCTAATAAAAAATGATGCAGCGGAAGTATCGATCTTCAACCCCAGTCCCAAGACCCAGTCAATTCCGACCTGCCTCACCTTCGGCTAATGCTAGAACTGCACAGATTACGGCTGGACCTTCCCCTGCAGTCCCCGAGCTTAGTGAATTACGACCTGCCCCGCTTTCGGCTGCTGTTGGAACTCTACAGATACGAGCTAGACCTTTTCCTTCCCCTAATGCACCACTCGCTTGCATGGATGGACGACTTGATGCTGTAGAGGGACGACTGGGTGCTGTAGACGGACGACTTGGTGCGATTGAAGGACGCCTTGCCTCGATAGAGACTCTACTACGTCAAATGAGAGATAAGAACAACAACAAGATATGCGCCTAGTCTTAGAGGTTCTAGGTGTTTGTCGAAATAGCTTGTTTCACTGTCCTAGGTCAGTCTTCCAAGCATCCATTGCAGCGTAGTACTCTCCCCACAGGCTCTAACTAGTCACAACCCCACATTAGTACCTGGTAGTAGTAATGAACCCAGACGATGAAGTAATGCCTGCAGAGGCCGGGGAAGGCACAGATCTAAGGACTGCTATAGTGGGCTGGGCCACTAACGCCCGCTACAAGTGGAGTCACAGTGGGGCTGTTCAGCTCACTGCGGAACTCCCTGTATTTGTCCTAGGCAGGCCGATTTACCCCTCAGCGCCTTCTTTGCTGCAGGCTGTTGTACTCGAAGAGGCTCGAAAAGTGCCTTGGTGTTCCTATAGAAAAGCCTTCGAACCCTTGGAAAGACAGGAATCGACCGGGGAAACGCGGTCCTTTTCCTCTGATGTCGGCTGGGGATGCACTCTCCGAGTCGGGCAAATGGTCCTTTTAACCGCCATTTCCCGGCATTTGCAGCTAGCCGCCGACTCAGTGGACCTGCTGGCAATGGCGGGCCTGGTCTCCAGCCCCTTTTCCCTGCATCAACTGGTGAATTCCGCCAAAAGGCATTTAAACAAGCAGGCTGGGGACTGGTTTTCGCCCAGTTCCGCAGCCCACACCGTATATCACCTAGTTTCCTCACTTGCCCTGGTGCCGGACTTCTGTGTGAGTGTTGCTATGGATGGAGGCATTTACAAGGACCGGGTATTGGCGGATATGACTGGGTTGGAGGCGGACAGGCTGAAGTGTACGTGTGAGAGGCAGGACTCGGTGTGTGCACTGTGTAGTAGTTATGTGTGGAGAGGCTCGGTACTGCTGTTTGTGCCTTTAATGCTGGGCAGGGACAGAGTAGCGAAGGATTATTTCGCCACAGTGCAATTTCTACTCGGATTGCCTCAATCTTTAGGCATTATAGGCGGGAAAAAGCGGTCCGCTGTCTATTTTATCGGTTTTCAAGGGGATTCCTTACTATATATCGACCCACACTACGTCCAAAAGGCCTCCAAAAGCCGTTTTCACTTGCAAAAACACATATTTACCTATAAAATCCCCAATTTAGCCCATTTACCGCTGAGTGAAATTGACTCCTCTCTGACTTTCGCCTTTTATTTCGACTCCGCAGGGGCTTTTGAGGACTTTTGGAGGGAAATCGAAGCAAATCAGAGTACTTTAAAAGGAGTTATTTTCGTGAAAAAGAGCTATTTGGACCTTTGGAAGGCTCGAGAAGTCGACTTCGTGTCGGATTTTATAGAAATATTGTAAGGAAAGGCGGATTTGAAGGGAGCATTTAGCTAATATAGCTATAATCTGGGAATTCAAGGGCTCATAGAGTGTCCAAGCCTGCCTATCTAGGCAACTGTAGTATGTTGGCTACTGCCTGTGTATACATTAGAAGTCAGTATGTATAGTTTTCCTGCGAAATTGGGACTTTCGCTCTATCCTGTTGAGTATCAGCATGTCGAAACCACTCCCTCAGAATCTCAATAACTCCCTGTTTACATTGTATGCAAACAGGCGAAATCTGTGCCATCCCACATTGTTATGGTAATAGTTCCAGACATACAGAGCGCTTATACACATATACATCTAATGGTTTTCCCACTGAGTGCTCAGTATTTGGGTAGGTAGTAGTGTGTGTCTAACTAGCAGGTAAAATGTCCACGGTCGTGACTATGAAAGTGGTGCTGCTGGGCAATAGCGGCGTGGGGAAGTCCAGTATAGGGCTCAGGTTCGCTCAGGACATGTTTTTGGAGGAACAGGAACCTACGCTCGGAGCTGCGTACATGTCCAAGACACTGACCCACGACGGCAAGCGAGTAAAGATCAACATCTGGGACACGGCCGGCCAAGAGCGATACCGAGCCATGTCCCGAATGTACTACCAAGACGCTCAAGCCGCCATCCTGGTTTTCGACATCAGCTCCCGAGAGTCCTTTTCCGAGCTAAAGAACTGGCACCGGGAGCTGCGGGAGAACGGCCCCGCGCAGATAGCAATCGCGGTGGCGGGGAACAAGTGCGATTTGGAGGATAGGGAGGCGGTGAGCGCCACTGAGGCGCAGAAGTGGGCGGGGAGCATTGGCGCTTCCTTCCTACGCACTAGCACTCGTACCAATCACAACATAGAGGCGCTTTTCAGAGCGGTTTTGGCGCAGAAAAGTACTGAGCCTTCGCATGGCGGCGAGAAAATCACGCAGCATCGACCTGCTCCGCAGCCAGGCTGTCACTGTTAGTCCGGTAATGAGCTAAATAATGCAGGCGGGCAGTCCCTCCAGCGGCATATCCAGCGGCAGCGGGAGTCCTTTCAGTGCAGACCACAGTTCCAGTCCCTACCGACTCGAAGGACTGGGAATACTGGTCTTTGATGTAAGCGCTCGGTATACTGATGAAGAAATTCGCTCTACGGTGTGTGCGCCCAGGACGTTGTCGTTCAAAGACAAGAAGGAACTGGAAGGGATGAGTGAGGGGGAGAGGGAAATGTATATAGCTACGCTGACGCGTCCGTCCGGCAAGCAGAGGAAATGGGAGTATACGCTCACTCTGCCTCCGAGTTCGCTGCGCTTTGATTCTCACTTTGAAGGAGGCAACCTGCGGAAAGCCATAAAAGTGAGCGAGTTCGAATACCACCTCGTCCTCAACTCCGACACCTCGACTCAAAGTCACACTCAGTGGTACTACTTCGCCGTCTCCCACATGCACGCAGGGCAAGTCGTAAAGTTCTCCATCACCAACCTCACCAAGCCGGAATCTCTGTACAAACTCGGCATGCAGCCACTCGTATTTTCCGCTATGAAGGAACAGAGGGAGGGAATGGGGTGGCATAGAGGGGGAAATGATGTAATGTACCAGGCTAATACTGTTATGCGAGGGGACAAACAGGGCTATTTTCGGACGTTATCATTCACATACCGATTTGAATGCACTGGAGATGTGGTGTACTTCGCTCACTGCTACCCCTACACTTTCTCGGATCTGCGGAAGTACTTAGCAGTGCTGGAGATCACAGCACCTGCAAGGACTCTCCGCATTGAAACGCTGTGCCGGACTGAAGTGGGCAACGAGTGTCCATTGCTGACTATCACCAGCCACAAAGAAGACGTACCGATATGGGAGCCTGAACGCAAGTCAATCCTATACCGCTTCCACCCTACAAAGCCTGCTCCCACAGGCAAGAAAACAGTCCTCCTGACTAGTCGCATCCACCCCGGCGAGTCCAACTCTTCCTACATCATCAAAGGCGTCCTTGACTTCCTCCTTTCCGACTCTCGTGAGGCCTATTTACTGCGCAAAGCCTTTGTATTCCGTGTGGTTCCCATGCTGAACCCAGATGGAGTGGTGTATGGCAATACCAGATGCAACCTGTTGGGGTATGATTTGAATAGAAGGTGGCTGCAGCCGAACAGACTTTTGCAGCCGACTGTGCATTACACTAAGAAACTCGTCAAAAATGTAGGGGAAATTGCGCTTTATTGCGACTTTCACGGCCATTCCGTCAAGAAAAATGCATTTATATATGGATGCGTGGATGCAGATTTCCGCAAAAACACACTTATTCGCCTATTTCCGCTCTTTCTGCAAAGAGTCAACAAGCTTTTCAGCTACCCAGACTGCAAGTTCCAAATCGAAAAGGAAAAAGAAGGCACTGGACGCGTCGTGTTCTTCCGAGAAATGGGGGTCCTGAACAGCTACACCCTAGAAGCGAGTTTCCACGGTCCCTCCAATGCCAACACTTATACGACTATTGAGGATTTAGCAGGCCTCGGTCGCGACTTCTGCAAAACGCTATTAGCCCTCACATCTCCCAAGCGGTTCCGCAGACATGTACTGGAAATCTGTAAAGATGTGCAGGGGAGAAAGGACGGGGAGGACTGGGAAGTGGAGAGTGAAGGGAAGGCGCTTTCCGTGGAAGCTGCTTTGGCGGTGTTGGACGCGCAGCCTTTGCCGGTGGGAGTGCTGTCTGGGTGTAGGGAAGACCCGGCGGCTGAGGTCTGTGCAAAGCCGCGGATTGCAGTGGCTCCTGAAGCGGAGGCGCCCTCTCCTATTCGTATGCGCTCCCGACCTCTCAGCGGCCGAACCGCCACCCGCAAGTCCGTCCGTCCTCAAACCTGTGCCCGCAGACCTTCCGCCGAACAGCCCTTCTCACCTGACCTGCTGCAAGCCCAGGTCTCTCGCATCTACGCCATGCTGCAGTTCTATAAAGACGCTGGATGTGGGAAACTGCTTAGTTACCCTACAAGCAGCAGACCTGTGTCGAGAGACTTTTCGCAGGGGAGAAAGTCCTGGGTGCCGCAGCTACGTGTGCGACAGACCGGAGCGCAGCGGCCGCAGAGTTCTGGAAGACAACGGCCCGGCAAGGAGGAAAGACCTACGAGGGGGTGGAGCAGAAGTGAGTGCTTCTAGCTGTTTCTAGTGTGCTTAACTACCTCCCTGCATGTACTCGAACGTGTTCACTTGCAACACGTCCTCGACACAGATCAGCAGACCTGTGAGTTCACTGTGCATGCAGACCACTGGTACTTCAGTCGTCCAGTCTTGCCAATAGGTCTGAGTCTCAGGTCCCACTATTCTCATTTCAGTGATGTAGTCCACTATGCTTTTCGGAGGCCGGACTGAGGACATCAGTTCTTCCTCTTTCGTAGGAGACTTGTGAATCACACTGGAGAAATAGGCATCGAGGTGAGCTTTGACGGCTGAAAGCAGAGCTGAAGGGTGTGAGCAGCTGGTGATGAGGACTTGGCAGGTCATGTAGAGAACATCCGCACTAGACCGTGAACGTATCGTTGCTTGGTAGCCTTCCCCGACTAGTGGAATTTCCTGGACTGTAAGCGCAGGTAGGATTTTCTTCAAGTGCAGTTCGACCTCCACGTTCCCATCCTTAGGAATTCTCGATACTTTGATATAAAAAGGATCGAATTCACCAGGCAAAACCGGCTTTTCTTGAGTGTAATAGACCACTGCGACTTCCCAACTGTTTACATCATATCCCATCGTTTCCGCCACAGCTCTCAAATTGGCCATACACTGACCTACCTGGTCCTTCGCCAACGTCATCGTGCTCGGCTCCAAAGCAATAGACCCGGCCATGTGCAGTTTCCCTTGCAGTTCAATGGCCTGGCTGTAGGGCCCTACATTGGCTGGGGCCCATGCAGTCATGCTTTGCACGTGTAGCGCTGATTGCTTATATTTCGATCCTCGTAGTGCTATTTTTACTCTGTTGCTTTGAGCGTTGGTCTCTACACAGCAGCGAGCGGGCGGCCCTGGTCGGTTAAAGAAGCTTTTGTAGACTTGGTTGAACTTCAGGAAGTCACTCATGCTTTGCAGGGTCGCATGCACATAATGCACGTCGTTGAGGGAAAGACCGTGCAACTTCAGCATTCGCTTTGCCCCCTGCAAAATGCAAAAAGCCTCGTCCTCTGTAGAGCTGCAAGCGTTGTGCCCGAATGCGGAGGCGGTCAGTTCTCCAGTCGCGAAATGGCCAATTGACTTGAAAAAGGCAGGGAAGCTGAGAGAGGCTGCAGGCAGAGTGACTGGGCACAAAGCTCCAGAAGTCTTATGTTCTAAGTCAATTTTCCCGATTTTCATATAGGCGCTGCAGGAAATTTCCGACTTATTCTCTGCGATAATTTGAGTGTCTCGCAGTAGAAGTTTGTGTGCGAACTGAGGCGCATCCACCACTACAGTCTCATACTCTCCGCCCTCCCCACATACATTAAAGCCAAACTTCTCCCTCAACTCTTCGAAGTAGCCCTGCAGTTCTCTCACCGTCCGGCCTACATGCTGCTGCGTCAGCCCCATGGAAGACACCTTCACTAGCACAGCCTCCACTCCTGCGTCTATCTGTTCCTGCAGTAGGTGAGTCTGGTTTGTCCGCCACAGTGGAGCCAGGGACACCAGGCCCAGTCGGGCGCATACATCTTCGATACGGAGTCGTTGGTAGTTGGAAAGCACAGCGCCGCTGACCACTGCTTCAACTTGAGGAAAGCGGTACTTGACTCCTGTCAACAACTCACTCAAATCCTCGATTTCGTCCCCTTCTTGTGGCTTGTAGATGAGCTCCTGGCTGAGGGACTTGCCTAGTAGAGGAGCGGCTACTAGTGGCTTGCCTAGGGCCTGGGCAATACCCGCCACTGCTAAAGTGCCGGTGGACTGGAACATGCCAGAGTCGAGTTCTTCGTGGCTGTAGAGTGTGGCCAGGCAGACTAACTCGTGACCCTGCCGAATGGCTTTGATAAGTGCGTAGTAAGAGTCCTTTCCGCCGCTCAGCAGTCCTACAAACCGCATATTTCTCTATGGTGCAGTGAGGTCAACTGTGACAAGAGGCAGTCAAAATAATAGAAGCAATATGGCTTCCTTCGACGAAGTGATAGAGAAGATAAAGGAGCGCGAAGGAGGGTATGTAAACGACGCTAAAGACCCTGGTGGCGAAACCAAGTTTGGGATATCGCACAATGCCCATAGGGAAGTAGACATCGCCAATCTGACTTGGAAGAAAGCCAAGGATATTTACCGCAACAAATACTGGGACGAATGTAAGGTGGGGCAACTTCCAGACAAGCTGAGACCCATGTTCATGGACACAATCGTCCTTCACGGCACGCAGAAAGGTACTAAAATGCTGCAGAAGGCTTTAGGTGTGAATGCTGATGGTCGGGTGGGTCCGAACACCATTAGAGTTGCCAACTCTCAAAACGCCCTTACACTTGTGGAAAACATGGCTCAACGGCGACTAGCGCACTATAGGAAACAACCAACTTATAAGCGCTTTGGAAAAGGGTGGGAAGCCCGGGTTGCGATAGTGAAGAAAGAGTGTGCGAATGTGATGCAAGAGCGTGTGGAAGAGAAGAAAGAGTGTGCGAACGTGAAGCAAAAGCGTGCGGAAGTGAAGAAAGAGTGTGCGAACGTGAAGAAAGGCGGGAAGGTCTATACGCTTGAAGAAATACTGAACAGAGAAGAGAATGAAGAGGATGATGCCATAGCGGATAGGCTGAACAGAGAAGCGCTTGGAGAAGACGTAGTTCGCAAGCGGCCTAGAAGGGAGTAGAAATAGGAAAAGCACTTCGCTCTCATGGTATTTCCAAACAAAAAACTGCTTCACTCCTTGGAATGAGAAAGCGCTCTGTCTTGTAGGACTATCATTAATGTAGAGCAATACGCTTTCAACTGATGAAACTGTCTGAGGGATATGGGGCAAGCGAAGTGCTCTAGCACTGAGTATATTGCCCAGCAGTTATGGGAGTGACAGACGGTAGCTATGTAGCCACGTGGTAAAATGGACAGCCAGGTCTTATTCCTTTGGCTCCTCGTCCTCGGCCTAGTCTTCGGCGTGCTGGGCTACATCTACTACCAGAACCTGCACGCAATCAAGGCGAAGACAAAGAAAACGGGCAGGCGAGCCAAGGAGAACTGGAGTCTCGAATAGGCTCTAACGATTAGCTGCTAATCGGACTAGTGGCTCTGCGCAGCCATTCTAGGGCTGTCTGGTCATCGCCTAGAGAGGCTGAGAGCAGAGTCCAGACCCGCTCGTGGTAGGAGTTGATGAAGCGGATATCCTTCTGGGAGAGTAAACTCAGGTCTAGAAGTCCCTGGTCGTAGGGACAAATAGTGATGTTTTCGAACTCTAGGAAGCGGCCTTCGCCTTGCTTCACCACCAGCACGTCCTCTATGCGAATTCCGAAACTGCCTGCTTCGTAGTACCCGGGTTCGTCCGTTACGTGCATGCCCACCTCTAACGGTGTGCTCCAGTGCTTTCCAATACCATGTGGCCCTTCGTGGACATTGAGGAAATACCCTACACCGTGTCCTGTACCGTGGTTGTAGTCGAGGTTGGCAGCCCAGAGCCAGCGTCTGGCGAGTACATCCATGTCCTCACCTGCTTGTCCTTTAGGCCACTTCAGTCTGCATAGGTCTAGATTCCCTAGGAGGACGCGAGTGTAGCACTCCTTTTCCCTGGCTGTCGGAGTGCCGAAGTGGACTGTACGAGTGATATCTGTCGTGCCGTCCAAGTACTGTCCCCCAGAGTCAAGCAGGTATATAAAGTCCGGGGAAATGGTAGCAGCTGTAGATTCCTGTGGAGCATAGTGGATAACCGCTGCATTCTCCCCTACCGCCGAAATGGTCTCGAAGGAAAGCCCTTTAAAGTGCTCCTCCTCCCCCCGCAGCCGTGCCAGCTCCAGCGCAGCCGACCACTCCGTCAAATCCCTGCGTCCAGCCCTCAACTGCGCTTCCAGCCAAGCCAAATAACGCACTACCGCCCTGCCGTCCCTCACATGACAGTCCCGCATTCCCCTCACTTCTCTATCGTTTTTCACTCCTTTCAGCTTCGTGATTGCTTGAGTTGTGCTGATTGGTGACTTCAGCAGGGAGTGGAGTGCGTGGTTCAGTTCGTCGGAGTCGGCCAGGATTGGGGCGTCGAGGGCTGATAAATGGGCGGAAACGGAGCTGTAAGGCAGTACAGAGACTTGGTTGGCTGTTAGATAGTCGAGTAGGTCGGGAGAGACTTTGTCGGGGTTGAGGAAAAGAGTGCATTGGAAGGCGGAGTCGCTGTAGGATATTAGCAAATAGGCGAAAAACACGGGATTGTATTCGATGTCGTTTCCACGGATATTCAAAATCCACGCGATTTCATCGAGTAGCGAAGTGAACAGGAACTTCGCCTTATTGGTCTCAAAGGTCGGCTTCAGAAGCGCCAATTTGGCCTGCATTGTTGCTCCCGTGAACTCCTCTGGATGGCGATAGATCAGTTCCCTGCTCAGCGCAGGTCTATCCGTCCAAATGGCATTCACCAGATTCCCCTCTAGCGGCACAAACACCAACCCACTCTTTTCAAACGCAGCAGCCCTGCTCTTTGCAGCGTTCCCAGGCAGCAGGTAAGGATCGAAGCCGATTTTAGCGCCTGTTGGACTGTTGGCAGTGAGCCACTCATAGTACCGCGGCACGCCTGCCATCATCTTCATCAGTTGCCAGCCTGGGCCTAGTTCCTTTTCCGCTTGTAGGAAGTAGCGGCCGTCCGTCCACAGCAGTGCCTGGTCCATTGTGACGACTATATGTCCGTTTGAGCCTTGGAAGCCGCTTAGGTAGGACATGCGTTGGTCTGCTGCACAGAGGTACTCACTCTAGGTAGGGACTACGCTGTGAGGGTCTGTGTGTGGGAGGAAGTAGGCGAAGAGGTCGTACTGCTGCAGTTGGGCTCGCAGCAGGGCAAGTCGACTGGGCAGGTCTACCATTACACTAAGAATCGCTATAGAATTGAAGGCATTGAGGCTATATGGGCAACATGGCGGCACCCTACGTCACCCTGTATTTCCGTTCGCACTGTACATATGAATAGACTTCTCCCCTAACGGCTACGGAGCCTTCAGTGCATTCGACCCGCCGCGATTCCCCGACTTCAGTCTCTTCCTGACCCATAGCGTCTTCGGCTGCAGTCTCCGGCCCCTCCTCTGTCTTGTAGGCTGGGCACTGGCCGGCTCTGCATCTACCCACTCCTCCTCCATGATTACAGGTAAGGTCTTGGGCTGCATCATCAGTCGCTCTAAACTCGTTATAGGAGTGGGAGGAGTCAGGGAGGTGTCTTGGCTGGGAGGACTGGGCTTGGCAGTGGGAGTATCGTGGCAGCAGGGGAAGGAGGCAATTTGACCCATCTAATATACCATTATGAGCCCTTCTGTTCGAAAGATAAGGGGACTGGAGAGGGAAATTGCTTGTGGATTGGGGAGGGCGGGAGATAGGTGTGCAGGACTTAGAGGCTACGGAAAGTCAATTTCCCCTATATGGCTGGAGCCAGTCACTATTCATTTCTCCTGCAAATTGATCCTTTTTCTTCATAAATAATAAGGCTTTCTACGCTTCCGCTTTGCACTTTTCAGATTTGTTGACACATTCAGAATGCCAATACAGCAGAGTGCCCAAAATTAGCCTTCTGTGTCGCATTCCGTCCGTGCATTCTCACACACTACTTTCGCAAACTAAGGACCTCAGCACCATCTAACAACTACTACCAGTCTACTACTCCTTCAGACAAGCGGAAATCAGTAGCTCTAATCATACCCCTAAAATGGGCTGTGCGGAAAGTACAGATTTGAAGGCGCCCCGCAAGTCCAAGCGGCAGTCAGAGACGATAATAGAGCCCACAGAGCGCAGTGCTGCAGAGGAGGGCCAGACTCCATTGAGACTGCGAGCTGGGCAATTCATCCAGAAGCGAGAGGAGCCGATATTCGAGAGATATGACGTAGTCAAGCAAATCGGCTTCGGCAGCTATGGCAAGGTGTTCCTCGCTGAGCAAAAGGACACCCGGCAGAAGCGGGCAATCAAGGAAATAAACAAGCCGGTGGGCAAGCACAGTAGTCACCAACTGTTTCTCAATGAGGTGGAGGTCCTGAGTCAGCTCGACCACCCCAACATCGTCAAGATCTTCGAACTGTATGAAGATGCAGAGCACTTCTACATCGTAGCAGAGCTTCTCAGTGGAGGCGAACTCTTCGACTACATCGCCTCCAAACGCCAACTCTCCGAGCCCGAAGCCGCACACATCATGTATCAAGTACTGAGTGCTGTCAGCTACTGCCACCAGCACAGCATAGTGCACAGGGACCTGAAGCCTGAGAACTTGCTGTTGGAAGCGCCTGCTCGGCCAGGGACGTCAATATCCATCAAAGTGATCGACTTCGGCACTTCCTGCCTATACGCTACAGGCGCCAACCTGACTCAAAAGATGGGCACCGCCTACTACATCGCCCCAGAAGTGCTGGAAATGAACTACACCGAGAAATGCGACGTATGGAGCTGCGGGGTGATTCTGTACATCCTACTAGGCGGCTACCCGCCTTTCGGAGGCCGCGCAGACAGCGAAATCCTCTCCAAGGTGAAATCCGCCGAGTTCAACTTCGACCACATCAACTGGGCCAGTATATCCACAGACGCAAAAAGCCTGATCTCCTATATGCTAACCAAGGACTTCAATACGCGTATTTCCGCCTCAGACTGTCTTAATCACTCCTGGATCCAGCGCTATCACTCCCTCGCCTATGTGGACACCACTGCTATGGTCAGTTCCCTGAACAACCTAAAAAGCTTCCATGAGGAACAGAGACTGAAGAAGGCAATTATTGCGTTTATTGCTGCGCAGTTGGTGTCCACGGAGCAGACGAAACAGCTGACTGCGGCTTTTAAGGCGTTGGATAGAAATGGGGATGGACGGCTGAGTCGGGAGGAACTGATAGCGGGGTATTCGCAGTTCATGCCCGCGGAAGCAGCTACTGAGCAGGTCGATTCAGTGCTGAAAGCAGTTGATTTCGATGGAAATGGCTTCATCGAGTACTCCGAATTCATCACAGGGTCGCTAAACAAGCAAGTTCTGCTCTCCAGAAGCAACCTGGAACTCGCCTTCAAGACCTTCGACCGAGACGGAAACGGCCAAATCAGCCTGAAAGAGCTAAAATCCGCCCTCAGTCTAGTTGAAGAGACAGAAGAGGACTTATGGGTGGAGTTGATCAGGGAAGCAGACCAGAACGGAGACGGGGAAATAGACGTAAAGGAGTTCACAGCACTGATGCTGAAGGCGTCTGGACAGCGATAATAGCGATTTGGGCACTTTTAGGCTGGTTGTGTGGGCGGCAGGTTGTAACATGGACGGGTCTTGCCGGGCTTTCAAGCGTGCGCTTCTAGGGGAAGACTCCGCCTCTTCCGCAGGCCAGGGGGCCTCCCTCTCCTCCGTCCGCCTTATTTTCAGTACTTCCCACCCAGCTTCCCAACTCGCAGACATCTCTGACGACGGCGTGCACCCCGACTACATCAACAACGTGTTTCCCAACGCTGAGGACTTTCCAGGCTACGAAGGCCTGGACATCGCCATATACATCACAGCAGGCAGCCTGTGGCACTTTGTGAAAGTGATGTATGAGCGGAAGGGGGAAGTGGACATTCAGAAGTGCCTTAGGGAGAACTTGTATGAGGAGAACTTGCTGCCGAGTATGGAGGCCTTCGTAGAAAAGACAAAAGAGCGCTTCACGCCTCCCGGGTCCAAACTCATGACTTTCAAGCGTGCACGGACTGAGTTCGATATTTACATCAACACCTTCGCAACTCCTGGCTTCCAGGACTACCACAAGCGACTGCGCACACTGCCGGTGTGGTTCATTGATGGAGGGAATGTGGTGGACTCCAGTGAGCCGCACTGGACTTATTTCACTCTCTATAAGAGGAATGCTACGGGGCCGGTGCTGGTTGGAATGGTCAGCTGCTACGCCTACTACCAACATCTCGACCGTTGTCGAGTGCGTATCAGCCAAGTGCTGATCCTGCCCCAGCACCAGCGCCAGGGCCACGGCGCCCAGCTCCTATCCGCCGTCTACGCCCACTTCCGTGCCGACAAAGCTGTATTTGAGATAAACGTGGAGGACTGTTCCCCTGAAATGCAGCATTTAAGAGACGTCACGGACCTAAAAGACCTGTTGGAAACACGCCTAATGCCCTTAAATCGCTGTCCTCCGGGGTATGTGCTGGATAAGCAAATGGAGTATGCGTTGAAAACTAGGCTGAAGCTCACTTCGAACCAGTTGCATAGGGCGATTCAGCTGATTCAGTATGCGGTTTTGGACTTGGAGGATGAAACTGCGGTTACGACTTGGCGGAAAGCAGTAAAACGGCATTTATTATCGATAAATTTCGAAACTTTGAGACCGAAACAGGACGGAATTCCTCTAAAGCATATCTATATCCGTAAAATCTAATCAGATGATGACGTGGACGCAGACCTGAGTCAAGAACTGCTGCAGAAGTTGAAGCAAGACAGCGGCCCACTGCAAAACATCAGTTCCGCTATAGCTGCTGAACTAACAGAACTAGCAGGACGCAAGCCAGCCAAAGTGGAGTGCATCTCCGACGAAGAGCGTAAGTCCTAGTCAGGCTTCCAGAGACTACAGGAGCAATTTGAATTGGTGCAGGAGGACTTCGACGTAGTGCGGGAAAAGGCTTTGGACATTATTAGGGCTTTTGATAGGCATTTATAAAATGTTGGGGAAGTGCTTTCCTCCGCCTCCTGAGTCTTCAGCCAGCGACATCATCATTCCTATTGATAGTGGCCGCTACCCCAGCGGTCTGGCCAAGTGCTACAGCGCTTCCTACCCCAAAGAACTCGAAGGCACTCTCCCAAGCAGCCAATTCAAAGAAATCATGCAGCGAATCAACCTCATCCTGCAAGGCTACTGGCCCTGTCTCTGCTGTCTGCACTGCAGCTACCTGCTAGCGCTGTGCACCTGCGGACTCAGCATACTGCCCACCTGCTGCTGTGTGTGTGAGGCTGAAAAGGAGCTGAAGAACTACCTGTTCAACCTTAGTCGCAGGAACCCGAACTTGGAGTGGGCGCTTGAAAAGCACGGGATGACGAGTTGGATAAAAGTGCACTTACGCAATAGAGTCTAGGTAGGCTAACTGTAGGCTCGGTTCTCTCTGCCTAATCCCTAAGTCAATATCCCCTGTGGAGAAGCAATGGAAAGCTGAATTCCAATGTTGTAGATGTCTCAACAGAACTCAAATTCTATAGACTTTCCCAAAGCGGAAGTATGACAGCCTGTCCAGTCCTTCGCCTAGGAATAGCACAATTCCTATATAAACACATCAGCTAAATCCACTCCCAGGACCTTTGCCATTAGTCCCATCCCTAGTCAATAGTAATCTATCTCATGGAGCCCGCGCCTCCCGAAGTCCTCGCAAAGCTGATTTCCACTAACAAGTCCCGAATCCGCAACCTGGAATTCACAGCTGCCCAGACCGCCCTCACAGTGGGCAGAGACCCTGCCAACCTTCTCTGTGTGCCGGACCAGAGAGTGAGTGGCTTTCACTGTGTGTGCAGTGCGGTTAGGGAGGATAGTGGAGAGATGAAGTTCATGCTGGAGGATAGGAGTTCGAATGGGACGTTTGTGAACCAGAAGAAAGTTGGCCGCGGGAACTCTGTCCAGCTGCAAAACGGAGACGAAATCAACATCCTCAGTGAAGCTACAGTCGGCCCCAGCGAAGCCATCGGCTTCAGCTTCGTCATTTCCGAGCCTTCCCTCAAGCGCAAGCGTCCTGAAGAAGTCCTACCTCCCCCGGAAGTAAAGAAACCGAAGGTGGAAATGAAGCTGTCAGACGACCTAATGTGTGTGATTTGCACTGAAATCATACATCAGTGTGTGACTCTCATGCCTTGTCTGCACAACTGCTGTGGAGGCTGCTACTCTCTGTGGATGGACAGATCTAAGGAGTGTCCGGCTTGCAGAGAGCCGGTGGCGGAGGTGAAGCGCAACGTCACTGTTTCCAACATCATTGAAAGCTACTTGACGAGCAACCCTGAGTTACGCAGAACTGCAGAGGAGTTGAAGGAGCTGGAAGAAAGCAACAAAATCACTCACGACACAATGGCTATTTCCAAGCCGGCGAAGCCTGCACCTAAGGCTGCTGCCAACCCTCATGCTTGTCTTCAGTGTGAACGTGCAGTTGATGGCTTTAAATGCAAGCCGCATCAAGGACATCTGCCGTGTGCGACCTGCCAGCGCCTCTTACCCTTGCGAATGCCCAATAAGATCCAGTGTCAAATTTGCAAAGTTGTGAGCTGTGCACTGTATTGGGGCGGGAAGTACTGCAAGGAAGGCGTGGGTACGCTCACTGGGTACCGAGCAGTGGTGGGTGCCATCCCAGCAGACGTATTTCGAGGCAACGAGGTCGAAAAAAAGGTGCTAATGGACTATATAGCTGGCGCAAAGGTCGCATTGCCCACTATATTCGACGAAATGGTAGTCGACATGGAGCTTCAAAATTGGGATTTGCCCATAAACGACACAAATGCAACTCTCCGACATGACTCACTGCTCTGCAAAGCCTGCGCGACTGCTACTTGGTGCGAACTTCTATACAAATACCGAGAGAAAATCAACCATCTGATCCCGCAGTTTCTGCGAAACAAGCCGAATTGCACGCATGGAAGAGAGTGCAGGACACAAAGAAAGCGAGACCACGCCAATCGCTATAACCACATCTGCGAGAAAACAGGCTAATTTAGTACTTGGTCATACCCACTACCAATAAGGTAAAAGTGGTTAATATCCCATAGAAATAGTCTGCGTAGGGACAGCGAATACACAGTTTTTGCTTTGTTGGGGAGAGGACAATAGGTAGATGGGACTACCTTTTAAAAGTATTTATTGGAATGTTGACTCCACTAGCCCGACCAAAGCCCTTGGGAGACTGGTCCTCCCCACTTGCTCTTACCACCTGGGACCAAGCTGTGCAGAACGACTCCCAACTGAACACCTCTCTGCAGCAGCTCCTCGCCTACCAGGGCCAAGACCTCACGCAGGCCCTACTCTACCTCCGCAATAGAGACTTGAAGCAGGCAGAGGAAGTCACGAGAAGGAAGATGAGGAAGATGGGGAGGTGTCCGGTGTGCACACTGCAACTGCCTTGCAAGCACTATAGACGCAGGGAAAGTCTGCCCAGGGAGCAGGACTTGCCAAGCGTGAGTCCGGTTATACTCAATATAGCTGGGCAGAGTGAGTTGCCGACTCCTACTTTCACTACGCGGTTTACCCCTAGTCCTCACAAGACTGACCTTACACCTGTGCGATTTCGCTCTCCGGATGGTGTTTCTTTCCGCAGGCAGCCAAAAGACAGGTCGAAAAGCGACGCAAAGCGCACAGAAGAGCGCAGACTGCGACTGCTCGAGAAGCTGGACAGGTACCGGGAACAGCGACTGAGACGGGAAATCGAGCGACTGGAGGAGTTAAAGCGCAGGGAAGACGAGGAAAGGCGGGAAGAACTGACTAGAGAGCAAAAGCGAGTGATGCGCCAGGTTGTGCTCAAGCACCAGCTAGCGGACTACCATGAGAAGCTGAAGAAGGAGCAGGAAACGCATCAAAAGCAGCTTTCCCAGCAGGTGCAGCGACTCCGACTCGAGCGCAACAAGCGCTCTTTCCCCCTGGACCGGCTGCCCAACACAGTCTCCAAAGTCACAACCTTGGAAGCACTCAGACAGCCCTCGGAGTCAGGGGACTTGGAGACTATTGTAGAAGTCACAGCACA
>Ga0247837_1006468_pt1 | contig 16454 bp, 17 predicted proteins | sample LaCtaG_2_FD_187115 | JGI IMG/M metagenome (GOLD analysis project Ga0247837, IMG submission 187115) | Freshwater microbial communities from meromictic Lake La Cruz, Castile-La Mancha, Spain - LaCruzMarch2015_14.5m | ecosystem: Environmental > Aquatic > Freshwater > Lake | place: Spain: Castile-La...
GCGGGTGCACGGGCGTCGGCGCGGTCATCGAAAATGCCGGCAATGCGGATATCAACGCCCGCATCGGCTTCAAGCTGCGCAATGACGTCGGCTGTCACATCGCCCGAGCCGTAGATTACAGCACGGCGGTTAAGGCGGCCATCGCGCGCCCAGATGGTGAGGTAATGAGCGAGGGCCAAGCGTCCGGCAACGAGGACCACCAGTCCGAAGACGTACCACAGGGCAACCCAGCCTCGCGAGATTTCGCGGCCATACTTGAGGAAGAACAGAGCGGTTTCGAGGAAACCGAATGTCAGCGTCCAGCCCATGGCAAAGCGCGGCAATTGACGCAGCACCGAGGCGCTATCCCACGAACGGTAGAGGCCCATCACTTCGAAAACGACGATGGCCAGAGCGCTCGTTACGCCGATGGTAATGAGGTAGCTCGTCGTCCAGACTTTGCCAGAATCGGGAATGTAGGCGAGCGCCACGGCAATGGCGGAGATGACGGTGAGTGCGAGTTCAATGAGGCGCACGCAGCCGCCCAGCACGCCCGGCGTGATGAGGCCCAATTTGCCCGTGCCAAGATAGTCGGCAAGCCGGGGCAGCGGCTCTGCGCGGGCAGAGGCAGAAGCAGGTGCTGAGGCTTTGAGAAGCATGAAGGGTGAGAACTCGAAGTTTAACGAGTTCTGAACACAGCATGGTTCATGCCAACTGGCAGCGCACGGATCGAACCGGCGGAGTTAACCCTAAGTGGCGCTGGCGTAGAAGTCTAAAATCGCGGTGGTCATGGCCTCCACCGTGAACAATTCAGCGACGCGGGCGTTGAGGGCGCGCGCTTCATCGCGAGCTGTTAACGGATCGCTCAGCTTCGCATCGAGGGCGGCGGCGAGAGCCTCGGCGTTGCCAGCAGGGATGAGACGCCCGGCACCGGCCCCAAGGATTTCCGGGATGCCCCCGACGTTGGTGGCTACAAGCGGAATGCCGGCGGCGCCTGCTTCCAAGACGACATAGGGAAAGCTTTCTGCCCGCGATGGCACAACAAGGCACCGGCCTAGCGGGAACGCGCGCGCGGCGGGCATTGCTCCAGGGAAGGTGACGCTGCCGTCAAGGCCCAGCTGACGGCACTGCTCTTTGAGTTTATCTCCATCGGGGCCCGAGCCGACGATGACAGCCCGCACGGGGCGATGCTGGGAGACACGCTTTAATGCATCGAGCAGAACGTCGATCCCTTTGATGTCGCGCAGTTCGCCAATGAAGAGAAAGTCGGAGGCATCGGCATTAGGGGTGTGTGGGGTGAAATCGCCGGGTGAAAGGCCGTTCGGCACCACGCGATACGGCACATGCCCGATGCCAACCAGGGCGTCATACTTGCGGCGCGCATAATCGCTTTCGAAGATGATCCCGTTGGTCAGCCGCCCCAGCACCTTTTCGGCCTTGAGGTATATCGCGCCTTCAAAGCTATTGGGCTTGTAGTTGAGCGTGCCGCCATGGGGCGTATAGAACACGCTTGCCGGGCGCTGCTTAGCGCGCAGTGATCGCCCGGCAATGCGGGCATAAGCGCCGCCTTTAGCGCCATGGCCATGCAACACGTTGGCCCCGATCGAATAGGCGTGCTGTGTCACCGCGCGGGCCGCTGTGAAATCGCCAAGGCCAGGACGGCGATCCATCGGCATCAGCTTCAGGCCGAGCTTTAACTGCGGCTCGAGCGCTGCAAAGCGTTGCGTCGTGAGGCTGTCGGATGTGGCGCTGTCGGCAATGATCCCGACATCGTACCCCCGCTCGGCTTGCTCGCGCGCCAGATCGAGGACGTGCCGGAACAGGCCGCCAACCGGGGCGCGCATACAATGCAGAACGCGAGGGCTTGCCGTCACGGAGGTCCTTCAAGTTTTTAATGTGCAGCGTCGCGCGTTGATCAGAGGAAACGCTCGTGCACGAAAATCGTGTCACCAGCCTGGACCACATAGTCGCCGGGCGCTTCGATCACTTCCACAAAGCCGTTAACGCGGCGTGTCAGCCGGTAACTGCGCATGCTGGCGCGATCGGAGTGCCCGCCGGCAATGGCAATCGCCGTTTCAATGGTCATGCCAGAAACGTAGGGGTATTGGCCGGCGGTTTTAACCTCGCCAAGAATGAAGAAGGGCCGGTTCTGCTGAATATCAACCGTCACTTGCGGGTCGCGGACGTATTCGACGCCCAGCTTTCCGCGAATCGCAGCGGCGAGCTCTTTTACGGTCTTTCCGCGCGCTCCAACCGAGCCGATGAGGGGCACCGTGATGGTGCCGTCGTGATCGACTGTATAGCCGCGCGACAGATTTGGCTGGCCGTAGACGAAGACGCGGAGGCGGTCGCCGGTGTCGAGTAGGTAGGGGCCGTCTGTATCAGCGACGGCCTGCGGACCATTGAATCCAGCAGGCACCATCGGCGGCTCGCCAAAGGCCACTTGAGAGGCTTGGTGCACGGCTGCGTCGCCGCCCGGGCCGGATTGTACCGCCATGGGGCCATCGCCGAGGATCGATGCCTCGATGGCGTCAAACGACGTATTCTCGGCACACCCCGCAAGCGAAGTGAGGAGGAGACCGGCTCCGAGAGCCCATCCAAACCGGTGGCGCATCAGCATGAACTTTTACAACCCGTCTTGTCGCAACGCGCACAAATCTCAGACGGCGTCCTTTTCAGTCCGCCATTGCCGTGAGCTTAGGCGGGCCGGGTTAAGAAAACCTGACCGGACGAACTTTTTCGGGACAGCTAAGACTTGCTTAACTTTGCCCGTACTAAAAAGGGACACTTCTTCACGGGTCTTTTGGATCTCAGACAATGCGTACTGGCCGCACACCTCCCCCCGATCTGATCGATGCCGGCGACTTGATGCGGACTATTTTCCGCAGCCTGCCGCGCATTCTGCTGGCTTCGGCTCTGCTCGGCGCGCTTGCATACGTTGTGTCGTCGATGCGAGCGCCGAGCTATCAATCCGAGGCGGAGTTGAAGATTGTGGCGAAGGGCGGGGGGGCTCTTGATCCAAAGCGCGACGGTTCATCTCCAGATTCGGCCATCGTCCAAATGGACAAAGAGGCCGTCAACACGCACGTCCGCGCTCTGCAGTCGGCCGACCTTGCCTCGTCGATTGCCGAGCGGATGCAGCTCGCTTCAAAAGTGGAGTTTAATCCTGCTCTCGGACCAGCAGATCAGCTTGCTGGGCTGTTGCGACTGGCAGGCATTGGTCTACCGCGCGCCGGCGAATCGGAGCAGGACCGGATCACGGCAGAATATTTCCGCCGTCTCGAAGTCTATTCGCCCAAGGAGAGCCGATTTATCGGAATTCGCTTCACGTCGAGCGATCCTGTTCTTGCGGCCGATGTCGCCAATCTGGTTGCCGAAACCTATCGCAGCAAACTTGCCCAGGAAAGCCAGGCGCAGACCGATCAAGTTCAGCAAGTCTTACAGCCGAAGATTGCTCAATTGCGGATGGAAGTGAGCGAAGCTGCTCAAGAAGTCGAACGCTTCAAAGGCCAAGCGAATATCTTCAAAGGCGGTCAGGGTTCCACGGGTCTGAACGAACAGCAGCTTGCAGAGTTGACCGGCGAGCAAATGAAGGCCAAGGCCGCGCGCGGTGAAGCAGAAGCCAGGCTGAAGTCGGCGCGCGAAATGGTCAAGGCGGGAAGCGCCGAGGCGCTGCCAGACGCGCAGAAATCGCCGCTCATCGCCGCCCTCATTCAGAGCCGCGTGCGGCTTGAACGCCAAATCGCTGAGAACGCTGTCGCAAATTTGCCAGGCCACCCTGTGAGCCGCAAACTGGAAGCGGATCTGGCTGGGCTGCGCCGTCAAATCTCCACGGAGATAGCGAAGATTGCCGACAGCATCGACAAGGAAGCCAAGATCGCGGCTCTGCGCGAAGACAGCATCACCAAGAGCCTCAATGAGGTAAAGCAGCGCGTGGTGGCGGCCAGCCCCGATACCGCCAAGCTCAGCGCCCTCGAGGCAACCGCAAAGTCAAAAACTGCGGAATTGGAGCGCTTGGAGCGCGACTTTGAGTCCAACAGAGTGAAGGCCAGCGGCAAATCCGTCGGCATCGAAGCTGAAATTGTAACGCTAGCCCGCCCGTCGAGCGTTCCCGTCTCGCCTAAGAAACTTGCCAATGCACTCCTCGTCTCGACCGCGACGCTGCTTCTGGCCCTCGCTCTCGTCGTGACCCGGAGCTTGCTCGCCGGCGCGGGCCGTCAAGCCGCGCCGGTGCCCTTTACACAGGGGGCGGATCGCCGCGCTCCGGCCACGGATCGCCGGGTTGAGCCAGTGATCACCACCGCTGTATCGTCTGCCGTTCCACAACGGGGAGCGGCGGCAGCGCCTGTTGTGTCCGTTCCGCATGTTGGCGATGCTAAGCCAGCCGAACGATCGAACGCCACCACGCTCTCGGTTCCCACCATCGAGGCCCTCGGCGCCAGATTGATTTCCGCAGCCAAGGGCCCGCAAGGTTTCCGCACCATGATTGCGGCCGAGGGTGCCTCGTCGGTTTCCGGTCCCGAGGCAGGAGCTCTTGCTGCGGCTCTCGCAGCGAATGGCAAAGCCGTGTTGCTGATCGATTGGTCTTTGATGGGGGCGAGCCTTGTGAACGATTTGGGATTGTCGCCCGACCTTGGCTTGTCGGGTTTGTTGTCTGGCCGTTCGACTTTCGAAGAGACTATTCGCGCCATGCCCGGTTCGGACGTGCATGTGATAACTGCCGGAACGTGTGTGACGCCTGGTCCCGATCTCAGTGATTTGCAAAAGCTCAATCTGCTGCTCGACGCGCTTGATGAAGCCTACGATCATATCATCGTCGCCTGCCCATTTGAGGATGCCAAGGATCTGTTCGAGGCCACCGAGGGCCGCTTCGACGCTGGAATAACTCTGGTCGAGCCCAAGCGCCGGACACGAGCCTTGGCTGAAATGACGATCGCGCAAGCGGGAGATACATTCCTTGGGTTTGAGGTGGCGGATATCACGCTCATGACGTTCGAGCGTGACGCAGCGTCTTCTGCTGCAACTGGCCTCGCACGTGTGGTGCGGCCGAAGTTTGGCGGCGCCGCCAAAACAACAACGCCCGCGCGCGGTTAAGGTTGACTGCGGTTTTTTATGCCTGGTACCGGCTCAACTCATACTTTGCTAACCTGACGGCCGGTGGTGGCAGGGCTGCGCGGCACGTCCTTGCTGAGTGTGAGCCGTGCAGTGTGATCGGGCAAAGCTATGAGCCGCAAAAAATCAAATTTGTTCGGTGCGGCGCTGTCGGCTCTGCATTACAGCGGCGCAGATCAGCTTTTGGCACCGTTGACGCGCGGCAATGGCGTGATTTTCATGCTCCATCACGTGCGGCCAAGACCGCCCGCCGAGTTTGAGCCGAACCGGATTCTGTCCGTCTCGCCCGAATTTCTCGACAGCGTGATTGGCTTGGTCAAGGCGCGCGGCTTTGACTGCATCTCGTTGGATGACGCAGCACAGCGTCTTGAGGACGGCGCAACAGGAAGGCCGTTTGCGAGCTTCACGCTCGATGATGGATATCGCGACAATCGCGATTATGCCTATCCGGTTTTCAAACGCCACAGCGTGCCCTTCACGATCTATGTTCCGTCCGCGTTTGCCGACGGCGAGGGCGATCTGTGGTGGTTGACACTCGAATCGGTGGTTGCCCGTTCGTCGAAGATTGTTCTTGAAATGAATGGCGCGGAAGAAGCCTTCGTGACTGGAACAGTGGCCGCCAAAGAAGCAGCCTTTGCCAAAATCTATTGGTGGCTGCGCAGTTTGCCGGAACGCCAAGCGCGCGATGTGGTGGCGAGGCTTGCGGCGGCCGAAGGCCTCGACCCGAAAGGGCAGTGCCGTGAACTCGTCATGTCTTGGGATGAATTGCGCGATCTTGCCGCCGATCCTCTCGTTACGATTGGTGGGCATACGGTCAATCACTTTGCATTGTCGAAGCTGAGCGAAATCGAGGCCCGGCGCGAAATGGCCACCGGCGTCGAGCGTCTGGAACAGCAGCTTGGGCGGCCGTGCCGTCATTTCAGCTTCCCCTACGGCGACGAGCGCTCGGCGGGCCCGCGCGAATTCCGTTTGGCCAAGGATCTTGGATTGCGAACTGCGGTCACAACGCGCAAAGGGCTCATTTATCGCGATCACGCGCAGGGCTTGACGGCGCTGCCGCGGTTTTCTCTGAACGGCGATTTCCAAGACCTTCGATTCGTAAAAGTGATGTTGTCGGGTGTGCCGTTTGCGCTTTGGAACGGCGTCAACCGACTGCAAAGCCGCGCCGCATCGCTGTGAGGTCATCTCGGTTTGTTTGGCGAACTCTCGTTTAACAAGGTAGGCTCTGCTGCGCGCTGACCGTGCGCCACAATCGATGAGGGGGCCGTCATGACAGAGACACGTGTTGCACTTGTTTCAGGTGCCAATCGCGGCATCGGCCTGGAGGTTGTGCGGCAACTCTCGCGGCTCGGCATCGTTGCCGTCATCGGTGCAAGAGATCTCGCAAAGGGCCAGAAGGCGGCCGAAGCTATGCAGTCAGAGGGGATCGACGCACCGGTTGTGGCGCTCGATGTGACTGATCCTGCGGGTGCGGGACGTGCCGTGGCAGAGGTTCAAAACCTGCTCGGCCGATGCGATATTCTCGTCAACAATGCGGGTGTTCTGCTCGACGGACCGGGCGGCTTTGACTCGAGCCTGTTCGATCTCACTGATGCGACCGCATTGAAAACCTATGAAATAAATGTGCTGGGGCCTGTGCGGCTGATTAAAGCCTGCGTGCCGCTGATGCGCGCGCAGGGCTACGGCCGCATCGTCAACGTGTCGTCGGGCGCTGGCCAATTGTCCGAAATGGGCAAGGGCTTTCCTGCCTATCGCATGTCGAAGACGGCCCTCAACGCACTCACGCGGATTACAGCGAACGAGGTTTCCGGCAGCAACATCAAGGTCAATGCTGTTTGCCCAGGTTGGGTCAAAACCGACATGGGCGGTCCCGAGGCAACGCGCTCAGTCGAAGAAGGTGCTGCGTGTCCCGTCTGGCTCGCGACGCTTCCCGATAGCGGCCCAAGTGGCGGATTCTTTCGAGACAACAAGCCGATAGCTTGGTGAAAAAAATCAATGCTTATGAGCCGCGCACGGCTTCCGTTCGTGAGCAGAGCCAGCCGCGATTCCGCGCAGCAGCCAAGCGCCAGCCAGCGCCGTCCTGTGAGAGCCTGTAAACTAAAGTCCGTTGACGAGGTTGCCGACCATAAGCGTGAAATAGGCCGTTATTGCGAGCCAAAATTCCTGATGCGGCACGTAGCGGGGCACGGGAATGTAACCGAGTTTCGTAATGAGTGCCAATGATGCGAGCACGAATGACAACAAGAAAATGACGATGGTCGGTGGGTTGAGCCTCATAGTCCCAGTCTCCTGATCCTCAACAGCGGCGGGCGCCAACCCGGCGGCGAACAATCGCCCAGAGCGCTCAATATCTTAACACGGCTTAGGTGGCGGAGTGCAAGGGCGTATAGCGTGAAAAACCAGCTACGCCTGTCATTGGATTGTCGTCTCCGGTAGCGTTTGAGGCGACATCACAGCGCTTGGGCTGCCGGTGCGGTACTGGCGATCGGGGTGGGGAGGGCGGTTTCTGGAGCAAGAGTTCCAAGCGGCGTGAGCTCAAGCCACATCGCGGGTGCGGACAGATCGTGATCGTCCCGGGCCTGAACCCGAATCGAGCCGCTGGTCGTTTGGTTGCCCATGTCGATCCGGGTTACCGAACCGGGAGCCCCTTGCTCTACTGCAAGAACCTCCAGTTCTTTGCTCGAAGAACCCTGACCGATGATCAGCTTACCACCAGCGGCGACGGGGCCATTCCATACCACGCGTTCGAGATCGGCAGTGCCGGCCGGCTTGGAGGCAATGGATTGTTTCAGCCAGTACTCTTCGCTGCCAGCAACTGCGATCGCGGCACCCGGGGTGGTGCCGCTGTCACGGATAACATTGGCAAAACCGTTCTCTATGGCTTGCTCAGGGTCGAGACGCAGCGCCGACGTGCCGGAAAGACCTGCGATCACGAGAAGTACCCACACTGCGCTGGTCTTGTTCGCCCGCCCGGTAGCCCGTCTGATCAAGGTTTCACCCATTGCTGTCCCAACGCCTCGTTCCTGTGAACCGTGCAGATATAGGCCGTTACGAAAGTTTTTTCCAGTCGAAGGTGTGCTCATGAGCTTCGGCTGAACAGGGATTACGGCTTCATATACGAATGGTTTCGAGGGCTGGACCAACGCGGATCGGCTGGTTGGCGTGCTTATTCGTTGCTCTGCCCCGCGTTGGAGTAGGCGCTAAGATGGCGGAAGAAAGCGGCGTTGAACGCAAAAAGGAGCGAGAAAACAAGGGCAAGGACCAAGATTGAGCTGTCGCTGCTCGAAGCCGGCAGGGCCATGCTGGTATCAAAGTTGGCCGTATGGGCCAATGCGAGGGTGCCGGAAAATGCATCGGTGCCCGCGACCAATGCGGTTGCGACGATGAACAATCCCAACCCGGCGAGGCTATCGGCAAAAAAGCGGCGGACGGCGCGGTTCTGAGATTTAGCGGTCATCGGTTTGAGTTCCCCTCTCGGCCCAAAAGAGCCTCATCTGTTGCAGGGACAGAACAATGCGTTCGTGTGGCGGCGGCAGGCCGGTAATATGGCGAACTGCGGGTCTTTGCATAACAGTGTGTTCATGTTGCTGAACAGCCACGTGAGCTATTGCAGTGCGGCAAGAAGTGGGTGCGCCACAAAGCCCGCGGCATGTCCGCCTTGCCCCTTCGATTTCGCCTTTTTTGCAATTGAAATTCAACAATGCCGGGACTAGCGTCCGGGCTCTCTGGTGCTGCATTGCAGCAATCATCCCCAACCGATTCCCTCGAAAGCTTCGCCAAATGGGCTTTATCGCTGACAGCCTCAATCGTATCCAGCCTTCCGCCACCATCGCTGTTTCGATGAAGGCGCGCCAGCTCAAAGCCGAGGGGCGCGATATCATTTCGCTCTCGGCGGGCGAGCCCGATTTCGATACGCCGCAGAACATTAAGGACGCGGCCAAACACGCCATCGATGAGGGCAAAACCAAGTATACCGACGTCGACGGCATTATCGAACTGAAGTCGGCCATCGTCGCAAAGTTCAAGCGCGACAACAGCCTCGACTACAAGACCAGCCAAGTCTCGGTCGGCACCGGCGGAAAGCAAGTGCTCTACAACGCACTTCTGGCAACGCTTAATCCGGGCGACGAAGTAGTGATGCCGGCGCCGTGCTGGGTATCCTATGCCGATATCGTCTTGCTCGGCGGCGGCACTCCCGTTTTTGCCGAAACGCGTCTCGAAGATGGCTACCGCCTGAAGCCGGACGTGCTCGACAAAGCCATCACGCCGAAGACCAAGTGGTTCATTTTCAACTCGCCGTCGAACCCGACGGGGGCTGCCTATTCACAGGCTGAATTGAAGGCGCTGACCGACTTGCTGATGGCCCCGAAGAACCGCCATGTCTGGGTGCTCACCGACGATATGTACGAACACCTGATATATGATGGCCTGACGTTCTGCACGCCGGCCGAAGTGGAGCCGGGCCTTTATGACCGCACGCTGACCATGAATGGCCTTTCGAAGGCCTATTGCATGACCGGCTGGCGCATGGGCTATGCCGCCGGCCCCGAAGTTTTGATCAAGGCAATGTCGAAACTGCAATCGCAGTCGACCAGCAACCCCTCGTCGATCACGCAATGGGCCTCTGTCGAGGCGCTCAATGGTCCGCAGGACTTTATTGCCAGGAACAATGCCGTGTTTGCCGGCCGCCGTGACCTTGTGGTGTCTATGCTCAATCAGGCGCGCGGCTTGAAGTGTCCTAAGCCCGAAGGCGCATTCTACGTTTATCCGAGCTGCAAGGAATTGATGGGCAAGACCAGCGCCAAGGGGACTCTCATCAAGACCGACGAGAATTTTGTTACGGCGTTGCTCGAGGAAGAAGGCGTGGCGTGTGTGCATGGCGCGGCGTTTGCCGGTTCGCCCTCGTTCCGTATTTCTTATGCAACATCGACGGACGCGCTGAAAGAAGCCTGCACGCGCATCCAGCGCTTTTGCGGAAACTTGAAATAGGCGCCCGCCCGGGCGGCGGCTGGACGCTGGCCAACCCGCGCTTGCGAACGTGGGCGGCATGGATTGCATGCCGTCCGCATGGCTGGGTCGACGTGACATTGAACTTCAGAAAGTAGCGCTGAGGCCGCCAAGCTGAGACGTTTCAAAGCGGAGCTTGCGGCCATAGGCTTCAAGCACATCCTGGACGATGGCAAGGCCCAGCCCTGTTCCGGCTGTGCGCTCGTCAAGTCTGCGTCCGCGCTCAAATACGGCGTCTTGCAGGGCAAGCGGTATACCCGGGCCGTCGTCTTCGACAGCGATGTGTCCATCGGCGTTGCGTGACACGCGCACCTTTGTACGGGCGTAGCGTGCAGCGTTTTCGATGAGATTGCCGAGGACTTCAGCGAGGTCAGCCTTATCCATGGCAATAGCCGCCGCGCTTGGTAGCTTGATTTCGAAGTCGATGTTGCTGCCAGCTTCCGAGCGCTTTTGCATGGCGCACAGCGTCTCCACCAAAGGCCGCAGATGGGTCGACGGCTGCAGCCCTGCGCGCGGAGTGCCGCGGATGCGCGCGCGGGTCAACTCGCGTTCCACATGACGGCGCATGGCCTCGCCAACATCTTTGATGTGCGCGGCAATCTCCGTTTCGCCGTTCTCTTCTAACGTGCGCACGTCGGCTGCCAGTGCGGCCAGCGGCGTCTTCAGCCCGTGGGCCAGATCTGCGGCGCGCCCGCGGGATCGTTCGAGTTCGAGCGCCTGAGCGGCAAGGAGACTGTTGATCTCCGCTACCAAGGGCTCGACTTCGTTTGGGGTAGGGCCGTCGAGTTGCTGCGCGCGGCCCTCTCTCACACCTTTTATGGCTTCCTTGACTCGCATCAGGGGGCGAAGTCCGAGACTGATCTGCATCCACATGGCTGCCGCCAGCGCGGCTCCAAGCAGGGCGAGAGCTGGCACCAAATCAGCCTCGAACGAACGGCGCACGGTTTGAACGCGCTCGGTTCCAGCGGCAAAGACAACGCGCACCGCCACCGGCCCGGCTCTCGATTGGAGAATCACACTTCGTTCAACGGCGAGAAGTTTGCCGTTGCCCGGCCCCGTAATGCGATGACGGTGCGTTTCACCCGGGACGAGCGCGTCGTGATCGAGTTGCAGTGTGACATCCCACAACGAGCGAGAGCGCGTGATGCCTCCAGCCTCGGTGCTGACCTGCCAATAGAGACCCGAGAGAGGCTCGGTGAATTGCGGATCTGACGGAGCGCGGCGCAGGAATGGGCGGTCGCTTGCATCGAGTTCGACGGTGCCGATGGCTTGCCGCAAGTCGGTTTCAAGATCGGATGCGAGCGAGCGCATGACGTGGCGTTCAAAGAGGAAGGAAAGTCCCGTTCCAGCGACGATCAGTGCGGCGATGATGGCGATGGTACCCCATGCGATCAGCCGCAGCCGCAGCGACCCGGACGTCATGGGGCTTTGCCTTCGATGATGTACCCAAATCCGCGGCGCGTGGTGATGGCGTCGCTGCAGGTCTTGCGCCGGACCCGCGCAATCAGCGCCTCGATCGCATTGGAATCGTGTGCACTGTCGGTGCCGTGAATGTGCTCGTTGAGTTCGGCTTGCGAAATGACCCGGCCATGATTGAGAATTAGATAGGCGAGAACACGATACTCCAAGGGCGCCAGGTCAATGGGAACGCCGCTGACGCTGATGCGCATCTGGCGTTGGTCAAGTCTGAGGTCTGCGATCTCGATGATAGACGAGCCATGACCTGTTGACCTGCGCAGAAGCGCCCTGATGCGGGCAACCAGCTCTTCCATCTGGAACGGCTTTGGCAGGTAGTCGTCGGCACCGGCATCAATCCCTTCGACGCGTTGCATCCAGCTGCCGCGTGCTGTCAGCGCGATCACCGGCATGGTGCGTTTGGCTTCGCGCCATCGCTTCAAGACAGTCAATCCGTCGAGCTGAGGCAAGCCAAGATCGAGCACCACGACGTCAAAATCTTCGGTATCACCTTGAAACCAAGCTTCCTCGCCGTCGAAGACAGGATGCACGGCGAAGCCAGCCGCGCGCAGAGCCTTACACACGCCAGCAGAAATTCGCTCATCGTCTTCAACGACCAGAACACGCATTACTTGGCCTCGATTTTCATGATCTGAGCCGTCGCTGCGTCGACATAGGCCTCGAAGATGCGGCCCTTGCTATCGACATAAGTGAATTCGTAAAGCCAGCCCCTCTTTCCCGATTCAATCTCAACGCCGACGATTTCACCCCCAAGCCGCGGACTGACAGTCTTCAGTACATCGGCCAGTGACATCACTTCTCCACGCGCCACCGCGCCCCGCAATTTATCGCGCCTCTCGTGTTCGTCGTGCTCGTCGTCGCTGGCATGCGTTGGCGGAGCTGTGGCGAGGCTGGCAGCGAGGAGCATGATACTCAGAAGGGTAAAACGCCGGGGCATGTACTACGTGGCATCCTGTTGGCGGAGAGCGGTCATATCTCTAGGACGGCAAAGATGACAGGAGGCTGATGCGGGGCGTCAGGGTCCGGTCACGGGCAACCGTGCATGGTGGCTGTAGTGACGGCATGGCATTTCGCTAGCGTCCAGTTTCAAAGAGGAAAACACTATGCGCAAGTTTATCATCGCAGCAAGCCTTGCTCTTTCCGGTCTCGTTTCCACGGCGCTGGCCAGCGACGACGAAGTCTGCACCAAGGCCCCGAAAGAACAATGGCTGACGGTCGATCAGATCAAGTCCAAGCTCGGCGAGCAGGGCTACACCGTCGACAAGATCGAATTGGAAGACGGTTGCGCCGAAGCCAAGGTTCGCGACAAGGACGGCAAATCCTCGGAGATTTACCTCGATCCCGTCACCGCCACGGTGACCCGCAAAGGCAGCTGATCGGGGCATCTTGCCGCTATGACCCGTATCAATGAAAAGGAGTGCTTCATATGATCAAGATCAAAAGCGCAGCCATCGGAGCGTTCACCGCTGCGATGTGTTTCGCAACGGCCGCCTCGGCTGGCAGTTTTGGCACGCCCTGCACGGTTGCGCCAAAAGAACATTGGATGACGCTCGATGCCATCAAGAAAATCGTTCGGGAGCACGGTTACCAGGTGAACCGGTCGAAAATGAAAAACGCCTGTGCCGAGATCTATACGCGGGATCGCCAAGGCAACCGCGTCGAGTTCTTCATCGATCCGGTGAGCGGTAATCCGGTTGGCACAGACTGGACCAAACCTGCAGGCTAGGCCGGGGCCTGCACAAGAAAGTCAGCCGGCGGCAGATCTCCGCCGGCTCGTCTGTGTAGATTGCCTCGATAAAATTCCAAACCAATGTAGCGGCGCAGGACCTCATGACCGATTTTCAGAAATTACGGATTTTCCACGCCATTTTGGCGATCGCCTGTGTGCTCGCCTATCTGACCGGAGAAATGGGTTGGGTGCACCGTTGGATCGGTTATGGCGTTGCCGTGCTGATTGCTTTCCGCTTGCTGTGGAGTCTTGTTGGCGCGCGTCAGATCGGGCTCACACGGCTTTTGCCGGCGTGGCATGAAATCAAGGCCACCAGCTTTAGCTACCATCCGGCGGCCAGCAAAATACTGCTCTCGGGCGTGATCGCGTGCCTGTTGACTGTCACCGCGACGGGCATTGCCCTAGATCAGCCAGACCTCTTCACCGGGTCTGCCGCGGTCAACGGCACAGTGACAGGAACCGGTCCTCCGACGCGGTTCAGCGCCACCCCTGTGGCGTTCGTTGGCCCCGCTCTGGCCGATGACGGCGAGGGAGAATACGAGGGTGGGGAAGATTGGATCGAGGAGGTTCACGAGGCGTTCGCCAACTTGCTATTCCTGTTCGTCGGCCTGCATGTGATCTACATCTTGATCTTCAAACGCAAGCTTGGCCTGTTCATGCTGTTTGCGGACAAGACGGCATCTCACACTGGAGCCAACCGGGGTTGATTGTGATCCCCGATTGGCGCAAGAGCGAGACTGTCCCGGGCGCATCAATGGGCAATCATGCCCGGGGGCACGGAGCACGCACGATGTTTTCAGGTTTGTCTTTGGGTGGCTTTTCCGGCAAGCGGCGCTTTTCGGCGCTCTCGGAAGAAGAGATTCTGGCCTTGGCAATTTCAGCCGAGGAAGAAGACGGCCGCATCTACACGGCCTATGCTGCCAAGCTGCGCGCAAACTTTCCGGCCAGTGCCGCAGTGTTCGACGGCATGGCTGACGAGGAAGATCAACACCGGCGCTGGCTGATCGAACTTTATCGCAAGCGCTTTGGCGAGACGATCATTCCTCTGCGCCGTGAACACGTTTCTGATTTCTTCGGCCGCCGTCCCATTTGGCTGGTTGAAAACCTCGGCCTCGAACGGATCCGTCAGGAAGCGGCCGATATGGAGCGTCAGGCTGGAAAGTTCTATGCCGAGGCGGCAGCCCGCGCCACAGATGCGGAAACCCGTAAACTGCTGGGTGATCTTGCGCGCGCCGAGGCAAAACATGAGGCCGTTGCGGGCCGGTTGACAGAGGAGAATCTAGGCGAGAGCGAACGGCAAGAAGAAGGGGTGCTCGCGCGCCGCCAATTCATTTTGACTTGGGTTCAGCCGGGCCTTGCTGGACTGATGGACGGCTCCGTATCGACGCTGGCGCCAATCTTCGCGACGGCCTTTGCCACGCAAGATCCATGGACAACATTTCTCGTTGGCCTTTCGGCGTCGGTGGGTGCGGGTATTTCAATGGGTTTCACCGAAGCCGCACACGATGACGGCAAGCTGTCGGGCCGCGGGGCTCCGTGGAAGCGCGGCCTTGCCTCTGGCGTCATGACCACAATCGGTGGACTCGGCCACGCGCTGCCGTATCTCATTCCTGATTTCTGGACGGCAACGATGATCGCCTTCGTGGTGGTCTTTATCGAGTTGTGGGCGATCGTCTGGATTCAGAACAAGTATATGGAGACACCGTTCCTGCGTGCCACGTTCCAGGTGGTTCTCGGAGGTGCCCTGGTGCTTGCAGCCGGCATTTTTATCGGCAGCGCATAGAGCAGGGGTCTGCAAACCGCCATTGCTGCCAGTTTGCCGGAGGGGGGCCGCAGCGCGGCTTCTAAAATCTGAAGTCGAGATCCGAAAGACTGCCTGCAAGCACGCCATCAATCAAGAAGCTGCCTGACCCATAGTTGACTATAGTATTGCCGGTCCCATCGTTTGTGATGACCAGTGCAGCAAAGTTCTGCGCACCGGTGGCAAGACCTGTCAGGTCGATGACATCGGTGCCGTCGGTGAATTCCAGGATCTGGTCGTCGTACTGACCGTTGCCAAACGAATTGAATGTACCATCGCCGTCGTTGAAAACGAATACGTCGATGTCCGTGTCCACGCCGCCTTGCATGGTGTCGGAGCCAACCCCGCCATTGAGCGTGTCCGCCCCGATGTCGCCATTGAGCAAACTGTTGCCCGCGAGGCTGACGAGGTGGTCATTGCCAGCTTCCCCTTCGAGGTCGGAGAACACGAGAATGCCCGTCGCGCTTCCGCTGGCAGTGATCACGTCGTTGCCTTCGCCGCCCACCAGGAGATTCGAGTGGCTGCTCGAATCCGTGATCGTATCGTCGCCGTCCTCGCCGTGGAGTTCGTCGTTCAATCCGCCGCCGTCGATCGTGTCGTTGCCCATCCCGCCGAAGACGACGTCGGTGCCTTCGCCAGCTGTGATGGTGTCGTGGCCGGCATCGCCATAAATCTGATCGTCACCTGCGCCGCCGTCGAGCGTGTCGAGGCCATAGCCTCCGCGGATTTCGTCTGCGTTGGCCTCGCCAAGGATGAGATCGTTTCCGGTGCCGCCCGATAGAATGTCGCCGCCCGTGCCTCCGTAAATTTTGTCGTTGCCGGCGTCGCCCAAGGCTGTATCGTTGCCCGAGCCGCCCTTGATGGCGTCATTGCCATTGCCGCCCCAGATCCGATCATGGCCAGCGCCACCGTCGATCTTGTCGTTGCCCGACTTGCCATAAAGGCGGTCGTCGCCGGAGAGACCGGAAATTTGGTCGGCCCCGCTCTTGCCCGTTAACTTGTCTCGCCCGCTGGTGCCGCGAATTTTAGCCATGGCTCAGTCCTTCACAAACACTGGGGCGCGCGCTTGCCGGAATCGCCCAATCTTCTGACAATTTGGCGCTCACGCTATCGAGGGCGTGTAAATTAAGAGTTGCGACGGTGCTCGCACTTTCAAGTATTGGCCGGCCCGGCGGCCGGTGCGTTACACCTCTTTGATAAAACACGGATTTGACGCACGCCTTCATCTGCCGTTCATGTAGCGGAGCCGACCATGCAACAATGTGAGTTGTTTGTTGCTCACCCGGTTATGCAGCAGAAGCACAAGAAGGAGTGTCAAATGTCCCTTTTGCGTCCAGCCTTGTTGTCCAT
>Ga0247837_1006472_pt1 | contig 16444 bp, 16 predicted proteins | sample LaCtaG_2_FD_187115 | JGI IMG/M metagenome (GOLD analysis project Ga0247837, IMG submission 187115) | Freshwater microbial communities from meromictic Lake La Cruz, Castile-La Mancha, Spain - LaCruzMarch2015_14.5m | ecosystem: Environmental > Aquatic > Freshwater > Lake | place: Spain: Castile-La...
ATCTTCAAACTTTATCGTTCAACCATGCTGTCAGCGATTAATACCACTAATGGTGATACTTTGGCATGGATGGAAGCTAATCAAGATAAAATTAATAAAGTTAAAACTATCTTGGAAGAGCTCCAAAGTTACAAAGTACTTGATTTAGCGATGTTATCCGCCGCAATTCGCGAGTTTGGGCATATTTTAGTCGATTAAGCATTTAATCTGATATAAAATGAAAGTTCGGGTTTTTACTCGGACTCTCATTTTGTAACCTAAATTACCATACAATTAAAAGTGTTCATGCTAATGCAAAACCATTTACATCCTGAGTATTTATTTTCATCAACCATATGCTTTATAATACAATTTGTATCACTTAAATCTGTAATACCACGAAATCCCTTCAAATTTCCTGCACTATAAAGAGGAGCACACATGTCCCAAATTGGAACTAGTGAAAGACTAATCATTCGACGCTTAGATTTAAACGATGCTGCATTTATTTTTCAACTCCTCAATCAAGAATCATGGCTGAAATTTATCGGCGATAAACAAATTTATAATTTAGCCGCTGCCACAAAATATCTCATGGATGGCCCCTTGAGCATGTATCAACAACATGGTTTTGGCTTATTTGCCGTTGAACGCAAAGCAGATGGTCTTACAATTGGTTTGTGCGGTTTAATTAAGCGCGCTGAACTTGTCGATGTGGATATTGGCTTTGCTTTTTTAGATGAATTTTCTGGCTGCGGTTATGCCTATGAAGCAGCGCTTTTAATTAAAGATTACGCCATAAATAATTTGAAATTAAAGCGCTTAGTCGCAATTGTAAATCCAGATAATCAGCGTTCCATTAAACTCTTAGAAAAAATTGGTTTACATTTTGAAGCGCTAATTTGCCTGAGCCAAGATAAACCGTGTTTAAACCTAATGGCGCTTAATTTTGAAATTTAACCAAGGAAACAAACCCATGCCAAAAATAAAAATTACAGCACTCTACGTTTATCCAGTTAAATCTCTAGCTGGAGTTAAAGTAAACTACTTGAAATTTGATCGGTTTGGACCCGAATTTGATCGGCGCTGGATGATAGTCGATGAGCAAGGAAACTGTTTAACCCAGCGTGAAATTACAAAAATGGCATTAATTAAGGTTAATTTAGATGCCGAATATTTATACTTAAGCTATGCAGATCAAATATTTAAATTAGAATTATGCGCCGCCAAATTACCAATTATGGCGCAAGTTTGGAAACATCGTGGTGAGATGCTCGACTGTGGCGATTCGGTGGCGGAGTTTTTGAGTGCCATTCTCAAGATTAAGTGCCGCTTAGTTACAATAAACTCACAACATACTCGAGTAAGCTCAGATGTTGGATCTCCAGCCATTAGCCTCGTTGATGCGCGCCAAGTTCTAATTGCGTCAACTGAATCGCTCGCTTGGCTCAACCAAAAATTAGCTGAAAATGATAGCGCTCCGATTAACATAAATCGTTTTCGGGCAAACATTATTCTATCGGGTGGACAAGGAGCTTTTTATGAAAATTTATGGCAAAATTTAACCATCGGTGAAATTAATTTACGCCGTGAAAAAGCCTGTGGGCGCTGCATGATAATTACCACCGATCAAGAAACTGGTCAACTGAGTAATAACCTCCCCTTAAAAATCTTAGCCAAATATAATCGTGATGATAAACAAAAAGGTGCCGCCTTTGGAACTTATTTTAATGCGCAAAATTTAACGGGTAGCCTATATCAGGACGATATAATTAAAATTCATACATACACCGATTTAATCAAGCCAGATAATATACGATGATACACCACCAACTCACAGATTTTGCATACCAAGTCATACAAGCGCCAATGGCGGGAAATTTTCTATTAAATACAGTAAGAACTAGTTATTTTTAAAGTATCAAACTCCAGCGAATAAATATTTATAATCGCTCCTAACTACGCAAGGCACTTACATGACCAAACTCAAAACTGGGAACGTATTAGATTTTAGCCTGTTGTTACTCGTAGCAATCGTGTGGGGAACTAGTTACGGTATCGCCAAAACCGCAATTTTATATTATCCAATTCTGGGGTTTATCGCGCTACGTTTTATCTTAACTTGCATTATATTTTCACCTGCTGGCTTTAAGTTAAGTTATCAACAATTAATTTCAAGTCTGAAAATTGGGATACCGCTAGGATTGATTTTATTGGCAATTTTTATCGCAGAAACTTATGGATTAGCGCATACCAGCGCATCCAATTCGGCATTTCTAATTAGTTTATATATCGTGTTTACACCATTTATTCAGTGGGCTATCTTGAAAGAACGTCCTTCTCGGCGTATGATTATCGCAACAATCCTATCACTCTTCGGTGCCTTTTTATTGAGTGTCAAAGCACAAGAATCTTTTCAATTTAACCTTGGCGACTGGCTAATTATTTTAGCCGCAGCTTTACGCGAAATCTAATCCATTGCTACGTTGCAGACTAATTGGCTAAAAGATCCCTGAGTCAATTCACTAAAAATAAATGGAAATAGCTCACTAATGGTAAAATAAGAATCTAAATGACTCTTATAACTTTTATTTTAAGGAAATAATTATGAACAAACGAATTATTTTAATCGCTGGAATGACGCTAACTCTAATTGCATGTGCAAATAATGGAACTACTCCAAACAATAATTCGCTAACTACTTATGATAATCAACCAGACAGCCCAACAGTTAACTCACGGGCGGCAAGCAGTGAAGAATTTCCAGAAGAAAATCAGCTTACCCCAAAAAATTAATTCAATTAGTTTGTGGTTAATTGTTTCATAATCTAAAAGTTGGGCTGGATTGTAATTCTTGCCTCGAAGGAGCTAATTAAGTTGTATAATACCCAGTATTTACAAGAAATTTGTCAACAGTGTTAAGTTATTGGGCTAAAATATCACGAGAAGTGTAGCCAACTAGAGAGGTGGTTTATGTCGAAATTAAAACTAGGTGCTTTATTAAGCATTATAGGCACTGCAGCTTTTGCAGATAGTGGAACTTATGTTGGGGTTAGTGCTGGTTATGGCACAATTAATAGCTCAACCACCAATGGATTTAGCTTTGTTGATGGAGCAGGCAGTAAAAGTGGTGGAACAATGGCTGGTGGAATTTTTGCTGGTTATGATTTTAATCGTTATCTCGGTATCCAAGCCGATTATGATTATATTGCCAATGTAAATTATACAACTGGCAATAATCCGTCAACTGGAACCCAAGGTTCAATCAATGCCAGTCAACAAATTTTAGATTTAGGTATCGTTGGCCATTTACCATTTGGCTTATTTGCTAATGCTTTGAGTGGATTGTCGATCTTTGGAAAATTAGCGGTTGGTTATACCACAACTAGTTTTAATGGTGGAACCGTTGTTTCCACTGGCTCAGCTGGACAAAATTCAGTATCAGTTCCGAGTAATGCATCAAGTATGGTACCCGTGTTGGGTCTTGGTGCTGAGTATGGCTGGAACACCGTTGGATTACGTGCCGAATATGATTATATTGGTAATACCACAGTCACCAACAATAGCCAGACGCTAATGAACACAAACAATGGATTAGTACTCCTTTCAGTTTTTTACCATTTTTAAGAATACACTATGAAAAAAATTCTAATTATTGCTGACCCATTAGCTAATTTTAATATTGCGGGTGACTCAACTTATTTACTGATGTTAACTGCCAAAGACATGGGCTTTCAACTCAGTTATTGTGCGCCTGGCGAAATTTATGCGCGCGGAAATCAAACCTTTGCCAATGTTTGTGAATTAGAATTAGCTCACGGTGTGAGTGAAATTTACTCGACTAAAGATTGGTTTCAAGTGGTTGAACGTTTAAACGCGGTTAACTTAACTCATTTTGATGCTATTTTAGTCCGCAATGACCCACCCTTTAATTTAGAATATTACTATTTAACTCAGATTCTTGAACTAGCCGAGCGCTCAGGAGTTAAAGTATTAAATAAACCCAGTGCCTTGCGCAACTTCAATGAAAAATTAACCATTTTAAATTTCCCTGAATTAATTACCCCAACCTTGGTGAGTAAAAATAAACAAGTTATCTTAGATTTTATTTTAGAACATGGTGTCTGCGTTGCCAAGCCAATTGACATGATGGCTGGGCGTGGAGTATTTCGGATTGCCAATGATGATCCGAACCAAGGAGCAATTTTAGAATCTTTAACCGATTATTTCACACAAACGATTATGGTACAGAAATTTATTCCAGAAGTAATTCACGGCGATAAGCGAATTTTTATTATCGATGGCAAGATTGTTGATCATTGCTTATATCGAATCCCACAAAATGGGCAAATTCGTGGTAATTTAGCCGTTGGCGGACGGGGTGAAGTGCATCCATTGAATGCAGAAGATTATCGCATTGCCGAAGAAGTTGCCAAATGGTTGAAACAAAATGAGATTTTAATTGCTGGAATTGATGTAATTGGAACCTGTTTAACCGAGGTTAATATTACTAGTCCAACCGCGATGCAACAAATTTATCAGCAAGCAGGGGTTAATGTTGCCGAATTAATTTTAAAGACTATTTAATTATTGATGTCTGATGATCATGCAATTATTTCCTTTCTAGAGTTAAATAAATTGCATAAAAGAGGTTGAATAGACCTCTTTTAATTATTGCAGTCAGTATGCTGCTTTATTGCATTAGATCTACTTTTGGAGCATTACACTGAATTGAAAGATTTAGTTATTTAGGATTGAGAATGAACGATACACATACCAGTAAAGCCATCTTAACGGCATTTGTTGGTAATTTATCAATTGCATTGGCCAAATTAATTGGCTTTTTATTTACCGCTTCATCCGCAATGTTGTCTGAAGCTGTGCATAGTTTTGCCGATAGTGCCAACCAAATTTTATTATTTGTCGGCAATAAACGCGCCTTAATTCGCGGCAATCACAAATTTAACTTTGGTTATGGCAAAGAGGAATTCATATTATCTTTTATGGTTGCCATTGTTTTATTTATGTTTGGAGCAATTTTTTCAATCTATGAGGGAATTCATCAAATATTACACCCACAACAAATTAGAAATGTTGGTTGGGTCTTAGCCATTTTGGTATTTGCAATCGCAGTTGAGGGATATTCATTACTTCAAGCCTATAAAGCTAAAAAAAGTAAAGATGGATTTTTTAAATATCTACGTAAAACCTCGGACTCAGCCACAGTGGTGGTGATTATTGAAGATACCGCGGCCTTATTGGGTTTAGGTTTTTCATTTATTTTCATTTTACTGGCTTATCTAATTAATCCCGTGTTTGATGGCATTGGTGCAGTAACTACGGGAGTTATTTTAGGTTTATTAGCCTTACTCTTAGCTTTTGAATTATATAAATTATTGGCCGGTGAAAGTTTAAGTGCTGCCGAAACCTATAAACTCCGCCAGTTAATTAGCAAAAACTGTACTAATATTGAACAAATTAATTTTATTAAGTCAATGATTATTGGAAATAACAAATATTTAATAATTATCTCAATTGATCCCTTTGATAGTGATAGCGGTCAAGATGTTCAGGATTTATCACATAAAATTAAGTATTTGGTCAGTGCGCAATATCCACACTCAGAAGTATTTGTGGATTTTAGCCAGCTACAGGAAATTAATTCAAGAGCCTGAGTTGATAAAGTGGTTACTAGTTAAAAGCAATTTGTTATAATCATAAATTGAACTTAAATTTTTAGGTAAGCGGAGTAGTTATGAGTGAAAATAAAAAACAAGGTGTCAAGTTACGCAATGAAGATAAATTAGCACGAATTCCAATTAAAGTAGTTCCATTGACTGAGGTGCTGAAAAAACCTTCATGGATCAAAGTAAAATTGCCTACTGGTGAAAATTTTAATCGCGTGAAAAATTTACTCCGCGAACATAAATTACATACTGTATGTGAAGAGGCTAGCTGCCCCAATATTGGTGAGTGCTTTGATAAAGGCACCGCAACCTTTATGATTATGGGTGATATTTGCACGCGGCGTTGTCCGTTTTGTGATGTTGGACATGGTTTACCTAATCCTCTGGATACCAATGAACCTGCACAAGTAGCTAACTCAGTGGATATTTTGAAGTTACGCTATGTAGTAATTACCAGCGTTGATCGCGATGATTTGCGTGATGGCGGTGCTGGACATTTTGTTGAATGCATTCAGGAAATTCGCAAAGTTCGCCCGCAGACTAAAATCGAGATTTTAGTGCCTGATTTCCGTGGACGCTTAGATAAAGCCTTAGACATTTTGGCGGCATGTCCACCAGATGTCTTAAATCATAATTTGGAAACCGTGCCACGTTTATATAAAGCACAACGCCCTGGTGCTGATCTACAGAACTCATTAAATTTATTGAAGCAATTTAAAGCCATGTGTCCTGATGTACCGACGAAATCGGGAATTATGGTTGGAATTGGTGAAACTAATGAAGAAATTAAAGCTTTAATGGTTTTAATGCGTGAGCATGATATTGAAATGATTACGATTGGTCAATATTTACAACCCTCACTACATCATTCACCAGTTTTACGCTATGTGACCCCTGATGAATTTAAAGAATTAGAAAAATTTGCTTATCAAATTGGTTTTAAACATGCTGCGGTTGGAGCTTTGGTGCGTTCGAGCTATCACGCTGATGTACAAGCGCATGGTGCTGGAGTTGAATCTTAAAAATTAGGAATGGTTGTTTAGATGAAAAAACTTTTACGTGTAATATTTTTGCTGCTGAGTATTGGTTTACCTACGTTAAGTTATGCAGCTAAACAACCCAAGGCTTGTACTTTAGTTAGCGGAACTTTGGTACAGCTGCAAGGTAAGCCGTTGTTTAAATTCAATACCTCACATAAGTTTAACACCAGTAATTATCCGATGACGCATACTCAGTTCTTTATTCGTGATGGTAGCGGTGAAACTTATAAAATTGTCGTGGATAATTTGTTTTATAAAAATCTAAGCTTAGCACAAGCCAGTAGCGTGCGTGATGTTGGGATTATTGATGATTTCAAACGCAGCTATCACCTGGGTAGCACGGTTGAAGCTTGTGGTAAGGTGATACATAGTGGTGGCGATCTTGGTCTGCATTTTGTTCATCCAAGCGGCTGCGAGCAAACTAAGTTTAATGGCTTCCTACGGATTAATGGTAGTGATGTGACCAATAACTTAACCTATTGTGGTAGCTGTAGCTGTAAAATAGGTAGTAAAAATTAACTTTACACCGTTTTGAGCTATATCGTTATCATTTAAAATATTTGCGCATGACTACGCTGGCAAGATTAAAACTAAAAGAATTATCTAGGTAGCTTCTGGTTTATTACATCTACTGGATAGCTACACGAATTTCTTCAATTCGGGTAGCTCTTTTAGTAAAGTAGCGCAGTTATAACCGTAATAAAACCAAGTACGATCCCAGGTAAATTACAGCAAATAATTGGCCAATCTTTGCTGGGCTTTAACCAGCCATATAGCACCCAAAAAGAACAATTAATCACTGTCATAATTGGTAAAATTACCGAGCCGCTATGCCCGGCTAAGTTGCGCATAATTTGGTCAATATATGAAACATACATTAAAATTGCCATAATCGAGGCAATCCAGCCGATGCGTTTAACTAATATTGCGTTAGTTTCTTGAGTCATTTGCGCTTCCAACTATAAAATGATTATACGTTTAAAGGTGTAATTGTACTGACTCAGATAGTCTTTAAGCAAATTTTTATAGCATTCAACACAATAGGCAAGACCATCCAATTTCATATTTATGTAGAGTTGATTTTTATTATAATCAATACTGCAATTTTTTAACAACGCATTAAAGAAACTTAAACTATGCTGTTTAAGAAAACCCTGAACTAAATTTGTGATTCGTTGATTTTCCTGCTGGTTTGCCAATAAACTGGCTGAACTCAATTCATCTGAATCTATAGGACAAGCAGGGAAAGAAAATAGACTTTTAAGTGTCACGGTATATTTAGTTAGTTGCATGATTGGCTCTCCAAAGATTAATTGTGTACAATATATTTATTAAGTACACAATTGTAATTCAGTGGCGCATCACTTGTCAAGCTTTGGCTAAAATAATAAGGAATCTCATGGCCCTAACTCATCGAAAAACTATTATTTACCCTCCATTAAGTGATGGCTCACGCTATGTAGTTGCACGCCCCAAGGGCAAAATTACCGATTATCGCCTACATGTACAGCTTTTATTTAAGGTTGCTACCCAAATCAGCAATTTTCCTGCGAAATCGGCTATGGCGCTGAGAGTTTCATTTTTACGCACGGAACTTTACCAATTATTGGACTGGGATTTACAGAGCACAAACCTTCAGGAAGAGCTAGAGGCATTGATTGAGCGTTTAATGGAGCGCAAACTCTATCAAATTAAGCCAACTGGGCAGCAATGTAGCAATTTCTTTGCTGAGATTGAGTATGATGATTTATCCGTAAATTTAGCGATTAACCCGCAAATTATTCATTTTTTACATTGGCAACTAGATTATTGGGGACGTGAAAATTTTACAAAAATTAACTTTGCCGCAACCCATTTATTTACTTCGGTTTATTCGGAAATTATCTATAATAAAATAATTAATGCTAACGAAAGTTCCTTTACTTTGACAATTGATGACTTTAGAGCGTTAGTGTGGGCAAATGCACCTTCATATGGCGATATTCGCAATCTAAAAAAGAAAGTTCTCCAACCAATTATCAATGATATCAACAACTTCACTGAATTTGAATTAAGCGTTAGTCAATTAACCCAGATTCGCCGCGCAACCCATTTGGTGTTTAGCTGGTCAAGCAAAAAAGGTTAATTTAAACAGAGTTTTTATCCCGTGAATTAAGCCATGTTAAAATCACGCCTAATGAATAATTATTACGAAAGAATAAAATGGCAGAGCAATATACAGTTACGATAGAATCGGTAGATTATGAAGGTAAAGGAATCGCACGAATTGAGGGCAAAACCGTCTTTGTGTACGGCGCATTGGCTGGCGAAGAGGTCTTAATTGAAATTGTTAAGCGTAAGCCAAGTTTTGATAAGGCTAAATTAGTTGAAATTATTCAAGCAAGTCCAAAACGAGTAACACCTGAGTGTCCAAATTATGGTGTTTGTGGTGGTTGTTCAATGCAACACGTGAGTTTTGATGAGCAAATTCGCATTAAGCAGCAAGTTTTAACTGACAATTTACAGCATTTAGGTAACGTTATCGCAGAAGAAATTATGTCACCATTAGCTGGCGTGCCATGGGGTTATCGTCATCGTGCACGTTTATCCGCGCGTTATGTGGCTAAAAAAGGTGGCGCACTCGTTGGTTTCCGTGAAAAAGGCGCACCCTATGTACTGGATATGCATCAATGTTTGATTTTACCGCCGCATGTTTCCGCATTAATTACACCGCTACGTGAGTTAGTTAGTGCTTTTAGCATTCGGGATAAAATTCCGCAAATTGAAGTTGCGGTTGGAACCCAAATTACGATTTTGGTGATTCGCAATATGGAAGCTTTAAACGCAGAAGATGAGCAGCTGATTCGACAATTTATCGAACAGTATTCTTCGCTAGAAAATCCATTACAAATTTGGTTGCAACCTAAAGGTCCAGAAACTTGCTATCCATTTTATCCAGTCGATGCGCCAAAACTAAGTTACACTATTCAAAGCTTTAGCCTTGATATGCCCTATAATCCAAGTGAATTTACGCAAGTCAATCCATATATTAATGAAGAAATGTTAGCTTTATCAATGGAGTTGCTTGCACCACAAGCGCATGAAGTTATTGCGGATTTTTTCTGCGGAATTGGCAATTTTACCTTACCAATTGCACGGCTAGCTAAACAAGTCGTTGGAATTGAAGGGGCGGATGCTTTAGTTAAACGAGCTAAACAAAATGCCATTCATAATGGTTTAGGCGATAAAGTTGCCTATCAAGTATGTAATTTATTTACGATTGATGATGTTTGGTTGCAAAAATTGGGTCATTTTGATAAATGGTTAATTGATCCACCGCGCGATGGTGCGTTTGAATTAGTTAAGTCAATTACACCACAAACTGCGCCCAAACGGATTGTCTATGTCTCATGTAATCCAGCCACCTTGGCTCGGGATGCAGGTGTCTTAGTCCACACCCATGGCTATCGCTTGCTTAAAGCTGGTGTAATGAATATGTTCCCACATACTTCACATGTTGAATCAATTGCATTGTTTGAGCGAGACTAATTGCTAAAACTAGCATGCGGCATATTTGAGTTCCATTATACCTACACCTAAATTATAAATTATAATTTTAAATAAAGAGCTTTATAATGAATAAAATTACTCTTTTATTACTAGGTTTTACGATTGAAATATGCGCATGCAATTATGGGGCAAATAATTCAACGACTCAGAGCAATGATAACAGTAATTTGATTGATCCAGCTGCTAAAGGTAATGGCGTTTGGAATTATAGCGTTGCCACAGACTATTATTATGGAATGAAGCAAGAGTCTCCATCATTATGGTATGATTTAACCCAACAATATGATACTTCAAGTATACAATTTGTCTTTCCACAGTTTCCTACATTATCCGTAGCATCGAGCGGTGTCTTTGACCCAGATGCTGCTGGAGCGTTTTCTACCACTTGTCCAACTTCCACAAATCACAAAGCGCCATCGACAGAAATGTTTAATTATTATGCTTTACCACAGTTAAATAGCTATATTGTAAATGGTGTCGATGCCTATCTTGGTAACTGTGCCGCTGGTGAGGATATTACTGTTTATTATGCTAATTTTATTTCGCATGTGGTGCCAGTTATTGATGTTAGCCAAGAATTTAATGCGGCTTTATCCACCGCCGGTGACACAACAGTTTTATCTATTGCGGATCATGTTGCAGCGATTATTAATAACGATCAACATACTTATGGAGTATCGTTTGATAATGAACCAGCAATTAATCTATTAGGCGCGGACTCTGGTGAGCCAACTGCAAAAGGCTACAGAATTGAGCGCATGTTTTATGGTGAAATAGCTTTACAATTGGCGAAACAAAAAAAATATTTATTTTTATTTGATGCCAATGCAACTGGGATTATTTTATATACCAATGGCTATAATGGTTCGGCATTAAATAATATTGTTTTACAACAATATTTATATGATTTAGATACCACAAATCCGGCTACGCCAGCTGGTCCAGTAAGTTTAGAAAACTACACTACATTAGTTGACAAACAGGCTAAGAATGATTTAAGTCCTGCTAATAGCACACAGCCGCCATTGAGATTTGTATTACCAGCTAGTGCTACTTCTACCATGTGGGATTACGCTCAAGGATATAATATGGTTTCGTCCAAATCTACATATACTAATCAAACTATACTTAACAATCCTGCTCCATGCTTGATAACTCCGGCAACAACAATTGGAACTATTGATAACGGAACATTAGGGTTATTTTTATGTTCAGTAGATGGAAGCTGCCCAAGCAGTTCAAGCAATCCAAATATTGCTGCATTTCTTAATAATTCTAACTGCATTAATTATACGAATCCGACGAAATTATTAGCCTACTTTGACGCTTCATTACAAAGTGTAAAAAGGGCTGGTGTTAGTAACCCACGCTATTTGGGCTCAGATTTATATACTTGGAACATTCAAGCTTTTCCTGAAATTAATGCATCTAAGGGTTATTTTAACCAGTATGGTGAGAGCAATTTATATCAACTCAACACACAGGTATTCCCAACAGAAATCACACCAGATATTTGGGCAGCGTTTCTTCTTTGGAACCAGAGCTTATTTTAGTTAAGTTGCAAACTACATCAAAACCTCAATGAATAAATATGTTGTAATCACCATAATTCGTCGTAGTTTGCAACACATCAATCAACTTAATAACAACAAAAATTAATTTTACCAACCCATATATTTAGCAATAATTACAGATTATTTGGCAATATATCAACTTCATTAAAAATATATTTATTTAAGGAATATCCAATACTAATCAGGTAGTTAACCTGTTAATACTGAATTAAATTAAGGTGCGAAGGAATATAAAGCACAACAAAACCAAGTGCAAAAACTTCATTCATGAGCCACGAATAAACAAAAATGTCTATTGATGCTATGAGTGATCGCTGATATAATAATGCAGCAGTGAATTAACAAATCACGTGATATTAAAATTATTATTAAAAAATCGTACATTACGCTATTAACTGAGCTGTCTAAAATTAAACTCAAATTAAATTATTAAATAAAGGTCTAAGTTATGCATATGCAAAAAATATTAAAGATTGTGAACGTTCAACTTTGTTTAGTTCTCGGCGTTGCTGTAGTCGGTTGTGTTGGTACTGGAAGTAGTAGTTCGCCACAACAAGCTAGTACTGTTTATACTACCATTTTTGATGCGGGTAGTAGTGGTACGCGCTTATCTTTTTACAAAGTTATTCCAGGGAATGGTTCTTATCCACAGATTAATAAATTATTTGAAGAAGAATATAATGACAATGGTATTAATGATTTCCTCAATGGCAACGGCACTATTGAATTAGTGAATAAAGATGGGCTTGATACACTACCTGGTGGCACTCGCCCAGCTAGCTGTACTGGTGGAACTGAAGTAACAAGTGGTAAGCAGATTCAGATTATTAATCTTGGGGTGTTGGATGTTAGCCCTTGCGTCTTAGCTCCGCTCTTGGTCGCACAAGACACGATTCTATCTGAAAGCGGATTAACTCGTTCACAAGTAAAAACTGAATTGTTTGCTACTGCTGGTATGCGAACAGAGAATAGACGTAATGGTGGTAGTTATACCACGGAACAAATTGAAGCTTATTATCAAATCATGAAATCTTATGTTGCGGATATGGGATTTACAACCGGCGAATTTAAAACCATTAATGGTAATAGCGAAGAAGGTGTCTGGACATGGATTAATTTAAACGATTATTATTATAATATTTTTGGCGGAAATCCTACGGTTAGCCAAACTACTCAGCTACCAGTTGGTGATTTTGAAGTTGGCGGTTCTTCGATGCAAATTGCCTTTCCAACCAATACAACACCAAACAATGAAAGTAACGTTTATTCTGTAACCATCAATGGTAAAACTTTTAACGTTTATAGTAAAACTATCCTTGGCTTAGGCGGTGATGATGCACGGAAATACGTTCGTGCATACGGTTATAATAACCAAAATGGCGGGTTAGATTGTTTTGCCACTGGCGCAACTATTTCTAGTACCACTGAAGATAGTGGAATTGCTCTTTATCCATCAACCCTGTTAACGCCGAATATTTTCCCTACCAATGCTGTTACTACTGCGCCATGGTTTACACTAAGTAGTGAATCACTAAATTTAACTGGAAACCCTACTTTTAATTTAACTGCCTGCAGTAGCAAATATAATGTTGTGGAAAGTCAGGTTATTTCATTAGCACGCAATAATAACGGAACCGATAGCCTTGGTGACACCGCGACTTTGGCGGCATTAAAAGGCACGCTCCAAACTAGTACGGGATCTTTTGTTGGAGTTGATAATTTCTACTATACCGCAGATGACTTAAATCTTGCCGAATCAACTAACTTTAATCCAACCACGTTTGAAACAGCATTAACTACCAAGTGCGAATCACCGATCTCAGGGAAAAAACTATTCCAACAAGCGATTTGCGCGAATGGAACATTTATGGATTCATTCTTGTTTGGCACAAATGGATTATTTAATGGCAGCAGCGCTAATTTTGCTGGGGTTTTAGCACCTAAACAAAATGGTAAAACCGTGTTAACTTGGACTCGTGGTTATCTATTACAAAAATATGCTAATTAGAAAATATACTTAAAGGAAAAACATGCAATATACACCTACTCGACTAGCACTGACACCTTTGGCATTATTGCTAGCATTTAGTTTAACGTCATGTAACAGTGGTAGTACCCCTCCTGCTACACCAATGATAGAATCTTGCGTTCTGATTGATAATGATTACGATATTGATGATATGATGGCAATTCCATTGGTAATCGGCAATCAACATGTGGCGGCAATTATTCAATCAGAGGGTTATACTTATCCTGAGTCTAGTGCTCCAGCAATTAATCAACTGATTAATAATTTACCTGATCAGCCAAATCAAAGAAAAATCCCTATTATAGTGGGGGCAAGTCAGGCACAAAGTAAGGATATCAGTCAATGGCCATGGGTTCAGTTTTTTAGATCAATGATGAATTTGTCGAATGGCTTATTATCCTCAGCGCCAACACCTGTTGCTGCTGATCCGACCTATGCGACACAAGTTGTGAATAGCTTAGCCAGCTGTAAGAATGTGTCGGTATTAATTATTGGTACCTATACTTCGTTTATCAATTATAGTCCGTTGATTAGGAATAAAATCTCCAAGGTGGTAATCATGGGACAAGCAATTGGAGATACCTCACGCACACCAACGCGAGAATCGTTTAACTGTAGCTATGACTTACCAGCTTGTCAACAGGCAATGGTGCAATTACAAAACCTGAACACTTTCTTTGTGGATATTCCGCGCATTAGCGGCTGTGACACAGCTAATCCTCCCTCAAGTTGCTATAGTCCAAGCTATGAGATGGTAGCTGGTGATAATGGCATTGGTGGATTAGTTAATCCAGGTTTGCCATCTCGTTTAAAACAAGGTCTAATGAATAATATTCAATGCTCGTCATTCTATACTACACCAGATACTATTGGTCACTCATGCTCTTCGCTCTCAACGTGGGTACCTGCTGAGGTACATGCTGGACCTGGCGGAGAAATGCTGTTATGGGATGAAACCGCTGCGTTATTCTTGTTGCATCCTGAGATATTTTCATTATACTACCCGAGTGACCCTAATATACCTGGTGGACTCCATTATGAACCAATCCTAATTAATGAATCGTATGGTCAAACTATCCAAAATTTACGCCGATTATGGACTGAAGACACTAACCGTGCGGAGAATTACCAATAAGATATTGCGACTATATTTTGCTAAAGCATATCACTAACCGTCAATAATTATATTACCAAGTGGTGGTATTAGTGTATCTGTTTTAGCTTTAGCCTTATAATAGTACTCATACAAACTTAAAGAACAAGCAGTTAGTAAAAACTAACTGCTTTCTAATATCAATGCTTATCAGTGATAGCACACAAATCACCATGCGACTATAATTAGCCGAGGCTAAAAAACGCATATCAATTTGATATAATTGAATAATATGCTATTTTTATGTGCAAGATATTGCAGGAAATGGTAAAATAATGCTTTAAACCTTGCAATATCACTTATCCAACTGATGGTAAATTACTTTGTAAAGCTTTAGAACAAGTTGTAGAACTTGGTTTATCTTGTGGAGTGAAGTTTCGTCAAACTTACAAGCGCACAGATCCGAGACTAAGAAACACCGCAACACGGTTATCGCATGCAAGAAAGCAAGCGCAAGCCAAACGCGAAACTAAGCACCATTGGATTAAAAATCAAAGTGCAATAAAACAAACAATTATCAATAATCCTATATATCACAGGATATGCAGCGGCGATGCTATCTGATTGTCTTAGCTATGTTTATTAATTCACCACAATAAATGACTTTTAAGCGACGCTTTTGCTCATCTCTGGTTGATTAGCCGCTTGTGCCCATAACTCTACAAACACATGAACTGGGCGTTCAAACTTTAATACTTTTCTTGGTCAACTATTTAGAATCTTTTGAATTCGCATAATTGCTTCATAATTTATTGCGTGTAATCTTTACAATCGCAAATATAGATAATAAGACGACGGCGCCAATAGTGAAGTTGGATAAGACACTATTTGGAATTTGTGTATTTTGCATGATTACCAAATTCAAAGTATTAAATAAAAAATAAAATAGAATTGTTCCGATACCACTTCCCCAAATTAGTGAGAAGATGTTTAGCTTCAGATCATGAATATTATAATGTACTAACTGATTAATTGCTTTGATGATTAGGTTAAATAGTATCGTCATTAAGAAAAATGCTGCGATTACAGCGTAACTACCGCTAGGCATTAAATCCACCACAAAATCAAATAGAATAAAAGCGATGAGAATAATAGGGAGAAGTATTCGCTTGTTAGTTTGAGTAATAAATGCACCATACCAATAAATAATTAATAAAGCCATCAAATTATTGGCTAAATTCATAATACTACTTGATCTAGTGCTCCAACCATAATAGATATAAGATTGTTCTGGAGTATTAGCGTACCATTCAACCATAAATCCACCAACTGCCAAATTGGCTATTAAGCGCATAACTTGGCTTTTCCAAGAGTCTTTCAAAGATTTCATGATATAGCTTAAGCGTTTAACATCATAAGGATTAATTTTTAAATTAAATTGCCGGCTCAATACAATATAGATCACACCTAAAATAGACAAGGGTAAAAATGCA
>Ga0247837_1006474_pt1 | contig 16437 bp, 10 predicted proteins | sample LaCtaG_2_FD_187115 | JGI IMG/M metagenome (GOLD analysis project Ga0247837, IMG submission 187115) | Freshwater microbial communities from meromictic Lake La Cruz, Castile-La Mancha, Spain - LaCruzMarch2015_14.5m | ecosystem: Environmental > Aquatic > Freshwater > Lake | place: Spain: Castile-La...
ACAACACCAACGCCGCGGTCAACGCTCTGAACAACACCCAGACGCTCACCGATAGCTACACCTACACGCTCACCGACGGCGATGGCTCCACCACCACCGCGGTGCTCAACATCACCATCAACGGCACAACCGATGGCCCACCCACCATCTCCGTGCCAGGCGCAGGCGGCTCCACCAGCGCGCCTGACATGACCCTGCCAGAGACCGATGGCGCCACTGCAGGCTCCTTCACCATTGCCGCCCAAGCCGGCATTGCCAGCATCAATGTGGGCGGCACCGTTTTCACGCTGGCCAATCTGGGCACGCCCGCCTTCTTGGCAGCCAACCCCATCGACACCGGCGAAGGCACCTTGCTGATCACCGGCTTTAATGCCAGCACCGGTGTGGTCAGCTACACCTACGACCCAAAGGTTCTCACGCACACCGGCTCGGCTCCCATCGTCGACAACGTGCCACTGAGCATCACCGACAACAACAGTGTGGTGCGTACCAACAGCATCGACGTCTCCATCACCGACAGCCTGCCCGTGGCCGTCAATGACAGCGCCGCTGTCACCGAAGACACCGCTTTGGTGGCCACTGGCTCGGTGCTCATCGGCACCGGCGCCGACACCGTGGGGGCCGACTCCAAACTGCTTCCCGTCACCGCCGCCAATGTCACCCTGGCGCACGGCTCTCTGGTGTTGAACACCGATGGCACTTATACCTACACGCTGGACAACACCAACGCCGCGGTCAACGCTCTGAACAACACCCAGACGCTCACCGATAGCTACACCTACACGCTCACCGACGGCGATGGCTCCACCACCACCGCGGTGCTCAACATCACCATCAACGGCACCAACGACGCCCCCGTCGTGAACGTGGGTGCTTATGTAACAGGCACAGAAGACGCGCCACTCATATTTAGCTGGGCAAACTTCAATGTTTCTGACGTGGATACCGCTGTGTCCAGTTTGTCGATCAAAGTCATTACTGTTCCCACTGATGGTGCACTGCAGTTCAACGACAGCCTTACAGCCATTCCAAACTGGATCGTAGTTGGTGCGAACCAAGTCATTACTCAGGGCGACATCACTGCCGGAAAGTTGCGATTCGTTCCCGACCTGCACGAATCCGGAGCAGATGTGTTCGGTGGCAGCGCTACAGGCAACCTCAAGTCTGACTACGCGAGCTTTACCTATGAAGCATTTGATGGTGTGCAGAGCAGCGCAACAACAGCTATAGCTCGCATAGACATCACCCCTGTTGTTGACGCCCCAACGCTTACGGTGGCCAACAATGGCGTGGAGATTTTCAGAACCAGTTGGGAACAAGCGGGTACGGGCACTCCCTCCGTTGGTGACACGTCGCCTGGTAGCACATCCGCCCAATACAGCAGCACAACCTTTGCAGGAGACGTAAGTGGCACCGGTACTTGGACCAGAGTAAATACCAGTACAGCTAATGTATTTACCGAATCGTCGGGGGGAACCAATGTATTTGAATTCTGGCGAACAGGAGATATCCCCCCAGGCGCAACTGCGTCGGTCAACGCAGCAGCAGGCAATGGCAGCTGGTTTTTAGAGCTAAACGACGCAAACTCGACAAATGCACAAACGTTAGGCATTCAGCGCTCCATCACCACCCAAACAGGCTTGGTATATGACTTGGCTCTTGACTATGCGGGGCGTGCAGGATCTTTGGCTAGTTTTACAAAGATTGCTGTCTTGGTAGATGGTGTTGTAGTCGGCTCGTACGCAGCTACCAGCCCACAAACCGCATTGGACTGGAGCAATCTTCGCTTCAGCTTCAAAGGTACCGGAACAAGCCAAACGATCACGATTCTTACCGATGCCGATTCGGTGAACAACTCTGGCCGCGGCGCGATGATTGACGACATCACTCTGCGAAGCGCGCAAGGAGCGATTCAAGGCAACTCCAATGGCGGGACAGAAACCAGCATCGGACTGGCTCAGTACATCAGCTCCGCGCTAGTCGACACTGACACCTCTGAATCGCTCTCCATCACATTGAACAGCATCCCTGCAGGTGCTCTGATCTATACCGCTGCAGCACCGCTTGGGCTTGTCCCCCTTACCGGCTCAGTTACATTGACAGCGGCTGACCTTGTGTCTGCCCGCATTGTGCTACCGAGCACCTACAGCGGTCCGTTTTCCCTTGAGGTGACGGCGACCAGCACGGAAATAGACGGAACAACGGCCTCGGTGAACAAGACGCTCAACTTAGAGGTACTCAAGAACGGAGTGACGGTCACAGGTATCGACGATACAGGGATCAATGATGCCCCTATCGCGAATGACGACACTCCTATTGCGTCGGTCACCGAAGATGCTGCCAGCAGCAACACCCTAGGCGGCAACGCTTTGACCGGTGCAGGTGGCTCGGGAAATGTAGCCGACTCGGACCCAGAGGGCAGTGCCATTACGGTCACAGGAATTGCGGCAGGCGCGCCTGCGACTAACCCATCTGGCGGAGTCAACACCACAATAAGCGGCCTATACGGAACGCTGACAATTGCCACAAGTGGTGCCTACACCTATACGTTAGACAACACGCGCGCAGCAACACAAAATCTCATCGCGGGACAAATTGCGGCAGATGTATTTACGTACACCATCTCTGACGGAACGGTAACGGACAGTGCCACGATCACCATAAAAGTTAACGGTGCGATGGATTTGACGGCGATAACTCCACCATCAACCTTAGTGAACGCAAGCGGTCTCAACGGTGAATACTATGGCTACAACGACAGCGAGTCTGGCGGCGTTAGAACCCACACTGACGACAACACCGCAAGTTTCGGCAATAGTTTCGGCGCAGCAAACAATCTAAATTCCGTTGAAGATCTTGAGAAAATTATCAACGGACGAAACATAGCTGCCGGCGGTGGAAATATCGTAGGAACCGAAGTCTCCGCGGTACTCAACGCAGTAGACGTACGATTCACCGCAACCAAGGTCGACTACTACATGACCGGCGATGATCTGGGTCAAAACAATGTCGTCAATTCGGGCAATGTTGTGACCACTGGAGCCGCCAATCGTCTCGCAGAGTTTCTCAACTTTGGAGGCGACCTGAATGCCTCCACCAAGGCTGAAGCGGGACTTGGAGATACTACCGACGCAGCTATGCGTCTTACGGGACAAATATTCTTCGAACGCGGCAACTACGACTTCCGAGTGTTCGCAGACGATGGCTTCCGGCTCAAAATTGCCGGAGAAACGCTGATTGAATTTGACGGCAACCAGGCTCCCACAACTCGTGTATTTCGCAATGTTGAAGTGGACGACCGCATTGAAGGCCTGCAACCATTTGAACTACTCTACTGGGAGCAGGGCGGCAACGCCAACCTGCGTATTGAGTACAAACTCAGCAGCGATTCGACGTTCAAGACACTGTCCCTAGACAACGTGGCGTTGTTTACCAACGAAAACGCCCCTATCGTGGCCGATCGCCGCACGCAGGAAATCGCTGAAACTGCGACTAACCGCCAATATGAACTGCGCACCGGCGCAGTATTGGATGGCGACTCCACGGATAACGTCCTGACCGGAAATATATCCCGCGACTTCATTCAAGGCGGCGGCGGTGCAGATACCTTGTATGGAATGGGAGGTGCCGACTACATTGAGGGAGGCAGCGGTAACGACACGCTCTACGGCGGTGATGGTCCAGATATATTGGATGGTGGCATTGGCGCAGACAACATGATTGGCGGCTTGGGTGACGATATTTTCGTCATAGACAACACTGGCGACACCATAAGCGACACCGGCGGCACTGACTCCGTCGAGCTAGCAGCGGGCTACAGCGCCAACTACACACTAACAACGGGCTTTGAAAACATCAAGCTTCAGGGGTCCAACGCCATCAATGCGACCGGAAACTCCGCTGACAACCGGATGATCGGCAATGATGGCAACAACACGCTGGATGGCGGTGGGGGTTCAGACCGTTTGCTCGGCGGCATGGGCAGCGACCGACTCACGGGCGGTTCCGGCTCCGATGTCTTTGAGTGGAACTTTGCCGATCGCAGCACGACACCCAACAACCCTTATCTCGACGTCATTACCGATTTCACTTACGGCGTAGGCTTCAATAACATTGAGTCTGGAACTGCTGGCGTACCCGTTGGCGGCGGCGATCGAATTGATTTGCGCGACTTGCTCCAGGGAGAGCAATCCTCCTTATTGAACACCGGAGGTGTAACGCCGGAAATCGGTACCTTGCTGAAATACCTAGACATCACAACGGAGGTTGTGGGTTTACAAACGAATACGGTAATCCATATCAGCTCCACCGGAAGTTTTGATGCTGCAGGCACTTACAACGCTTCGGTTGAAGACCAGCGCATCACGCTTCAGGGAGTCAACCTCTTTACGGATACAGGCACAAGCACCGAGACAGCATTGCTTCAAACACTGCTGAAGAATGGAACGCTCATCGTGGACTAGTCCAAACTACACCGTCGGGCTCCTGGATCGCCGGACCCGTAGCCCCGTCAAACCCCAAGCTGACAAGTACAGCCAGCTCAGCTTGGGTGGCGACCCCTTCGGCCAAGACTTGCAGGCCGATGTTGTGCGCAATACTGCACAGTCCTTTGAGGAAGGCGACGTTGCCCGCGTTGTTGTCGATGCCGCGTACAAAACTGGAATCGACCTTCAGGTAATCCAGCCCCATGTCATGTAGCAGGCCAATCTGGCTGAACTGGTGTCCATAGTGTTCCAACCCGACACGGCAACCTACGCTCTTCAAGGAACGGCACAGGTCACGGAATTCCTCCAGATGCTTGAGTGCACCGGCCTCTGCGACCTCAAGCCAAAGACGCGAAGTCACTTCCTTTTGACCAGCCAAAAGGGTCACAATCTCTGTTCGAAAAACCGCCTCACCCACAGAACTGGCTGACAAATTGATGGCTAAGCCCTGCAGTTGTGGATGCGCTTGCAGCTCTTTCAAACCCAACGCAACAGCAGCCAAATCCAGCGCCGGCGTCAGCTTCAATCGTTCTGCCACAGGCAAAAATCGTCCTGCAGGCAGCCACTCGCCCTTCTCGTCAAACATCAAACGCAAGGGGCATTCACGGTGCGAGAGTTTGCCTTGCGCATCCACGACCGGGAAGGAGATCAAGCGCACCCATCCGTGCTCCAACGCACGGCGAATCATGACGGACCACTGTTCGGCTGTCCGTGGCATTTCATCGTCTTCATCCATGGGCACCTCGCGCACAGCGTTGGCACCCTCTGCTTCTACCCCTGCCAAGGCTGTATCCACGCGGGCCAGCAAGGCACCCATGTCTGAGCCTTGCTTAAACCGACCCACACCAATCCAGCCAATCGCATGACCCTCGACAAACGGCGTCGCCACTTCAACCAGCGCTGCCAACAAAGCATCCGCAGCCATTCGGGCGTCTACTCCATGACCCAGTAACACCGCAAAGTCAGCGCCATTCAAACGCGCCGCAACATTGGAAGGCCACTGGGCTGCACACGCATCGACGACACCCCCCACTTGCCGCAAAAAATCATCGGTAGCCCCGCGGCCGAGACGGCGGTTGATGCCCACCAAATCAGCCAAGCGGATCAATAGCAATGAGCCCCCTAAGGAGTCTTCCGACTCCAATGACTGGCGCAATCGGGCCATGAAATGGGTGCGATTGGCCAGCCCGGTGAGAGAGTCAAAATTTGCCTCACGCCGGACCGTTTCAAGCCGACCCGCTTCTTCCTCGAACATCGCTTTGAGCCGTCCCACGGTGGCGTTCATTGCCACCGCCAGTTGCCGCAGTTCCGGTACTGCGGGCAATTCAATGCTCACAAAGCGGCGCTGTGTAATAGCTTGCGCCTGGTCAATCACCGCATCCAATGGCCCCCTCAGGCGGCGCAACACCAACGCACCCAAATAGCCCCCCACTAGCCCCGCAAGGGACAAGGCGAACACCATGTCATACGCACTCTTCCACAACGCCCCGTATGCAAACCGGCTGTGGCTTACCAAGGTCACTGTGCCAAACTGTTTCCAGCCACTGCTGACTTGTGCAATTCCCGCGCTCGCTTGCAACGGCAACGCTTTCACGAACCAGCCCGGAGCATCCAGATCACCCGCAGGCGCGGTGCGCTCGGTGATGAGATTGCCCTTGGGATCGGTGATGCGAATCAACTCGTAATGGCCGCTGTCAAACAGCGACGCAACCACCAAGTCCGCCATCACCGGGTCTGGATTACTCTGGCTGAGTGACAACGCCAACGCGGTGGCGTTGTCGGTATTTTTGATGGATAACTGCGACTCCAAATACCCGCGGGCACTCAACAGCGACGCGAGCAGCCCGCCCCCCATGGAGAGCAAGGTGCTGACAATAATCGCGAGCCACAGTTGGCGGTACATCGACATAAACTTCTCCTGGATTCCCAATATTTTTCAAAAGCCCTCAGCGCGCACGCGCTTGAGCAAATCTTCCCAGCGGGACAAGCGCCCCGCCCCCACTGCGGGTGCAATTTCTTTGTTCGAAGCGCCGGAAAAAATACCTTGCGCATTGAAACTAAACACGGGCACCAAGTCTGGTCGGCGTGAGGCGGGGCGAATGTCCCCAATGAGGTTGTCCAGAACCAATGGTTCTGATTCGGCTTGCGCGTAATACGCCAAGACCATATGTGCCTGGGTGGGTGCGCTGTCAGTGGAGCCTGTTTTTGCACGAACGTAAATCAAACGCAACTTATCGGCATCTACCCCGGCTTCGCGCAGGGTGAAGTACTTTGCAATGGCAAAGTCTTCGCAGTCACCCGCGCTGCGGCCCAAGGTCTCTAGCGGCGTCGCCCAATAATCTGGCTGACCCCAAATCACCGTGTCCTCACCAAACTGTGTTTGCTTGTTGAAAAAATCATTGACCCGTTTGAGCCGTTCCGGGTCTTGCGCTGCGGAAACTGCCCCAAGCAAGTTGCGCCACCCATTGAACTTAGGTGTCGCCCCGGCTCCCCACCGTTGTGTGATGGATGCCAGCAAACGGTCAAAGTCAGTTGCACCAATGGCTGATTGTGCAACCCACGTCGCACCCACCACAAGCGCTGCGGCCAAGGCCGCGTTCAGCCTGCGTCTACCGGTGACCATCTTCAAATTTGACCGATCGCGCTGCTATTACAGCCAGCCCTTTTCTTTGTAGTAACGCACAGCGCCAGGATGCAAGGGAGCAGTTAAGCCCTCGCCAATCATTCTCTTGGGATCAAGTTTTGCCAGTGTGGGGTGCAAAGTTTTGAGTTCTTCCAAGTTGTCAAATGCCGCCTTCACCACGGCATATACCATATCGTCAGGGGTAGAGGCATTGGTCACCAACGACGCCATCATGCCAATGGTTGCAATCGCACTCATGTGGTCTGGATATACACCACCGGGGATTTCCGTTTTTACAAAGTAGGGGGACTCCTTCAAAAAGACTGCAACACCGGGTCCATCCACAGGTACCACTTTTGCGCCACACTCTTTTACCGTGCGGGTGACATTGGGCGAAGGGTTGCCCACCACATACGCGAAGCCATCTATCTTGTTTTCACACAGCGCGTAGCCCTGCTCGTCTGCGGTTTTTTCCACTACCGGCCCAAAGTCTCCAGACTTCCAATTGGAAACTTGCAACAGTTTTTCCATCGTGGAACGTCCGCCAGAACCCAGCATACCCAAACTAAAACGACGTCCCTTCAAATCATCTAGCGTGTTGACGCCCGCGTCCTTTTTCGCCAGCACGACAATCGCTTCTGGGTACAGGGAAAAGACCGACCGCAATTCGGTCTGTGCGCCGTTATTGGCAAACGCCCCCTGCCCTTTGACCGCTTGAAACTGAAGGTCCGCCTGAACGATGGCGAAGTTGAGAGAATTGCGTTTGAGCGAATCGATATTGACCATGGAACCTGGTGTTGATTCGGCGGAGCATTTGATCCCATGGGTAGCCCGTGCACGGTTGACCAATCGGCACACCGCACCGCCGGCGGCGTAATACACACCCGTGATACCACCGGTCCCAATGGTGACAAACTTGGACTGGGCGATAGCCGGCGCTCCGCAAAAAACGGCGGCACAGGACACTGCGGCCAGTGAAATACTTCGCAACAACGTGAAATTCATCTCATTTATCCTCGCTATGGGTGCGCTGGCCCAGCCAGAAACGCACTATTGATATGTATTCAAGAAGACAATACGTGGTTACTTACTGCCATTTGCGATTAGCATACCCCGCAATCCCAGATGGCCCCGCCACAAGCTGAACTTATTCCATCTCCATGAAAATGTCGAGTACCAAATTTCCGTGCAACATAGCCATGCTTGTTATTGCCTGCATGTCTGCCGGAGTGTCTATGGCGCAATCACCCACAACGCTAAAAGACGCCATTGAACGGGCAGTTTTACAAAACCCGGAAGTAAAGGCGCGTTTCCACAACCTGGAAGCCGCGCAACAAGACCACAAGGCAGGCCAAGGTGCTTGGCTCCCACGTATCGATCTGGAAGCGGCAACGGGAACGTACCAACTCACAACCCCCAGCGTCCCTTCAGGCACGAACTACCCGTCCAACAGGACGACCTTGCAGCTCAAACAAACCATTTTTGATGGTTTTGCCACCTTGAATGAAGTGCGCCGCCTGAGCTATAGCGAGCAAACTGCATATTTCGAGCTGATGTCTGCCAGCAACCAAACCGGGCTGGAGACTGCACGCGCCTATATTGATGTGCTGCGTTTTCGTGAACTGGTGAATCTGGCCGCTGAAAACTTCACCACCCACCAAGAGGTTCATGACCGCATTAGCCAAAAAGTGGCTGCAGGTGTTGGGCGCCGAGTTGACTTGGAACAGGCGTCTGGCCGTTTGTCATTGGCAGAGTCCAATTGGTTGACCGAGGTGAGCAACCTGCATGATGTCTCTGCACGCTACCAGCGCTTGGTAGGCGACATCCCAGCAGAAACACTTTCGCCCCTTGATCCACTGGACGAGTTTCTGCCTATTGGCACTGAATTTCTAACTGAAGCGACCCGGAAGAATCCGGACTTTTTGGCGGCCGTTGCAACCATACGCTCTTACCGAGCTGATAGCAAAGTTCGCCGCTCGGCCCTGTACCCCACGGTGGAGTTGCGCGCAAAGCAAAGTTTTGAGACCAACCAAAGTGGCGTCAACGGTGACTACAAGTCGTCTTCGTTGGAAATGGTCCTCAACTACAACCTGTTCAAAGGCGGCTCCGATGTTGCCCGCGTTAAACAGTACGTGGCCAAGTTGGAAAGCGCTTACGACCTGCGCGACAAAGCCTGCCGTGACATCTGGCAGACAGGGCAAATTGCATTTAATGACTCTATTCGCCTGGTGTCACAGCTCAAATTATTGAGCCAACACGAGTTGGCAACTTCCAAAGCACGCCAAGCCTACCAACAACAGTTCGAAATTGGGCAACGCTCTCTGCTGGATCTGCTGGATACCGAGAACGAGCTTTACAACGCACGCCGATCACTCGTCATGGGGGAAAACGACCTGCACTTGGCAGAGATACGGGTGCTGGCAACGTCTGGCAGTTTGCTTAGCGCCCTGAAGCTTCAGACATTGGCAAACACTGCGCCCGACGCCTCTGGCGGCACGGAGGAAGACGACGATCTGATGCGATGCAGCACACGCATACTGCCCTCACTAACGCTGAACCGCACTTTCGATTCTCGTCCCGCCGCATTACCCGCAGAGCCGGCCAAGCCGTTACCAGTCGTCCCTCTGCCCAAAGTGCCGGAGCCGCCGACTACAGCACCCCAAGTAGAACCCAGTGCTTGTACTGAGGTGCCTGCCACGGTTGACACTTGGCTCAAGGCATGGAACAACAAAGACTTCAGCGCCTACCTAGGCACCTACGCGGAGAACTTCCAAGCCGCGAAAGGACTAAGCCGCGGCGATTGGGAGCAGCTACGCAAGAAACGCATCAACAAACCCGGCAGCATCCAAACCGCAGTGAGCCAAGTAAACCCCGTGAGCTGCGATGCCAAAACTGCAGAGGTTGCGTTTACCCAGTCCTACGGATCAGTGGATTACAAGGACCAAGTTGAAAAAACCCTGTCTCTAGAAAGAGTACAGGGTGTCTGGAAGATTGTCCGGGAAACCGTGACTAAAGGCCGGACGTTCTAAATCACATTCCGGTCAGTTCGCCCTAGAACGGAATATCGTCGTCCATATCGTCAAACCCACTGGCAGGGCGTGGCGCTGGGGCTTGGCGGGGTGCTTGCGCAGGTGCCTGGGGGCGCGGCGCGGGGGCTTGACGGGCGTAACCGCCGCTCGATGCGGCGCCACCACCGTAGCCAGCCTCGTCACCACCTGACGGATCGCCCATGCCCTCGCGAGCTCCCAACATCTGCATCTCATTGGCGATGATGTCGGTTGCGTACTTCTCCACGCCATCCTTGTCGGTGTACTTGCGTGTCTTGATACGCCCTTCGACATACACCGAGCGGCCTTTTTTCAAATACTGACCCACGATTTCGGCCAGTTTGCCAAAGAAGGTCACGCGGTGCCATTCGGTTTCCTCGACCATCTCACCGGTCTTGCCTTTGTATTTGCTGCTGGTCGCAATTGTGATGTTTGCAACGGGCTCGCCACTGGGCAGGTAGCGAATTTCAGGGTCGCGTCCCAAATTGCCGACCAAAATGACTTTATTCACGGATGCCATGTTTGTTTTCTCCTGATTAGTACCTGATTATCCAGCGTTTGGCGCGGGCGCTGCACCGTGCGCCGACGGCACCGTCATCGGCCATGCCACCACCAGCCATGCCAGCATGCCCAGCGCGCACGCCAAAAACAGCCCCTGTGGGCCCGTGTGCTTCACCAACCAGCCCCCCGCCAAGCCGCCGGTAAAGAACCCGAGCGACTGCAGCGTGTTGTAGACCCCCATGGCCGCGCCGCGGGCGTTGGTGGGTGCAATGCGCGATGCCATGCTGGGCTGGCTGGCCTCCAGCACATTGAAGCCGAAGAAAAACAAAAACAGCAGCAGTGCCAGACTGGTGACCGAGGGGGTGCCGGATGCCATCCACAGCAGCCCAAACTGCACCAAGGCAATGAGCCCGACCGACGCCAAAAACACGGCACGCAAATAGCCCCGCTTTTCCAGCGGAAACAAGGTCACCCCCATCACAAGGAACGAGCCCAACACGGCGGGCAAATACACCCACCAATGGTGGTCCTTGGCCAAACCGGCCTGCACCAGCATGGCGGGCAAGGCCACCCACATGGCGAGCTGCACCGCATGCAGGATAAAAACACCAAAATTCAAGCGCAACAGGGCGGGCAGGCGCAGCACGTCACGCAAACCGCCTCTGGCCTGGTTCACATGTTTCAGAGGCTCGGCAGGCACCCACCAGACAATCACGGCAATGCCACCGAGTGCCAACAGCGTCGTCAAAGCAAACAGACCGCTCAAGCCCAACACCGAGTTCAGCACGGGCGACAGCACCAGCGACAAGGCAAACATCAAACCAATGCTTGCCCCAACCAGCGCCATGGCCTTGGTGCGCACTACATCACGCGTCTGGTCCGCCAGCAAGGCGGTGACCGCCGCCGAAATGGCGCCCGCACCCTGCACGGCCCGCCCAGCCACCAGCCAGGTCAAGGTCGGCGCCAGTGCTGCCAGCGCGCCACCTGCCGCAAAAATAAGCAGTCCCAAAATCATGACCCGCTTGCGCCCGAACCGGTCTGAAGCCATGCCAAACGGGATCTGCAAAAAACCCTGCGTGAGGCCGTAAATGCCCATCGCCAAGCCCACCAGTACCGGGTCATCGCCTCCGGGGTATTTGCCGGCCTCCAGCGCAAAAACCGGCAACACCAGAAACAAACCCAACATCCGCAAGGCAAAGATGAGTGCCAACGATGCGCTGGAGCGGCGCTCCAGTGCGGTCATGGTGGTCGATGGGAGCGCACTGGCCGCAGCTTGATTTGCCATGGGCGCGGCAGGGGCCGAGACGGAAGAGTGAATGCTGTGCAAGTTATTACTCAATTGGAACGAAATCCGCCCGGGGGCCAAGGGAAAACCGCCAATTGTCCGCTATCTCGCTTCTTTAACTATCACGGTGGGTTTCTCTCAACCGGCGCACACCCACAACCTGAAGAATATTGACATCGATATTCCGCGGAATCAGCTGGTCGTCACACGGGTCCCCTGATGTTGTGCAGGCCATTGTGGTTGGGAGCCACCCCGCTGGAGGCTGGTGCAACTTGGCCTGCCTTGTCGCTCAAAGACCAAAACGACCAACTCGTGGTGATACATGCTACGACCCGGCATGTCATCTTCGCGGCTGAAAAGCAGGTAAGTGACATGATCAGCGCCATGCCCGCAATGACTTCGCGAATGTTTGCCATCCCCAAGCTGCGCGAGTTGCCTTTTCCTGTCGGACTTCTCCGCGATGCCGTCAACCGCATACCCGTTCAACGGGATGGAAAAGAAATCAACTGCGAAAATGCCATCTGCCATTGTTTGGATCCGCACCACCTTCAGTGGATCAAGCCACGTTTTCTACCCAAGTTACCACGAGCGATGTGCCTGTCGTAGTCGATTTTTGGGCTCCTTGGCGCGATTCATCAAAGAAAACTCCGACGAAGAACAGGCTCTGGGTGCCCAATACGGCATCCGCAGCATTCCGACGCTTGCCATCTTTCAGTCTGGGAAAGAAATCGCCCGCATTTCAGGGGGCGCTTTCCGCCGCCAAACTCGAACAGTGGATCTGCGGTGACATTGGAGAGTGATCGTCCTTGACGCTCAGCACGTCTTACAGCCGGAATTCATGCGCTTTTGATAGCCTGCAAGAAGATGGCTAATCACCTTCAGCGGAAGATTCCTTATCGCTGCAGGCAAAAAACCAGAGGTACTGATGGAAAAGGCGGCTGCCCGCCGGGTGAACGGTCGCAGCCAAGCCGTCGATTGAATGAATTCTTTTTGCTGTTCACTGTTCATGATTTTTAGTCTCGGTTGATGGGTAGGCTGCCTTGATGCCCAAAGCCAGCACCCCCACTTGGGTGGGGCTACTTTAATAAATTGGTCCAAGCACCGATGTTGTGCACGTTTGAGTAAGCATTTTTCTGCAGCAGAAGTTTGGCCATGCCGCTGCGAGTTCCACTGGCACAACAAAGTACCACTGGAGATGATTTCGGTATCTCACTGAGTCTACTGCCCATCTCTTGAAGAGGAATGTTGATTGTTCCGGGCGCATTCCCATTCGAAAACTCGCCCGCTGATCGTACGTCGATAAGCAACGCCCCGTTTTTCTTGAGTTCCGCCAGCATCGAAATCACTCTTTTTGAACTCCAAGTCTTGTAGGCAAACCAAAGACCCAACGCCATGATTGGCCAGTAATTTTCAAATATGTTCATGTGTGTGTCCTCAGGAAAAACTAGGTAAGCGCGGATCAAGTCAACTTATATCCGCTCGATGACGTAGCACGTATTTTTTTTATTTGCGCTGGCGCCGAATTCTGCGATTTTTTGTGGAGTCGCGGCCGATTTTGCAGTTTTCACGCCTCTTTCGAGGCTTCTCTTGGAGCTTTTCGCGCCCCTTTGCCCACTATGGGCGTAGATATCTCCTGACCATATGTAAATTACTCAAGGCAAACAGCATATTGAGCTGCGTGTCGTCTTTGGCCAGTCCCTTGTAGCAGGTCTTCTTGTATTTGAAGATGTTCTTGACGATGTGAAATGGGTGCTCCACATGCGCCCGAACCTGCGCTTTGAGTTTCTCGTACGCTTGCGCCATGCTTTTTTGCCAGCCGTCGGCCAGCTTGGTGATGATCTTGCGACGTTTTGCAACATGCCACTGTACTGTTTGCTCATTGGCGGCCAGCGCCTTTTTGATGTCGCTCACGTTCTCCGCGTTGGTTGTCAATGTGTGGACCAGGCCCGATTCCTTGTCTACGCCAATGTGCGCCTTCAGGCCAAAGTGCCACTGGTTGCCTTTCTTTGTCTGGTGCATTTCTGGATCGCGTGCATGTGCTTTGTTTTTCGTGGAGCTCGGTGCCGCAATCAAGGTGGCATCCACCAGTGTGCCTTGGGTCATCAGGAGACCGCACTCCATCAGCATGACGTTGATTTCGACCAGCATCGCTTTGGTCAAGTCATGGGCTTCGAGCAGATGGCGAAACCCCATCAGGGTGGTGGCATCTGGCACGCTGGTGCGGCTCAGCTCAATGCCCATGAAATTGCGTAATGCCAGCGAATCGTAGACCGCGTTTTCTACTGCTTCATCGGCCAAGCCGTACCACTGCTGCACGAAGTACATGCGCAACATGCGCTCCAGTCCAATGGGTGGACGACCACGTTTGCCGCTCTTGGGGTAGTAGGGCTCGATGACTTCCTTCAGTCGGGACCAGGGCACCACTTGTTCCATCTTGCCAAGAAACACCTCACGCCGGGTAATCCTTTTCTTGCCCTCGTATTCGGCCAAGGCGAAACTGATCTGCACTGGTGTTGTGAATTTCATCTTGGCTCTGTGTTATGGGCTACCCACCTACAACGTTTGGGTGCCTTCACAGGTTGGCAAATTTGGTGAATAAATCCGCGTTTCCCTAGCTTTGCTGCAGGCCCGTGAGTTGGTCAAAGAACGCAAAGTTGCCACGACCCGAGCGCTTGACCTGGTACAGCGCCATATCGGCCGCGTGCAGGAGTGTGGCCAGATCTTTGCCATCCTCGGGGTGCGATGCCAGCCCCATGCTCAGGCCCACCGAAAACGTCTGCCCTTGGTAGTCGATGGGATGAGAAATGGCCCCCAGGAGGCGCTGGCAAATGGCGGTCAGGGTTTCCTTGTCATTGGGTTCTGAAAACAGCAAGGCAAATTCATCGCCGCCCAAACGGGCCACCAGATCGCCGGGACGGACCTGCGCGCGCAGGCGGCGCGCCACCTCGACCAACGTGGCATCTCCTGCGGCATGGCCGTAGTGGTCATTGATCGGTTTGAACTTATCCAGATCGATCATCACCAGGGTGCGGCGTCGCTCGTTGACCAGCAGCTCTTGCGCTTGGGTGGAAAACCCTGCACGGTTAAGCACGCCGGTCAGCGGATCGGTAGCGGATGCGACCTCCAAAGTCCGCGCCCGCAGGGTCAACTCCTGCTGCTGCCTGTTGAGCAGGCGAATGCGGCTACTCAGCGCCAGCGCAAACACCAGCGTTTCGATCGACACGCCGATTTGCATGGCATTGTCCACAATGATCCGGGGCACAGGCAGCCCCCAATTGCTGAGCACCGCCACGAACACTGAGGCAAACAGCACAAGCTGTCCGAGCAGGTAGAGCCGGGCCGGTCCAAATCCCTGTTGCCAGGCCCGTATGGCCGCATATGTGACGAATACCGTTCCGGAGAGGGACACGATTTCGTTGAATCTTTGGGCGACGGAGAGTTCACCCATCACCCCAAGAATCACACTTGCCAAGGAGATCAATGCGATCAGCATCACTGTGCGCCCGGCGCGCGGCGCGTACCGCGTCATGTCCAAAAAGCTGTAGGCAAATATGGCACTCACTGAGATCCAGAGGGCTGGCATGATGGTGTTCAATCGGTCAGCCAGAATCGCAAGCTCTGGCAGGAGATAGCGGGATGCGTGGCCGTTGAAACTGAAAATGGTGGCTGCTGCGATTAATCCGGCAGCCACATATAGCCCGTAATTGCGGTCCCTGAAAACCAGCCACAGCGTGAAGTTGTAAAACAACAGCGCGAGCATGATGCCGTAGCACAGGCCGTCAAACAGGCGCTTGTCCTGCTCGCTGCGGTAGAAGCTGGCCAGATCCCAAAGCTTGAATTCAACGCTTCGGCTGGTCAGACTCACCATCCGCACGTAGACCGTGTATTCACCAGGAAGCTCCAGTTGCAGCCTCTGAGCGAAGATTTCAGTACCCAATGGGCGGGTAGAAAAGGGGCGTTCTGAACCGCTCAAGACTGAATCTTGCAGCGCCCGACCGTCCTGATTGATTGGCCCGTAATACTCAATCTGCTGGATGTTGGTATATGGCAAGGCCAGGGCCCAGTCACCATTGAATTCGGTTTGGCGCAGGCGTATGACAAACCAGACGGCTGCCCGGCTGCCCATTAAATCCACCGGACCATGGGCCTGCTTGAATGAGCCCAGCACGGTTTGTTTGCGCACATCTTCTATTCTCAGAGACCCTTCAGGGTCCACAAGATAACTGGTGTGGGCCGCCAGGGAGGCCTCCCTAAGCGTATGGGCCGGTAGCGCGAACGGTGCCGGTACCTCGGCCATGGCAGTGCAAGCCCAAAGACCCAGCAACACGGCGATCGCCCACGCCGCCCACCTATGCCCCCGGGGCGGCCGATAAGGTAGTGCAACATTCATTCTGTAGTTTCCCGAACCAATGAAACATGACTTCGTGGGGAAGTGTTTCTGAATTCGGTTTTGGATATTTTTAAATCAGGCCCCTGCCAGGCCGCCGGAGGCCCCCC
>Ga0247837_1006476_pt1 | contig 16433 bp, 18 predicted proteins | sample LaCtaG_2_FD_187115 | JGI IMG/M metagenome (GOLD analysis project Ga0247837, IMG submission 187115) | Freshwater microbial communities from meromictic Lake La Cruz, Castile-La Mancha, Spain - LaCruzMarch2015_14.5m | ecosystem: Environmental > Aquatic > Freshwater > Lake | place: Spain: Castile-La...
TTCCCCCGCCACACCCGAGCGCACCCACTCGTGCTTATCTTTGGCCAGGGCGGCCAAGACCTCGACCGGGGTGCTCGCGTTCCCCGCCACACCCACGCGCACGGCCCTGTCCTTGTCTTGGGCCAGGGCGGTCAAGACCTCAACCGGGGTGCTGGTGTTCCCCGCCACACCCCGGCGCACGTACTCGTCCTTGTCTTCGGCCAGGGCGGTCAAGACCTCAACCGGCGTCTCCGGGTCCGCTGCCAAGTGGCGCGTTGCCATGATGCGCCCCATCCCCTTGAGAATCGTCTTCTTCTCGTCTGCTGAGCGTCAGGGTAAACCCCAGTACGGCATAACGCAATACACGCAGCCATCTTTACCCAGAGCGGCCGACATATCGCTCAGGCTCCCCTACCTAATCGACCCATAGGCCGGGACTCACGAATTGTCAGGCCACCAATCTAGGCTCGAAGGGAGAATGATTCACGTGCACGACCTAGGAACTAAATCTGCTTTTCAAGATTTAGGACAAGACGACGGAAGGTAGTAATGAGAATTGAATTCATCATTTGGTTGCCAATCGCCTTAATCCAAATCACACTTTTTTCTATATTTCTCCTTCGATCTCGAAAAGGCAACCAAGTTGTAGAAGAACCATAGACATAATTCCCATTTATGTTTACAAGGGCATGATGTATTGGAAAGAGAACAGCGAACTCATGGTAGCCCCGTACAACGACTCCTCAATAGATGTTCGCCAAGGGTCCAAGGTAGATCAACTTAATTCAGGGCTGCTGCCAGCCGAAATGTTTGAAATAATTGAACAACTCGAAAAAGCGTAAGAAAGCACTTTTGTATTGCAGGAGATTCACAGGGCGCAATGAAGTCTTTTGAATACTATGGTTTTCTCTGGAGAATAAACGTCCGGGATGATGTTTTGGTTGCCTTGGCGCCCGACACGGGTGAGGAGGTTCTTGCCTTGCTGGTCACGTCCAAGAAAGTAGGGGTTCGTGTGGCGTTAGCCGCTCGCCCGTATGAGCCGGCGCTGCCAGTTCTGGCCCAGGACAAGGTCCTTGCCGTGCGGGTAGCGGTCGCGAAGCAACCACGGACCCCGTTAGATGTGCTCAAGGTTCTTGCGGCCGACGCTGATGTGAAGGTGCGTAAAGCGGTGCACAAGAACCGTTCAGCAACCGACGAGATAAAAGCGGTCGCCGCCCTCATCGGCGTCAAATAAGTTAACCGCCGCACGAACATGTTGTGGGTGCGGCCAAGGGTGTGCAGGTTCTAAGTCACACCCGAACGAACGAGGTGGTTGCAGATCGGTCACCCTGCAAGTAACCGCGTTTTTACCACTGGTCCGGTAAGCGCCGCTCATGGCACCGTCTCGTTTTCGCGCAGCCTCATGCTGAGCGAATCCGCCGGATAGCACGCGCGAGAGCTTGAGCGTCAAGACCGTTGCGACGCCCCCACGTTGCGGGTCTAGAACATTACCTAACGGGATCGCATCGGTGCGATCCCCGCCAAGTTGCCGGGGCACAGGGAGTGCAGCTAACCACGAAGGATCATGCAATCTTTCAGCCAACTCCGAAACACCTGCTCGCAGAGTGACAGGGCTGTAGGTGGTCAGGCCATGGACGAGCCCATTTCGGTGATGTGACCACTCGTTGAGAGCACGCCAGTGCGAACTGACACCTGAGATCTGTTGCGGGTCGCGTCCCAAGACTGTTTGGAATTGCTGTTTGACCGTCTTGCGGTCGTTGAGGTTGGTGCTACCTAAGAACTCGTGTGCAACAGAGATCGAGAATCCCTGCCGGTAGAGAGCGACCGCTAGGATTCTTCCCTGCAACGCCTCCCATGCCGAGTAGGCAACGACTAGGGCGACATCCACAGTGGCATCGGATGCTGCAAGTTCGTGGGCCACGTCAGTCCATTGGCGGATTCGCTGCGGTGGAAACCCTCGAGGCATCGCCGGTCACCTCCTGACTCTCTGGCGTACTGGTGCTAGTACTTCGACCAGCGGCGAGCTGAATGCCCCCAAGATGTCCAAGACGTCCAAGACGCGCGAGTCGCATGTCTTACTCGTGTGCGTCAAGCAAGATGGTTGTGCACCAACTGGGTACCTCGGCCACCTGAGATTCGGTGCTCAAGACGACGATTACCGAGTCGACTTTGCGGGGTTTGGTTTCCGGCCAAGGGGTGTAGCCGTCGGTGAAGACCACAACAATATGGGGGCACGGTCGCGCTGCTACCGCTGCATCAATTCCTGCGCCCATGTCGGTGCCACCGCCGCCCCGCAATTCGATGCGTTCAACATCACCATGTGTTCTCAGCGACTGCGCTGGATAAGCCTGCGCGTCGCAGGCGATTATTTGCACACCCGTGGATACGCCAGATGCCCGAGCAATCCCGATCACTTCGGTCATAAAGCTTCGTAGTTCGTCCTTCTCGATACTGCCACTGGTATCGATAACGGCGCTCACCCGCGGTGGTGCTGGCTGACGCATGGCGGGCAGCACCACCGTAGAGCCGCTGGCGCGCATGGCATCTTGCCGGCGGGAGGGCCGGGTGTACACGTAGTCGCGGCGACCGGCGACCATCGCCAGGTCACGGCGCAGCTTGCTGGCGAGGGCTTCGCGCCAATTTACCTTGGGGTGCGTAATGCTTTCGGCCCATCGCAAGAGCCCCGCCGGTACATCACCGCGGTTCTTGTTGTGTTGGATGATGTCGTGGGCTACTCGGTCACGGGTAATTGCCTGCTGATCAGAGCGCACTGCTGGGCTGATCGCGTCACTCTTTGGAATTTCATACACCCGGCTGTTACCGTCGACGACGGAACCGCAGTCTGTCGTGCCTAGTTCGTTCTCGTCGGGGTGCTGATCTTGGTAATCCAAGAGCGCAAAGAACGCGCCCTCAGTACTCATCTCTGCCGTGACCCCGTAAGAGAACAGATCGGCGTAACGCACCGGTTTCACAGTTGGCCATGGCATTTTCTCGTCGTCAAGCACCTCGTTGATAGCCGCGTCACCCGCGTAGTTCCATAAACCGTGTCTATGAGGTGGTTGTGAAAGTGCCGCAAACCTTGGCCCGTGCGCATTGAGGCAATGCATGGCCTCGTGCAACAAAACGGTGGCAAGATTCTCCGGCTTCTCCCCAAGCACAAACTTCGCTGAGTAGTACATCCGCCAACCGCTGTCAACAGCCATCGTCTGAAGTTCAGCGTGGGGTAACTCAACCAACCGCAGAGTGAATAGCAGGGTCGATACGTATGGCCAGCGTTGCTGAGCGATCACCCGAGCCGCCATCACCCGAAGGCGGGCGTCGTGCGACTCTTGACTCGGGGTCCGCTCCAAGGCCTCGGTTCTCATATCAAACGGGCTTCCTTAAGTAGCGGGACGAGTGATGTCATGACCGCGTCTTTGGGCATCTCACCCTTTGGTCGTTCTTTGATCCAGTCACGGGCGAAACTCACCGCGATATCTGGGTGACCTGCAGCGGCGATCCGTTCCAAAATGAGCCCTGCCGCATGCCAACGTTCGGCAGTGCACTTGTTGCGCATCACCGCCATCACACCTGCCCCAATCACGTAGATGTGATCGGCTCGCCCAGGCACAACGAAACCACTGGGATCTTTCAAAACCTTTTCTGGATCTGGAAGGTCGAGGTTGTCGCGGTAGGTCAAGTACTCCGCGCTCGCGCCGGGGCCGATACACCCGCGCACTATCAACCGGCGGACCCCTTCACTTTGATCAGTGGCACTGACCCAGCCGGACAAGGTCGCGACCATCTCCCAGGACCGTGGGGTCGGAAAAGCCCGCCCCTGCTCTGATGAAGTCGATGGCACCACCGTCGTCAAATCAGGACGAGCCGAAAGGAAACCAGCTACTCGCACGCGCTCAAGCATCAGCACATTGTCCAGCGCGGCAGTATCAGGTGCCGGTACCTCGTAGGTACGCCACTTGCCGGCCAACCCGTCGCGCACGATCTCGGTTGGCAGCTCCCAATCAAGGTGGCAGAACCTGTTTGCCAACGGCGGCGCCAAGTCCCAGCCATCAGCGGCCTGCTCCGGCGGGTTCGCAGCAGCGATGACACTGGTGTCTTGGCCTAGATCACAATCACCGGCAACTTTGTCCAGACTCACCCGCAGCAGCGCAGCCTGAACGCTGGGCGGGGCGGTATTTACCTCATCGGTGAACAAGATCCCGTTTTTTTCCTTACTCAGGCGTAATGCCCAATCCGGAGGCACCAGTTGCGCGGTCCCGTTGTTGATGCTCGGCAGACCTGCAAAATCCTGAGGCTCACGGATACTGGCAAGCAGTACCTCCAAGTGCCGGCCCTGGTTCACTGCGATCGCCTTCACCGCCGACGTCTTACCCTGACCAGGTGGGCCCCACAAAATCACGGCGATCCGCGCAGCAATGCAGATGGTCAATGCCCGATAGGTCGCTTCGTAATCATCTACCGTCGCCATGAATTCCCCCGTATCGCCCGGTTATTTTTCACTTGATGTTGCGCCGAGTGTTCCATTTGATAACACTAGTTCTATGGGAGTTGAAATTCGGAGCATTAAGGATCCTACCTTGGAAAAGGAGGTCATCAGCACCCTAGTTGAAGCCGGATTCAACCCCGTCGTGCGAGGTCAGGTCATTACCTTGACGGGAGTCGGACACCATACCGGCGACCAGTCGGTCAACATGGGCATCGACCTACTTGAAGTAGACGGATTTCGCATCCTACGTTTTAGTTCACTCCTGACTACCCCGCCTGCAAACTTCGACGACGCATGCATTGCTTGCGTGCGCGGAAACGGGGCGAGCACCATCCCTAAGTTCGAGGTGCTAGAACTCAGTCCAGACCAAACCAATACTCATCGCTTCGGTCTCAGAGCTTCCTTCCACCTGTACGCGGACCACCTGTCTCCTGAAGAATTGCGCGTGATGCTAATACTCTTCCTGAAGGAAATAGACGAAATTGACAACGAGCTCGCCGAGATGATGGCTCGCAAATAGTTCTTTGCTTCTTCGCATTGCGCGAACTGCACAATCAATCTTTAACGCAAGTACACACCCACCTAAAAAATCTTCCATACCTGAGGAAAGCGCAATACACATGTTTACCTTTGGCGCATGACCCCTGCACCCAAAAAGCCTCGCCGGTCGGAAGTCCTTTACTTACCTCGACTTGGCTAGCAGCACAATTCACTGGTGTGGCATTCGCTGGGCTCGAAAGCCCCACGCCACCTAGCAGCAGCGACATCATTAAGACGAAACCAGTAGCCCATCCGCGCACTTTGATCCCCCATCAAGCGGCCAACAATTAACTCGGAGGTTACTCCCTAAATCAGGTTTCAAGCAATACATGAACCCGTACGTACGGGATACCAGCGTCACCACTGAATCCAGTAAAACCTGACGACAAGTGGTCCCAGCGATGCTACCGTGGTATACATCTCAGCACGGGGGTGCTCATGGGTAATGACGACTTGGACTCGGATCAATCGATCTCGTCTACGGCGGAGGCCGAAGAGGCCCTCCATTCCGGTGAGTTTGATCGGATCAGAATCGCTCTTGAGAGCCCATTTCTCACCATGTCGTTATTGGAGGAGCATCGACTCAGTGAAAATGGTGCCTTTCGAACATCGGTCGCAGCGAACCCGCAGGCAAAGCCGGAATGGCTGAGTGAATTCGCCCAAGAAGGAAACGAGTGGATTCGTGCGGCGGCCGCAGCCAACCCCGCGATGCCCTCGCAGGATCTTTCTGGGCTGGCGCAGGATTCACAATGGTGGGTGCGACGCGGCGTTGCGGCGAACCCGAATGCCGAGGCTGCGTTGCTGGTCGCTCTCGCCGGCGACCCTGAACCAGATGTCGTAGAGACGGTATTGGAAAACCCGGCCTGCCCCCGGGAAATACTCAGTCTATACGCCAAATCTGACGACCCATCGATGCGCAAGAAGGTCGCGGTGCACCCCAATACTTCGGGGGAACTTCTGCTCTCCCTCACGACAGACGAGGACGATTGGGTCAGAGACGCTTTGGCTGACCGCGAGGATGCCGCCGCACAGTTGTTGCAGATCCTTGCCTCAGATGTTGAGGCTCACGTGCGTAAAGGCGTAGCCGCGAATCGAAATTCACCAGTAGAGCTGCTCGCGCAACTCGCGCTTGACGGTGATGAGGACGTCCGAGGCGCCGTGTTCGCCAACCCGCTGAGCACTGAGCAGATCCGGGCTTCCGCGGCCCTGCTGGGGCTACCCGAGAAAGATGATGACGATGACGATTGAAGCCGAGCGCGATATTGAAGCCGCGCAGATGCTGCTTTATTTGAGTCGCCGCATGGAGATCGACTCAAAATGGAGTCAAGATGAGCGAAGTTCGTTGCTAGATGACGCTTGGGCGTTGCTGGAACGCGCTCCAAGTCATGAGGATGTTTGGCGGTTGCGCGGGGTCGTTAGGCAATTGCAGGAAAGATATGACGAGGCAATCGCCTCGTTCTATCAAGCGAGGAGTTCGGGTGACCTGTCGGCCTTGATCTACCTTGAAGCATTACTTCGACATGTGGGCCGAGGCGCTGAGGCTGACGAGGTCGCTGCGGCCATCACCACTGAGATCGAAAAAGGCAATGCGAATGTCTGCTGGTCGATTGCCCGGGCAGCGATGAACAACGACTTTGACCTCTATCAGACCGCCCAGTCGCACCTGACCTCAACTGCCGACGATATAGGTCGACTCGCGGCTGACACCGGTCACCTATCCGCCTCGTGCCACTATGCCAACCAGTCCATGTGGAACGGGGACCCGGGTGCGCTCGACAAAATGCGACTTCTCGCCCAAGAGTACCCGGGCGCGGCCACCTATCTCGCACAGCACCTATGGCCATTCGGGGAGGTGTTGGCTTGGCTTGACGAGGAGGAAACCGAGGGTGAACATTGGGCTCGGCTTGCCCACGATAGTGGTGACCTGCAAGCCACCGTCTGGCTCTGGTACCAGACTGAATCCCCTGACAATGCCGAGTACCAAGCCCTCTTGGCTGAGCGTTTCATAAATGAACAGCGGGCGATGGTGGTCATTCCCGCGGTTCGAAGGAACGCGGAGGGAAATCACCTTCGCCAGTTAGCCGAAAGCGCCGAAAGTGCAGATGAACTGGTCACGGCTCTTCGCCTCCAGCAAGTAAGTGCCACATTCGGCTATGACGAGGCCGTAAGTCAAATAGGTACCCTGCTGGTGGATGAGGCAGGAACCAGAGGGCCCTGGGCAACTCTCGGAGTGTTCATGGAGCAGTGGCCCGGTACCCTGGGAAGAGACCTGGTGGGCTCGCCTTCCTTTCCCCTTGGAGTCATGGAACAGGCACCGGCCTTGCGCGATGACCACTCGGCCGCGCTGGCTATCGACGACAGCGATTTCGCTCGCCGGATAAAGGAAGTTCTGGAGCAGGTCGGCTGGAAGATGTCACAACTCGGAGACCACCTGCTGGCCGGCCGCTGGAGTGTCGAATCCGGCAATTGCCAGATCTTTTTTGAAATCTCAGGTGGTGAGGATCAGGACCGCTACGCCAAAGTCTCCACCCCACTATTGGTTGGCTTACCAGATGCCGTTAGTCCGGCTTGGGTGATCGCAACCGGCGAAACCCCAAGGTTTAAGGATCAAGTCGATTCGGCAGACTATGAGACGTATCTGTCACCGGAATATCGACAGGCCACCACCGATATTGCCGCATTCACAGATTCGCACCAGCACATCCAGCGCCGCGTCATCGAAGCACTTCTCAGGCTTGGGGAGAACGATTCCAGAGAGCACCACCTCACGGGTATGGGCCGCTTCGGGATGACGCTAGGCGGGATGATGGGACGTCGCATGACATTCCGCGACACGCCTGAGCGGCTTTATCCGCAGGCTTGGGCCAGTACTTCATTGTCTGACTACTGTTCAAGCGGAGCCATCGTGGATCATCCTGAGGCGCACCGGTGCAGTGCGCCGATCCGAACTCTCAATATCGGCTACACCCTCAGCGCGGACCTGTCAGGAGGCCACCTCAAGTCAGTCCTGATAGGTACGGTCAGTTCCCTCATGGCAGCGCAAGATTACGCCACCAAGATGTTCGATGACGAACCAGGAATCTTCGAGGAGTTCCTCCACGCTGTGCCAATGGCGCGAATCTTCAACCACCGCGAATTATTCAACGGGGCGGTGCCAGACCTTAAAGTACGCCTGCGGGCCAATAGTCCGTCGAAAATAGGTGGTGACTTGCTGCAACGAATGTTCAGACCACTTCATGAGCTTATCCAAGACCCAGACGCAGATGAAATTGAACTAAACAATGCAGCGACTTTGTGCTTACAGGACGGCCACCCATACGAGGCAATGGCCGGGTTCGACCGGGCTGCGAGTAAGGGACAACCCAATGCACTGGCGAGCTTGATCTGGACGCGCACTCTCCTGGGTCTCATGGAAGACGCAATAGCAGCCTTTGAAAACTACTTCCCACGTGTCAGTATTTGGATGGACTCAATTACTCCTGATCTGCGAGAGTATTTCCTGCCCCAGTTGCCCAATTGCAAAAGCAATGCCGGCCTCGCCTACCTCGCACTTGGCAACCGTGCCGAAGCGTTACGACTTTGGTCCGAGGCTGGCGCGGACGGGCACCCTGAAGCAAAACTTTATCCGGCGGTCTTGGCGGCTAGGGACGGCGATCACAAGAGAGCCAAGAAGCTATTGAAGCGGCTCTCACCGTCAGAAATCGTCGACATACAACAAGATATGGGGGAAGTCATCTCCGAGGGCACCGGCTGGTTCAGTGAATGGGCAGGTGATGCGTTGAAACTGCTTGCACGCGTATGACCTTTAGATTGGCAGCAGGACGGTTTGGCCACAACAGCAGGTGAACTGAAGAACGGGGCTGGCGCACGGTCAGTTTCACGAAACTATTAGGAGAAATGATGGGTCTTTTCAGTAAGAAGAGCGCGAAGGCGAGTGCGTCGGTGCAAAGGATCGACGCGATGCTGCAGGACGCGTTTGTCGAAACCTTTTCATTTGATGGCGAGGACCATTGGGTGGGTCGAGAGGGCTCCACAGTCGTCTGCATCCAATACTACAACTTTCCCCAAGGAGTCGGAGTCGTACGAGTTGATGCCATGGTAATAAGAGACGTAGTCGCCACGCCTGCCCTTTGCAGCGAATTGCTGACCAACCCTGACTATAATAGATTAATTGGGCGCTGGGATATAAGTGCGGACGACGAAACTCCAGGAAAATCAATAGTCAATCTAGGTATGACCCTTTTGGATGCGCCAGAACATCTTGTCGCGGGCGAACTTCTGAATGCTGTCATCCTTATAGCTGAAAGGGCAGATGAGGTGGATGACGTATTAGCTGCAAAGTTCGGTGGCAAAACCGCTTTGCAGGCTTATGGTAATTGAACTAGGGCGACAACACCCCGGTATATAGGTGACTACCGGGGTGTTGTTGAGGGCTTGGGCGAGCGCCGATGTCAGACCCCGGTGCTGTACTTCTGCTATGAGCGGGTGCCCGGTTGGCGGCCGGACGGCGATGACAGGGGAAAGATGATTCGCACGGACCATGGGTACCTTTACTCCCCAAGCGACCTGCAGAACTGGATGACCTGCGAACACAAGAGCGCCCTCGACGCACTGTCAAAGACCGACAAGGCCCTCCAGGACTGGCTCAAGGCCAATGAACAGCCACGACTCCTGTTCGACCCTGAGGACGAGAACGAAACCCGCTTCGAGACACCCGCGCAGTTGCGCGGTGATATGCACGAACGCAAGATGCTCAAGCAGTTAAAGGATCAAGGACACACTGTCACCGAGATCAAGCGGCCCACCGGTGGGCTGGAAAGTATCCAGCGGGCAAACGAAGAAACCATCAAGTCGATGAAGGCCGGGGACGATGTCGTCTTTCAGGCGACCCTCCTTGCCGACCCTTGGGTCGGATACGCGGATTTCCTCGTGCGAGTAGATGGGTTCCCCAGCGCCCTCGGTGATTATTCCTATGAGGTGCGTGACACCAAGCTTGCGCGCACGCCGAGCTCAAAAGCGCTGCTGCAGATGGCCCTATACGGCCAGGTGGTTACCTCGATACAAGGTTCCCCTCCTCCAAGCTTGAAAATCTGGCTCGGGAACGAGCAGGAATTCGAATGGAAATACTCCGACGTCGAGCCGTATCTCCGGCAAGCCCAAGCCCGTTTCCTCGACGCTAGGGCGACACCACAAGTGACCACGGCGGAGCCAATCGCCGCTTGCAAATCATGTCGCTGGGAGCAACTCTGTGACGAGGGATGGGGTCCAAACGACCTCAGTCGAGTGCACCTCCTAAGCACCAAGCAGCGCGCCAAACTCCGCGACAGCGGCCTCACGACAATGAGCGAACTAGCTGCAAGCACCGAATCGGCTCGCCCGGCTGGAATGGCTGCAACCACGTTCGATCGGCTGCGGCTGCAGGCCCGGGCTCAAGTGGGGCATGCGGGCTACGAACTCATTCGCCCGCAACCCATCGACACTGGCCTTAAGAGTATCCCGGCCACTGACCCGGGTGACTTGTACTTCGATCTTGAAGGAGACCCGTACGCGGGGCTGCCCACCCTGGACTACCTCTGGGCTTATAGCGATACGAATCTTGCCTATTTCCATCGGTGGGCGCACACCCCACAAGAGGAAAGTGCGGCCTTCGCCTGGTTCATGGAGGACATGGAGCAGCGCGACCGCGCCGGCGGCAATTGGCACATCTACCACTACAACTCCTATGAGACCACAAGCCTCCGGCGCATTGCCAGAGATTGGCCGGATGAAGCAGAGGCTTATCGCTGGCAAGAGCGCGTCGACTTACTTATCGCCAGCCGATTCGTTGACCTCTACCGGGCTGTCGAGGTGGGGGTGCGCACCAAGGCAGGGACGACCAGCTTGAAGGAAATTGAGAAACTAGCCGGCTACGACCGCAAGAAAGACGCGGCCGGGGTGAGTAAGGCAGATGAAAGCATCGTGCAATACGAGCGGTACATCTTCTCCCGAGACGCGGCGGAACGTCAGGAGATCCTCGAAGCGATCCGCCATTACAACGAGCATGACGTGCTCGCTACCCATGCAACGCATATTTGGTTGGTGGAGTTGGCCAATGCGCTCAGCCCTAGTGACCTGCTACCGGCACGGGAGCCGTATGTGCCAAGTGACAAGGTAGTTGCAACCGACGCTTTGATAGCTGACTTACGCGACCAACTCCTCACGGCTGCAAGCGGTGTTGATGTGCTCCCATGCGGGCTTAGTGCCCGCGGGGCCATTGACCTCGCGCGCATGCTTGAATGGCATAGGCGCGAATCGAAAGTCGCCTATATCAACCTGCTTCGTCTTCAGGCTTGGGCGCTGCATGGAGATGCAGTGCCTGACACCTTCGACCCTGCAAACGCACTATTCATCGACCTGAACGGTGAGTCCGAGGAATTGCACTCCAGTATTCGTCGCGGCACCGAGCACGAGTCATGCATCCTCGACGTTGAGATCATCGACAGCGCACCCCCAGAGGGCCGCAAGAGAGCCACCAACTTCACGGCCCGGTGTCGGCCCGGCAGTTGGAAGATCAGGGCCGGCAAGCACGTCAAAGAGGCCCTCGCCGAGGGCGATGACCGCAAGCCGATCAGCACGATCATTACCGAGTTCAATGCAGAGGACGGGCTCTTCACCTTCGCCACCACAAGTGTGCGGGACCAGTACGGCCCATTCGTGTTGTCGGAGTCAGCCGCCACCGACAGCCAGCGAGACGCATTACTTACCTTGGCTAGCGCAGTGATAGCAGATGAGCTAGCTCCGTCCCATGACCTAGCTGTGGCGATCCTCAACCAGGAGCCGCCGCTGGATGCGGCCGCCATGGCCGCCCAAGATGGGGAATCGGCTCAGCAGCGGGCGATGCGCCTGCTCGGTGTTATGACACACGGACTTCTTGCCGTTCAGGGCCCACCTGGCACCGGCAAGACCTGGCTGGGTGGAAAACTAGTCTGCGATGCCATTGAACGAAGCCGAGTGTCCGGGCATTCCCCCGTAATAGCCGTGACCGCATTATCGCACCGAGTAATCGACAACATGCTTCAGGCCATCAAAAAGGAAGCGTCAGCACGCGGGTTGGCAATTTCTTTCGGTCATGCCGGGCCCAGTGAAAAGGTCGTCGACGATCCTGTGATTCATCAGATAAAAACCAATTCCGAATTACTAGGCTGGATTGAAAGTTACCGGCTCAACGGAGCCCCGGTGGTTGCCGGCGCTACCAGCTACGCGTGGTCGCGAGACGATCTTGTCAGTTCAGCCGACCTGCTCGTCGTAGATGAGGCTGGTCAGCTTTCCATTGCCGACGTGCTGTCAGTTTCAAGATGTGCCCCGATGGCCGTTGCGCTCGGCGACCCGCAGCAACTGGCCGCGCCGGTTCAGGCCAGGCACGACGAGGAGATAGACAAGTCGCTACTCGAATACGTTTCAAACAGCGCCCCCGTATTACCTAGCCACGTCGGGGTGTTCTTGAACGAGACTTGGCGCATGCATGAGGAGGTTTGCAAAGTCGTATCTGACCTTGCTTATGAAAGTGCGCTGCACCCGGCCGGCGCCGCGCTCTTGCGCACTTTGCAGGGATCCGACTTCCCGGTCGCTGGCACAATCATCCGGGCGAGTCCAGGCGTGCAGTGGCTTCCATTAGATGGTGACGGTGACGATGAGGTAACTGCCGTCCTGTCCGCCATCGACGGGCTAACCATGCACGTGACCGTGACCGACGAAGAGGGCTTGACTAGACCTCTCACCACCAGTGACATCCTTGTCGTCGCTCCGCATAATTCACACGTCAACAAGTTAAGGGCAACCGTCCCGGGCGGAGTGAACGTCGGCACGGTGGATCTCTTCCAAGGGCAAGAAGCGCATGTGGTCATCTTTAGCATGGGCCGACTGGCCGAGGGGGCCCGTGACGTCGGCTTCCTTTACGAGATAAATCGCATTAACGTGGCACTTTCGCGGGCCCGACTGCTAGCCCTCGTGATTAGCAACGCCGAGGCGGTGTTCCCGCCGGCCAGCACACCAGATGATCTTCGCCTTGTGTGCCGCTTTATCAACGCGGTGCTTCCCTGAGGCTGCTGAATGTCACACCCCCTTGCGAAGATGCGTGGACCAACAATCCACGGAGGGGGCATGCCACCACAACAGCGAGGCGACGATTGCCTAACCACCTTCCTCGGCGGGATCGTCGGCCTGACAGTCGCCGTGATAGCCGTCGTCTTGTTACTGTCGTTCCTGTTCGGATAGCAGAGCTAGCTGATAGGCTTATCCCAGCGGCCCTATACCCAAGTGGTGCGTTGCGAGTACGCAGGATGAATCACAGGGGGACGGGACTCATTCCGCACCACGGGCGCTTGGGCCACTGATCGGGGGCTAGATCAATGTGTGATGAGGCGGGCAGCCGCAAGGGTTTTGGATATTTCGGCCAGGATGTGGCAGGGAGGTTCGAGGTATACGGGGCTGCACACGTCACCCTCGTGGATCCATTTACGAACATCGATCAATATGAGTGCGAGCATTTTAACCCGTGGGTGTCTGAGTTCCCGTGGCCCGGAGGTCTTCCGAGCGACGCTAGCCTGAAGTCGATCACGGCCAGTTTTACGGCGGGCAGCTCGGATCAGTCGGCTCTGAGGCTCCTGTTGCGATCAGGTTTGAGCAAGTCAATGGTGGTGGGGATGTTTGCAGTACTTACCCTCCCGGAGGGTGCCGACTTCGCTGCGGCTCGCCGTTCTGCCTTCGGCGCATGCTTCAGGGAGATTCACCCGCGGCTCGAGGCAGGAGAGCAGTCGAGAGAATCCGTCCTGGCGCTCTGCTACCTGCTCGAGGGCACTCTCTTCTTCGGAGATGCCCTCATAGATCGTGAAGAGATTCACGGCCCCGCCCACGGGGGACTTGCGGTCTGGGGTCCGCCAATTATTGAGATGGCAAACGAGTACCTCGTCCCCGAGGACCTTGCCGAACTCGACGCGGTTGCATCCGGGAGCATGCTCGCCGCAATGTGCCCAAGGACAGATCCGGATACTCTGCGCTCCATGTACGCCGGATCGATGAGTAATGCGGTAAGCAACAACCCGAGCCTGCCGCAGGACGTCGTCCATTCCGGACTTTCGAGTCCGGACCCTGACTTCAATCTCCTCTTCCATCCGCACGCTGACCCAGAGCAATCGTGGGGCATCATCGAAGGCCTCCTTGACAACGATGACTGGGAGAGCCTCGAAGAAGCGTGCCGGGACTGGGAGAGCGTTAGTGAAAATGGAGTGGTCGGGTTCAGCCGCTTTCAGTCTGTCGGACCGCATGCATGGCTTCTGCGACGGCGCATTCGCGACTGGTGCCAGGAGAATCCTGAATCGGGGGACGAGGTCCTTGAGATGCTCGACATCGGTGATGAGTCTCAAGACTGAACCTGCCTTTGAGTTACTCCGCGGCAAGCGCTATGACAAGGCTTGCTTCAGCGTGTGAAACGAATTTGATCCGTCAGACTGCTTGCGCCAATCTTGGTTGGAGGATCGGCTCTTGGGTTCGTCGGCGTCACCGTCGACATTCGTGGTCTGACGCTAGACAGCCACGGGTACGTTTCACGTCGTGCAGCCGAACCTGATCAAGTCCACGGCCAAGTCGTCGCTGACCATGCTGGGAGGCAAGGGGAGTGGGACTCCCGAAGCGCTCCTGCTGGCTTGGGTCTCGTGGGAAGGTCTCACGATCCGCGTGCTTGTAGTCGGACTCGCGATGCAGTGCTGGAAGGTCCAGAACATCTATGACGTGCTGTCTGAGGACAAGGTGCATGAGCTCGCCCACGTGCGCGGCCTGTTCGAAGAGGTCTTTGTTGCGTATCCGGATAGCGCTAAGGGCGTCAGGCAGTCGTGGAAGTAGATCGAGGAGTTCCGCGAGGTGCGAAACCGGTACGTTCATGGAGTTCGCGGATCTGCGCCACTTCGGCTGGAGGCAGGCACTCACCTGATCACCGAGCGTGTGCTTGATCCGTTGTGGCTGGCCACGATGCAGGTCCTAGTCGAGGGGAGCAAACGCGACTGGGTGATCCCTATCGGCGACGACCGGCTCGCATTGGTGACTGATCTCGTCTCGGTACCTGCCGAGTTTGAGCGGAACCGTGCAAGATGCTTCGGCGCTTTAACGCCCGGAAACGGAATATGCCGAACGAAGAGTTGGTTTGCCACTGCTGCTTCAGGTTGGTCATGAGTCGATAAGCTGGTGGATTGGAATCTGGCCATGGTGCGATCATCGGCTCAAGGTGCCGAGAGCTCGGCACCTACGACGCGAGGAAACGCTCGAAAGCCTCTCGGGCGAGTTTGGACACCGTGGTGCCCTGCTCGCGCGCGGCTTGTTCGGCGCGAGCTTTGAGTTCGGGTGGGATCCGAAAGGAAATGTGCGGGGAGTGCTCGGATTGGCCCGTCAATGACGGACGTCCGGCTCGCTTAGCCAGGTCGTCCTCGACTTCGGCAACCGCGCGGTCGACGTATGCCTGATCGATGCGTCGGCCGGAGCGGTCAAGAATGATCTCGCCACTTAACTCAATATCGGGGCCGGTGATTTGGTAGGTGCCCTCACTCCTGCGGCTCATGATTGCTTTTTTCGGTAGCGGGTTGGCATGGATTATCAGTAGCAAGTCGGGAAGGACAACTGCGAGGATTTCTAATTCCTCACCTCGCCCGTCAACCCCCACGAATCGGATCTTCGGGTCGGTAGTACCCGAAATGTGGGTCTCACTGGCTATCTGGTCATTCAGTGCCTGCTGGATCCTTTAACGCGTAAGACCGTGCTTGCGGGCACCGCTGACAATTCTGATTGCGATACCCAACGAGGTATTATGGAACACATAAATAGTCAAGTCAAGTTTTGTCACCCATAATTAATAGGGCCTGCCATCGGTGGCCTCCGCGATGGGCACGATGGCAGGAGGCAGCAAGCACGTACGAATCTTTCACGTGCGTCCCTCGGCAATCATCGCCCCGATTTCACTTGGAGTTGGGTTCCACCCCCGGGCCCGGATCTGGGCCGAGCGCTCGTCGATGCGCTCCCAGAAACCAGGCGGTAATTGGCCCTGGTCATCACTGGAATCCATGGGGATGAACTTACCAACCGCGCGGCCACGGTTAGTGGTGGTGGCGGGCACCATTTCACGGTTGGCACCAACTCGGTTTGGTCACATTTATGGGTTGCTGGCGTGTGCTGTGGTGCTGGGTCCGGTGATCAGGTGAGAATGAAGGTTCACGTTCAAATAACTCGAAGGGTTTTCCATGCGTAGGAACATGAAGTTCGCAGCACTTGCCGGGGCAACAGCCCTTGCGATAGCCGGCCTGAGCGCCTGCTCATCAGGTGGCACCGCAACTGAGGCAACCACAGCCGCATCGGCTACAGCCTCGCCGATTGGTGGCATGACCACCTGCGATAAGGCAGCACTTGA